>ENA-UOJC01000412-UOJC01000412.1-human-gut-metagenome-genome-assembly--contig:-C104-NODE-412-length-75853-cov-57.756432_pt1 | contig 75853 bp, 50 predicted proteins | sample MGYA00242339_ERZ723886 | MGnify/ENA metagenome assembly ERZ723886 | reverse complement strand
GCGGAGTTTTTCACACCTGGAAGTCTTAGGTGCCAATAGAACACCCTGTAGCGAAGCCACCAACTCTCAGGTGTGTAAATCTATTCGCACCTGGAGCACCAACTCGATCATTGTCAAGCCGATGCGGTTCCAGGTGCGCGGAGTTTTTCACACCTGGAAGTCTTAGGTGCCAATAGAACACCCTGTAGCGAAACCACCAACTCTCAGGTGTGCGAATCCGCTCGCACCTGGAGTGCCAACTCGATCACTGTCAATCGGATGCGGTTCCAGGTGCGCGGAGTTTTTCACACCTGGAAGTCTTAGGTGCCAATAGAACACCCTGTAGCGAAGCCACCAACTCTCAGGTGTGTAAATCTGTTCGCACCTGGAGCACCAACTCAATCACTGTCAATCGGATGCGATTCCAGGTGCGCATGGTTTCTCACAACCAACCGCGGGTCCGAACTCATATCATATGATAAAACAGAAGAACCAGAGAACCGCTGTCAAGAGCATTCTCGGCATCCTCACCGGCCTTCTGGAAGCCTGTGGAGACGATAAAGTCATACATATCCCTGTCCTCAAGCACACTCACGAAAGAATCGGCATAGCTGCAAACTGGTTCCAGCATACAGTTCCGGCTTCCATTTTCCGGATTGGAGACAAAACCATTTGTGTTTGAGCCATAAAGGCAATAACCGCCACCGGCATCTTTTGTCGTGATGTCACAAAAAAGATAATCTCCGCAAACAATCGGCACAGAGCCCAAATGCGTGAAGCTGTTTATTAGGGACACATCATTCTTGTCTTTACGGGATGCTTTATTCTCGAAATCAATCCCGACTGTTTCAATGATCTCACCATTGCCGCGATCCAGAACATAATATGCGTCGTTGCCGTAGGAGCAGAACAAGATCTTGTCCCTGTAAGTGGAGAAAAAACGACCATAGCCGAAGGCATCTAAGCCTTCTTTTTCGCCATAGCCAAGCATCTGTATTTTGATATTCAAATCATTGTCTGTCACAAACAAGCGATATGGCGGTTGCTCTTTTGACAATTTTCCGCCCGCGGTGACAAACGCGAAAATAAGGTCGCCATTTGACAGCACCTCAACGTCCCAAGCGACTATAGGCATCTCACTGGATGCTTTATATTCCCCCGTCAACGGATCATAGGCAAGCAACTTCTTGCCGATATTGTCCAAAACGTAAAGGTTATCAGAGTCCACCGTGAAACTTTTGACCTCAAGATATTCACCAGGCCCTCTGCCCTGCCTGTCAAGGACGAAACAAAGCTTGCCGTTCATATCATAGGCCAGAATCTTCCGGGAGTTATAGTCAGCGATATAAATCAGATCATTATAAAAAGCCACCTTATCCACAGAGCCCAGCAACGTGTTGTCTCCCGCCTCCAATGGAAGAAAAGTAACCTCTTTGACATATTCAGGAATATCCGGCCGTATCTGCGACTCCCTGCATTCAATGGTCCTGTCAACAGCACAGTCACTCTTTGTGCCTTTGCACGACACAACCATCAACAGACTTAGTAATATTATTACCCCTTTTCTCATAGCTTTCAAGCAGCATATTCAAAATCGTCTTTAGTCGTTGCTAAGTTAGATATAATTCTCGAGAAAAACATTAGCTTTGCCGGACAGCCAAAACGTTTTGTTGTGAACAGACAACTTTCCACAATCTTGACCTTGGGCATTTTGGCTTCCATGGCGATCGGATGCACCGGTCATAAGGTGAATGCGGACGGCAATGTGGCCGTGGAGTTCAACAACACCATCAATCCTTTGGCGGAAAACATTTCCTCAATCGAGTTGATACCATTGGAAACAGACAGCGAGCATCTGGTCGGCGGCGTCACATACCTGACCATCGCCGGGGGTTCCTATATCGTGATGGATCTGATCAACAACAACATATTCCGCTATTCCGCTGACGGAAAATTCCTTGGGCGCATCGGACAGAAAGGCAACGGGCCCGAGGAGTATATTCGAATAAATGACATCCAGTACCGTGACGGAAACCTTTGCGTCTTTTCAACCCCTTCGAAACTTCAAAGATTCTCATTGGACGGGAATATGATCGACTCGAAGATATTCCCGGAAATGGATCTTGGATCAATGTCTTGGCTGACGGATGAAGGCGTGCTGACATATTACGGTTATGGAGCAGGATTCCTATTATGGCCTGCCGAGCGGCGGTGACTGGCATTGGTTCAGCGCTGGCAAACCTGGTCAGGATGTGTTCGCCGGTTCATTCAAGGAGATGAAAGACGGTATCATCTACTGTCTTCTGGAACCAGCCACGATCAGCACGTTCCCGTCCTCCCTCAAGAAACGCCTCAGCAATCCTGAGATCCTGAACAACATAAACGAAGAGGACAACCGCGTCATCGCAAAGCTTTATCTTACGAAATAACAGCCACGTCTGAAACCACTGAAACATGGATGCGATAATTCATTACCGCATCCATGGTGGTTGATGAAAACAATAATGGTTAGTTGGTTATCACGGACTATTCGTCCTCATAGACATCACCGGTCAGGAACGAGGTTGTGAAGACACGTCCCGACTCCGTGGTAATGTTCATCGTGTAGCAAGAATTGGAAGACACAGGCATCATCATCACCCCTGCGGCACTGCTGCCGGAATATTCATAAGTCTCGCCCGTCGTCATATTGTCCAGCGTGACAAACACGTTTCCAAGATTAGACTTGAAGGACAGTTCTACCATATTCGTCAAGGTGTGGTAGTAACCGTCTATAGGGCATTGCGCCAAAGAACGGTTCGTGGACGAGGATGGCTTTGTGTTTTCCAGGACGATCAACACAACAAGCGTCTCGTCCTTACTCTTACACGGAGAATACGTTTGACTGATGAAAGTCAGCGCGAGCAGCGCAAATAAAACTTTTCGCATAATTGGTTTTATATTTGGTTTTCGCAAAGGTCGCAAGAAAGAGCATTATTTCAATGAAAAAAAGTATTAACAGCCGCCATCAGTATATTATTAAGACACAATGAATTAAGCCTATGTTAAAGTCAAGAATCTCAACACGTGCGCATATCGGGCTCAATTTCAGACAGTTATACTGGCAGGAAAGAATAATGGATTCCTGAACAAATTAACTATCAGACTTTTACGTTTGTCAACCTATAAAGTCAAGGTAAAAATCCTTGTTCTCAGAGACGATTTCGGAGATCTTGGCCCTCATACGAGCCCGTTTCGTATAGACACTCTGCACCGTGTAGCCCATGATGCGGGCGATGGTCTTGGCATCAAATCCGAGGATATTCAGTGCGATGAAACGGAACTCATTGTCTGTAGCGTCCGGCAAATCCGCTCGCAGCTTCCCCATGATTCCGTCCAGATTCTCGTCTATCATCCGCTCCAGTTTCTTCTGGTTGCAATCATCAATTACACTGACAAGCCTCTTCACCTTCGCATAGATTCTCTCCTTCTCCTTTCCGCTTCCTGCCGTCTCCCAATATTCCACACATAGATCATTCAATTGGCTGTACTGACGCTTGTAGGTTGAAACATACTTCCTCCTGAGATTCCTCAAGGCAAGTTCCTTGTCCGACAAAGCATCGTGCTCCTTGGAAAGCCTGGAGCTTACCTCCTCGTTGATCATGGACATCTCGCTCATCCGCCTCGCCCACTTTCGTTTGCCGTGCATATAGACCGTGATGACAACAAACAGGCCGATCACCGAAAGCAAAACGACAATCCATCTGACAAGAATCTGCATGTCATGGTCTTTTTCCATCATTTCTGACTTGGTCTTGAAATAATCCGACTGCGCTTGAGTGACGGATTGGTTCAAAGTGGCGTTCAATGATTCTTCCTGCAAGACCACAGACTGTTCGAGCATATTCAAAGCCTCCTGAAACTTTCTCCGATGTTTGAGCACACGGTACTTCCAAATCATTAACGGAACAGAGCCGTTCACTCTCTCCTCCAATTGGGAAAAGATGCTGTCCGCCGCACGATGGCAGCCTATATTGTCCAAGGCATAAGCAAAAGAGGCATAATCAATCGCGGAAGGTTTCCCACCATATTCATCAACCGCTTTCTGAAATATCGCCACGCTTTGCCTCGGATTTGGCTCCGGACGGAAAAGAGAGTATCTGGCGATATTGAACAAATGTTCAGCCAAGACCGCGGTGTCATGCGGAGGACTGGAAAGGAATATCGAATAAAGGCTGTCCGATTTGTCCCAGTCCTTGCAATCCGCATAGTAAGAAGCCAGACGTCCTGTCGTTATCCAAGTCCTGCAGGAATCACCCGCCTCACTGAAACAGTCAAGAGCCTCTTTTGAATATCTGATCTTTTCGGGGAAATTGTTGTTCTGCGCATATACATCCGAAATGGCGGAGGAAATCAAGCCTCTGAAGACAAGATCGACAGAACGCATTGAATATTCCTTCGCCTGCATATAGCATTTGACCGCGGAGAGATAATCGCCTCCATTATAGTAAAGTCTGCCAAGATAATAGTACGACATCATCCGATCGGTGACAGAGCCGTGGCGATCATAATATCTGACCGCCAGGCTGAGGACACTGATGTCAGTCGTGTCGATACAGTTTCTATCCAGCGCCATCGCATAAAGCAGGGAGAATCTCGCGCGACTCGATTCCGGCCTCAATCTCAACGTGTCCACAGACCCAAGCACAGACAGCGAGCTGTCCGGCCTTGTCCAGATAAGGTTTTCCGCAACGTCCAACGAGTCTGTCTCCTTGCCTGAGCATGAAGAAAAAGCAACCACGGCAAATGCGGACACAACAAAAGTGTTGAATATCCTAAATAGTTTCATGGTGTGAAAATATGAAAATATCCAGGAGAGGAATTGCAACCAAAGGTTATTGGTTACAAGTTCAAGTTTCAACGAAATAAAAAAATCCGGTCACTTCGAGATGTTCAGTGACCGGATAACTTTATGACCTGCCTGTTAATATGGGCTGAAATCAGAAGGAATAGGCTCCAGGGCCGATGCTGTGGATCTCGTAGCTGGAGTCGTCCTGCGGGTCAAGGATGGCGGCATCCGTGTTTTTCGGGACATAGACCGTGGCGTGGGTTCCAAAAGGGATCCGGCCTTCCATGCGTACCTTGTCACCGTCCACCGTGACTTTGGAGACCAACGTTCCGTAAGGAGTCGCCGTCGTGTAGGAGACTTCGCCCAGCTCACGGACTGGAACCGGACGGATGATGATGTGCTTGTAGCCAGGCTCTTCCGGATCAGTGCGCACTCCCGCAAGCATCCTGTAGAACCAGACGAGACCGCCACCGAACATCGGATGGTTGCGCGAATCGTTGCCGTTCCACTGCTCCCACGTGGTTGTCGCACCCTGCTCAAGCCACCATCCGAAGCTCGGGAAGTCCTTTTGGTTGAGGAGCGTCCAAGCGACATCGTTCATTCCGTTCAGGGCAAGCGTCTCATAAAGGAAGCGGTGAGCGACGAATCCCACATTGACATGGCCGTTGTACTTGACCATCAGCTCGTCGCGGAGTGTGGCGCGCACATCCTCAAGTCTCTCGCGGGGAATACCCATGTACAAGGCATAGACATTGGAGCCGAAATCCCCGTAGCTTTTTGTCTCAGGATCGTAGAACCGTTTGTTGAAGGCGTCACGGATCCCTTCGGCCTTGGCGGAATAGGCGGCGGCTCCCACCTCGTCTCCAAGCACCTTGGCCGCTTTCGATGTGATGTCGGCGCACAACCAATAGAAGAATGTGTGGACGAGTTCGTCCTGAGGCAGGCCGAATGCCGGAGCCCAGTCGCCGAGGTTGTACCAGTAGAGAGGCGCGCCCTGAGGCGTAGGCTTGCGGAAGGACGAGGTGCCGTCCTCTGCCCGCCAGGTGTCGTAGTAGCGCACGAAATCCTTCATCGGCTGGAGGCAGTCGGCGAGAAGCGTCTTGTCACCGTAGCTGTTGTAGAACTCCCAAGGCATGACACAGATGGCGGCTCCCCAGGCAGGGCCTCCTCCACAGCATGGCTCCCACGGAGCGCCGTTCGGAACATAGCCTGACTCCGGATTCTGACTGCCCTTGACATCGCCGATCCATTTGTTGTAGAAGGAGGCGGCATCGAAGTTGGCGAGAACCATCGGCATGGCGACCTCGCCGTCGCCGGTGTAAGGAAGTCTCTCCCGGTGAGGGCAGTCGGAAGCCACGCCAGCGTGCATGTTGTCAATCTGAGACTGTCTCCAGATCTTTTCGATCTGACAGAACAACGGATTCGAGCAGTCAAACTCGGCGTCAGGCTTCACATTGCTGCCGACCGACTCTGCCACGACCTGTGAGACGTCAAGGTTCTCCATCCCGGAGACTATCGCCTCCCGGAACACGTACCAGGTGAACCGAGGGCTTGTCGTGACCTTGCCGTCGGAAGCGCAGACATATTCACACCTGCCGGCCGGATACTCGGACAGGTGGTTAACCCTCAGTGTGTCTCCTTTCCTGACATTCACGCCGTCCAGCTTGACCCATCCTGAGATGACCTTGCCGAAATCAATCTTGAACGTGCCGTCCTCCAGACGCTCGAAACTGACAGGCTTAAGGGTTTCCAGCACCTTGTCTGTCGGTCCCATGTTGGCGGTCAGCCTGCCCTGCGGAACTTCCTTCAGGACGGCGTGGCTCAATGAGGAGTCATCCAATCCTGGCTTGTTCCATCCCGGAATCTCAAAGTTGGCATCATAGACTTCTCCCTGGTAGAGGTTGCTGAACACGACCGGAGAGTGAGCCTCCTTCCATGTGGTGTCCGAGCAGACATATTCAATGTCTCCGTCTGAATATTCAAGCGCCATCTGCAGGATAAACCTCGGGTAGCCGTAGTTCGCTATGGTGTTGTTGTTGAACAACCCTTCATGGAAATAGCCGCTCCCAAGGAGCATCGAGACGGCGTTCGCCCCCTTGCCGAGCATGTCGGTGATGTCGTAGGCGAGATACAGGGTTCTGTAGGCGGTGACTTCCGGCTCCAGAGGGATCCGCGGATTGGTGAGAAGCGCCGGTCTGGCCGTGTAGTCAGTCAGGCCAGGAACGAAATAATCGTCTCCGACCTTGCCGCCGTTGATGGACATCTCGAACCAGCCAAGTCCGCAGACAAATGCCTTCGCACGGACAAGTCCCTCTCTGACAGTAAATTCCTTTCTGAATATAGGTGCGGAGTTGTCCGCCTCCGGAACGCTGTCATCCTGCCATGAGGCACCTATCCACTTCGCCCGCCAGTCACTTTCGCTGAACATTCCGGTCGTCCAGCGGGCAGGTCTCGCCCAGGTGGAGACCTTGTCCTTGCCGTCCCAGATCCTGACCGTCCACCAATAGTCCTTCATGGACTCCATAGCCGGGCCTGAATATGCCACCAGATGCGACTCGGCACCAACCGTCTTACCCGAGTCCCAGATGTCGGCCTTGCCTTCCTTGAGGGCATCCCTGTCCGTCGCCACCAGCACCTGCCACGCCGTCTGGGTCGTGTTGTTTATCCAGGAGAGCCTTGGGGCCTGGGTGTCAATCACGATGTCATCGCCTTCCTGGTACTCGCACCGGAGGGATTCCGGCGCCGTGGCCGCGCAACATCCGCATAAACCCAATGTAAGACCAATAAACATTGCCGCCAGAATGGCCGGCCGGATTCCTGTTGTCTTCATATTTCAGTGTCTTGGTAATCCGTTACTTGATCTGAGGCAGTCCGAGATCCTTGAAGGTGCGAGGAGCCGGGGTCTCAGGGAGCGGCTTGCGGTCCTTGATCTGCTGGAGAGCGGTCTCAATGGCCTTGTCAAGCTGCTGATCCTCACCGGCATATTCCTTGACCGGGTCATTGTCCAGCACGATGTCAGGATCGACACCGTGGTTCTCGACGATCCACTGTCCCGTCGCCGCGTCGTAGTTGGTGAAGAACGGCACGCGCACGTCGGTTCCGTCCATGTACGGCAGGGAGCCGCTGATGCCCACGATTCCACCCCAAGTCCTCGTTCCGATCACCGTTCCAAGGTTGTTGGCCTTGAAGCTCCACGGGAACAAGTCGCCGTCCGAAGCGGAATATTTATTGATCAGCAGCACCTTAGGGCCCGTGTGGGTCCCTTCCGGAATGGTTCCGTTCTGGTTGGAGTTCCTGTACATCGTCATCCTGTAAACCTTGCGGAGAAGCCTCTCGATGACCATCGGAGAGATGTTTCCACCACCGTTGGCGCGGTCATCGATGATAAGAGCCTCCTTGTCGAGCTGCGGATAGTACCATCTCGCGAACTCGTTAAGACCCTCCGGCCCCATGTCAGGGATGTAGATGTAGCCCACCTTGCCGCCGGATTTCTCCTCGACGGTGCGGATGTTCCTCATCACCCACTCGTAGTGTTCGAGAGGATATTCATCGGCGATCGGCTTGACCACGACCTTGCGTCCTCCCTCGGCTGCTGACTTGCTGACCGTCAGCTCGACGAGTTTGCCGGCCTTGCCGACGAGAAGCCTGTAGATGTTGTCCACATCCTTAAGCGACTGACCGTCAATGGCCGTGATGAAATCGCCCTCGGAGATATTCATTCCCGGTTCGGTCAACGGTGAGCGGAGTTCGTTCCTATAGACAGCGCCGGAGTAAATGTGATTGATCTTGAAGTAACCGCTCTTGTCCTTGCTCATCTTAGCACCGAGAAGGCCCATCGGGATGCGCTCAGGCTTAGGGTAGTCGCCCGGATTGACGTAGGCGTGACCGCTGGCGACCTCGCCGATCATTCCGCCGATCACGTAATTGAGGTCAAGACGGGTCTTGACATAAGGCAGGAGAGCTGCATACTTCTCCTTGACGGCCTTCCAGTCGCGTCCGTGCATATTCTCAAGATAGTAGCCGTCACGGAAGGCGCGCCAGACCTCGTCGAAGATCTGAGGCCACTCCTGGGCGTAATCCACTGTCGTGTACATATTGTCAAGGTCAATGGCCTCGCCTCCGCCGACTTTCGCGGACGGGAAGCTGACGGCTGTCCATTTGCCCTTGGCAGTCGAAAGTGCCTTCTTGTCTCCCGGACGGTAGATGACCATTCCTTCAGAACACTGCTCAGACTTACCGGTCTCGAAATCAAGCACCTGAGTACCACGACCATCCCTGTACCAGAGCTTCTTGCCGTCAGAGAAATATGAGCGTGAGCCTCCTACAGGAAGTTTTATGGTTCTGTCTACCAGGCCATTGATGTCGATCTTCACGTCCACAGCCTTCTTGCCGGAAGCAGCATTGCCGGCGTCTTTAGAAGCCTTGGCGGCCTTCTTGTCTTTGGCGGCTTCCGCCGGAGCCGCTTCATCCTTCTTATCTTCGGAAATATTCACAGACTCGCTGTCTGTCGGGAGCAGCGGCGAAGGTGTTCCGGCCGCAAGCATAGTCATATAGACCCCGCTTCTGTCAGTGTAGGCGAAGTTCCACTCGATCCTGCTGTAGATCGGACGGAAATCCCTGTCAGATGTGAATATCAAGTATTTACCATCTGTTGAGAATGTCGGGGAACTGGAGTCGTACCATTTCTCCGTGACAGGATATTCCTTGGCGGAAGCGAGGTTATAGACATAGACCACGCTCATCTTGTTCGGGGCAGGGCGGCTGTAGGTAAGCCACTTGCTGTCAGGGGAATATTCAACATCCCTTATTTCCTGTTCAGGGCATTGAAGAACAGTCCGTTTGGTTTTGGCGAACGGATCGACCTCAACGATGCGGTTCTTTCTGTCGGTGTAAAGGATGTGCTTGCTGTCCGGACTCCATTGGAGGTCACGGATGTAGGTGTCGTTGTCCTTGGTGACCTGGACAGGCTCGCCACCGGCGGCGACATCGTAGAGATAGACCTCGGTCTCCCCTGTTCCGTCACCTATGAAGGCGATGTACTTTCCGTCAGGACTCCAGTCGGCGCTGCGCTCGTTCGAGCCAGGGGTCTTGGTGATGTTCCTCGTGATGCCCTTTCCGACAGGCACGTCGAAGACCTCTCCGCGGGCGGTAATGGCCATTCTCTTGCCATCTGGGGAAAGGCTGAACGAAGAGCGGCCTTTCTTGCCGACATTCATCCTCTCGGCACGGGCATAGACAAGGTCGGAGCCAAGGGTGATGTGGATCCGCTCGGTCGCCTTTGTGGCCGGATCCAGCTTATAGAGGTAGCCTCCCTTCTCGTACACGATGAGCTTGCCGTTTGTGCTTGGGAACTTCACATCATAGTCGTCGAATGATGTCACCTTGGCCGTGGCTTTGGTCTTCGTGTTGTAAACGAATAGGTTCATCGTCATGTCACGGTCGGACGCGAAATAGATCTCGTCGCCTACCCACATCGGGAATATGTCCTGTGCCGGGTTGTCGGTGATCTTCTCGACCTTCCTGCCGTCATAGACCCAGATCTCGTCGGCCATTCCGCCACGGTAATATTTCCAGGTCCTGAACTCTCTCATCACCCGGTTGTAGGCAAGTTTCTTTCCGTCAGGCGAATAGGAGCAGAAACCTCCTTCCGGAAGCGGAATCTCCTGAGGCATCCCGCCGTTCACGGAAACCGTCCAAAGCTTGCCGGAAAAGCCATCGCCAGTGCGGTTTCTGAATATGATGTTCTTTCCGTCAGGTGTCCATCCCATTACGATGTTGTTAGGTCCCATCCTGTCACCGAGGTCGTCACGTCCGTTGGTGGCCGTGTAGGTCAGACGGACAGGCTCGCCGCCTTTCGCCGGGATGATGTAAACCTCACGGTTGCCGTCATATTCACCGGTGAAGGCGATCGTCTTGCCGTCCGGTGAGTAGTGCGCGAACATCTCATAGCCGATGTGGGAGGTCAGTCGGCGTGCCTCGCCACCGCTGAGCGGAGCCGTGAACAGGTCGCCGGCGTAAGAGAACACAACTTCCGTCCCGTTCGTCGCCGGGAACCTCAACAGCCTCGCCTCGTCGGTCACTTCAGCAGGCCCACCAACCGCCGAAAGCGTCATTCCTCCAAGAAGGAGGGTCAAAAACATTCTTTTCATAATATTAATGAATTATTGGATTTCACGTGTAAGCCAAAGTTTCAGCAATGGATCCGAGAGAGTATATTCATTGCCCTCTTTTGTAATAAGATCCATCTCAAGGAGCTGTTTGGTCGCGGACTGGACAGAGCTTGCGGACTTCAGTCTGTGTCTTTTCACAAACGCCGAAGCCGTCAACCCTTTAGCAATGCCCTCTGAATGAATCGCATACAGCAATTCTTTCTGCTGCTCCGTTATTACCGAAAGTTGCTCCCGGATGCGCCTGGAACTCTCCTCGATAAAGCGGTCTATCATATTGTCCACAAGATTAACATCCGCGGTTCCACCTGTAACCGTCTCCGTAAACGCATCGTGCATTATCCTCTGCACGTAGGCGGTTATTCCCTCAAACATATCGTACGCTTTGTGGATTCCCTCTTCCGTAACTGTCTTTCCATACCTTGCGAACAGACCCCGTGCAAACCGAGCATAAACACCCCTGTCAATCGGATCCATACTCAAATTGGTCGCACTCTGGTAAAACGGCCTCTTTGAGTCCAGAAACATCTGATCCATTATCCTCCTCTCACTGCCGGAAAAGATAAAATTAGAGTTGGAAGAGCGCTGAATAATCGCCCTCAGCAATGCCTCCACACCTTTCTCACGGTATTTCACAACCTGCTGGAGCTCATCGATTACAACAATGCAGCGCCTGTCCGCCTTCTCCAAATATTCGAATATCTCCTCGATGGTATATTCAGGAGCGGTAATATCCCCCAGACGGACGTTGAATGTCGGCTTTCCACTCACCGGATCAAATCCAAAACTCCCTTGAAGCGACCTTAGAGTCGAAGCGAAAGACTTCATAAGTTTGTCACTATGCCTCGCGACCTTCTTGAAAACCCCATTTCCGAACTCCATTATAAGTTCCCTCAGACTGGAGGTGTGAAGAATATCCACGAATATCACGAAAAACTTGTCTTTCAGCCTCTCTTCATCAAAGCAATGATAAATAAGCTCCGTCTTCCCGACCCTCCTCGGAGAGGTCAGAACGACATTTTCCCCATTTAATATGCAGCCCGTCAACCGCTTGGTTTCTGTGTCCCTGTCACAGAAAAATTCTGGAGGAATCCTTCCCGCGACAAAGAACGGATTGATATAATTGTCCATAGTTAATCCCATCTACGGCAAATATAACAAAAAATTATTCTGTCAAAATTATTTTAGCAGAATAATTTTGACAAAATAAATTCAGTTTGTTCCCCAGAAAGCCCTCTGGTGTACCAAAGACCTTATTATAGAGGTTTGGTACACCAGAGGCAGTTATACGTACCCAAGGCATTATTTAAAGTACTTGGTACCGCAGAGAGGCTTCTCGTGTACCAAAGGCATTATTTAAAGCACTTGGTACCGCAGAGAGGCTTCTCGTGTACCAAAGGCATTATTTAAAGTACTTGGTACCGCAGAGAGGCTTCTCGTGTACCAATCCCTTTAGACATTCACAGATCGACACCCTTAGGGCAGAAAAATCAAATGGCAAATTTTGGTAACGTGCAAAATTTGCCATTTGCCTTTTTTCTGCCCTTCTGTCAGCAGTTGTTTATGCAGTTTTGGCTTACCGGCGCTTCGACAAGCCCAGCGACCGACGGAAAAGTATTCAATCATCGGGACATAAGAAGGACATCCCCTTTTTGAAAATTTTGGTAACGTGCAAAATTTCAAAAAGGGGATGTCCTTCTTATACATATAAATATGTCTTTCCTCTTAGTAAGAATACCGTTCTATTTTTCAGTCAATCCCCTGGCACGGAGAAGAGCACCCGGGTCCGGCTGCGCGCCACGGAAAGAAAGGTAGAGGGTCATCGGTTCCTCGCTGCCACCCTTCTCAAGGAAGGTCTGGCGGAACTTCAGAGCCACCTCAGGATTGTAGATGCCCTGCTGCTCGAAGTACTCGAAAGCATCCTTGTCCAGAACCTCGGCCCAGAGATAGCTATAGTAGCCGGCACTGTAACCGCTGTTGAAGATGTGGTTGAAGTATGTGGTGCGGTAGCGCGGGATGATCTCGTCGATGAGACCCATCTCACGGCAGACCTTCTTCTCGAATTCTGCCACATTGGCGGCCTGATCACCCTCGGAAAGCTTCGCGAGATCCTCCTCGGTGAGTTCGTGCCACTTCATGTCCAAAATAGACGCGGCGCAAAGCTCTGAGGTCATAAAGCCCTGGTTGAACTTCCTGGCATTGTTAATCTTGGCCACGAGGGAGTCAGGAATGACCTCACCGGTCTCGTAATGCTTGGCATATTCAGCGAGAATCTCCGGCTGGAAAGCCCAGTTCTCATTAAACTGAGAGAATGTCTCCACGAAGTCACGGGCGACATTGGTTCCGCTGACGGAAGGATAGTGGCACTTTGTGAGAAGTCCGTGAAGAGCATGGCCGAACTCGTGGAACACAGTCTCGACCTCATCAATGGTGAAGAGGGCCGGGAGAGAGTCGGTCGGAGCCGTCATGTTGCAGACGTTGATGACGATAGGGCGAACGTCATTGCCCTGGGCGTCAACATACTGCTCACGGAAGTTCGTCATCCACGCGCCGCCTCTCTTCGAAGAGCGAGGGAAATAGTCGGTCGAGAATATTCCAAGAAGACTTCCGTCCGCGTCAATGACCTTGAAGGCCTCGACGGCAGGGTTGTAGAGCGGAACGTCCTTCAGCGGCTCGACGGAGATGCCGTAAAGCTTGTTGGCGGCGAAGAATATGCCGTTGCGGACATTCTCCATCCGGAAATATGGCTTCGTCAGATTCTCGTCCAATGAATATTTCCGCTGACGCACCTTCTCGGCGTAGTAGAACCAGTCCCAAGGCTCGATCCTCGAACCTGCGGCCACCTTACCGGCCTGGATGTCCTCATCCATAATCACCTGCATGTCAGCCACCTCTTCCTTAGCCTTGGCCACTGCCGGGCCGATGATCCTGTCAAGGAAAGCGTCCACGGTAGCAGGGTCGTGAGCCATCTTGTTGTCCAGCTGATAGGCTGCGAAATTGTCGAAGCCAAGGAGTCTGGCCTTCTCGGCGCGGAGTTTCAGGATCTCAAGGCAGAGAGCCTTGTTGTCATATTCATTGCCATTGTTTCCTCTTGAGGAATATGCCTTGAACATCGCCTCGCGGCGGTTCCTGTCCTCGCAGGATGTCATCTCGGAGGTGTAGGATGAGACAGGGAGTCCGAATTGCTCCTTGAACGCGTTGTTCTCGGCCAGAAGGTTCGTGCCGAACTTCTGCTGCGCGGCGGCGATCTTCTGGTTGATCTCCTTAAGCCTTGCCTGGGCGGCCTTCTCCAGATCCACACCGTTGCGGGTGAAACTCTGGTAAAGCTTCTTGAGAACCATCTGCTGCTCTCTCGTAAGTCCGCTCTGGTCAGCGTCATAGACAGCCTTGACACGCTCGAAGAACGCCTTGTTCATCGAGATGTTGTCCTCGTGCTCGGTCATCAGGGCCGTGGCCTGCTCGACCACCTTGCTCATCTCGTCGTTTCCCTCTGTCTCCTGAAGGTTGAACAGCACAGCCGTCGTCTTGGTCAAAGTCTTGCCGGACAGCTCGTAAGCCGCCACGGTGTTCTCAAACGTCGGCGCATCCTGATTGTTCAGGATAGCCTCAAGTTCCTTGTTCTGCTCCTCAATCCCGGCCTTGACGGCAGGAATGTAATCGGTAAGCTGAATCTTCTCGAACGGCGGAATGCCGTAAGGTGTGTTCCATTCCTCCAGGAACGGATTGTTCTTTGTCTGTGTGCAGGCTGCCATCATAGCGATCGCTCCTAATGCTAAAAGTGTTTTTCTCATAATGTGGTTTAATTATTTAACGATTTCCACTCCTGTAAGATCAATGAGGGTGAACTGTGCATTGCCCTTGTAGATGGTAAGGATGCCCTTGACATTGATCGGGGTCCCGGCAAGCACCGACGGGTCAATCTGGGTGTCGGCGAAACGGGAGTAGCCGCTGGTGCGGATCTGGACGGTCTGGCTGCCCATATTGAAGTACTGGCTGACGGAATATGCCGACGCGTTCTTCAGCAGGGTGGCCTTGAGTTCCGGATCCGAGATCTTCCTCGAATAGTCAGCCACATCCCCGTCATCGAACTTTCCGGAATTCAGGTAGCCGATGAAACCCTGCTTGGACATCGCCCAGGTCGTTATGCCCCACGTCGGATCCGCGACCGGCTTGTAGTCCTTGCCTGTGCCGGATAGGAATATCCTGTTGGACGAGGACTTCTTGTCCTTGTAGGAGTCTATGTAGATCAGGCAGAAGATCTCGTTGGCGTAGGTCAGGCCGTCAAGCTCGACATAGCAGCCGATGTTCTCCTCTTTCAGAAGATCGGCGGCGGAGACTTTCTTAGGTTGCAGCGGAGTGTCAATCTTACCTCTGAATATGTGAGTGTCAATGATGTACTGAACCTCGATGTAGGAGGTCTCATATTCACCGGTAGGATCGGCGTAGCCCAGCTGGATCATTCCGTTGTAGGCGCCGAGCGTGAGGCCGCCGCACTTGACATAGACCCACTGGCCGAGCTTGTAGTCGTTGTAGAGGGCGTTCTTGCCGATCTTCAACTCTATGCCGCCAGTGGCATCCTGGATGTAGATGCTCTTGTAAACATTGCCGCTGCGGTCATCGGAGACCACCTGCCCTCCGATGACGATGTCCTTCTCGATCTTCACCGGACCGGACTTGTACAGAGCCTTGAGCTGGGCGATGGTCGTGTTGGGGGTCATCGTCACAGGCTCGTAGACATCAGCCTTGCCGTAGTCCGTGGTGAAGACCTGGTCCCATTCCTCGCAGGAGGCGAGGACGAAAATGGCGGCGATCAGCGCGAAATATATTCTTTTCATACCTTGGAATCCTTAGAATCTGAAATAAATGTTCAACATGTAGTTGATTCCGCTCATGTAGAAGTACTTGGAATCAAACCTGTAGAATCTCTCCTTGCTGACGGTGTTGTCCACAAGGCGGGTCTGCTCGTAGCCGCCGGTGCGTACATCCCTGTTGTTCAGGAGGTTCTTCACCTGCATCGAGAAGCCGAGCTGGTACTTTCTCTGAATATACCATGACTTGCCCACGCTGGCGTTCACGAGCATGAAGTTCTTGAACTTCTCCTGCGCGGCCATGTACTCGATCTCCTGGGCGGTCACCTGACCGTCAGGCCCGGCTGTGGCCATGTCCGTCCTGTAGAGAGGATTCATGTCCAGATAGGAGTTCCCGAAGAAATCCACATCCGCGTCGATGAACCAGTAGTTCTTGTTCCACGCGAGACCAAGGCTGGTCGCAAGCTGCGGGGTGCTAGGCACATAGTGCTGAACGGTCTTTCCGTCCACGGTAGGATGGCTCTTCCAGTAAGGAATCGTCACTCCGTAGGTTCCGGCGACATATTCAGCGCTGTTGTCGAAGGTCTGGTACATCGTAGGGTTGGAGGTGTAGATGTACTGGCCGTAGGTGAACACTCCCTGAAGGGAAAGGTTAGGCACCGGAGTCGGCACCTTGAAGCCGAGCTCGACTCCGACGTGCCTCTCGTCGATTCCGGACATCGCGAAGTTGGTGAACGAGTTCTGCGAGTCATCGTAGAAGCTCATCACGTCCGTCTGATCCTTGATGGAGGTGTAGAATCCGGTGACGCGAACATCGTAGCCGGAATTGCTGTAGGCGTAGTTGATGTCCGCCGTCAATGTCTTGATGGTCTTGAGGTCAGGCATCACGGTGTTCCTCGTCCTCGGGGAGATGAACGCCTGGTTGAATGTCGGGGCCTCGGTGATGTAGGCTGCGTCGGCGTAGATCCTGTGGCCTCCGCTGATGAAGTAGCCGAGGTTGATCTTTCCGGATCCCGTCAGGAAGTCCTTCTTGTCGGACTCACCCTTCGAGGTTATCGGCCTGCCGTCGAACTGGTCGTACTTGGTGATGACTTCCCCATTGTAGGTGAACGGGTTGCCGTTGTCGTCAAGTCCCGGGAAAAGACCCTTCCTCAAAAGACCTTCCCTCCAGAATTTCGAATATCCCAGCCTTCCGGCCACCGTCGCCTCGAAGCCGCCGAACGTGAAACGTCCAGAGGCCCAGGCCTCCGCGCGGCGGACGTGGGCATAGTAGTCGTAGCCGTACTTGTCGCCCTGGGCAAGGGTCTGGGCGGCTCCGTTCCTGAGATAGTAGTCCAGATCGTTCTGGATCATCGTCGGATAGGCGGCGAAATCCCTCTCGGCGAACTGGTCGATGTTGACATAGTAGTCTCCTCCGAGCAGGTCGTCCAGAATCTTGTAGTACTCCGTGCGGTTCCACTTGTAGGAGAGTCCTCCGTTGACTGTCAAGAACTTGACAGGATTCCACTTGGCGTTGACAGCGAAGTTGAGGTCGTTCTGATCCACACGCCTCTCCTCGATCACGTACTTCGAGCGGTTACCTGAGGCGGTGGAGTTCAAGGAGTTCACGGCATAGAGACGATCCCAGTTGATGTGGGTGGTCGATGGGAGGTCGGTCTCCCAAGCCTCCTTCGCCCATGCGTACTTGGCGAAGTTACGACGGTTGTAGTCCGTGTTGTCCATGTAGAAATAGCTCGGAAGGTTCCTGTAGTAGTCAGGACGAGGATCCGGGGCATCGTACCAGTCAAGAGCCGTGTAGCCGTTCTTGCCGAATCTGTAAAGCACTGTGGCCGAGGCCGAGAACTTCTGGGACTCCGGAGTGAAGTCGTACTTGAGGATGGCGATCGGCTCGTGGGTCTTGCGGACGCGGGCGTTGCGCACCTTGCCGTTATAGTAGCCCCAGTTGGAGTTGTACATGTTGTCGCCCATCAGATCGTAGACCTCCTGGGTGGAACCGTTCTGCGCTCCACGCTCGCCAGGGGCGGCCATGAATGTGAATCCCAGCTTATGCTCCTCGCCGAACCTCTTCTCCACGGCTCCGTAGTAGCCGAACGAGCGGTAGAAAACACCCTTTATCCAGTCATTTCCGCCAAGCCTCGCCGATGCGCTGAAAGCGTAGGACCAGCCGTTGTCCAACTGTCCGGAAGCGTAGGTCAGCATCAGGCGGAGCCTGTACAGAGCGCTGTTGGTCAGCACGCTTCCTCTCCAGCCTGTGCGGACGGAAGAGGCCATCGGCATGATGTTCGTGAGGCCGTTGTAGCCGCCGAATCCGAAATCGGAGACCTCGGCTCCGTTCACGGACTCCTTGCTTCTGGTGGCCTCGTTGAGACCGCTCCAGAGGGAGTACGGCGTGTAACCCGTGATCGCGTCGTTCATCCTCACGCCAGCAAGATAGACATCCTGTGACTCACTGGAATAGCCGCGGACACGGAAGCGCACGGAACTGAAATTGTAGCCGGCCATGTTGTTGAACACATCGTTCTGGCCGAAAAGGATGGTAGGGCTGTCCTGGTAGCCGGAATCGTCCATGTCGAACTCAGAGAAACTGGCGTCGTCCACCTCGGCGACTTTCGCCACCGGGGTCAGGGAGAGGTTGAACATATTCTTGACATAGCCGTCGTTGACGGTCACGTTCACTCTGGACTGGAGATAGTCCGGGCTTTCGATGACAAGGTCGTACATTCCGTCCTTCAGGTTCCCGATCTGGAATGTTCCGTCCTGTCCGGCCTTCACACGGGCGACTTCCTTTCCTTCTGAATACAGGATCAGATCCGCTCCGTCAATGGTCGCCTTGCTCAAGCGGCTGACGACCGTACCTTTCACGCCACCGGTGTAGTTCTGGGCCGATAAAGTCAGAGCCAGAAACAGAGCCGATGCGGCAAGGAATATTCTTTTGTTCATATTTATTGAATATTAACTATTTATCCATTTGGAGGGTCACTTCGACAAGCTCAGTGACCGAGCCTCTGCGGTCACTGCACTTTCAGTCACCGAGCTTGTCGAAGTGCCGAAGCGACCGAAGTAACTACTTGTTACTAATGACAATATAGGTCGGGTAGTGGTCGCTGTAGCCGCCGACGTAGGAGCCGGATGAATATGTCCGGAACGGCGTACCCTTGTACTGTCCTGTCTGCTGAACCATGAACGGCTGGTTGAAGACGCGTCCGTAGTACTTGCCCTTCACGATCGGAACAATCCTGAGCGTCCCCTTCGGAGCGTTCACAAGCGCCTCGTTCGCAAGGATGATGTCGTAGATGTTCCACTCGCCACGATAGGCCAAAGAGCCGTAACCGGCTTTCAACATTGAGGTAAACGGAGAGAAGAAGTCCATCTTGCCGACTTCGGAGACATTCTCCTTGCCGTGCATATAGACGGCCATGCTCTCGTCCGTAGGGTTGTCGTTCATGTCACCCATCACCACGATCTTGATCCCGGGATATTCATTCATCAGTTTGGCGGAGTTCTCGTAGATGATTTCCGCGCCACGGCTCCTAAGGTCGCTCCCCTTGCCTCCGATCCTGGATGGAAGGTGGGCGACGAAGAACGCGAACATCTCGCCCTTGATCTCGCCCCTGACCATCAGCACATCACGGGTGCGGAAGTGTCCCTGAGACTCCTCGTCCATGTCGAACTTTATGCCCTTACTGTTGAAATCAAACGGAATGGATTTGCTTTCAATCAGTTTGAACTGCTCCGGCCTGTAAAGCAGGGCCACATCGACGCCTCGCCTGTCCGGACCGTCATAGTGCACGATCTGGTAGTTCGCGTCGGCGATCTCCTTCTGGCTCACAAGATCCTCAAGCACATGGCGGTTCTCAACCTCGCTCAGGCCCAGAACCGTGTGGAAAGCCTTGTTCTCGTCAGCCATCGCCTTGATCACCGTGGCGATGTTGCGGAGCTTGCGGTTGTACCGCGCGTCAGTCCAGCGGTTTGCCCCGTCGGGGAGATATTCATAGTCATTCTTGCCCTCGTCGTGGTAGGTGTCGAAGAGGTTCTCGACATTGTAGAAGCCGATGACATACCCCCTCGCGCCCTTGTCCCCCTTGGCACAGGCCGTGGCGGCCACAACCAGTAGCAGCAGAGCGGAATAAAGTATTTTTCTCAAACGCATATCAGTTTTGTATTATTATTCATGAATATGTCGGTTCCGCCGGGGACGCTACCTCCACCACCAGGCGACATCCTTCGGCTCCTCGGCCTCGATCCTTGCCGTAGTCTCCTCGCCCACCTTGGCAGGCAAGTTCACGAAGAAATCAATGTTCAGTCTCTTCTCAAGATCATCAACCGACATCGAATAGGAAGAATCTATGGTCTTGGTGCTGTATACCTTGTGATCCAGCCAGACGGCGCATGCCGAATAGCCAGAATAGCCGAATGTGGAGCTCTTCATGTAGCGGAGGACTACCTTGTAGTAGGCTGTCGGAACGGTAACCTTCTTGCCGTAGTTGTCCACGGCGTACTTGACGGTCTCTCCGTCTTTGTAGTCTATCACGCAACCGGTCACGACATAGAGGGTGTCGGAATCTCTTGCCCATCCACGGACCTTACCTTCCAGATTCGCCCAGATGTCAGCGTTGAAGCCCTTATTGATCTGAGGTGTCATGTTCGTGCCGTAGAAAGTCATCGCATTCGAGGAGTAGGATGTCTGCCGATCAGCCGAGGCAATCTGGTGACCTCTTGCGAACCAGCCGGCGTTACCATCTGAAAAGCCTCTTGTAAGAACCGGCTGCTTGTTCGCCGGCAACAGGGGATCCAAAGCCCAGGCGTCAGTCCTTCCGGTTTTTCCGCTCATATTCCAAACGCATAGCGGATAGGCCACCCACGGAGCTACCAGATTGTCGTAATCCCAAAGGAATGAATAATTTCGCGTGCTCACCGACCCGACAGTCATCGAATGCGTGAACGCATCCATCCCCTCCGGAATAGCCGGAAGTTCCATCCACCCTGTCTTCGGAGAGAGATTGCCGCCGGATGGTGTCGGATCAGGCTTCACTTCTGACCCTTTAGCCTTCTGACTGATAGTCTTCGAAGCCTTGCCCGCACTGTTCTCCACCGTGATCACAGCCGAGCGCTCCTTCTCCGATTTGTTCTCCTCCACCTTCAGGGTGACATCCATGTCGCCGCTGCCACAGCTCGGATCAGCAATAATCCAATCCACAGGCTCGCCGCCGTCCACCGAAGTTATAGTGATCCTCCAGGATGACGAGGCCTTCACATAAATGAACTGTGAATATCCTCCCGCCTCTACCACCGCGGTCTTAACCTCGACTGTCGGCGGAAGCACATCCTCCTTACCACCTGAGCCACAAGATGATAGCGCCAGCATCACAACCCCGGCGCAAATCATCCAAAACCTGCTCAACGTTATCTTCATGTGTTCGTATTATTAGAGAGCAAAAGGGCTGCCCGCTTTTCCGGGCATCCCTTAGTCTTTGTTAATCAAGATTCTATGACTACACCATCATTCCGCCACTATTCCAAACAGAATCACACGCACGTTCTCCTTAGTGGTGATCTCAATATTTGATTCTGAAGCCTGAGGCGACAGGGACATAGTGTAATGATCGGAGTCAGAAACCGAGATTGTATACTCTGGATTTCCCGTAGCACCGACATTACCTGCCACCGCCTGCGTTCCGACTTCGGTTCCAGCAGAAGAAGCGACCAAAGTGGCTGTCTTACCTTTCCACGCAACCGCATAGAAGGACAACTTGGAGGTGTTCGCAGGGATTGTCAATGTGGCCTTTCCCGGTTTTTTCGATGTTCCAAGTTTGAGGATGGTCACCACCTTCACACCATTAATCGTGGCTGTCTGCCTTGTATTGTCTGGAGAAGTACCATCATAGGCATTCTCTCCCAATGTCCATTTTACATTGCTGGCAAATTTCCCTTCGTCCGGAGTCTCTCCGCCAGGATTGTCGCCGCCGCCAGGATTGCCTCCGCCGTTTTCTACGGCCTCGGTGATGTCCTTACCGTCAACATTGACCGCCACAATCTGGTAGTGGGTTCCACCTCCCACGAAGTAGCCCTTGACGGTAATTTCCTTGTCCACGAAAGATTCCATGTCACCAGGGAAGTAAGACAACGACAAATCCTTGTCCGTAACCCCTCCTATGAATATGTTGTAGTAAACATCGTTCTTTTTCACCTTACCCTTGAATGTGACGAATTCAACCACATCACTCTTATAGGAAGACACATTGCTTTCGTCAATAGTCTTAGGATCAGGATAGGTCACGGTGTTGCCTGACGATGCGATCTGGAATTTCGGCTCAGTAATCTGCATAAGTCCGTTGTGCTTGCCCGTGGTACCGGTCACAGTGACTTTGTCTCCAACCTTTACTCCCGGAGTAGCGTTGGCAAAGACAAGGATGCTACCAGTAGCGTCGGTGACAACAGCACTCTTATTCGTCACGCCTGTGACAAGGACATCCTTCAGAGTCACGGACGCATCGGTTTTGCCCGAAACGATAGAAGCCACGGTTCCCTCGGTCGGAGTGGTCGTTCCACCACCGCCACCACCGGTGCCGAGGTCAACGCCCTTGGAGAAGTCGATGACGGTGCCGGCTGAGGAAGCGACGGCAAGGCAAAGGTCATCAAGGCGATAAGAGCTAGCCACATCGACCTTTACATAGATGCCAAGCGTCGTTGTTCCTGACGGAACCGTGAAATTAGAGGTCGCAAGATCCCAGCGACCTTCCTTGTCGCCATTAGGAAATGAATACTCAAGCTCGACCCACTTAGCTCCGTCATTGCTGACATAGACATGGAACTCGTTATGCTTGAACAGGCTACCATTATCCTGGCTATATTTCTCCGCTCCGAAAGTCAAAGAATAGTCAGTGGCTGACTGAAGTTTGATGCCGGTCACGGAGAAATAGGCGCTCGAACCAAAGAACAGGTTGTTGCTTCCGGATCCGGCATAGTCGGAATAGTTGCTGTTGGAAGTGGAGTTCGCCCTGGCCGACATCGCCTTAAACGAATATTCCTCACTTCCCGCTCCCGTTCCAGTCGCGTTCTTCCAACCGTCAAACTGATCGAGATATGGCCAGCTTGTGCCTGTTCCATAGGTCTTTGTTGCTTCCGCCTTGTCAAAGTCGTTCTTGTAGACGGTCATGTCAGCCACGGAACCTGTTCCTTTCTGCTTAACGGTCAAAGTCTTGGAATCAAAGCCGATGTCGAACTTCACAGATCCTTCACGATCAACCCCGGTGTTCTCCATCACCTTGATCTCGACAGTCACAGCCTTCGAGGAGGCCTCTCCTCCTTTCGGCCCGATGGAGATCCAGTCCTGCTCGGTAGTGGCCTTCCAGTCCCTGGTGGCCGTCACCTGAACGGTCTCGGTTCCGCCGGTCTTCTCAAATGAAATCTCGGACTTTTCGACCTCCACCGACGGAGCACCCAAGTCCTCTTTCTTGTCATCACAAGCCGTGGCCGCGAAAGCAAGGGCCGCCACAGACATGATGAAGCCTAAAAATCTATTTGTTCTCATATTCATTAGTGTTAATAATGTTCCACTCATTATGCCGCTCCGCCTCTTCCCCGCTCCAGTCCTTCCTTTACCGGCACTTCTATCGATACTTCGACACCATCCACCCCCGCAAACTCAGCTGTCGCATCCAGGCGACCGGCTATTCTTCCCTACAAATTCTTTGCCTGTCAAGCAGTCCGCTAAGTTACGACTAAATATTCAATTAAAAAATATGCCCGGACTGCGAGAACTATCGCAACATGTTATTTACTTACTTTCAAAGGTTTCCAAATAGCCACCGGGACAAATGGGATGGCGGTATTACAGAGTTGACTGTCATTCAGTGCGTTATACGCCACGGGACTCCTCCAATGTCATTGCGTACTTTACGCAGCGAAATATACGCAATAATATTCATTCTTCCCTAACATCCTTTGAATGTGAGTGAAATGCCCATTTCCGCTCACGAAAGGCAGGGAAAGAGATCCCTCGTGAGCGAAAAAACCATTTCTGTACACGAGACCAATGAATATAGCGCCCTCGTGAGCAGATGGCCTGTTCCCGCGCACGGCCATGTCTTACAGATCAAGGTCGAGCTCGACGGGGCAGTGGTCGGAGCCGAGGATCTCGGTGTGGATCTCGGTGGCTGCGATCTTGTCCCTGAGGGAGTCGGAGACGAGGAAATAGTCCAGCCGCCACCCGACATTCTTCTCGCGGGCGTGGAAGCGATACGACCACCAGGAATATTTCACCTCGTCCGGGTGCTGTAAGCGCCAGGAGTCAGTGAAACCAGAGTCCAGAAGCCCGGAGAACTTGCCGCGCTCCTCATCGGTGAACCCGGCGTTGCGGCGGTTCGTGTCCGGATTCTTGATGTCTATCTCATTGTGGGCCACGTTCATGTCACCGCAGACCACCACACCCTTCCGGGCGGCGAGGCCGGCAAGATATTCCCGGAAATCATCCTCCCACCGCATCCGGTAGTCGAGCCTCCGGAGACCGTCCTGAGAGTTCGGCACATAGACGCAGACGAGGTAGAACTCAGGCATCTCCAGAGTGATTACGCGTCCTTCGTGGTCGTGCTCCTCAACCCCGATGCCGTAAGTCACCGAGAGCGGCGTGTGCCTTGAATATATCGCCGTGCCGGAGTAGCCTTTCTTCTCCGCCGAGTTCCAGTACGACGTGTAGCCCAGGAACTCCAGATCCAGCTGCCCCGGCTGCATCTTCGTCTCCTGCAGACAGAAAAAATCCGCGTCCAGCGTGTTGAACACCTCATCAAAGCCTTTCCCCGCGCAGGCGCGAAGCCCGTTCACGTTCCAACTTATGAATTTCATACCATTTCTCATTTTACGAATAGCCATAACCTCCGGCGACCGGCCCACCCTTCCAGGCCGACACCGACGCAAAAGCTTGCGGCAACAAATTTAACACATTATCAATGAATATCCCAACGAACTTCTCCGCCGCCACGCGGATGTTGCTCTTCCAAACTTGGATCTTCAACTATTTTGCTGCTGTTTTGCCGTTTTGTCGTTATGTTGTTTTGCTGTTTTGCTGTTTTGCGACAATGTCGAAACCGCAGATCTGATTTATCGTAGAACCGTACTGAGTCAAGGTCTGAAGCTCGACCTCAGCGACGTATCGTTCCGCTGGCATTGACATTGCATAGCGGACACGTCTGCAAAGCCCTTCAGCCACTCTTCCGCTGCAATTCTGGCGGCCTTTTCGCCCGAAAAGCCTAATTTTCAACACAGAATTGCGACTTAACAGCCCCCAGGCCCTTTTTCGTGCAATTCCGAAGAGTGACATTCCCACCTGGCAGTGAAGCGGGCACCGGGCAGTGAGGGGTAGCTCCCCCAGACTGTCTGAAAGGTATGGACGAAAATGGAAAAGTATTGCCCGCATGCAGAGTAACAACGAATATTCAATCCTAACTGGGGGTGATTATACTTTTAGACAGTCCCCCCATGGCAGTGATGTTTGACGGAATGGGTAAACGCTCACTGCCGCCTGACAGTCAGGCGCATCCCGCGGCACGGGAATATTCATCAACTTGCAGAGCCTCTGCAGCTCCTTCAGCATACAATTAACTAATTGTTGTATCTTAACAGAAATTTACATCCACTGGCCAAAAAGAAAAAGGCCAAGAAAAAGCAGACGCTCCTATACCAGGAACAGTAAAAAGAAGACAAGGACTCTTGAGATTGGCGACTGCCACATCAATAAGAATTAAAAGGAACATGGCCAGAGAGTGGAGGACACGTTTTGCCCCGCTGCGCAGACTCGTTTAATAACGCCTTCAAAATGTGTCAGGCAACTTCAAAGAAAGCATCCGCAAGCTCCTTCCCGGACTTGCGGATCGCCATCCATTATGCTACTCGGGATGAGCGAACGATGCGATTGTTCCATCATCAACTCCAGTGCAGTTGACAATCACATCAACCGGTGTCCCGGCCTCGAAAAGCTTTCTTGCGATAGAAAGTCTTGTCTCCTCACGTCCTTGCTCCAGACCCTCCTCACGGCCTTCCCGCAGCCCCTTCTGCAGCCCTTCTTCCAAGCCCTTGCGCACAGCATATTCCTTCTGCGCTTGAATGTCCCACTCGTTCATCTTGTCAATCTCGTATTTAAGTTTCTTCTCCTTGTCGAACGCCGCCACCTCACACGCCTCGGCGAGCCGCCTTGAGATCCCGCCGGCCTCCTCAATCCATTCGGGGATCCTTTGGAAGCCACCGCTGTTCCTGAATATGTAGAACAGCCTGTCGAACTCCGTCACGCACTCCTCCAGCGTCTTGGTGAACAGCGTCATCTCCACAAAGATAACACTAATTGTCTGATCCGCAACCATTCCGGTGCGTTTTTCGGTGAACCTCCAGTGGGAGATGAAGTGGTCGGTGTCCCAGAGGGACTCGTCGTCGTGCCTCAGGCGGTAGTTCAGGAACGACACCACGTAGACCGGCCGCAGTCCCTTGTACCGCACTCCGTCCGAGAGCTCGAGATGGTAGAGTCCCGACGCGTAGTAGACGCACCTCTCGAAGAAGAAGTCCTCCTCCGAGGCCTGCATCTCCACGACGAACGTCCTGTCGTCCCTGTCCACGCAGACCAGATCCAGCACCGTCTTCTTCCCGTAGGGGACATCCCTCCGCTGCTCCCTGTCGGAGTACTCCTTGATGTCCTCGATCCTCGCCTCCGGAGGCAGGATCTGGTTCAGCACCCCGATGAGGATGTCCTTGTTGTTCCTGTCCGCGAACACGGCCTTGAATCCCACATCGCTCCGCAGATTCACGAACGGAGCGAGTTCTTGTCTCTTTTCATTGAAATACATAGTTCAAATTTTAAATGAATATTTGAACCGCAATAATATGCACTAAAAACGTAAATAATGAAAAGAAACGTATGCGGATTATAAAAAACAGAAATATTTTCGGATGATACCCCCTAAGTAATCCTTAAATAATAACCAACTTATTGTTTATCGCTTACCAAGTAATCCTTCGCCAATCAATTTGGTCGCAGCCGAAAACCATTCTTCACCGGCTTGCGGGACATCACGAAATGCAGCTTAGCCCCGTCCTTGATGTCAGAATAGCGGATGACTGGGGAGACAAGACGTTTTCCGTTGAGGTACGCGGCCTTGATGTAAACCGCATCCTTGCTCCAACCTTCCGTGGTCATCTCCAGAGTCCCGCCGTCCGAGAGCCTGACCTTCAGCCCCTTGGCGCACGGAGAACCAATGTAGTACTCATCGGATCCGGGGCAGAACGGGTAGAATCCAAGGCAGTTGAAAATGTACCAGGCGGACATCTGGCCGCAGTCGTCGTTGCCGCTCAGCGAGCCGGGTTCGTTGCCGTAGAAGTTGTCGGCGATGTAGCGCACCCATTTCTGGCACTTCCACGGCTGGCCGAACCAGTCGTACAGATAGGTGACGTGGTGGCAAGGCTCGTTGCCGTGCCAGTAGCCGCCGATGCGGCCCCAGATGTCGTGCGCTCCGGGAATATCCTCGGGCAGCTCGATAGTGAAGAGGCTGTCGAGGCGGCTCTGGAGCAATTTCCGGCCGGCTTTCTCGACATAGCCTCCGAAATCGTGCGGCACGGTCCATGTGTACTGCATCGTGAACCCTTCCGTGATGTCTCCCCAGCCGTGGACCGAGTTCGGACCCTGATAAGCGACAGGGGCGAACGGGTCGCGCCAGTTGCCGGCGGAATCCTTTCCGCGCATGTAGCCGGTCTCGGGATCGATGAGATTCCGGTAGTTCATCGACCGGTTGAGGAAGAACTCGTAGTCCTCCCGGTGACCCAGAAGCTTGGCCGCCTGGGCAATGCACCAATCGTCGTAGGCATATTCAAGAGTCTTGGAGACCGATTCCTTCTCCTTGTCGAAAGGCACGTAGCCGAGGGAGGTATATTCAGGAATGCAGTCGTAGTGAGGGTTGGTGGCGGTGGTCTTCATCGCCTGGAAGGCGCGCTCGTAGTCGAATCCACGCACGCCTTTGAGCATCATGTCTGCCAGTACAGAGCAGGCGTGATAGCCGATCATGCACCAGGTCTCGCCGCCGTAGAACGACCAGATCGGGAGCATCTTCTCGGTACTTTTGTCGAAATGGGCTAGCATCGAGTTGGCGATGTCTGCCTGAAGCGGCTTGTTGACGAGGTTGAGAAGCGGGTGGAAAGCCCTGTAAGTGTCCCATAGCGAGAATGTCGTGACGTTGGTGAAGTCTTCCGCATTCCCGATCGTGCCGTCGTGCTCGCGGAAGCGTCCGTCCGCGTCCTCGAATAGGAACGGATGGAGGGCTGTGCGATAGACGCTGGTGTAGAATGTCTCCCGGAGCGTCTTGTCGTCGGAATCCAGCTCGTACTTCCCGAGTTCCTTTTCCCAGAGATCCTCGGCCTCGGCCCTTACGGCGGCGAAGTCCTTGCCTTCCAGCTCCTTGAGGTTGTTCAGAGCACCATCAGTGCCTACAGCCGACACGGCGACATCTATGAATATGCTCTCGTCGGCTCCGGTCTTGAACCTTGCGACAGCCTTCAGTTTCTGTCCCCACGCCTCAAGCGAGCTGCGGAACCGCTTGGTGTTGTAGATCACCGGCTGCCCGTCCTGGAATATGTTGAACTCCTCGATCGGCCTTGAGAATCTGGCTACGAAATAGACATAACGTCCCGGGTTCCAGCCGTTGACGACCTTGCTGCCGATGATCGTGCGCTCGTCCAGCAGGCGTACCGTGGACCAGAGGCAATCCCATTTGAGGGTGTGGTCAAGGTCGATCATCACAAACGAACTGTCCGACTGCGGGAATGTGAACTTGAATATTCCGCTTCGCCGGGCTGCCGTCATCTCGGCCTTGACCCCGTAGTCCTTCAGGATCACTCCGTAGTAGCCCGGCTCGCCCCATTCCTGGTTGTGGTCGTAGGTTGACGGATCCATCTTCGATCCGGTTCCCGGCAGGAAGAGGAAATCGCCCATGTCCGGGATTCCGGTTCCGCTCAGATGCGTGAGGCTGAAACCCTGGATGAACGGCTTGGAGTACTTGTACCCCGCCGCGCAGTCATAGTCCTTGTCGTCGCAGTCCGGGCTGATCTGGATCCCGCCGAACGGCACCTGCGGCCCCGGGTACACGTTCCCGAACCCGTCCGTCCCCACGAACACGTTCACGTCATCGATCAGTTTCCCTTTGCCGGATCCTTCCTGTCGAACCACGGTTCCTTCGACGACAGGCTCAGGGACCTCCTTAACGCGGTCGCTGAGCTTGTCGAAGTGCCCTTCCGCGGCCGCCGAAACTGAAAACCCACACAGCACCGCCATGCCCAAAAACATTCTCCGAATATTCATAATCCATCCAATTTTCATTTTCCCCGTAAAGTTACCGAATATTTCTGTAAATCATAACTACATGTCTTTGAATATATTCGCAATTCCTGCCAGTCAAATTCAGAGGGCAGCGTTCCGTAACTCACTGCTGCTTAATCAGTGGGGCGCCATCCTTTGATATTCATCAATTTATGGAATAGTGCCGATCCTTCGGCCATAAATCGGCCATAAAATTAGGTAACTATATAGCAGTTGACTAACGTGGTATGCAAGCGGTCGCCAAGCAGTTACATACGCGCTGGCGTCACCCGCATTTTGTGAATATGTCGGCACGATGCGAAGGAAGGTAGTCAACTTGTATATATTCCCCAACTATTATTCTGGGTGAAAAAGGAGTGGTTAGACACCCGGAAAGATATTCCTGATTGGAGTCGGGTGAGGATAGCCTCTTTTTTCACCCGATGCATAAGCCCGGGATCTTCCGCCACACCTTGTCTTATATGACTACGATGGAGATTGGGCCCTTTACATACAGATTCTTATGCAGGAATACCAACGAATCACAATTACTTAAATATCAGCATCATAAGGAAAATGTTAGCCAACTCCTATATAATTTCCTAAAATTAATTGCCGTATCTTTACGGAAATATTCATAAAATGGCGAAGAAGAAAAAAGACCGCGCAGCGGCAGACGTTCCTTTCTCCGGAACAGTATGTAAGGGAAAAGGCAAGAACCTTGGCGGCGGGTGGCGTTGTGTTAAATAATCACTCGAAAAGATCCTTCAAGGTCACCTCGTTCTGGACCACGCCGCTATATTCATTGGGCTTCAGGCCATAGGTTGTGATGAAGACAAGGTGGATGGTCCGGCGAAGCTTGAGGGAGTCGCGGAAGGAGTTGATCTTGTTGTCCAGTTCCTGACGGTATTTTTTTGTGATTGAGAAAGGGCCTTCCCAGAATTTGATCTCGCAGAGGTCTATGACACGGTCGGCGCGGCTTATCACCAAGTTTATCTGCGCGCTTTCCGAGCGCCAAGACGAAGTTTCCGTCATTATGCCTTGAATACCAAGCGCTTTCTCTATCTGAATATGATGGTACATGCACAGTCTCTCGAACGCGATTCCTGCCCAAGCATTATGAAGGGTGGTGCCGGTCTGGTAGGACCAGAAAGATTTGTCCGAAGTGCCATATTTCTTGATGAACTTGTAGTAGAAGATTGTGTAGAAATCCGTCAGTTGATAGACAGCATCATTTTCTTTTTTACCGAAGGCCTTATATTTCCGGATTATGTCGCAGTCATCCAAGTCAGACAGGATAGTGCTAAGGCCACCTCCGTCAGGAAGCCCTGTCGCCGCGATGACCTCTTTTCTGGTCAGACCGGCGTTCTTGCGGCTGAGCGCCTCGATCACTTTCATATAGTCCTCGCTATTCTCAAACAGGGAGGCGTACAAGTTGTCGAACTCTCCGTCCAGTTTGCCTTTTCTTTTGAAGAACATTTCGTCCACATTCTGCGCGAGACTTTTCCCTTTCTCAAAGAGGCTGAGATAGTAAGGAATCCCGCCCATGATCATGTAACATTCCGCGATATCCTTCTCATCAAGGCTGATGCCGGCCGACTTGAAATAGGCCTTGCACTCCGCCAGATTGAACGGTCTGAGGTAGATCTTTCCTGTCACCCTGTTATGCAGCCCACCCTTGTTTCTGAGAATCTTTTTTGTTATCCACGATGTGGCGGAGCCGCAGACAATCAGCATAAGATTGTCTTGCGTGCATCCCCAGTCATTCCAGAAATGCTCGATCGCCACGACCAGATCACATCGATTGGTGTACATGAACGGCAACTCATCAATGAACACGACCTTGCGTCCATTCACCTTTGAACTTTCGATAAGCGTCTTCAAGAAGCCAAACGCTTCCATCCAGGATTTCGGGTAAGGGCAAAGGGGCGAGCCCTGTTTTTTGAGAGCCTCTCCGAAATTGACAAGTTGTGCGGCCTTGTCCTTGACCGCAAGCCCGGTCACCTTGAAAAGGAATTTATTGTCGAAGAACTGGTTCACCAGAAAAGTCTTTCCCACGCGCCGTCTTCCATAGACAACAACAAACTCTGATTTTCCGGAATCATACAACTTCCGGATTTGCCCAATCTCTGATTTTCTGCCTATTACCTTCATGATATTTATTGATAACCTTGCGCAAAGTTTAAAAAAATCGACTTTCCGCAAGGTTTATTATGAATAACTCTGCGGTAAGTCTATAAAAAATGGGCTTACCGCAGAGTTTGCTTCAATCGGCTTATAGATGAAATATCTAACTCAACTAAACGTTCTTGGATTCGACCGTCTCCGACAAGATCATCCGTGTCGTAGATCTGCCGAACATCCGACTCTGTCGGAGGACATCCTCTACAGATAATCGCTGCCGCCGTAAGGACTGTAGATCCTTTCGACAGGCCTGACTGTTGCGCTTGTGGAATTCGTTCAGATAATGCGGTGCCATCGTTAAATATTACAAGTCATCTTTTCGAAGCGCTGTCATTAATCCGTTCATTGATGAGTTCGATCAATTCCCTTACGGTGATCAAAACAGGCTCCATTTCTTCTTTACAGGTATAATAAAAGACATCATAGTCACAATTCTCCCTTATAGACCTCATTTGAGAAAGAACCTTTGAATATTTCGAATCAATTTTTCCTGTAATAACATACTCCCGGCCAAACTCGGTAATAAGGCCACTATGAGTCTTGGGCAAAAATCCATCATTAACCATCATCGCCATCACTGCGTGATAAAGCGCATAATACGCCCTGTTCGCCACCACGTTCCACATTTCCAACCTTGCCAATTCTTCGGCATCAGTCAGAAATTTCAGAGCTTTCACCATTTCCTGATCAACAATCACCCGTCTCTCCTCTTCATTCATGGTTAAATAATTTTTATTGAGTCTGTTTGAACATTATGATAGAACAAAGTGCCCTTACGGTTGTTCCAATCGTTTTCCGTGTAGATGACAGGCACAAAATCAAGACCTAACTTCCATCCAAGGAGGGTCAATGGATATATCACACTGTCGTAGTCGCTTTTCTCAATTCTGTCTTTTTGAAGAATGACCAGAAAATCCCAATCCGAATCTGCTCTGAAGTCGCCCCGTGCCCGTGATCCGAAGAGAAAGACGCGCCCGCCCTGCGGAACAGTCTCATTGGCGACCTTCCGCACCTGATCAAGCACCTGTGACAAATCTTCTCTCATAACTGCAAAGAAAATGATTTTCAATGAATATTACAAATCCGTGAACTGATGGACGATAGATGATGTCGGCATATTAACAAGCAAAAAGAATTTTGATATTTCCATTAAAATGTTATTTTTTGCAATAAACACATATAGGCTATATGATCATCACACGCCTGTCGTTACACTCAAAAATGGTTCTGCCATTAATTTAAAACCGAATATAACGATGCATGAGGATGGTTAAAGCATCTAAATTTTAATTGAGATATGTACATACAAGTTAGGTTAAAAGATGTTGGTTGGACTAAACTTTATGTCCAAACTGACGCCAAAGATAATACCATGTTCTTGCTCGTTGACAATAATCTTGATGTGTCCAAGCCCTATTTGACATTAAAAATGAAAGACGATTCTTTGGCAATAAAACATCAACGTGGTGAGGTCGAAGATGATAACGATGAATTAAAAGAGAAACTAAATGGACTGTACCTGCGCATAATAGAGGCGAAAAAACAAGATTCAATATATCCTGATTCAAAGAATCAAACAGTGATGAATCATCGGTTATCATAATCTTACAATTCCAGCATTACCTGCAAACTTACATAAAATCTGCGATTTTTACGCCCGTCCCATAAGAAAGAAACATTTTTATAGAGGAAATATAACACATTCTCCATAATAATCAAATGGATATGATCTCACTCCAATCCAGGCGGCCCTCTGGAGATACCTCCGGTCTCCTCGATCCACTCAGGGAACTTCTGGAAGCCGCCGAAAGTACCACAATGAGAAAGCTTCCCTCGGATATGTGAGTATTCTCGCACACAGAACAGTGAGTTGCTGGTTATTAAGCAGATATGTTTTCAGGTGTGGAAGATTTTTCACTTTACAAATAGGCAACAGGATGCCTTGCGATGAAGGCAGCGACTTTTAGGTGTGCGAATATTCTCACACCTGGACTTGCAAGTCGGTGATTAATAGACTAATGCATTTCTAAGTGTGCGCGATTATTCACACTTGGGAGAATTAATGAGCCACAGAATGGCCTACAACGGAATCTATGACTTCTAAGTGTGCGAATATATTCATACCCAGAATAGCAAATAGCTGTTCGTCAATGATGTAGAGTTCTAGGTGCGAATGAAAATGAAACGATGTCTCACGTTGTGTGGGAAAGCAAAGTATGTGAAAGGAAAAAACGGGCGGCCTATTGTGGCCGCCCGAATCGGGAATGTGATGGGTTATCTGGTTTTGATTAGACAACACACGTTATGTCTCAGATTACTTTCTTGTGAAGAACTCACCAGTTTCCTTGACAGGGTTACACTGGAAGAAGTTCGCATAGGCGTTGACAGTCGAATGATTGAATGCATTCGTGTTGGAAAGGACAACGCCGAAACCGCAGATCTGATTTATTGTGGATCCGTACTGAGTCAAAGTCTGAAGCTCGACATCAGCGGTTGTTCTGTTCTGATAGATGATCGTGTTAAAGTCTTCAGAAATCTTGAACCACATCCACACATAATCAGGATCGCCGAGATCGGTCTCAGTGTAAAGCCATGGCTTACCCCAGGCTGTCGCACTCTTGGTCGCGAGTCCAGGGAAATATGTGGCATATTTTCCGTTAACCTGCTGTCCGATACCGTCACGAGTGTCAAGGAATAATCCCATGCGAAGCGTCTTGGCTTCGTAGTCAATGTCCAGACAAGCGTCAAGAACGGTGTCAAAGAACAATCCCTTCACACCGATATTATTGGTGTACGTCTTTCCGTCTGGTGCCACGAGAGCCTCAGTGTTCCTTGGCAAGCGTTCTCTCAACAGTGTAAACCTTACCGGCAACTATGGAAGCAGCCGGTTTGAAGTCAGCGATGAACGTGTCCTCACCGATATTCACGAATATCTTGGAGTTCAGGTCATCAGCTGCCCAGACTGCAGCGGCGGCGGAAACCATGCCGTTTGCGACGGTAGCGCCGAGCTTCAACTCGCCCTCCTCACTCTTGGCGCCGAGAACGCCACCGGAGATGTGGAGTTTATTGTGGATCTTGCCGTTGGCCAGTGTTACAGAGACAGCGGCCTTCGGGTCAACCTCGGTCCCTTCCGGAAGAGCGAGGCTGAACTTCAGCAGACTTGTCTTGTAGGAGAAAGGAATGCTGGCCGCAAGGGCGTCAGGGTTAGTGGAGGTCAGATCCTTGAAGTCAACGGCTCCGTAGATGACCTGATTGTTCAGGGCTGCGGTGAGGTTGGCCTGTGAGCTGATGTCGGACACAATGTCGTCACCACCATCGAAGTTCGTGGTGTTGGCGGTGTTCGCAAGATAAGCGATGATCTTTGTGGAGCCTTCAGGGATGGACACAGCGGGCTGGCGGAAGCAAGCCGTCTTACCGTCAAAAGAGATAGATTTCGGATCGATGGCAAGTTTCGTCACCGGACCGGCTACCGAATTGTCAGCCTTGGCGAAGTATGCCCAAACCACATCGTCGTTGTTGAAACTTGCCTTGTAGCTGCCGTCCGTAGCCTCTGAATATGAAAGGCGGGTGGCCGGATCTCCAAGTGTTGCGGTGATCGTCAATGTCTTCGCACCGTTCTCAGGAGCCACGACCTCGTTCTCAACCTTGTTGCAGGCGAGAAGCGAAGCGGCGAGAGCGAATATTGTCAATATTTTCTTGTACATAGTATTATCCTCCAAGATTAAAGTTTACCACCGTTACCAAGGTCAAGACCGTCGCCGATGCTGACCTTGCCGGTAAGAGAGTATTTAGGTCCAGTGGTCCAATCATAATAGAAGTCGTTTGTCGGCCACATAGCGTTAAGAGCATCAACAACATTGGTGCAACTTACGTTATTAACCTTAACCGCAGCAGCCAAGACACCTTCAGCGGTCGCTGAGCAGACTGTACCTTCTGTAACCTTTCTGGCTGACTCCGTGCCAATCGCATTCGCGGCCACACCTTCAAGATAGTATGAATATGAGCATTCAGCGTTGGCATTCAAAGACTTACCTGCAATTGCACCTAAAGTGAGTTCTACATTCTCTACAGGTGAACCAGAAACAGGTGTAACGGTTCCACTTGTGTAGCAATTGTAGATACGTCCACCACTGAATGCACCTGCTATTCCTCCTACTAAAGGTTTTGCTGTTTCGGCATTCGCATATTTGACAGCACCTGTATTCAGGCAATTGTCAAGACGAGATCCGCAACCTCCTTGTGTCTGATTGGTGCGTCCGCCGCCAAGAATACCACCCGCTCTGTCTGAATTTGTGATGATCTCACCGCGGTTTTCGCAGTTATTGATGTCAGTACGAGACTTTGAGCCTCTTCCATCAAAACAACCCATAATACCACCGACAAACTGACCACCGTGAATTTTACCAGTGTTAAGGCAGGCGTAAATCGGAATCGCAGTCCAATTGTTATTATCATAGGACTGACCTACAATACCACCTACATAAATACCAGACTGCGCTACGGAACCACCTTCCTTACCGGTCACAGTGACTTCACCATTATTTGTACAATAGTAAATCTCAACCCTGTTCGGCGCATTTGAGAAAGACCAGGTATGGCCTACAATACCACCTACACCCTGGGTGCCGCCCTCGGTACCGGCGACATTGACCTTACCGTTGTTCACACAATTCTTGATTGCGATGACTCTTTTTCCTGTCTTGCCGGCCGACCTTGCAGAACCGACAATACCGCCGGTCCAACCAGTTTTGAATGTGCCATTGACCTCACCATCGTTCTGGCAATTCAGGATGTTTGCATTGTCCCATGCGGATCCGACAATACCACCATTGACTCCGAATCCGTTACTTGAGACAGTACCAGTGTTCGAGCAATAGGAGACAGTGTACCAGCTTCCGTGTCCGAGGATACCGCCGCCCTTGTTGACACAAGTGACAGTTCCGGAGTTGGAGCAACGGCTTACAAAAGAGCCATTCGCAAAGCCGACGATACCGCCGACTCCATTTAAATCAACGCCCTTGTCAGAAATATTATTGTTGGTCAAAGTGGCTTCAACCGCTCCGGAATTCTTTGAATTAGTGATGTTTCCTGTCCTGACAGAACCGCAAATACCTCCTACAGAACGGCCACCCTTGATGTTTCCCTCGTTTGAGCAATTATCAATAGCGAAGTTAGATTTGGAATCCACCCAACCGGCGATGCCTCCGACATAGCTGCTTGTTGATGTCACATTAGCCTTGTTGACGCAATTGGTGATCTTAGCACCGTTATCCGCATTGACGAGACCGCAGACACCGGCAGCGTCATCAAATGTTGAATTGACAGTACCCTCTACAGTAACATCGTGGATGTTGGCGCCCTCGGCGATGGCTCCGAAGAGTCCGCAGGATTTTCTGGCTGTCTGGTTGATGTTGAGGCTTACGGTCTTGCCGTTACCGTCAAAATCACCGATGAACTGCTTCTTGACATTGATGGAGGCATCGTAGTAACCGACAGGAGTGGTTACATTCTTGATGTTCTCCATCAGTCTCACATACTGATCCTTCATATTGTTACCGTCGTTCACATAATAAGCGAAAGCAAGGAAGTCAGCAAGGCTGGAGATCTGCCAAGGGTTACCCTGTGTGCCTTCTCCGGCAAGTGGCTTAAGAGCATCACCGATAGTTCCGAGATCATAGTAGGCATTGACAGCCAGTTCCTTGTCGGAAACCGTGGATTTACTCTCACTGGCGTTGTGAAGGTCAAGTGTAACGGCGGTCATAGTGAAACCTGCCGTGTAAGTTCCAGGAATGACGGTGGCATAGAAAGCGTTACCATTGTTTCCATCGACAGCGACAGTGACATCTGATGAATATGTGTTACCCTCGATTGTGCTGACAACAGGAGAACCTGATGTCATGTCAACACTGAAAAGTCCGGAAACCTTGTTGTTCACAGAGTTGATAGACACAACCTTCACCGCAGCTGCGGCATCGGCTGAAACCTTGAAGCGAAGGACTGACGTGACGTTCTTCATCTTCACATAGCGGTCTTCGGCGACGGCGCAAGCGATATTGGCACTGCCGAACAATCCATTTTGGTTGCTCGGAACCTCAAGAGTGAACTTCCCGTCCTTGACTCCTTTGGCGGCGGTGCAAGGATAGACAACATATATCTTACCCTCAAGAGTGGTGCTGAACTCGAAATATCTCTGACCGGCGAACTTGGAGTCAACCGTAAGGGTGTCTGATTCTGTTCCGTTGGTGACGAAAATCTTGTCACCCTCTGACCAGACTGTCTTACCCTGCTTGGTGATGTCGGTCTTTGTCTGGGTCTCCTCGTCAAAGGAGCAGGTGAAAGTCCTGAGCTCTCCTCTGGTCTGCCCGCCATCGAGAACCTCTTCACGGGCGCAAGCCGCTGAAGCTATCGCAAGAGCGGCCACGAAAAGCATTTTTATAGTCTTTTTCATCTTGTATTCAATTAAGGATTACTTGTTCCAGTCCCAACCCGGTTTGTCATAGTCCTCTGTACCGGATGAGTTGTCCGGCTGGGTTGGCTCCTCGCTCTTCTTGACCTCAACCTTGAGGATCTGCCAGGTACCGGCCTTCTTGCTCTCGTCGCTGACATACTTGAAAGCGATCTGGATTACAGAACCAATGTAAGAGTCAAGTTTGATCTCCTCGGAAGTCATCACCTCTGAACCGAGTTCATCAGGATAGGAGAATGTGATGGCTATCTGATTCCAACTGCCTCCATCCTTTCTTACCCAAAGGGAAGTCTGCTCTTTTGCAAGCTCGATGCCGGCGAAATCTCTGACAATGTGATCGAACACAAGGATAGGCTTCTCGGCGTTCTTAAGGTCAATCTTCTCTGTGTAGAGAGTGGCCTCGGTTGTGTAGTCGGCGTTCTTGTAGCCGGAAGCTCTCCAACCTGTCGAGGCGCTCCAAGACCAAAGTGCGTCAAACGCATAAGGGAATATCGCATTGTTGACAACCACCCCGTTCTCGGCGGTTTTGTAGTCGGCGGTGTAAGGGAATGCCTTCGTAGCGGCCGTGTCAGGGCTTGGCTCTGAATATTCCTCATACTTCACAAGGTAGGCATAGACAAACTTGCCGCCCTCATAGTAACCGATGATCGTGACTGTGCCGCGCTCCTTGACATTGTCAAGCTTGCCGCCCTGGGTGCCGTAAGCGACCTCAGAGGCACTGAGACCTGCGACCTGAACGGAGCCGGTGCCGTCAACGAGGTTGAACGAGCCATCGGACTTGAGGCTCTTCACAGCTCCGGTGAGCTGGAAGCGCTGGTATTTGTAGATGTTCGCCAACTTGCTCATCGACGAAACGTCGATGGTCTGTACCTCAGGAATATATGCTTCCTGATTGATGGTGAGTTTCGCGGTGAGGGCACCGTCGGTCTGCTTGAATGTGACAGTGGCGGTGCGTTCCACATCCTCGTTCTTTGAGACGGTGACTTTCACAGGCTGGAGTTCCTTGGAAGGATCTCCCGCCATTGGTTCAACCTTAACCCAGGACGCCGAGTTCTCAACGGTCCATTCGACCGTGGCGGTGAGGTTCACTGTCTCGGAACCTCCGTCCACCTTGAAATTCAGCTCACCCGGATTAACCTTAACTGCAGGATCGCCGTAGCCGGGATCCTTTTTGCATGAGGAAAACGCGAAAATCGCGAGAACCGCTGCGGTCAGTGTTAACAAGTGTGATTTCATTGTGAATAAAATTTGTGATTAGAGATTAATGTTTTCTGAATATCATTTCCTGTTGAATACGACCCCAATGTTGCCGTTGTCAACATTAAATTGGTAAACATAGTTGTAGCCTGTCAGATTGCTGCCAAACTTGGAGTTGGCCGCAGTCACATCCTCAGCCTTGAACGACACGACAGAAATCCCGATGATGTACGGGCCATAGCCCTTAGGATTGCTTGTTGACAAGGTCTGGGCTTTTGCCGGCGTGTAACTGAATGTCGTGAAGCTGGAATTCACATCAAACCAGATCCATTCGTAGTCAGGATCACCAAGGTCAGGCGTGTTGAAGTACCAAGGAGCCTTGAAACTGCCAGGAGTCCATGTCTTGCACATCTCCGGAAGGAATGCGACATAAGGCGCGGAGGCATCAACCGGAGACGGATCTTTCTGAGCCTTGCGCGCATCTGTGAACACACCGAAACGGACAGATTTGGCTTCATAGTCAATCTCCACAGCAGCCTCGGCTATCAATCCCTTATGGTACAGACCGTCAATTCCGAGATTGTTCGTATGGGAGGCTCCTGTGCCATCCTTCAACGTTTCCCCTTTCAGCGCACCTCCAATTGTTACATCAATAACTTTCTTATCCGTCGCCACAGCCTTGGAGCCTTCGTTGTTGAACATCTTGGAAGTCAATGTATATTCTCCTTTGAAATCCTCCACCGAAATCTGGGTCACAGAATATGCCGTGCCGTCCGGAAGCGTGATGGTCGCCGTTCTTGGCTTGCCGGTGGTGTTGGCGGTCCAAGAGAGCGTGCCATTGGAATATGTCAGCCAATCTTCCGAAGCGTTGCCGCTGCCTCCGGAGACAGACTTGCTTCCAGCCTCATCATTTGTCCAAAGACTGTTGGATGTAGAACCAACCTGAAAAGTCTTCTTGAGCGGTTTCGCGGCTGCGTCCCAAGAGTCGAAAGCCTCAAGGGTCAGCTCGTAAGTCCCATCCGTGACGTTGCCGAGTGAGCGGGTCCACTCCTTCCTCATCCCGGAGGTCTTGGCGCTCTTGTAGAAGTCGGCGAGGATCTTCATGGTAGTCACGACAGCGCCACCCTTCTTGAGGGTGAGCACGTAATGATGCACGAACTCGTCATCCGTGCCGGCGGCCCACTTAGCCGTGGCGATTCCATCTGTAACATCAACGTTTAACGTTGACAGTGACGGAGCCGCGTTGGCAAGGCTGAGTGTCGTGTGATTGTATTTCGTCAGGTGCCCCTTGTCGGATGTCGGATAAGAGGACACGATAGGTTCCCCGATGACATCTTTGTTGTAGAAGTCCATCCTCAGCACACGCATGTTGCCGCTGGCGTCGAACTGGAGCAGGTTGCCCTGCGAGAAGTCGTTGCAGTCCTTCATCACGGTGGCGCTGGACATATCCTCGTACTTGCCGTTCTCAAGCGCCATATAACGTACAGAGGCGCATCCGAAGACGGAGAAATCGCCCTGCCATACACTGCGAGGGTCGTTCAGAGGGAAATGGAGGTGGCCACCGAACACAATCGCCTGAGGATATTTCCTCAGTACCGGTGTCAACGCATCGGTCGCCCAGTAATGCGAAAGTGTGGAGTCCCATATTCCACCCTCCTCACCGAGACGGCTGCCATAGACGGTGTTCTTGATCATCGGATGGGTGATCACGATGACATATTTCTCAGGCTCGGCCGAGGTGATGGCGGCCAACTGGTTGTCAAGCCAAGTGACGACCGTCGGGTCATAGACAATCGGCTGGTCTCCGTTCGGAGAGACGCACAGGATGTGATAATCCCCGATTACGCAGTGACGTGCCTCGTACTTTGTCCTCATCTCCTGATCCTGGTCTGTCTGGAAATAATCGTTTCCGAACATATTCCTCATATAAGCGACATCCGAGACCATTGTGGAGGCCCAGGCATATCGAGGGACATCGTGATTACCAATCGTGTAGATCATCGGAGTCTTCTTCACGTCAATCTCTGATTCGAGGGTCGATTTGAAAAGTTTCAGCTGATTGTCGAAACTAGCCTCACTGTAATACTTGGAACCATCAATCAGGTCACCTACAACAAGGACTCCGGCCATTCCGTTGGAATCGTTCTCAAGAGCCTTGGCCTTGAACTGCTGGAGAGCGGACTTCCATTTGTTCGCCTGTGCCTGCTGGTTGACGTGCACATCGCTGACCACACCAAGCGAAAGGACAATGTTGCTTGCGTCAAAGTTCTTTGTCTTGTCCGTCGGTTTTGTTATGACGAACTTGGCGGCGTTGTAGATCTTCCCCTTTTCCACTACAAGCGAAGAATTGTTCTTGGAGTAGCCGATCTCCTTTCCGGCGCTGTTGTAAACCCTCAAGGTATATCCCTTTGAGAGTTTAAGTCCAGGGTAAAGCCCGAACCAATAGGTCTTATCCGGTTCGATGGTCTTCTTCAGGGATGTCGTGGACTCAAACGCGGGGGTTGTGTTGCCGTTGACATTCTGACTGGAGAAAGACACAAGCATATTCTTGCTGATCCTTTCAGAATTGTTGCCTTCGAGCACCACGTATGAAGAGGCAGGCTCGTCAACCTTGAAAGCGAGGAGCGAGAATATGTTCTTGAAGGCAAGCGTGCCGGAACCGTCCGCGCAGCTTGCCACGGTGACAGTCGGCTTCTCAATGGTGTTGCCGTCAAGGTTGCTGGTTGACCAGTTGGCTTTCTGGCAGCCGTCTATTCCCGTGCCAGGAATCATTGCATAATAACCGGAGGCTCCGGCAGGAAGAGTACCGTTGGAAACAAACTTGGCGGTACGCCCGTCAGATGATATGTCTGTGGCCTTGATGGTTTCTGTTACAAGTGTTTCGCCATCAAGACAAGCGACCTCTATCACATCACCGTCTGTCCAAGTGGATTTGAATTCCGGAGTCGTAGTGTCCTCAAACGAGGCGGTGAACTCAACCGATTCCGGCTGAAGCTCTCCGGCTGCCATGACTTTTCCATTCGGGACTGTGAGCTTGTCGGAATAGACAGACTTGCTGACAACCTTGCCCGAAGCGTCATAGGCGGTGACGGTGTAACCCTGTCCAAGTACGGTTCCCGGCACAAGGCTGATGTAGCAGTCTCCAGACCCGCCGACATTGACCTTGATGACTTTCTGTGCCTCGAACGTAGGTTTTGAGGCCAAGGAAACGGAATAGTCGGAAGTCGAGACCGTGACATCGTAGTTCAGATCTTCCTCGTTGTTGCCTTTCAGTTCGATGGACTTGACGGAAGCGTCGGAGACCTCAACCTTAAGGAACGAGAATATATTCCTGAAGCTCAAGGTTGAAGAGCCTTTGCCGCACTTTGCCACGGCGATTGAACGGGTTGACGAGGTCGATGACGAGACTGTCCAAGAGGAAGCGGGATCACATCCGCTGACACCGGTCTCCGCAATGAACGCGTAATATTCATCGCAATCTTCCTTGATGCTTCCTTTCGATGTGAAGGTAGCGCTTGCCGAAGACACGGAGGAGGCGGTGATGGTCTCGGATGTGGATTGGCCGTCCTTGACTCCGATGAGATGAATAGCGTCACCGTCCGTCCAGGATGTCTTGAACGGTGTGGCCGCGGAAGCGTCAAGCGTGGCCGTGAATGTGGCGGCATTCACTTCCGGTTCCGGCTCAGGAGTCGGCTCCTGCTTCTCCTTGCAGGATGCAGCCGCAGAGAGAAGCACAAGAGCCGAGAGTAGTATTGAATGATACATTTTCATCTGGTCCGCCGTTAATCAGCCAACGAAGGGATATAACCGTAAGGAATGAACTCCCAAAGATCGATGAAGCCGTCATCGGCGTTCCAAGAGTTTTTGAACACAATAGCCATGTAACGGCCGGTGGCGCCCTGGGTCACATTCACTGAATATTGGTCCGCAGATGTGGAGAGTGTCCCGCCGATGAACGGGATACCGAAATTCTTCAGATAATCAGCATCATCAGGATTGTAGTAGGATGAACCGACATAGATTGTGTAATCCTTGATATAACGCAGTGATGCCGCCGTGTTATTCTCGCAGAAGGTAAATCCCGTGAAAGCGAACTCTTCTCCGGTGGAAGTCTGAGTGTCAACAGAAAGGATTTTTGGGAATGCTTGTTTGTTATTATCAGATTTGGAGCTGTGCCAGCTGTATGCCGGACGATCATACCTGCCGTCAAAAATCTTCTCTGGAGTGTTGATTCCGAAATACTGTCCGTTTGTGGCGGTAACATTCCAACGGCTGCCGTCAATCTGATAGGAGATGCCGTCAACAGACTTTGTCCAAGTGCGCCAGACCGTATCCTTTCCGGCCTTAGGACAGAAAGAGGAAGAATATTCAAACCTCTTGCCCTTCATGGCATCCTTGAAAGTGACTTCGTTCTCTCCTGGTTTGAGGACAGTCTCGCTTTCAACCCATTCATCCTGAAGATTCTTGTAGCGGAATCTTGTAGCGACCATCTCATCGGTAGCCTTGGACATCACGATTTTTGCGTCCCTGCCTTCCATCCTTGCGGAAGTGACAGTTCGCTCGGAGCGGGAGACCATCCAGCCATCTCCGTACGGAGAGACCGTAATCTCTGCGGCAAGGGACTTGTTGCCTACATCATCATAGTTGACAATGTCAAATGTGTAGGATCTGTCCTCGAGCTCTCCAACTTCTATGGAAACCTTGCCATCAGGGTAATCAGCATAGTCCACATCGATGGATTTCGCATAATTATCCCAGAACAGAGTGGCTGTCCGGACCGCCGGATCCATCGGTTTTTCCCAATTGACAATGACATTTTGGTAGCCGATGACGGAGGACAGGTTAATGGCCTTCGCAGGGTAGTCATAGCCGCCCTTCTTGACCCATTCCTTATAGATTTCATCCTGACCTCCGCAAGAGACCGCCAAAACGGCCAAAACCGGCACTGTCAGAATATTGAATGCTATCTTGTTCATATTCATAGTCTTTAAGTATTATAAGGATTCTTTCACAACCTCACCGTAAGGTGTGACCTCACCGAACTGAAGAGCACCGACAGTAGCGTCAGGCATCGCCCAGGAGGCGAAAGATGTGAGAACGACCCTCAAATAACGAATCTGATCATAGGCGTGAGGATATTCATCGCTGTTCAGCTCAAAATCATTGCCTCCGTTGAATGCCTCCACGTCTTCCGGTGTGACAATTCCGACTGAACCGTCAGGATTATAGCCGGAAGGTTTGTACTGAACGAATTTGCCAAGGCAGAACCAAGAGTCGTCAAAACCATGCTCGCCCTTGCCCTCTTTTCCTGAAGGGTTCATGCTGCCCCAGAACTCGAAGTTGCGCGGGTGCGCGTCACCGAAAAGTTCCGGATAAGCGATACGCGGGAGTGTCGCGATACGGCTGAGCGCAGCCACACAGCCGAGGTCGATCGTGAACCAGCAAGGAATAGGAACCTTGTCAACCGCCAGAAAGTGGCCTGTCGAAGATGCGCCGGATCCATCCCAAAGGCCTTTGAGAGGATAAGTTGAGCGTTCATCCTCCATAGAGAAGACATTGTCATCCTCAAGATACGCACCTTTGAACCCGGACTTAGGAATCTGCACTTCCAGCGCCGGAGTGAGCACTGCGGTCAGGGTGTCGGACACATTGCCCCAACGATCTCTGACATAGACTCCGAAGATTGCCTCTTTAGGCTCGATTCCACGTCTTGTTAGAGTGATGCTGTCACTGGCCGTGAACAGAGTCGTGACCTCCTTCCATTTGATTTCAGAGACAGGCTTACCGGCATTGTTGACATCCCCGTCACGAAGGATGCAGACGGCGATGTTCGCCTTGCTCTCATTGCCTGTGATCTTCACCTTGACACCGCCCGCGGCTGAAATGATAGTCGGGGAGACAGTCTGTATCGCCGGTTTCAAAGGGTTGAATTTGACTGTGACAGGGGTTGATTTATCTTCATTGATGTTGAATGAGCAGACTTGAATCTCATGTTCCTGGGTGTCAGCGAAGCCTTCAACCTCCAGGCTATCGACATATCTGGAGATTTTGGATTCGACTTCCACTCCGCCACGTTTATAGGTGGCGACAACGCCTTTTATGTTCTTGTCATCAGGGATCCTGACCCAGAGGACAGCCCCACCGCTCGTTGGTTTGACACCGGTGACCTCAACTGGCTGTGGAGCCGGGAGGCCCTTGTCGAGCTGGTCAATTCTGCCGTGGTTGTCCTCGGCACAGCCGGAAACCAGCAGCAAAGATGCGATTAATGTTGTTGATAATAATATTACTTTTTTCATTTGCGATGATTCTTAAGTTACCAACCGATGTTCTGCACAAGGTTAGGGTTGATCTCGATGTAGCTTGTCGGGATTGGCCAGAAGTAGTCTTTCAGTCCGAACTTCTGTTCATAGATGAACTTCTTTACGTAGTAGTCCTCAGGCAAAGCGGATACAATGTCGAATCCGTATATTCCTTTCTGGTACTCGGCGGCGGCCTCCTTCCATCTGCGAAGATCCCAGAACCTCTGACTTTCGAAAGCCAGTTCGTTGAGACGCTCCCTGTGGATGATGGCGCGCATTCCGACCTTGGTGTTGTAATAACCCGGGCTGTTGCTGTAGGTGTCCCAGGCGGTCTTCACGTCAGGGATCTTCGCGCGCTCACGGACGGCGTTGATGTACTTGAACAGGTCATCACTGTGCGCTCCGTTCGGGCCTTCCGCCTCGTTGATCGCCTCGGCATAGAGGAGGTAGAGGTCGGACAGACGGATCATCGGCCAAGGGTACCATGTGGTGCCGGAGCCGGTGAATGTGTTGTTGCCAGTCCAGGTCGCCTGAATCGGGAAATGCTTCTTCGGGAAGAATCCTGTCACCGGACCTGTCTGGTTGCCTCTCTTGGCATGTGTACCACCCATCCTGCAGGCCACATAGTGAACATCCTCCGGTTTGAGGTCGTTGAAGTTACCAAGCTGCCCGAGCCAGTTGCCTCCGTCGAATCCGAGAGAGGCGTAGTACCTCGGCTCTCGGTCGAAGTTGAGCTTGATGGTTGTGTAGCCCTTGCAGATGTAGTAGGCATGCTGGTCATCGCCGACACGCAGATCCATCGGGTTGATGTTCGCCCATTCGGAATCGTTGGCGATAGGAAGCCCGTGCACGGTGTAGAACTGCTCGGCAATCTTGAGCGGAACGCCGATGAATATGTAGCCTCCGAGCATGTCGGTGTACCCGTTGAGGATCGGCATGCAGAGCTTGTGGTACATATTCATTGTTTTGGGATCCGGCTGTGTGTTGCCCCAGATGAGCTCGCTGTTCCACTTCTGGTTGAATGCGTTGCGGAGGGTCAAAGTGGTCTTGAGGGAGTCTGTCATGCGGTAGGTGATGTCATCGCCCTCGTAGAGGGAGATGTTGGCCTCCTCGGAGACTGCGATGGCCTCGCGGCAGGCCTCCATGGCGGCTGTCCAACGGACGATCTTCTCATCATCTGTCTTCTCCGGAAACAGCCTCGTGGTTCCGTCTGTGTCCACGAGAGCCGCCTGTTCGGAGTTGCCGTTGAAAAGCGGGCTGGCGGCGTAGACCGCTACCTTGGCCTTGAAGGCGGCACAGATGGCCTTGTTGACGCGACCATATTCATCAACCGATGGATTGATGAGCGGAAGGTCAGGCATCGCCTTGTCCAGAAGTTCAATGATAAAGTCGAAGCATTCATCGATGTTGTTGCGGTGGACACGAACCTCATCGACAGAGGAGTCGATAGGGAGGCTCTCGCGTACAATCGGGACCGGTCCCCACTTGCGGACAAGGTTGAAGTGGAAGTAGGCCTTGAGGAATGTCACCTCGGCGATCCACTGCGCCTTCTCCGTCTCATCCATGTCCGGGACCTTACCGATGTTGTCGACAAAGATGTCACAGCAGCGGATTCCTTTGTACATTTCTTCCCAGTCGTTGGCGAACACGCTGTTGGCGGTCATGTTGCCTCTGGCGATGTAGGACATCGTGAACGGCACACGGCCGGCGGTGTTGGTCGTGGTACGGCCATAAAGATCCCAGTACTCATCGCTTCCGAGCATGGCCGGGTCGTTGCCCATAGAACCCTCAAGGGTCATGTAGGAATAGCAGGTGGCCAGATAGCGGATAGCCGAGGACCTGAGGTTGAACGCGGTCTCGATCGACGGCAGACCGTCGTCAGGAACCACGTTGAGGAAGTCGTTGCAGCCCGCCGACCCCAGCAGCAAGGCCGCGGCCGCAAGGGAGGACGCTATTGATTTATGAATATTCTTGCACATGTTCATAGTCGAAGATTATTTGAATGTCACGTTCACACCGATGTTGAAAGTCCTCTGGATCGGGTAGTTGAATCCCTCTCCGGCGAGCTCCGGATCCCAGAGTTTGAACTTGCTCCAGCACAGGAGGTTGTTGCCCTGGAAGTAAACGCGGAGATTGTCGATGTGGATCTTGTTGGTAAGCTTCTGAGGAAGGGTGTAGCCGAACTCCATCTGCTTGAGACGGACGAAGGAGCCGTCCCTCATCCACCAGGTGCTGACCTGTGTGTTGTTGTGGTTCTCGTAGGCGCTGTAGCGTGGGTAGAGGGCGTAGATGTCACGATTGTCCTCGCTCCAGTGGCTGTCGGAATAGGCCTTCAGAAGCTGTCCGTTGTTGACAAACGGAGCTGTTCCGTACTTGTTGTACTTCGTGCTGTAGGCGCTTGTGGCGTCAATCCAGAAAGACTCGCGTCCCAGACCTTGGAAGAACACCGAGAAATCGAAGCCCTTGTGACCGAGGGACACACCGAACCCGTAGATGATCTCCGGGGAGGTCGGATAGCCGATCGGCACCATGTCCGCGTTGGTGATCACACCGTCACCGTTGACGTCGGTGTACTTGATGTCACCGCCGCCGTACTGGCTACCGAAAGCGGCCTGCGAAGGGCTGTTGGCGGCATCCTCGTCATCGACGAACAGACGCTCGGCGATGTAACCCCAGGTCTGCCTGATCGACCTGCCTGCGTGCTGGCGGTAGGATTCAGGGTAGGTAGGCTCCTCATAGACATCATACTTGCCGGTGGAGTAGGTGAAGTTCGCCCTCGCGGATGCCCAGAGGCCGCTGGCCCAGGCCTGCTTGTAGTCGGCCTGGATGTCGATACCCTTAGAGCGGGCCTGGCCGATGTTGCCGTAGACGGCGGCCTGGAGACCCATGGTGTTAGGGATGTCGGCGCGCCGCATGAATATGTCGGTGCGGTGCTCGGTGAAGTACTCGGCGATGATGTCGAGCTTTTTGAATAGACCCAGCTCGAGGGCGTAGTTGCTCTTGTAGGACTTCTCCCAGGTGATGGCCTCGTTGGCGTAGCGCACGACTCCGATACCGTTGTAGCTCACGTTTCTGGTCTCGCCGAAAGATGCTCCCAAACCGCTGTTGTTCATGCTCATCTCCGACAGGTAGTAGAAACGGTTGGAGCTTGAGCCGATGTTGTCGTTGCCGACAAGACCGTAGGAGTAGCGCAGCTTGAGATTGCTGACCACCTTGGTCAACGGCTTGAACCACTTCTCGTTGGACATCATCCACGCGAGACCCGCCGAAGGGAAGAATCCCCAGCGGTGGGACTTGTGGAAACGCTCGGAACCATTGTAGCCGAAGTTATATTCAACAAAATACCTCTTGTCGTAGCCGTAGGTGAAACGTCCGGAAAGGCCGGCGTTGCGCGATGGCAGGGACAGCTGGAGTGAGCCGGCGTTGGCGGTCAGGGACTCGCTGGCGGTGAAAACCAGAAGTCCTGTCACGTCGTGCTTTCCAAATGAGCGGTTGTAGTTCAGGCGGGTCTCGGAGTACATCGTGTTCTTCACCGTCTTCCCACTCTCGGAATATGTCAGGTAGTCCGTTCCGTTTTCGTTGATGCGGTTGACGTGGTACTCTCCCGTGTAGGAGTCGTAACGATCCAGCCTGTACCAATAAGGATTGAACTGGCGGTTCACTGTAAATTCGGACAACCTTGTGAGGTTGAACAATGTCATGAACGACAGACCCTTGGTGATGAACTTGAGATCCTGCTCAAGCTGTACGGCGGCGATCATCTGGGAGCGCTGGTAGTTCTTGTAGCCCTTGACAAGGTTGGCATAAGGGTTGATGTAGGAGCCATCCTCGTAGTTACCGAACATGATGTGCTGGATCCCCACGTGCTCGTCGTCCACCGGGTAGTAGGCCGGGAAGAGCACAGGGTCGGAGTGCATGATCTGACGGTAAACATCGCTACCTCCGTTCAGAGGGCCTTGATAGTCCCTGAAGTTACCGGTCAGGCGGACAGCCAGCTTCGTTGTCGGGGTGACGTTGATGTCCACGTTGGAGCGCAGGGTGTAGTTCTTGTCGTCGATGTTATTGTTGAAACTGTTGCGCTTATCGACTTTCAGAACACCCGTGTCCTCGGTGTAGGCACCGGACACATAGTAGGTCGCAACCTTGCCTCCACCACGCGCTGAAACGTTTGCGCGGTAGCTTGTGGCAAAATCCTTGAAAAGCATATCGTACCAATCGTTGGCCGGATAGATGAGGCGGTTGGCGCCCGGTTTTCCGGTCTGCTCGATCTTGTCGTAGGTGTACATCAACTCTCCGAGAGGGTCACGGGTGGAGATGGCCTCGTTGTACGACTTCATGTAGGTCACAGGGTCGGCGAGTTCCACGACATCGGTCGGGGCGGAGATCGAGGTCTCGACACGGGCGAAGATTTTCGCCGGACCTTCCTGGCCGCGCTTGGTGGTAACGAAGATGACACCGTTCGCTCCGCGGGCTCCGTAGAGGGCCGTCGCCGTGGCGTCCTTCATGATCGAGAAGCTCTCGATGTCGTCCGGCTGAAGGCGGGCGAGGTCAGTGGAGGTAAGCTCGATGTTGTCGATGAGGATCAGAGGGCTGGTGTTCGCGCCGAACGTGGTGATACCACGCACGAAGAAGTCGGCGTTGTCCTGTCCAGGCTCACCGGTACGCTGGTAGGCGATCACACCGGCCACGTTTCCGGCCAGGGCGGTGGTGAGGTTGCTGGAAGGAACCTTCAGGGTCTTGACATCAACCGTGGAGATGGAGCCGATGACGCTCTCCTTCCTCTGTTTACCGAAGGCGACCACAGTCACCTCGTCAAGTTCGTTTGCCGCGTTTTTGAGTTTCACGACGAAGTTGGTCATAGTACCGACCTGCAGAACCTGAGTCTCCTTTCCAAGGCACTCAAACTTTAGCTTGTCGGTAGGCTTTACACCGGTCAGCTCGAACGAGCCGTCAAGGTCGGTCATCACACCTCGGGTGGAACCCTCGACGGAGACCGTCGCTCCCGGCATAGGCTCGCCAGTCTCCTCCTCGTAGATCACACCCTTGACGGTCTTGGTCTGGGCCACGGCCGCAACGGTGCTCAGGATGAGCGCAAGCGTCATTGCGATCTTTTTGAAAGACATAAACGTTTTTATAAAATTTGTTGTTTAATTAAAGTGTTACCTATCTTAATTATTGAGTCCTACTTTGATAATAAACCGATTTAACCAATGCGTACCAAAAACTCTTGGCGCAAAGATATGAAAAACAAATTTAGCCACAATTTAACAAAAAACAATAGTTTTACGTATATTTGACCTATGAAATTTAAATTGTTTAACGCAGGATTGTTCCTGCTTCTCTGCGTAGGCGCGTCCGCGCAGCAGCCTTCCTCCAAGGCAAGTTATGTAGATCCGTTCATCGGCACCGACGGAATGGGACACACTTTTCCGGGAGCGTGCGTGCCTTTCGGCGGAGTCCAGCTTAGTCCTGACACGGACACCATCCCTCACAATGTGAACGGGAAATACCAGCCGAGGGCTTATGAATATTGTGCCGGCTACCGTTACTCAGACCCTACGATCGTCGGGTTCAGCCACACCCACTTCAGCGGCACGGGACACTCCGACCTGGGCGACATCCTCCTGATGCCGACCACGGGAGCGCTGAGACTTAACCCCGGCACGGCGGACAACCCTGACGGCGGCTACCGCAGCCGCTTCTCGCACTCCACGGAGAAAGCCTCGGCGGGACGCTACGAGGTGACGCTGGACGACTACGGCGTAAAGGCCCGTCTGACCGCCACCACGAGAGTCGGAGTCCATGAATATTCATTCCCGAAAGGAGTTGACGGGCAGGTGATTCTGGATCTCATCCACGGAATCTACAACTACGACGGCAAGACCCTCTGGGCGGAGGTTCAGGTGCGGAACGACACCCTCCTGACCGGCTACCGCATCACCAACGGCTGGGCCCGCACCAACTACACCTACTTCGCGATCTCCTTCTCGCAGCCTATTTCTGAATATGGCTACGCGGACTGGGAGAAGATCAATTATAAAGGAGGCTGGAGCAAGTTCGACCAGTACCACAACTTCCCGGCGATGGCCGGACGCAAGCTGGTGGCCTGGTTCAAGTTCGCCACTTCCAGGAACCCGGAGCTGACCGTGAAGGTGGCCCTGTCGGCGACCGGTGCGGAGGGCGCACTGAAGAACCTTGCGGCGGAGGCCTCCGGGAAGTCTTTCGACCAGATCGCCGCCGAGGCGACATCCGCCTGGGAGAAAGAGCTTTCCCAGATTGAGATCCAGGGAACCGAGGACGAGAAGAGGATGTTCTACACTTCCCTCTACCACACGATGATCAACCCGTCCGTCTACATGGACGTGGACGGGAAGTACAGAGGCCTCGACCACGAGATCCATCAGGCCGACGGCTTCACGAACTACACAGTGTTCTCACTTTGGGACACCTACCGTGCCGAGCATCCGTTCCTGGCCCTGTTCAAGCCGGACCGTGACAGGGACATGGTGGAGTCGATGCTGGCCCACTACGACCAGAACGTGCTGCACTTCCTTCCTGTCTGGAGCCATTGTGCCAACGAGAACTGGTGCATGAGCGGCTACCATGCCGTCCCTGTGCTGGCCGACGCCATCACCAAAGGGCTGGACATCGACCGCGACCGCGCCCTTGAGGCGATGGTAACCACCTCAAAGGCAGACTGGTACGCCGGGCTTGGGGAATATATGAGGCTCGGCTACGTGCCTTACGACAAGATCTCCACCGCCGCCAGCAACACGCTGGAATATTCCTACGACGACTGGACCATCTGGCACACCGCCCGGCTCGCGGGTAATGACAAGGTGGCCGATGAATATCTCGCACGCGCGCAATATTACAGGAATGTCTTTGACACGGAACTCGGTTTCGCCCGTCCGAAATACGCTGACGGCTCCTTCAAGAAGGATTTCGACATCATGCAGACGATGGGCGAGGGCTTCATCGAGGGCAACTCGCTGAACTTCTCTTTCCACGCCCCGCAGGACGTTTTCGGCGTGATGGCGCTGATGGGCGGCGAGAAGAGGTTCATCTCCGCGCTGGACGAACTCTTCTACCACGATCTTCCTGAATATGCCTACGCAACCAACGAGGACATCACGAAAGACTGCCTGATCGGTGGCTATGTACACGGCAACGAGCCGAGCCATCATATTCCTTATCTCTATGCCTGGACAAGTCAGCCGTGGAAGACACAGTACTGGATGAGGGAAATCATCAACAGGATGTATCGTCCTGATATTCACGGATTGGGAGGGAATGACGATTGCGGTCAGATGTCCGCTTGGTACATCTTCGGCGTGCTTGGATTCTATCCTGTCTGCCCCGGAAGCGACCAGTACGTGTTCGGCGCTCCGTACCTTCCGTACGCCCGTATCGCCCTTCCTAACGGCAAGACCCTTGAGGTGAAGGCCGACGGCGTGAGCGACACGAACCGCTATGTCAAGAAGGTACTGCGCGACGGCGTTGAGTTCAAGAAACTCTACATCACCCACGAAGACCTCCTCCAAGGAGGCACCCTCGAGTTCGTCATGGCCTCCAAGCCGAACAAGGCCCGCGGCCAGAAGCCTGCCGACAAGCCATACTCGCTTTCCGCAAAAGCAAAGTAACTTCCCGCGGAGGGTAAGCCTCTGTTTCACAGCATATTAAGCGAAGTCCTTCAGCTGATATCAGCTGAAGGGCTTCGCTTTTGTAATTGATTTTCAATCGCTTACTCCCCACTGCGTTTTAACGTAATGCCTGAATCTGCACCGCACTCAACCCTGTGAACAGCATAATCTGATCCACTGGCATTCCGTTAAGAAGCATAGCTTTTGCCACCTCGGCCTTTCCTTCGGTTCTGCCTTCGGCCAGCCATTTGTCTTTTCCCTCTTTGAACCCCCTGCGGTAGCCCTGCTGTTCACTGCCCTCAAGGTAAGTCAGCATCTCATCCTTTGAAATCGTATCGCTGAAATAACTTTCTATCTGCTCGTCACTCAGACCGCGGATGCGCATCGCCCCCTCCAGTTCTTTGAACCAAGAGCATTTCGCCGCGGCGGTCCTTGCAATAGATACTGAAATTTCTGAATATCCGGCACCATCCGGCGACAGGGCTGTCATATCCCTCGGCGTAGCGCATGCGGTACTCCCGTTCCTCATCATTAAAGGACACCTATCCGATAACACTGTTGTCCTTTTGTCCGGCCGTCGTGCCCTTGACCGTGGCGTACATATCTCTCGAATCTTTCATAGTAAAAAAATGATTAATGGTTAAACTTACTGTTTCGAAGACCGTCCCGGAACATAATCGCAAAATCGGAATCGTAAGCATAAAAAAGAAAAGAAACCTATAAGGACTATAAAAAACAGGAATTAACCACCAAAGAAACCACTTCGACAGGCTCGATGATTCTGTCAAGCAAGATCTTTTTGTTAAACAACAAACTTAGTATTTATGTCTTTCAAAAAGATCGTTTTGTCTCTAATCCTTGTACTCGCTCCGTTGGCGGTTCTGGCTCAGACCAAGACCATCAAGGGTGTGATTTACGAGGAGGAAACCGGCGAGACCATGCCGGGAGCGACAGTGTCGGTCGTCGGATCCACAAAGGGTGTGATGACTGACCTTGACGGTTCTTTCGAACTGTCCGGAGTCAAGCCGACTGACAAACTCAAGTTTGAGTGTCTCGGAAAAGAAACTCAGATTTTGGAGGTCGGAAGTATGACCAACTTCATCGTTAAGCTGAAAAATGCAGCCAACGAACTTGACGAGGTGACCATCGTCGCCTTCGGTAAGCAAAGGAAGGAGAGCACTGTCGCCGCCATCACAACCGTTGATGTCGGAACCCTGAAGGTGCCGTCCAGCAACTTGACAACCGCTTTGGCCGGTAATGTCGCCGGTGTGATCGCCTACCAGCGCTCAGGTGAGCCTGGCCAGGACAACGCCGACTTCTTCGTGCGTGGTATCACCACCTTTGGCGCGAACACCAGCCCTCTGATCCTCATCGACAACATCGAACTTACCTCCACCGACCTCGCCCGTCTCCAGCCGGACGACATCGAGAGCTTCTCGATCATGAAGGATGCCACTGCGACCGCCCTCTACGGAGCCCGCGGAGCCAACGGTGTCATCTTCGTGACCACAAAGCGCGGCCAGGAAGGCCCGGCGAAAATTTTCGCCCGTGTAGAGACCTCGATCTCCCAGCCTACCGATGTTGTACAGCTTGCCGACCCTATCACCTACATGAAGTCCTACAATGAGGCCATCACCACCCGTGACCCTCTCGGAGACCTGATGTACTCTTACGACAAGATCGAGAACACCGGTAAACCGGGCGCGAATCCGTACATCTACCCTGCCAACGACTGGTACAAGATGCTCTTCAAGGATTATTCCACGGCATACCGCGCAAACGTTTCCGTTCGCGGTGGAGGCAAGGTTGCGACCTATTATGTGTCCGGCGCATTCACCGAGGACACTGGTATCCTGAACGTCGATAAGAGGAATAGTTTCAACAACAACATCGACCAGAAAACCTACACCTTGCGTTCCAACATCGACATCAATGTGACCCCTACCACGAAGCTGGCTATCCGCCTTACCGGTAACTTCACGGATTACCGAGGACCGCTGGACGGAGGTAACAAGGTCTATGTGGATGTTGTTCACTCAGATCCTGTTCTCTTCCCGGCGTACTACCCGATGGATGATGACCACATCGGCATCAAACACATCATGTTCGGCAACTGGGACAAAGGAGGTTACACGAACCCTTATGCGAATATGGTCAAGGGGTACCGCGACTACCAACGTTCCCAGATGATCGCGGCGGTCGAACTCAACCAGAATCTTGATTTCATCACAAAGGGGCTCAGCGCGATGACATTGTTCAACCTGACTCGTCTTTCAGACTTCAGCGTCAACCGTCAGTTCAGTCCTTATTGGTACACGATGGACAACTACGACTCCTACACTGGAGAATACCACTTACGCAGAATCAACGATGATGGTACCGACTACCTCACCTACAATGAAGGAAGCAAGACTGTGCAGAACACATTATATTCAGAGACCAGACTCAACTATGCCCGTGACTTCGGCCGCAGCGAGGTGACCGGCCTTTTGGTACTCACCGCCTATGAGTTACGCAAAGCCAACGCCGGCTCCCTCCAGCTTTCCCTTCCTTCCCGCAACGCCGGTCTTTCCGGACGTTTCACCTACGGTTGGGACAAGAGGTACTTCACCGAGTTCAACTTCGGTTACAACGGATCCGAACGTTTCCACAAATCCCACCGTTGGGGATTCTTCCCTTCTGCCGGTGCTGCGTGGGTGATGTCAAACGAGCCTTGGTTCAAGTCTTTGAAGAAAACTGTTGACAACCTTAAATTCAGGGTATCGTACGGTCTCGTCGGAAACGACAAGATTGGTAATGAAAACAACCGTTTCTACTACCTCTCTGAAATGAATATGAATAGTTCCGCTAATCAGGCGTTCTTCGGTGATCGCAGGCAGGTCAACTACAAAGGCATCGATGTTACCCGCTATGCGAACGAGGCTATCACTTGGGAAAAATCCTACAAGACCAATTACGCTGTGGAACTCGGTCTGTTCGACAACTTCGACCTCATCGCCGAGTACTTCACCGAGAGGCGTAAGGACATATTCATGACTCGTGCCGACGTTCCAGAGACAATGGGACTTCAGGCGGGAATATCCGCCAACATCGGTGAGGCCAGAGCCCACGGTGTCGATCTTCAGGCTGAGTACCAAAAGGTTTGGAACAAGGACTTCTGGACATCCGCAAGAGCGAATTTCACTTGGTCAACAGGCAAGTACGATGTCTATGAGGAGCCCACCTATCCAGAGAAGTACCGTCAGCACGCAGGTTACTCCATCAAGCAGACCTGGGGCTACATCGCAGAGCGCCTGTTCATTGATGACGAAGAGGCGGCCAACAGCCCTGACCAGACTTCTTTCGGTTCTCCTTACGGAGGCGGTGACATCAAGTATACCGATGTCAATGGTGACGGCAAGATCACAACCGCTGATATGGTTCCGATCGGTTATCCTACCTCTCCTGAGATCATCTATGGATTCGGTGTTTCACTCGGTTACAAAGGGATTGACCTTTCCGTGTTCTTCCAAGGCCTTGGACGAGAGTCGTTCTGGATTGATGCGACAAGTACCTACAGCACCAAATATAACAGGTACGGTACCGCTCCGTTCGTGAACAACACCCAGTTGCTCAAGGCTTACGCTGACAGCCACTGGAGCGAGGACAACCGTGACATTTACGCTCTTTATCCAAGGTACAGCGCCTACGAAAACCTCAACAACACAGCGACGAGTACCTGGTGGATGAGGGATGGTTCATTCCTTCGTCTGAAACAGCTTGAACTTGGTTATACCATTCCACAGAAGTTGACCACTAAACTCCATATTGGAAGTCTGCGTGTCTACTTCCAGGGCAATAATCTCCTGTGCTGGAGCAAGTTCAAACTTTGGGATCCCGAGCTTGCCGGTAATGGCCTTAATTACCCTATTCAGAGGACATTCAACTTTGGTGTGAATGTTACGTTTGACACCAAATAATGTACGAGAATTATGAAAAAGTTTTTTAAGAATATCACAATTTCACTGCTGGCGGCGGCTTCGCTGTACGGAGTCAACGGTTGCAACAAGTTCCTTGATGTTGTCCCGGATGACGGACTGGCGTCAATAGAAACAGCCTTCAACCTCAGATCGACAGCCATCAGGTATCTGGCCACCTGCTATTCATATATGACAAATGACGGAGTGGCCGGACAAGACAGCGGAATGCTTACCGGTGACGACCTTTGGGATCTGGACAGCCGTGTCACCACGTACTTATACAACAAGAACTATGCTTCTTTCCCTATCGCAAAAGGATTGCAAAGTGCTGCCATCTGCTATAACAGCGACTGGAAAAGTATGTACGAAGGAATCCGTTGCTGCGACATTCTGGTGGAGAATATCGATAAGGTTCCGGATATGAACGAAGATGAGAAGCAGCAGTGGAAGGCAGAAGTCTCCTTCCTTAAAGCATACTATCACTTCAATCTTATCCGCAAATGGGGACCGGTTCCGATCATTCGTGAAAGCCTTCCGATTGATTCTAATGTTGAGGAAGTACGCGTATATCGTGACAACATTGATGACTGTTTTGACTTTGTGCTCGACCTTCTTGATGAGGCTCTTCCGTATTTGCCGATTGTAAACCCATCGGATGACGAGTTGGGACGTGTCACAAAGCCAATCTGTGCTGCGCTGAAGGCCAAGGTCGCTGTCTACGCGGCCAGCCCGTTGTTCAATGGAAATGAAGAGGAAGCTTCTTTGGTTGACGGCCGTGGACAAAGGCTTTTCCCAGCCAAGTCTGACGCAGACAAGCTTAAACGTTGGGAGGACGCTCTTGAGGCTTGCGAGGATGCCCTTGACATCTGCGAGGAAGCCAACTTGAAGTTATACGAGAGGACATATGTTGAACAAGATTATAGAATGTGTGACTCTCTTGTCACAGATCTTACAATCCGAAACGCTTTCTGCGAAAGATGGAACAGTGAACTGATCTGGGGTAATACTCAGGTATCAACCACCTCTTTCCAGCAGTGGTGTGTGCCGATTCTGCAGATGGATCCAAGCGATGGAAAAAAACTTGGAGGTATCGGAGGAACGGATTTCATTGGCGTACCACTTAAGATCGCCGAGCAGTTCTATACGAAGAATGGACTTCCTATCAATTACGACAAGGAATTCGCGAGTGTAGATCAGTTTAAACTTAGGACAGGAGATGCAGCCCACAAATACTATATCAAACAAGGTTACGAGACTATCCAGCTGAACTTCGACCGTGAGCCAAGATTCTATGCCGATCTTGGGTTCGACGGTGGAAAATGGCTCGGTGCGTTGTCCAACTACAATGACTTGACTCCTGATGATGTACACACACTTGAAGCTCGCGGAGGTAACTCAAATGGTAAGTCCAACAATAAGGAAGCTGGCCCTGTAACAGGATATTTTCCCAAGAAATTGGCTCCATACAGGGTTACCTGGTCCGGAACATCATCAACCGCGAGCCTTGCGTCATATTGGTTCCCGTGGCCTATAATTCGTTTGTCTGACCTCTATCTGCTTTATGCTGAAGCCATCAACGAGGTTGAGGGACCAAACGGCGCATACAGCGAGGAACTTTTCAACGCTCTTGACGCTATTCGCAAGCGTGCCGGTATTCCTGGAGTAAAAGAGTCTTGGGATAATTACAGCACACGTCCTGACCTCTATAGGTCACAGGCCGGAATGCGTGAGATCATTCACCGCGAACGTCTGATTGAGCTTGCGTTCGAGAGCCAGAGGTTCTGGGATCTCCGCCGTTGGAAAGAAGCTTCAACAGAATACCAGAAAGGAATATATGGATTCCGTGTTATGGCGCCAGCTGCCAAGGACTACTACCAGAAGACCTACATCGCAGACCAGAATTTCGGTCTAAAGGATTATTTCTGGCCTATCTACACATACTACATTGAAAGAAACCCTAATCTCGTACAGAATCTTGGATGGTAACACTTTAAAAGTCATAAGGAATGAATAACATAATTAAAACGACGTTCACTCTTCTATTATCAGCCATTTTCATAACCGCCTGCAATGGCGGAGCGAATGATTTTGGCAGAGTAGATCAGAAGAATGATAATATTCCGGCTCCCAGCCCTGTTTCGGTGGAAAGCGTCAGAAGCATCAGCGGCGGTGCTGTCATCAAGGTGAATATTCCGGATGATGACAACGTGAAAGGTGTAATCGCAAGGTATACACGTAATGGAAAGCAGGTCAATTCAAAAATCTCTCGTTATGTTGACAGCCTGACCGTGGTCGGCTTTGTTGACACTAAGCCACATACCGTTGAGATTGCGGCTATTAATGTGAATGAAGTTGAATCAACACCCGTGAAAGTTGAGATTACTCCTCTTGAGCCGGCTATCTCACTTGCTAAAGCCACACTTTACCAGACTTTCGGAGGTGTTAAGGTTCGCATAGATGGAAACACCCCTAAAGAGAATCTTACAATTGTTCTCCTTAGGGACACAGACTTGAGTGATTTTGAAAAACCTACCTCTCAAATGAAATGGGAGCAGGTGACAACCTTGTTCACGGCCGCCGAGACCATCACTCTTCCGAGACGAGGGATAGAGCCTGTAGAGGCCATATTCGGAGCTTATCTCCGTGACAGGTGGGGTAATGTGTCAGACACCGTTAAGGCAATCCTTACACCTCTTGAGGAAGTGGAATTGGATAAGGATAAGTTCAGAGATGCCAAAATCAAGGATGACAACTGTACGGCCAGCGCGACAAAATACAAGATCGAAAATCTTTGGGACAAGTTGAATGATGACGGAAAAGGTAATTATATATTTGACAGCAAGCAGCTTGACCTCCCTACATGGCTCACAATTGACCTTGGAGTCAAGACCAAGTTAAGCCATATCAAGACTTTGCCTCGTGGGCAAGGTTATTTGACATACACTGCCGCACATCCAAGAATTTTCGAATTTTGGGGTAGTGCGAATCCGACAGGTGAAAAAGTAGAAGGCAACACCCACGGATTTGACAACTCTTGGTTCCTTCTTGGAAGATTCGAGCAGGCCAAACCATCCGGCTATGACCCTGACGGTTCACCTGGTGTTATCACACAGGATGACAATGCCTACTGGAATGCTGGCAATGACTTTGAGTTCAATAACGAGGAATATCCTCACGCCTATGATGAGCTCCGGTATTTACGTGTTGTATTCATTGATTCTTTCGGAACTTATGGATTCGACACAAAATCCTCCAAGATTCAGATGGGCGAGCTTACGCCATTCGGGCAGGTTCTTCAGGAATATAGGTAATAAATTACTCTATGATGAATATGAAAACATTGAAAACGAGCATATTTGCTGCGGCAGCCATTCTTGGCTCGGTTGTCTCCTGCACATCTCAGGATGACATCTACAAGGAGTTCATCAAGGATGGAGGCTACATCTATCCTGCCAAGGCCGCAAACATTACTTCCGAAACAGGTTTTCAGAAGGTCACCTTGTTTTGGCCTGTTCCCAAGGATCCTTCCTTGAGAAGTGCCAGGGTCTATTGGGACAACTACACCGACTCTCTTGATCTGAATTATTCGGATTTTTCAGATACTGTGTCTGTAACAATCACGAACCTTGCCGACAGAAGTTACACGTTCGACATAGTGAATTTCGACAAACTCGGAAACAAGTCCATCGCCGCGGAGAAGTCCGCCACACCTTACGGAATGAATTGGCTCTCCACGCATGAGGAAAGGCAGTTCAAACACGCTTGGGTTGACGGCACCACAGCTACTGTCCAGCTCACAGAATCGACATCGGAGATGGTCGCCACCAAGTTCCGCTACAAGAATCTTGACGGCGAATGGGTCGAGTTCGGTCCGAGGATGACCCCGAGGGAAGTCAACTTCAAACTCACTAACGCCATGCGCGGAAAGTATTTCGAGTTCAGCTCCGGATTCCTTCCAAGCGACGGTAGGGACACGGCCTGGATGGAGTGGACAAAGTCCTCCTACCCGATTGTCTATCCGCTTGACACCAAGGATTGGACTGTTACCGCAACCACTGGCGGCACTATGGGAGAGAATACTCCGGACAAGATATTCGATGGAATCGCGGATGCCAATCATCGTTGGCACAGTACCGCAGGCAATAATTTCCCTAAGATATTGTCAATTGACACCAATTGCGAAGCCGGAAAAGAGCCTACTTACAAGACTTTCTCCATGGCTCGTAACCCTAAAATGAGCTACCGTTACATCTTCAACTTCCAGATTTTCACAGGCAACGAACCGTTCAATCCGGATGAGAAGAATTTCGCTTCAGTATTCGGAACTCCGATATGTAATTCCTTGCTGTACTGGGGTGACAACCCCGGCAGCAGGAACTGCACGATGGAATCAGGACGCTACATTGCGATTGTCTTCACCAACTCCAGGAACAAGCAGGGTTACCTCGACCTTTGGGAGCTTACTGTCTGGGGCTACATCGAGGCTGACGCCAACTAATAATTAAACTATTTGGGAAAAATGAACATCAAAAAAATGTCAATATTCTTTCTGGCGGCGCTGGTCTCCGCTACGACTTTCCTTTCCTGCAACGTGAAGGAGGACAACGGAGGCGGTTCGGACAAAGAACCTGAAAAGCCGACTCTGACCGAGATCAAGTTCAAAGCCGAGCTCCCTGACGCTCCCGCCGGATTCAAGACGACCTGGAGCGCAGGAGACGAGATTGTCGTCTACAGCGTGAAGGGCAACTTCACCTCTAAGGAGACAATGAAGGCCACGGATGTGACCTCCGATGGCAAGACCGCCACATTCGTCTCTACCGGAAAGCTTCTCAAGGAGGCTGAATATTTCTATGGAATGCTCAAGGACTGCGGAATCAAGGGCTTCAAGCTCAAGCAGTACTGGTCAACAGACAACATGGACAGGTGCCGCGACGCGGTGCCTTCCGTAACCGTGGCAGGATGCGACAAGAACGACATGACTCTGAAGTTCCAGAACATGTTCTCTCTTCTTTCCGTGACAGTCACCAACCCGGACACCAAGTATGTCAAGGTCTCAGGCAACAACGGTGAGGTCATCAACAAGAACGCCTTCATCGCTTTCGCAGATTACACCCTTTCTGACAACCCGTCACCAGACTTTGAAAGCACAGTCTCCATCAGGAAATATGTCAACGGAGCCGGCACCTACCATATCGGCCTCCGCCCTGACCTTCTCCTGAACAGCGGCTACACAATCGTCGCTTGCGATGCCTCCGACAACGTCATCGGCAGGATCGCCTCCTACGAGACACTTGAGACTCAGCCAGGCAAGGTTTACAACGCCGGAGAGATCGAGGCTCCACGTGAGCTCTCTCCCGTATTTGACGAGTCCAAGATAGCCCTTTCCCTCGCCGCCATCAGCGACGTGCACATCGAGGGGTCGAGCGATGCCTATGCCAATAAGTTCACCTCGGCCCTCAACCAGCTCAAAGTCAAGGCAGCCGAGAGCGATGCCAACGGAATCGACGGAGTGATGGTTGTCGGTGACCTCATCCAGAGGGCGGAGATCACGATGGCGCAAAATTTCAAGGCTCTCTACGAGGATGTATTCAAGCCTACGGAAGTTCCGATGATTTACACGATCGGCAACCACGACATGAATCCTAAATATGATTGGACTCCAAGCACTGTCGCTCAGTCGGTCGCTATGGCCAATACATTCGGCGATGAATATTTCAAGACAGACATCGACAACACGATGAGGAACAACTACGAGGCTCGCCACTGCGTCATCGGAGGCTATCATATTCTCGCTGTGACTCCTAACGGCGACCAGCCGATCACATATTCACCAAACGTCATCACTTGGCTTGACCAGCAGTTGGATGCCATCACGAAGACTGATCCTAACAGGTACGTGATTGTGCTGACGCACCCTATGATCTACAACACGATCTACGGCAGTCTCCTTGGTGAGGACGGCGGAGTCTGGACTTCCACTCTGCCTAACTACTGGGCCACAAGGGTTCTTACAGGCGTGCTTGAGAAATATCCTCAGGTTGTCTCGTTCCACGGCCACCTCCACTTCCCGATCAACGATCCGCGTTCCCTCTGGCAGGGTAAGTGGACGGCTCTCGGATGTGGATCCACAAGGTATATGGCCATCGAGCCTGCCGGCTGGGAAGGCATCAGCAGCACCCCTACCGTGATGAACGATGCCAACAACTTCTCGCAGGGTTATTTGGTACAGTTCGATGTCAACGGCAACATGCGTATCGTAAAGATGGACTTCTTCAACAACGGAACCATCGGTGAACCTTATGTGATGCAGTACCCTGACGCCGCCGGTGCGAACCTCGCGAAGTACAACAACGTGACCCGCAAGGCCGCCAACCAGGCTCCGACAATGAGCACGATCGAGGCCAAGGATGTAAAGGATAACGAGGCTGCTTCCGTGACATTCGCCGTGGGCAAGGATGATGAGTTTGTCCACCACTATGTCATCACACTCTCAAAGGGTGGCAATGTGGCTGCGACCAAGAAGATCCTCGCTGATTTCTACCTCCATCCAAAGACCTCCGAGATGAAGTCCAGCTGGACGGTCGATTTCGGTACTCTTTCAGAGTCCGGTCAGTACACCGTCACGGTTGTCGCCGTAGATTCCTGGGACGCTGAGAGCGCCCCTGTTTCCGCGACCTTCAACTGCGGTGACGTCACCCCTTCGGAAAAGGTGGAACTTTGGGAAGATGACAAATCCGGCTCAAGAGAACTCTCCGGACCAGTTGCGGATAACGGCAAGACCGCCGGTGTCGGAGGTTGGCTGAGCTACAAGGACGGTGTCGCCTACTGGACAGAGAACACCACCGGAGCGCCACGTACCGCAACCTTGGAACTTTCCAACGGCAGCAAGATCACTGTAAATCAGGTTGAGGCTAAAGATCTTGCGGGGAATTATACATTCTACAATTATTCCTTCAAGGCAACTGGCGTCAGCAATACCAAGATCGTAAACAACGACAAGAGGCAGCACGAGACAACAGTCGAGTTCAAGGCTGTGGAGAATCCGGAGATTCTCAACGGTCATGTACACAACCTTGATCTCGTAGGTATGTACCTTGACTTCGCGGTTCCTGCATCCCTTGAGATTGTGGATGGCACCCCTGTCATCTATACCTATATGTCACTGGATTACCAGAAGGTAAGCAACGGAAGCGAGGTTGCCTGCATCACCGAACTCACCAACACTACGGGTTATGGAAAGGGTTATTTCGCTCCGCTTAAATTCGGTGTTGACGGCTGCAACCATGCATGGATCGGATGGGGAGTTGACGACATATTCGGATCTCCTAAGTTCGGTCTTGGCACAGGTGCCCAAAGACTCGTTTCTGAAGGGATGTACTGCTGCGGCTTCTCATTTGTGACCAAAGGTTACAAGGAAGGCGGTTACACTACTATTTATCAGTTCAACTACAACAACAAATGGACATATAATGGTACCAATGGAGGAGGATATTTCGCAAAGAAATAACTCGCTTGAATAATACTTTATAGGGGGTAGGCTCGACATCCGGTCTGCCCCTTATTAATTTGTGAAACCATGTAGGTAACATCACAAGCACGAAAGCACCCGGATTCCACTGATTGATGAATATCAAGGCGTAAAATGTTGTTTATTGAATATTAAAGAGTTATAAAAGGCTGCCCTCTGAATATGACTGGCAGGATTTGCGAATATATTCAAAGACAGCCAGTTATACTTTACGGAAATATTCGGAGAAAGTTTTTGGGCGCTATGCAGCTCTTCAGTTCTGATACGCTGGTGGTCGCTGAGCTCGTCAAAGCGTCTGCCAGCGTACGGCAACAGAGTCTGCCGAACCATGGTTGGTGAGCCCGAACCATCGGGCTAGCCGCTTAGATAGGTTCCAAGTGGTATTTAAGGGAGTAACAACCGAAAATATTTCTGTTTTTTATAATCCGTATATGTTTCTTTTCGTTTTTTACATTTATTGTGCATATTATTGCTGTTCAAATGTTTGTTTAAAATTTGAACTATGTATTTCAATGAAAAGAGACAAGAGCTCGCTCCGTTCGTCAACCTGCGGAGCGACGTGGGCTTCAAGGCCGTGTTCGCGGACAGGAACAACAAGGACATCCTCATCGGGGTGCTGAACCAGATCCTGCCTCCCGAGGCGAGGATCGAGGACATCAAGGAATATTCCGACCGGGAGCAGCAACAGGATGTGATCTACGGGAAGAAGACAGTGCTCGACCTGGTCTGTGTGGACAAGGACGACAGGACGTTCATCGTGGAGATGCAGGCCTCGGAGGAGGACAGCTTCTTCGAGAGGTGCGTCTATTACGCGTCAGGACTGTACCATCTGGAACTGTCGGAGGGGGATCTGTACGGGAAGCTCCACCCGGTCTATGTGGTCTCCTTCCTGAACTATCGCCTGAGGCACGATGACGAGTCCCTCTGGGACACCGACCACCTCATCTCCTACTGGCAGTTCACGGAAAAACGCACCGGAATGGTTGCGGATCAGACAATTAGTGTTATCTTTGTGGAGATGACACTGTTCACCAAGACGCTGGAGGAGTGCGTGACGGAGTCCGACAGGCTGTTCTACATATTCAGGAACAGCGGTGGCTTCCAAAAGATTCCGGAGTGGATCGAGGAGGCCGGAGGAATCTCCAGACGGCTCGCCGAGGCGTGCGAGGTGGCGGCGTTCGACAAGGAGAAGAAACTTAAATACGAGATCGACAAGATGAACGAGAGGGACATTCTGGCGCAGCGCGTATTCGCCGAGCGCAAGGGCTTCGAGAAAGGCTATGCCGACGGAGAGGCCAAAGGAATCGCAGATGGCATGGCCCAAGGTAAGGCCCAAGGCATGGCCCAAGGTATGGCTGAAGGTATGGCCCAAGGCATGGCCCAAGGCATGGCCCAAGGTATGGCCCAAGGTATGGCCCAAGGTAAGGCTGAAGGAATAACCGAAGGTAAGACCGAAGTAGCCAAGGCCATGCTTGAAATCGGTATGCCGATAGGGCAGATCCTACAGTTGACCGGGCTTACCGAGAAACAGGTAAAGGCATTAAGGTAATGACCCGAAAAGCAAGGCGACCGGTGATTCCGGTCGCCTTGTTTTAATAAGCAGGTTTAAAGTTAAAGAGGGTTACCTTGCGAAATACATGCTCTCTCCATTGCTTCCGTTGTAGTTCGCCTGATAGACCACATCGTAACTGCCAGAGATTGTGGAGTTGTCAGCTGATGTTGCCTTGGCGATCGAAACACCACAGATGTAGTATTTTCCGTTGCTGGTCTTCTGACCGGCACCGAAGTACTGGTACTTCAAGGTCTTGAAGTTGTCCTTCGCTGTAAACCAAAGCCAATCATAGTTGGTCTCGGAGAAATCCTTAGGAGCGAAGTTGTAGTTGCCCCAACCGTTTCCTCCCGAGCACTCAGGCAAGTAAACGCAGAACTTACCGCCACTTAGCGACTGAGACTTGCGGCGGTCAAGGAACAGGCCCACCTTGGCTGTCTTGTTCTTGTAGTCAATCTCGACGCATGCGTCAAGGATCGAGTCGAGGTAAAGTCCCTTGACACCCACGTTGTTGACATGCTCCGCACCATTGGCGTCCGCCAAAGTCTCCCCGTTGAGAGGATTGCCGAATGTCACCGTTGTCTTGTCAGCGTTCACGTTTCCCTTACCCAAAGTCTTGTTTGGATCAAAGAGTTTGGAATATAACGTCCAGGAACCCTTGAAATCGGCAGGAGAAAGCTGAGTCACGGTGATCCTTGAGCCGGTGGTAAACTCGATTGTTGCGGTACGAGGACTTCCTGTAGTGTTCTCCGTCCAACGAACGACACCGTCCTTGTAGGTAAGCCATCCCTTGTCAACCGATGCATCGCCTCCAAGAATAGGACGATAGCCAGCCTTGTCGTTCTTCCACAATTCGAGTTGCTCAGGCTCGGTAGGCACACGTGCCTCGACCTTGACCTTGCAGGACGCCGTCTTCCCACCGTCGGTTGTCGTGGCTGTCACCACAGCCTCTCCTGTCGCCTGTCCGGTAACAACGCCGTTCTTGTCAACAGTTGCGATGTCCTTGTCCGACGTAGACCATGTCACAGACTGGTCAGTGGCGTCGGAAGGATTGACTATGGCCACCAATGTGGCTGTCTCATTTTCATAGACAGTGATCTCCGCCTTGTCAAAAGACACACTCTGAACAGGCTTAGGATTGACAATATCTCACTGGTTGCCTTAAAACCACCATCGTCAGTGGTGACGGTGATGGTAGTGGAACCAGGAGACAGAGCCACAACTCTACCAAAGTTGTCAACAGACGCGACCTTTGCATCGGAAGACGCCCATTTGAAGTACTTGCTGGTCGCATTATTTGGCGCTACGGTCGCTGTCAATTCCGTATGCTCACCGGCTGTCAGAGTGACCTTGGCCGGACTTATTGAGACACTCTCGGCCTTTACGAAACTTTCCTCATCCTTACATGACGAGACGAATGCCATCGCAAAAACTGAAAGAACGCCCAATATCAATAATTTTGCTTTCATATTCATAATTCATTAATAATTCCATGATTAGTCTGCCCAATGAGTGTTGGTAGTGGTCTCGGATCTTGGAATCGAAAGAACCATCTCATCAACCGACAACGTGCCTGTCCTGTAGTGGTTGTTTGATCCCGTGCGGTTGACACTGATGTTCCAACGCTTGTTGTTGTAGAATTCACGTCCACCTTCGCACCACATCTCGATGCGGGTCTGAAGCTGGACCATCTGGAGTGCGGACATCCCCGACATCCCGCTGTAGTTATCACAGGTGAGAGTCGGCTTGCCGGCCTTGGTACGGGCGGCGAGCAACTTGTTGAGAACCTCTTTGGCCTTGGCATCCTGTCCACTCTGGGCATAGGCCTCGGCAAGCATCAGATAGGCCTCGGAAGAACGGAAGATGTAGTTGTCACAAATGATCTGATGGTCACGCACGGTCACACCCTTAGCGAAAGTCGCGGCGAATTTCATACTTGAATATTCCGGAATCTGCTGCTCCAGAGTCTTCCCATCCGAATCAAGGATGTACTTGTAGTTGGCTGTGGATGTGGTGAATATGTCCTTTCGGAAATCATTCGCGTCAATCTTGTCATAGAGCCTTGAGTCAATCCGAGGCGGCTCTCCACTCGAACCGGCCACACCATTGGCGAATATGTTGAAGAATGACGATGTGTAGGTGTTCGAGCCGGCGCCACTGATGAATCCCATCAAGGCCTCAGGGTTGGCGGCCACGACAAGGAAGGCGTTATCCTCAGACTTGCAGTCCTTGGTTCCATCGCAATAGGCCTTGAAATCCGCATCCTTCGCACCGTAGTTCGCCTCCTTGATGAAATTAGGGAACTTGCTGACAATCTCAGACGCAGCCTTGATACAAGTGTCCCAATCCCCGGACCACAGAGCGGCACGAGCAAGAAGGAACTGAGCCACGCCACGGTCAACATCCTTAGGCTCTGTCGTATAGCCCATTTCCGCAAGATCCTCGACAGCCTCGGTAAGATCCTCAAGGATGAACTTGTAGGTGTCCGTGGCGGAAGAGATAGGCGCAGGATCGTTTGTACCGTAAGACTTATATATAGGCATTCCCTTTCCGTCCTTACCACCATTGGTGTAAGCCGGCTGGAAGCGCTCCATAAGCTGCATGTAGGCGTACGCGCGGACCGCAAGAGCCTGTCCACGATACTTTCTGGCATTAGCTCCGGCTTTAGCCGCCTCTGGCGTGAGGTAGAGGAGAGCCTTGTTGGCTCCCGTCAGCATGCTGGCGCTAAGAGCGTAATAAGGGTAGGTGTTGTCAGTGAGGCTGAAGGTCTTGATGAGCTCATAGGCTGTCTCATGCCCACTGGACGCCGTCACGGCGGTTCCAGGTATGACATCGTTGCCTCTTAGGCTCATCAGGTAGTCCTGGTCAATCTGCGAGTTGAGAGGATAGGACGAATAACCTGTCCATGTCTGACCTGAGATGTTGAAGAAATTCTCAAGCCCTGTGCCGACAAGATTAATAATCAAGTTCTTGGCACTCTCATCTCCTTCTTCAAGAATCTTCTGAATCTGCTCGTCCGTGATGTTGTTAGGAGGAGCGACATCCAGAGACTTGCATGAGCTCAGGGAGAAGGCGGCCAGCAAGGCGACCGCTATGTAATTTATGTACTTTTTCATAATTAACATTTTCTTAAGAAATTAAAAGTCCAGGTTTATTCCGATAGTGTAGGTACGCATATTCGGGAATGTGTAGCTGTCCACATCGTTATAGCCACCGGAAGCGGACATTGTAGGATCTATGGCCTTCGCCGCCGAGAGGATGAACAGATTGTCAGAAGAAGCGAACACCTTGATGTTGCTTACGACCTTGTCGATGCGAAGCTTGTTGAGAAGCGACTTGGAGACATTGTAGCCCAAAGTAAGGTTCTTCAGACGAAGGTACGAGGCACTGAAAAGACTCTCGTCGGTGAAGCTCCAATTGCCGCCATTGGCGGAAGTACCGCTGAAGTAAGAGTTCTCTCCGGCAGGGTACCACTGCATAGGGAAGCCGGCTCCCGTGTTGTCCGGTGTCCAGGTGTTACCCTTCACATCCTTGGAGACAAACATCATCCTATACATCTGGGCGTCAACCACATTATAGAGGTACTCCGCATAGTTGCGGCTGAAGAACTTTCCTCCGATCTGATAGGCAAACTGTGCGTTCACGTAGAAGTTCTTGTAGGAGAAACTGGTGTTGAAACCACCTTGGAATGTAGGGATAGCGCTGCCGACCTCGTACTTGGAAGCATTGGCGTAATTGGTTGTCTTCACGCTGCCGCCGACCTCGGTGTCCTTATACTTACCTGCCGCGTGGTCAGCTTCGGTGACCCTATGGAAGTACATAGGAAGACCGCTGCTCTGATCGATTCCGGCATATTTGTACATGTAGAGATTGAACCAGTCCCGACCGATGCCTCTGAGATAAACATTGGCATTTTGCTGGGAGCCTCCGGCGGAAGCCCAAGAGCCTTGGTTGTCTTCCCATGTTCCATCAGGAAGTCCCTCGGCGTGGGCAGGGATGGCATCATCAGGAAGGTCGGTTAGTTTGGTGGTGTAGTGAGTGATGTTGAACGCCACGTTCCAGCGGATGTCCTTGGTTCTGATGATGTCGGCGTTGATGTCAAGCTCAATACCACGGTTTGTCAACTCTGCGATGTTGCGAGGCAGCGTTGTCTGTCCCATTGCAAGATATGAAACCGGCTGACTGAATTGAGAGTTGCCAGTGACACGGTTGTACCAGTCAAAGGTGAGGTCAATCCTGTTGAAGAGGGTAAGATCAAGACCCACGTCAAAAGTTTTGGTCTCTTCCCAAGTGAGCTGCGTGTTCACGAGACCTCCCATAGAAAGCTTGTAGCTGTCACCGGTTGGTTTGCCTTGGCCATTGTTCGTTGTCTGGTAGGTAGTGCTGTAACCCCAGGTTCTGTAAGTCTGGTAGCGGCCGATGCCGTTCTGGTTACCGATCACACCGTAGCTGGCGCGGAGCTTACCATTATTGAGCCAGCTGTCCCTGAGATCCTGCATGAACGATTCCTCAGTGAAGCGCCAACCGGCACCCACAGACCAGAATGTTCCCCATCTGTTCTCTTTTCTGAACTTAGATGAGCCATCACGGCGGACGGATCCTGAAACATAGTACTTGTCAGCGAATATGTAGTTGGCGCGTCCGAGCCATGATCTCATTCTTTCTATGTCATGACCATAACCTGGAGTCGGAGCGCTTCCGGCACCATAGTAGCGTCCCACAAAGTTGCCGGCCGCCAGGAATCCAGGTATGAACTCATCCGCGGATCCCCAGTTCACAGTCTGCTGCTCCCAATCACTGTCTTCGAACAACGCCATCGCATCAACGTGATGTTTTCCAAAGTCCTGATTGTATGTGAGCCGGTGCTGTAGATTCATCACCTCGATGTCGTTCATCCTCTTGCCGAAATATCCACCCATGCTTGCGGCGCGACCGGTCGTTCCATTGTAGTAGACGGTCGTTGTCCGGTTGATCTTGTCGTAGGCGAAGTCTGTCCTGAAAGTGAAGTGATCCAGGAAAGGAATCTCGATGTAGGTACGGGTGTTCAGAGTAGAGGTAAGATCCTCGCGGATATCGTTGTCCATCGCATACATGATGTCCGTTGATCCGTAGTTGTTACCCGTCTGTCCGAGAGGGGAATAGGTCGAGTTATAGAGATAGTTGCGGACTCTGTCCCCGTTCTTGTCACAGATGTAGTTACCTTCGGCATCGTGGGCGTAGAAAGGCACGATCGGGGTGTGACCGTTGACATAACGAGTGATGTTACCCTGATTGGAACCGGAGTTACGCGCGGCCCAGTAAGTACCCTGATAGTTTGTCCTCGAACGGGTGTAGCCCACATTCGCACCAACCTTCAGCCACTTAAAGAGGTTGACGTTGATGTTGGCGCGGCCCGTGATGCGTTCGAACCTTGAATTAGGAACATAGGAAGGATCTGTGAGATAACCCAAAGAAAGGTAGTGATCCTCCTTGTCCGATCCACCGCTTGCGGAAAGATCGTACTGCTGACGGAAGCCGGTCTTAAGAAGAGCGTCGGCATAGGTGTCGTCGTAAAGAAGGGAAGCGTTAGGGTTGATCTTGCCGTCTGTACCGACGAGATACGCACCTGTCATTGTCGAACTCGCGGAAGAACCTGTGCCGTCAGGAGTGTAAGTTGCTCCAGGCACATTGTAAGCCATGTAGTTACCCAACATATTACGTCCGAAGCTATCGTTCAGGCCAATGTAGTTGAACAAGTGCTGGCTGGCGAACTCTGCGGCGGCGTCGTGAGACACATTAGGATTGCCTATGTTGGTGTAATACTCCCCAGTCTCCTTGTTGAGTGCCGGACCGGCGCCATTTACACCATAGCGATAGGAGTTATAGATCGACTGCCAGAGATATTCATAGATTCCTGCGGCATTGTCAACCTGCCCTACCTTGTAGGAACCGACGGTGTTCCAGCCAGCGCGTGCCTGGAAACTGATTTTTGTCCTGCCACTGTCACCTCTCTTGGTGGTCACGAGGATGACACCGTTGGCTCCGCGTGATCCGTAGATGGCCGTTGAGGCGGCATCCTTGAGGACGGTGATGGAAGCGATGTCTTCCTGATTCATGTTTGACAGAGGGTTGTCTCCCTGGGCAGGAACACCATCGATGATCACGAGGGCGTTGGAAGCCCCGACATTGGTGGAGCCGAGACCGCGGACACGAAGACCAGCGTCGTTACCAGGCTGACCGTCAACAGAAGCATACACGATTCCAGGAACGGCACCTTCCAATGCCTTGGTCGCCGAAGAACTGTTCTGCGAAGCGATCAGTTTGTTGTCAATCTGCGTAAGGGATCCTGTGAGATCCTTGCGCTTGGCAGTACCATAACCGACGATGACAACCTCGTTGAGAAAATCAGCATCGCTCTTGAGAACCACATTGACCACAGAAGACGATCCGAGCCGTACTTCCTGAGATGTGTAACCAATGCTTGAGAAAACGAGGATAGCTCCCTTTCTGACATCTGTCAGACTGTAGTTACCATCCAAGTCTGTCATTGTGCCGGTCGTGGTGCCCTTTATGAGGACATTAGCGCCGACACAAGGCTCCCCAGCCTCGTCCGTGACCTTTCCGGACACGGCGGACTGGGCGAACGCCTGCACCCCAATAAGCAGAAGCGCAAGCAAAGCTGTGAAAAAACGTTTACCCATAAACTGTTATTTTAAAAATAATGGTTTTCTAAACGCGGGGTTTAGTTATATGTAATATAAAGGGATAATAATTATTGGCATTAGTGCATTATGCAATAGTTGTTAATTCGTTCAAAACATTGCAAAAATAGAGTATCGATTTTGAATTTCATGGTAATATTTGACAAAAACACTTCGAAAAATGACTGACGCAATCCTTTTCGCAAGTGAATGACGTTTCGCGCTATCTGTTTTGGCACGCATCAAGAGGCCTTGTTTCCTGTGTGGATTGTGTTTGCTTTATTCATCGGAAATCAGTTTCTTTGTGTGGCATAAACGAAATAACGAAAGATGCCGGAGTCGTTATAAAAAATAATCAAAAAAACATCGTGCGGACAATCGCTCTGACTTTCGCCTGTTCTGTCTGCGCGACTATAGCAAGAAGCGCAAGCAGAGTCGTAATTAATCGTTTACCCATAAACTTTATTTAATAATGGTTTTGTTAATCCCCGCGTTTAGTAAAACATCAAGGTGATACTTTCCGCATAAATGCTCGCTAACATGGCTTTTAAGAGAGGAACAGACAGGAAGCAGACGGTGCTTTTCCCTGAGAGTCTGGACGAGTATGTCGCCGCGGACAGCCCGGTGCGGCTGATTGACGCCTTCGCCGACAGTCTTGACATGATCGCCCTTGGATTCCACAGAGTCGAACCAGATGACATGGGAGCAGATGATCGCCAAGGCACACGAAGGGTACTTCGTTAGGGACGCCGGGCGAAACCTGGTCATCTGCCCGCAGGGCGAGACACTGCGGCCGAAGTCCTTGAAGAGAAACGGAGACATCAGGTACTGCAACAAGCTGGCTTGCAGGCGCTGCAAGTCAAAGTGCACCACGTCCAAGTTCAAGGAGGCGGACTTCTCGAAGGACTGTCTGATCAAGAAAGTCGGAGGGAGGAAAGAAGACGACAGGCGCGGAGACAACGCACCGCAATCGAAGTTGGTGACAGAAAAGAGAGCGGTCGCCCGGTTCAAGCTACACATGGACGAGAGGAAGATGGACAACCGCAAATGCCTTTCGGAACAGCCGTTCGGAACCATCAAGCGGACAATCGGCGAGGGCTTCTTCCTGCTGCGCAGGATGTTCAAGACAGAGGGCGGGATGGCCCTGTACTGCCTTGCGTACAACATGCGGAGGGCAATGAATATGCGGACGATGGGCGAGCTGGTGGCCGGGATGGCAGAATGATAGTGCGGAAGCCCCGCTCGCGGGCCAGATGACACTGCCGGACGGACTCAACCCGCCGAGAATCGAGAATTTGGAAGCCGCAACTATATTACGACAACCCTCCAGATATTGCAATGTCAGGAACTTTAAAAGCGACTTTTCAGACAGTCTGGGGGAGGGTATGACATGAATAAGGATGGCGAGCTTTCGTATGGTCTACCAAGGCACGATAACCTAAAAGTGAGACATTAAAATATGACCTATTCCTTCAAGTTCGAGAAGAAGCTCCGGACGACAGATGTCGGCTATGAGGAAATGGGGGGGAATGTCCCTGAAATGGGCTTTGAATATATTTTGAATGACTTCCATATCCTGTGGGCGGCGCACATAGACGCGCAGCAGATCAAAACGGAAGTTGACGCAGTCTTTGGAAATGTTGGAAGGCGCGACCAGATGCTCTACAACATCAATCGCCTCCTTGGCCTGCACACGGGCATCATCGGAGAACTCGCTGTTCTCTCCCTTTATCGCCGCCGTACCGGAGACAAAGACGATGTTCCCAAGAAGTCTGCCTCTCTCGAATTTAGGTGTGGTGCGGACGGCCTCCTTGCCAGATGCCAAAACTTCCCCCGAATATTTATGTGCGGGAATCTGCAAAGGATTGTCAATCGGCTTGCCAACTCCTTTGAAGCCTTTTATGGCATAGACAACGACCATAACTCCACCGGAGTCACAACCGATGCCCGTCGCCGCAGGATAGCCGTTTGACCATTCGGTTGTCTCATAGAAATCCGACCTTGCGTCATTGAACAACTGGTAGTTCTGGATACCATCATTAACGGCAGTGATGTGGCTGATATAGTTCCACTGCCGGACGATGTCCGAAACTGCGAACGATTCTGATTCAAGAATATTCCTGAGTCTGCCGAACACTTTGGCGGATTGTTCCCCGATGTCTCCGGCAGACGGAAAATGTATCCCTTGCGTCAGCAGTTCCTCACAGCCATCCGAGCAAAGGACAAAATAATCCTCATCTCTCTCGACTTTTGGCGTGCCCTTAATGTAAAGGATTTCCGCGACAAGCCTCTCGCCCATCGGTTTCTGTGACACATAACTCACAAGTGGACAATCTTTTAGAACGGAGGAGGTAGCGGATTGAAGAATATGATTATTCAGAAGGTAGGTGTCTTCGTCCGATGCCTCAAAGAAATAGGTAATGCTGGCGATAATATATTCATAGCCAATCCTTTCGAGAATGTCGGCACATTGCCTTTCCAATGCTCCGTCAACCGTGGAGGTGATTATTTCCGTGAATTTCTCCGTCATAAAAAAAGTTGTAGATCCGAGTGCAAATTTCGACATTTCTCTTGATATTCGAAATTCCAATTAGTGAGTATCACCGGAAAAGTTCGAGGCAAATTTATTATTGCATTGAAAATCAATAAAGTCATGAAGAATAAAGATTACAGGATGTGATCGACGGCCGCGGTCCGGCCCTTCTGGACGACATCGCCGGTCAGGTGAGGATGAGGCATATCCCCGAGAATGCGACCGTTCCGACCCTCGTCTATCTCAAGGACTAAGACTCAATAGATCTCGACACTAATGAGTCCTATGTCATTAAGCGTGTTTTGGAATTTTGCCAAATGAATGACTGGTACCAACTTGTATCAAGGTACGGACTTGAAAGGATTGTGAGGGTCTCCCAGAGACTAAGAAGCTGTTTTGAATTGTTTGTTTGAAGGTTTGAGAGTGAAAAACTTCAGTTTCGACCGCTTCTTCCAAGGAAGATAGCGGTGCTATCTGACTGAAGAAGCGGGAAGAAAATGAAGATTTTTCACCTCAAAGAACATTTCAAACAATTCAAAACAGCTTCTAAGGACATTGCCGCTATGAAACTATCCGCAATCACCAACAGGGGCACAAAAAAAGGATTTCATTGATCAGAGAAGGAATCTTTTATATTCCATTTCAATCATGTAACAATACTACGTTAAAAATTTAAAAACACTGTGGCATACAGCCACTTACGTAT
>ENA-UOJC01000410-UOJC01000410.1-human-gut-metagenome-genome-assembly--contig:-C104-NODE-410-length-76011-cov-78.974222_pt1 | contig 76011 bp, 59 predicted proteins | sample MGYA00242339_ERZ723886 | MGnify/ENA metagenome assembly ERZ723886 | reverse complement strand
TGAACCCGATGAAGCGCTGGAAAAATTTGCACTTCTATCTTGAACTCACATTTCGCGGCGTCTTTTCCGCCAATGCAAGTAGTGGTTTTCGGCCGCGGAGTAACCTTTTTTCAAATGCAAGTAGTGCCGTGAAAAAAGCAAGTAGTGCATTTCATGAAAGCATTACTTGCTTTTAGGCGCGAAACGGGGAGAAAATGTCCGCCGATACGCCTGAAAATGGCAAGAATAAGGGGCAGACCGCGGTGGCCTGCCCCTTTGCTGGTGCAAATATACGAAATTTTCCGGCGGAAAGCAAGAAGTGTTAAAATGGCGGCGTCGGCGCGTCAGACCGCGTCACACCGGCTTCAGCCGCTCAGCGCCGTGGGCCGTCGCCGCGCTTCGGACGGCCTTTGCCGCGCGGTGCCTGCTGCCTGCCGCGGGGTGGCGATTGTTTTCCGTGTGGTGGCGATTGTTTTCCGCGTGCGGGCGGCGTGGCGGCGCGCTTCGCCGTGTTCTGTCCGTACCGCTGGGCGGGCCGTGCGGCGCCGTCCGGGCCGAAGAGGCGCCGGCGCAGGTCGTCGCGCCCCATGCGCCGCAGTTCGGCCGTGATGCGGGCGCGCTCCTCGGGCTTGTACCAGAAGAAGAACATGCGCTGGCGCTGCTTCTCTTCGGGCGTGCGGGCCGAGAACACCGGTTCGAGCGTGTAGGGATGGTAGCCCGAGTACCACGCCTCGGTGGCCACGGTCATGGGCGTGGGCGTGAAGTCCTGCACCTGCTCGAGCTGGAAGTCCATGTCCTTGGTCTCGGCCGCGAGTTCGGCCATGTCTTCCTCCGTGCAGCCGGGGTGTGAGGAGATGAAGTAGGGGATGATTTGCTGCCGCAGGCCCGCTTCGCGGTTGATGCGGTCGAAGATGGCCTTGAACTCGTGGAACTGCGCGAAGGGCGGTTTGCGCATGAGCCGCAGCACGCCGTCGGCCGTGTGCTCGGGAGCCACTTTCAGGCGGCCCGACACGTGGCGCGTGATGAGTTCGCGCGTGTACTCCCGCGCCGCCTGCCGCAGGCGCTCGTCCTTGTAGGGGTGGAGCAGGAGGTCATAGCGCACGCCGCTGCCTATGAAGCTTTTCCTGATGCCCGGCAGGGCGTCGACGGCGCGGTATATCTCCGTCACGGCGGAGTGGTCGGCCTGCAGGTTGGGACATACGGCCGGATGCACGCACGAGGGTCGCCGGCAGCGTTCGCAGAGCGCCGTGTCGCGGCCGTGCATGCCGTACATGTTGGCCGACGGGCCGCCGAGGTCCGAGAGGTAGCCCTTGAAGTCGGGCATCTCCGTTATTTTCTTCACCTCGCGCAGGATGTTCTCCTTGGAGCGGCTCATGATGAACTTGCCCTGGTGGGCCGATATCGTGCAGAAGGCGCAGCCGCCGAAGCAGCCGCGGTGTATGTTCACCGAGAACTTTATCATCTCGTAGGCCGGGATGCGTTTGCCCTTGTACTTGGGGTGGGGCAGGCGCGTGTAGGGGAAGTCGAACGAGCGGTCGATCTGTTCCGTCGTCATGGGCGGGAAGGGCGGATTCACTACGGCCACCCGTCCGCCCGTCTGCTGCAGCAGGCGCTGCGGGCGGAGCTTGTTGCTCTCCTCCTCGATGTGGCGGAAGTTGGCGGCGTACTTGCGCTTGTCGGCGAGGCACTCTTCGTGCGCGAAGAGCACGATGTCGTCGCTGCGGCGGCCGCCGGGGATGTCGGCCTCGCGCTCGAGCGTCACCACCTGCCGCACGGGGTAGCGGCGCACGATGTGGCGGAAGTCCTCGGCCGAGCAGAAGGCCTCCTCCCGGCCGTGCAGCAGCTTGTCCTCCACCAGGTGGCACAGGGCTGCGGTGGGCAGCTCGCCCATGCCGTAGACGATCATGTCGGCGCCGCTGTCGGCCAGCAGGCACGGGCGCAGGCGGTCCTGCCAGTAGTCGTAGTGCGTGAGCCGGCGGAGCGAGGCCTCGATGCCGCCGAGCACGACGGGCGCGTCGGGGTACAGTTGCTTGAGGATGCGGGTGTACACCACCGTGGGGTATTCCGGCCGCAGGTCGTGGCGGCCGTCGGGGCTGTAGGCGTCTTCCGAGCGCAGGCGGCGGGCGGCCGTGTATTTGTTGACCATGGAGTCCATGCCGCCGGGGGCGACGGCGAAGAAAAGCCTCGGACGCCCCAGTTTCCTGAAGTCGCGGAAGTCGCCGTGCCAGTCGGGCTGCGGCACGATGGCCACGCGGAATCCCTCGGCCTCTATGAGCCGGCCTATGACGGCGGCGCCGAAGGAGGGATGGTCCACGTAGGCGTCGGCCGAGAATATGATGACATCGGCCACCTCCCAGCCGCGCAGGTCCATCTCCTTGCGCGTGGTGGGCAGCCAGTCGGTCAGGCGGTATTCTTTCATACGGGTGTGTCTTTTCTTATATACAAGGAAGCGCGCCGGCGTGCGGTGCGCTTCGTCGGGCGGCCGGTCTTATCGGTCGTCCGTCTCTTCGCCGGTCTCGTCCCCGGCGTGCGGTGTCTCCGCCACCCAGCGGCCGTAGAGCGCGATGAGCTCGCGCAGGCCGTAGGCCTTCATCTTGTCGTGGTACACCACGTCGATGCAGAGGTCGAGCAGGTCCTTCGTGTTTCCCGTCGAACCGGCTATGATGGCGCGTATGTTCAGTTTCAGTTTGTTGAGCACTTCCTCCGTCACGTAGCCCGTCGAGCCCACAAGGCCGTTGAGCAAGTCGTACTTACGGATAGTCTTCAGATTTTCTTCCGATATTTTCAGGTGTCGCGTACCGGTCGCGTTGAGCTGGATGTCGTACATGATGTATTTTCTTTATTAAGGTCAGTAGGTCGTGTGACAGGTGCCGTGCCGGCGCCGGCGCTTAGGCCAGGCGCTGCAACAGTTCTTCGCCGCGGCGCTCCTGGGTCTCGCCCAGTTCCATGTAGCGGCCCAGCGCCTTGGCAGCGGCGCGCGCCACGGCGGTGTCGTTGCCGCCGAGCTCGGCGGCGAGCTGGTCGAGCAGTTCCTCCTCGTCGCGCTCCGAGGGTACGGCGCCGCCCGCGAGCAGGCGGCCCATCAGCAGCCAGCCGCACAGGCGGAACATCTTCTCCTCGCGCGCCACCCACTCGAAGGCCTTGGCCGAGGCGCAGGACAGGCGGGCGAAGAGATACATTACGGTGCATTCCGCCTCTTCGTTGTAGCGCATCTGCTCCACCCACAGGTCGGCCAGTTCGGCGGTGTACGTTTCGGCGGGCATGAGCATCGCCGCCAGCAGGCGGCATTCGCGTATGTCCTCCTTCCAGAGCCGTGCGGCAAGGGCGTAGTCGTGGGGCAGCGTGGCGGCGAACTCGAGCAGGCGCGGCAGTTCCACGCCGAAGTTCACCTTGTAGCCGAGCCCCTTGTCGCGCATGGAGCGGCTCGTGATGCCGTTCATCATGCCGCGCAGGCTACGCTTTATGTCGCGCAGGGCCTGCGCCGTGCTGTCGGTGTCGCAGGGCGTGCGGTCTTCTTCGGTCGGTGTATTTTCGTGAGGCTTCATCGTTGCTTGCAGGTTGGGCCGTGGCGGCGGTGCGGCAGGCCGCGTGCCGCCGCGGGCGGGGGTCGTAATTCTTATACTATGCAAAATTAGCAAAAAAAACACGCCCGCGGGCTTTTGCGGTACGTGTCCTTGAAAAATAAATAAGTATATTTGCCCCATCAAATACTTTGTCATGAAAATCCGCCTCTCCGAAACGCCCCTCCGCCGCCTCGCGCGCTGCCTTGCCGTAGCCGTCGTGGCGACGCTGCCTGCCGGCGTGGTACGTGCGCAGACCGTCGTCGAGACACCGCCTGCCGCCGTCGACACTGCCGCTGCCGGCAGTGCCGCTCCGGCCGATGCCGCGGCCACTGCCGCCGACATGTCGTTCGCCCTGCCCGTATTCGACTTCGCCGCGCCCCCTTCGCCCGGCCTTCCCTGCAACGGCTGGCGGCTCCACGAGGGCTTCAACGCGCAGCTCGGCATGAGCCTTTCCGTAGGCCTCGGCCGCCACGCGCCCCGCGGCGTAGGTTTCGGCCAGAGCGCCGCCTTCGCCTACGCCCTGCCCCTGTCGCGCCGTTTCTCGGCCGCCGTCGGCGTGTATGCCGACCACTTGGACTGGGGCCGCTACCGCATGACCGGCGCCGGTGTCGCCGCCGCCGTGCGTTTTGAGGCCACCGAGCGCTTCAGCCTCTACGCCTACGGCGCCCGCAGCCTCACGCCGCAGGCCGACCGTCTGCGCGCGGCCGTATGGGGGCCGTTCGCGCCGATGCCCAAGGAGCGCGTCGGCGTGGCCGGCGAACTGAAAATAGGCGAGAGCGCCATGATAAGCGTCAGTGTGGAGCGTCGAGGCTATTGAGGCCGCATCCGCACAGGCGGCGCAGGCGGCGGACGGCAGCGTTCGCCGCCTGCGCGCGTTCGGGCGGTAAGGGCCGCGGCCCTTGCGCGTACGCGCGTATATATAGATAATGAGTAGAACGAGAAAAACATCCCTTCCGACATGCCCAACCTGATAAGACAGCGCGAACTCCTGCGCATGGAATATGAACACGAGAAGGCCGAGTTCCGCCGCGCCGCCGAGACGATGGGCGTGGAACGCAAGGTGCTGCGCGGCGAGTGCTGGTTTCCCGTCGCGGTAGGGCGCAGCCATTACAACTCGCTCGACCGTCTTGTCGTGGAGATTACCCGCAGCGAAGACAGCGACATAGAGCACAACTTCGAGTACGGCCGCTCCGTGTGTTTTTTCGAGCCCGACGGCACCGGCGGTCTGCGCTACCTCGACTTCCAGGCCACGGTGAGCTACGCCGAACCCTCGCGCATGGTCGTGACCCTGCCCGGCGAGGAAGCCCTGGCCCGCCTGTCGCAGCTCGAGCGCCCCGGCGTGCAGCTCCACTTCGACGAAACCACCTACCGCCTCATGTTCGAGGCCCTGGAGCGCACCATCGCCGCCCGCGAGGGCCGCGTGGCCCATCTGCGCGAGGTGTTTCACGGCGGCCTCCGCCCCGCCTTTGCTGCGGCGCCCGCCGTGCCGCCCCGCTACCCCTGGCTCAACGCCGCGCAGGAGGCCGCCGTGGCCGAAGTGCTGCGGGCGCGCGATGTGATGGTAGTGCACGGCCCTCCCGGAACGGGCAAGACCACCACCCTCGTAGAGGCCGTGTGCGAGGTGCTGCGGCGCGAGGAACAGGTGCTCGTCTGCGCGCAGAGCAACACCGCCGTCGACTGGATAACCGGGCAGCTGGCCGACCGCGGCCTGAGCGTGCTGCGTGTGGGCAATCCCACGCGCGTCGACGAGAAGATGCTCTCCTTCACCTACGAGCGCCGCTTCGAGGCCCATCCCGACTATCCCGCCCTGTGGCAGGTGCGCCGCGACCTGCGCCGCCTGCTCTCGCTGCCCCGCAAGTCGCGCGGCGAAGGCCATCACCAGAAGGTGGCCCGCCTACGCGAGAAGGCCGACGGGCTCGAACTGCGCATCCGTCACGAACTGTTCGACGCCACCCGCGTGGTGGCCGCCACGCTCGCCGGCACGGCCGCCTCCGTCATGGCCGGCCGCCACTTCCACACGCTCTTCATCGACGAGGCCGCGCAGGCCCTCGAGGCCGCCTGCTGGATAGCCCTGCAGCGCGCCGACCGCGTGGTGCTGGCCGGCGACCACTGCCAGTTGCCGCCCACCGTAAAGTGCCGTGAGGCGGCCCGCGCCGGACTGTCGCGCACCCTCATGGAGCACGTGGCCGAGACGCACCCCGAGGCCGTGCGCCTGCTCACGGTGCAATACCGCATGAACGAGGAACTCATGCGCTTCTCCTCCGACTGGTTCTACGGCGGCCGGCTCAGCGCCGCTCCCGAGGTGGCCCGCCGCGGCCTGCTCGCCGAGATGGACCACCCGCTGGTGTGGGTAGACTCCGGCGCGCCGGAGGCCGGGGAAGGCGGCGAGAGCTATGTGGCCGCCTCGTGCGGGCGTGTCAACAAGGCCGAGGCGCAGCTCACCCTCCGCGCCCTCCGTGCCTACGTGGCCCGCGTGGGCCGCGGCCGCCTCGTGGAGGAACGCGCCGATGTGGGCATCATATCGCCCTACAAGGCCCAGGTGCAGTATCTGCGCGCCCTGGTGAGCCGCGACGACTTTCTGCGCCCCCTCCGCCGCAACATCACCGTCAACACCGTCGACGCCTTCCAGGGGCAGGAGCGCGACATCATCGTCCTCTCGCTGGTGCGCGACAACCCCGCCGGGCAGATAGGCTTCCTCTCCGACTTGCGCCGCATGAACGTGGCCATCACCCGCGCCCGCACCAAGCTCATCATCATCGGCTCGGCCGATACCCTCTGCCGGCATAAGTTCTATCGCACCCTCGCCGGGCGTTGCCACCGCGAGGCGGTGGAGGACGACGGCTTACAGGCGGGTGAACCGATATAGGCGGGATAGCCTTTATAGCTCTCGCAGCCATGATAGCTGTAAAGGCTATAAAAGCTATATCAGCTATAAAAACTACGGGAGCCGTGCCCCGCCCGTCCCCGGCTGCCGATTTTAACACTTCTTGCTTTCGGCCGGAAAATTTCGTATATTTGCATTCGCAGAGGGGCAGACCATCGCGGTCTGCCCCTATTTATTGGCCTTCCGGGGCCTGTTTTTCGGGAAAATGCAAGTAATGCTTTCCGGAAATGCACTACTTCCATTTCAAAATGCACGTATTGCATTTAAAAATAAGTTACTTCGCCGAAGAAAAGCATTACTTGCATTTCAAAAAAAGCCAGTTCCAAATGTTCACGAAGGTTAAATACGTTAAAGTTGCGCGCCGCCGCGGGCATTTTCCGCATTATTCATCTTACGGTTTGTAATACAGTCCGTTACCCCTCTGCCGTAGCCGCGTTTTGTTTTTATTAACCGCCCGCGGCCCAACTTTTAGGCGCAAACGCTGTCCCACTTGAAAAAAAAGAAATATCTTTGCTCTTACTAACGGAAGAGTATATGCAAAGTCGACTTGACAAAATAAAGGCTCAGATAGATGCCGGCCACGTGGACCGCGCCTTGGCCGAGGTCGACCGGGCGCTGGCCGACGGCACCGCCGACCGCGCCGAACTGCTCTACCTGCGCGGCCGCGCCTACATGAAGACCGCGGACTGGGGACAGGCCATGAGCGCCTTTATGACCGCCGAACGGCTCCGTCCCGACTCGCCCGCCGCCGAGGCCCGGAAGATGCTGGCCGACATTCTCGCCTTCTACCACAAGGACCTCTACAATCCCTGAGATGCGGCATCGCGGCGGGCCGCGCCAAGAGAAACACCGATTCAAGACACAAGCAACATACAGCAATGAGCAAAATCAAAGGAGCCATCATCGTGGACGAAGGGCGCTGCAAGGGATGCGCGCTCTGCGTGGTGGCCTGCCCCACGCACACGCTGGCGCTGACTACGGGCGAAGTGAACCACAAGGGCTATGCCTTCTGCCGCGATGTGGCCGGAGCCTGCATAGGCTGCGCCACCTGCGCCACGGTGTGCCCCGACGCCTGCATCACGGTCTACCGCAAACGCACCGACGACTGAACGCGCCGCCCGCCGACGCCCCACAACCATTCACACACTATGGCAACAATGGACAACGAAATACTTCTACTCAAAGGCAACGAGGCCGTGGCGCACGCCGCCATACGCTGCGGCTGCGACGGCTACTTCGGATATCCCATCACCCCGCAGAGCGAGGTGCTCGAAACGCTCGCCGAGCTCAAACCCTGGGAGACCACCGGCATGGTGGTGCTGCAGGCCGAGAGCGAGGTGGCCTCCATCAACATGCTCTACGGCGGCGGCGGCTCCGGCAAGCGCGTCATGACTTCTTCGTCGAGCGTGGGCATCGCCCTCATGCAGGAGGGCATCAGCTACATGGCCGGCGCCGAAGTGCCCGGACTTATCGTCAACGTGCAGCGCGGCGGCCCCGGACTCGGCACCATACAGCCCTCGCAGAGCGACTACAACCAGGCCACGCGCGGCGGCGGCAACGGCGACTACAACATCATCGTCATAGCCCCCGCCTCGGTGCAGGAAATGGCCGACTTCGTCGACCTCGGCTTCGAACTCGCCTTCAAATACCGCACTCCCGTCATGATGCTCGCCGACGGCGTCATCGGACAAATGATGGAGAAGGTGGTGCTGCCGCCCCTCAAGCCGCGGCGCACCGAAGAGGAGATAGCCCGCGAGTGTCCCTGGGCGGCCAACGGGCACGGCCTGCGCCGCCGCGGCCCCAACGTGATAACCTCGCTCGAGCTCGACCCCACCGTCATGGAGCAGCGCAACCTGCAGCTGCAGGCCAAGTACCGCCGCATCGAAGAGGCCGAGGTGCGCTACGAAACCGTCGGGTGCGACGACGCCGACCTCGTCATCGTAGCCTTCGGCTCCGCCGCACGCATCTCGCAGAAGGCTATGGAGACGGCCCGCCGCAAGGGACTGCGCGTCGGCCTCTTCCGCCCCATTACCCTATGGCCGTTCCCCACCCGCGAGATAGCCGAACTCGCTGGCCGCGTCAAGGGTCTGCTCACCGTAGAGATAAACGCCGGACAGATGGTCTTCGACGTGCGCGCCGCCGTGGAGGGCCGCGTGCCCGTACGCCACTACGGGCGCCTCGGCGGCATCGTGCCCGACCCCGACGAGATAGTGGCCGAGCTCGAGAAGTTCTGATTCCGAAAACACTCCCCCGAAATGCAAGAAGAGAGCAACGACATACTCCACCGCCTCGAACATCCCGAAGAAGAGGCCCGGCGCCGCAAGATGCCCCGCAACCTCATGCTACGCAACGTGCTCAACGGCCTGTTCATGCTCATGGCCGCCGTGGCCATGGGCGGCCTCGCCCTCAGCTGGAACGCCGACCGGCAGCCCCTGTGGTGCTACGTGCTCGGCCTGCTCGCCGTGGTCGTGAAGATGGCCGAGGCGCTCCTGCGCATGCCCGACCTGCTGCGCAAGCCACGGCAGCGCGGACGGAGATACTGACTTTCAACCAACGAATACACAACTGACAGATATGAGCGAACAGAAAATTCCGGCCGCTGCGGCCCAGCCCGATGCGGACATAGTCAGGCCCGAAAACCTGGTATATCAGAAACCGGAACTCCTCAACGACACCGCCATGCACTACTGCCCCGGCTGCTCGCACGGCGTGGTGCACAAACTCATCGCCGAGATCATCGCCGAGATGGGCATGGAGGAGAAAACCATCGGCATCAGCCCCGTAGGCTGTGCCGTCTTCGCCTACCGCTACGTAGACATAGACTGGCAGGAAGCCGCCCACGGACGCGCTCCCGCCCTCGCCGCGGCCTGCAAGCGCCTTTGGCCCGACCGCCTCGTATTCACTTACCAAGGCGACGGCGACCTCGCCTGCATCGGCACCGCCGAAACTATACACGCCCTCAACCGCGGCGACAACATCACCATCATCTTCGTCAACAATGCCATCTACGGCATGACCGGCGGGCAGATGGCGCCCACTACGCTTATGGGCATGAAGACGGCCACTTGTCCCTACGGCCGTGAGGCCGCCCTGCACGGCTATCCGCTACGGATCACCGAAATTGCGGCACAGCTCGAAGGCACGGCCTTTGTCAGCCGGCAGAGCGTGCACGACGCCGCGGCCATACGGAAGGCCAAGAAGGCCATACGCCATGCCTTCGAGAACTCCATGGCCGGCAAAGGCTCCAATCTGGTAGAGATTGTGGGCACCTGCTCCTCGGGCTGGAAAATGTCGCCGGTGAAGGCCAACGAGTGGCTTAAGGAGAATATGTTCAGCTTCTATCCTCCCGGCGACCTGAAGGACAAGGAATAAATCCAAAGCAAGCACCATGAAACACGAAATAATAATATCGGGCTTCGGCGGACAGGGCGTGCTCTCGATGGGCAAGATCCTGGCCTACGCCGGACTAATGGAAGGTAAGGAAGTAACATGGATGCCGGCCTACGGCCCCGAGCAAAGGGGCGGAACGGCCAATGTGACGGTCATCATCAGCGACGAGAAAATATCGTCGCCCATACTCAGCCGCTACGACACCGCCATCGTGCTCAACCAGCCCTCGCTCGACAAGTTCCTGCCGAGGGTGAAGCCCGGCGGCGACATCATCTACGACAGTTTCGGCATACTCGACAAGCCCGCGCGCGCCGACATCGACACCTACCACATACGTGCCATGGAGACGGCCGGCGAACTGAAGATGATGAAGTGCTTCAACATGCTCGTCATCGGCGGACTGCTGAAGATACACCCCATCGTCGGTCTCGACAGCGTCATGGCCGCCCTGCGCAAGACCCTCCCCGAGCGCCACCATCACCTGCTGCCCGTCAACGAGCAGGCCATCATCAAGGGGATGGAGCTGCCCGAGAAAGAGAACCACTGATTTTTTCAACCGCTCACGGCATGCCGTGGGGAAAACAATAAGAACATGGCTAACAGAAAGCAACTCAAGAAGCAAATCAAGGCGACCACCGCCGAACTCTTCGCCGACTGCGTGGTGCTGGGCCTCTGCGGCCAGAGCGAACGCGAGAAGCTGGAGCCCGTCATGGCCGAGATATTGGCCCTTCACAACGACTACGTGGCACGCATCAGCCACACCGAAAAAGGGCAGGAAAAGCTCTTCTACAGAAAACTGCGCGAGGAATTCGCCGCCAAGGTCTCCGCCCTCAGCGAGCGCATCATCAAGGCCTGAGGCGCCGCGGCGTACGGCGGCCGTCGCCCCGCGTGGGCCGGACGGCCGTTGCCGTGTCCGCCGCACCTTTCACACTAAGAAACACGACACGCCCTTATGTCACACCTCATAAGCCGCACCGTCTTCTTCAAGCTCATGGGCTGGAAGGAGCATGTCACCGTGCCACGCCACGACAAGTGCATCATCTGCGTCGCACCCCACACCAGCAACTGGGACTTCGTCATAGCCCAGCTCTACTATCACGCCATAGGCCGCAGGGCGGGCTTTCTGATGAAGAAGGAGTGGTTCTTCTGGCCCCTCGGCCCGATTTTCCGCCGTATGGGCGGCGTGCCCGTGGAGCGTAGCCGCCACACCAGCATGACCGACCGTCTGGCCGAACGGATAAAGGCCGCCGCCCGCATGGAGCTCGCCGTGACCCCCGAAGGTACCCGTTCGCGCGTCACGACCTGGAAACGCGGTTTTTACTTTATCGCCCTCAAGGCCAACCTGCCCGTTATGCTCTACGCCATCGACTATGCGCACAAGACCATCGTGTGCACGCAGACGCTCATGCCCTCGGGCGATGTGGAGGCCGACATGCGCAAGATCATGGACTACTACCGCGGCTTCGAGGGCCGGCATCCCGAAAAATTCGCCGTAGAGGAAACCGGCGCCGACGCTGCGCCGCAGCCGCGTCCGTAGGCGTCGCGGCTATGGCGGCCGCCGCTGTGGCTGTCATGACCTTTGTCGCGATTACCGCGGCAGGCCGACCGGCCCGAACGATGAGCCTCGCGCACCGCGCGACGGCTCGCGTTGCGTTTTGTAGGCGGCCGTGCCGTCCGGACGGCATCCGGTCGCGTCGCGCCGGCCGTCGCCGCATGAGTGGCACGCCTTCCCACTTTTGTGGCATTGCTTCCCACTTTTGTGGCACGCCTTGCCACTTTTCGTCCGCCGGCCCGTACCTTGCCGCACTTATTCACCCTTTCTTCCAAAAGTCATCTCCGTTATGCAGCGATTATACCTCCTTATCCTCCTCCTCTTCCTGCCGGCCGTCCGCGGTGCCGCCCAGAGCGCCGGGGAACTGACGGCGGCCGTCGACCGCTTCTTCGCCGAATACCGCGTGCCCAACTACGCTCCCCGCAACGCCATGCGGGCCGACAGCTGCCGCATCGACGAGGCCGGCCGCACCCTCCGCGTCTATGCCAACGAGTCCTTCTGCTCCCAGCCTTTCACGCCAGCCGTCGTTAGGGCCGTCTATAAGGAACTGAGCCGCCGCCTGCCCGCGCCCTACAACACCTATCGCCTCACGGTGCACTCCGCTTCGGGCGGCACTATCGACGAACTAATTCCCAACCTCCTGCGCGAGGAAGGCGAAGACCGTTCGCGCCTCTGGGGCAAGGCCGACTATCAGGGGCGGCCCTGGGTGGAGAACCTGTCGCGGCCCTACCGTCCCGCGCGCGGCCTTGCCGGCCGCCATCTCGTGGTCAACGCCAGCCACGGCCGCTACTACCGCGCAGGGCAGTGGCGCTGGCAGCGCCCCCACCTCTTCTGCACCACCGAAGACCTGCTCACGCAGTCGTTCGTCTTCCCCTATCTCATACCGATGCTCGAGAACGCCGGCGCCGTCGTATTCACCGGCCGCGAGCGCGACGCCCAGACGGCCGAGGCCGTAGTCGACAACGACGCCCCCGCCCTCGGCGGCACCTACGAGGAGACCGCCGCTCCCGGCGCCGGCACCTGGCGCGCCCTCGAAGGCAGCCGCGGTTTCGCACCCGTAGAGGGCGCGTTCGCCGACAGCCTCGAACTCTTCGGCCGCGGCACGGCGCGCTTCGTCGAGGCCTCGTCGCGCCGCACGCACCAGGCCCGCGCCACCTGGACGCCGCGTCTGCCCCGCGCCGGCCGCTATGCCGTCTACGTGAGCTACGTGTCGCGTCCCAATAGTGTGCCCGACGCCCGCTATACCGTATATCACAAGGGCGGCCGCACGCAGTTCAGCGTCAACCAGCAGTTCGGCGGTGGCACGTGGGTATATCTCGGCACCTTCGACTTCGACGAGGGAGAAAACCGCGAGGGCCGCGTGGTGCTCAGCAACATGAGCAACTCCCGCGGCGTGGTCACGGCCGACGGCGTGCGCTTCGGCGGCGGCATGGGGCAGGTGGAGCGCGGCGAGGCCGGCACGAGCGGGCTGCCCCGGCGCCTCGAGGGCGCCCGCTACTACGCCCAGTGGGCCGGACTGCCCGACACGCTGCTGCGCCGCACCGACGGGACGAACGATTATACCGACGACCTGCGTTCGCGCTCTTATCTGACCAACCATTTCGGCGGCGGCAGCATCTACATGCCCGGCCGCAAGGGCGGCGGCGTGCCCTTCGAACTCTCGCTGGCCCTGCACAGTGACGCCGGCGTCAGGCGCGAGGGCGGCATCTACGGCACCCTGGCCATCTGCACTACCGTCGACGGCCTCGGGGCTACCGACTTTCCGACCGGCATGTCGCGCAAGGCCTCGCAGGACTACGCCGCCGTGCTTCTCGGTACCGTCGTCTCCGACCTCTCCCGTACCTTCGGCGTGAAGTGGACGCAGCGCGAACTGTGGGACCGCAACTATTCCGAGACACGTGTGCCCGATGTGCCGGCGGCCATACTCGAGATGTTCTCGCACCAGAACTTCGAGGACATGAAGTACGCCCACGACCCTAACTTCAAGTTCGCCATGGCCCGTGCCGTATATAAGGCCACGCTGCGCTACGTGAACTATCTGCATGGCCGCCGCGACTGCGTGGTGCAGCCGCTCCCCGTGCGCGCCTTCGCCGCGCGGCTCACGCCCGGCGGCGAGGCCGAGCTCTCGTGGCAGGCCGCGGCCGACCCGCTCGAACCCTCGGCGCGCCCCGACGCCTTCGTGGTGTACACCAAGACGGGCGACGACGACTTCGACAACGGCCGCCTCGTGGAGGGCGGCGCCACGCGGCTCACGCTCCCCGTGACGGCCGGCGTGAACTACGCCTTCAAGGTGACGGCCGTAAACGCCGGCGGCGAGAGCTTCCCCTCGGAGGTGCTCGCCCTGCGCCGCGCCAAAGCCGACGGCGCCCCGTGTCTGCTCCTGGTAAACGGCTTCGACCGCCTGAGCGGCCCGGCCCGCGTGGAGCAGGCCGACAGTGTCGGTTTCCTGCTCGACGAGGATCCCGGCGTAGCCCTCGGCGCCACCTCCGCCTTCGCCGGCCGCCAGCTCTGCTTCGACGCCTCGAAGGCCGGATTGGAGGGCAGCCAGGCCCTGGGCTACTGCGGCGACGAACTCTCCGGAAAGACCGTCGGCGGCAACACCTTCGACTATCCCCTGCTGCACGGCCGCGCCATCGCCGAGGCCGGCGACTACGCCTACGCCTCGTGCAGCCGCGAGGCCCTGACGGCCGGCCGCGTGCGCCTGGCCGACTACGACGCCGTAGACTATATCTGCGGCCTGCAGTGCGACGCGCCGCAGAACCTCTTGCCCTACAAAACCTTCGACGCCCCGACGCGCCGCCTCCTGACCGACTACCTGCGCGGCGGCGGGGCGCTCTTCGTGAGCGGCGCCTACGTGGGCAGCGACATGACGACCGCCGAGGAGCGCCGCTTCACGGCCGATGTGCTTCGCTTCGGCTGCGGCGGGCGCCTGCGCGGTGCGGCCGACCGGCCGGTGCGAGGCCTCAACCTCAGCATCGCGCTCACAGGCGGCCTGCGCCCCGACGCCTACCCCCTGCCGTCGGCCGATGTGCTCCTGCCCGCCGGCGACGGCGCCTTCTCGGCCTTTGCCTACGACAACGGGCTGTCGGCCGGCGTCGCCTACCGCGGCAGCGACTGCCGTGTGCTCGCCACCGGCTTCCCCTTCGAGAGCATTGCCGACGCCGCCACGCGCAGCCAGGCCATGGGCGCCATCGTCCGCTTCCTCACGGAGCGTTGAGGCACTCTATTGTGAAAAACGGGGCGTTTATTTGGCAGATATATAAAAATAGTGTAAATTTGCCAAAGAAGAGTGTTCCTGCCGCGTGCGGCGGATGCTTTTTGTCTGACAGACGACATTATTATTTATTCACCCATTAAATTAAAATTTTTACCATGAAGAAGAAATTTTTGTTTGTAGCCTTTGCCTTTGTTGCAATGTTCGGTCTCGTAAGCTGCGGAGGCAAAGCCGACACTCCCGAAGCGGCTGCCGAGAAATACATGGACTGCATTAAGGGCGCCGACTGGGAAGGTATGCTCGACCTTGCTTACTTCGACGAGAAGATGAGCGACGAAGAGGTGGCCAACGCCAAGAAGATAGCGCTCCCCATGTTTGAAGTGGCCGGTGACAAGAAACTGAAGGAAAAGGACGGCATCAAGGATTATGAAGTGAAGGATGTCGACCTCAACAAGGACGAGGACAAGGCCACGGTAGAGGTGAAAGTCACCTATGGCGACGGCTCGAAGGACACGGAGCGCGTACGCGTGGTAAAGACCGACGACGAAGGCTGGAAGGTACGCCTGCTGTAAATCCTGCTTCTGAAGTCGCATAAATCCGACATAAGGCCCCGGCTCTTCTGCTACGTGCAGACGCGCCGGGGCTTATTCGTGGGGATATTGCGGGAGGAGCGGGCGGCGCGGCTGCTATGGCTGTGATAGCCTTAATGGCTGTAATAGCTATCATAGCTATAATGGCTGTTCCGCCGGCAAGTGCCGCGGTAGTGGCACGCCTTCCCACTTTTGTGGCACTGCTTCCCACTTTTGTGGCAAGGTGTGCCACTTTTTGCGGAAACGGCCCTGTCGGCGTGTCGTCGCCTTCTGAAAACAGACTGCCGCCTTGTCGGCGAAAAAGAGTCCGCCCGCAGTGCTTCGTGGGCACGGCGGGCGGCGCGGCGGTTACTTCCCCTTTCCCGTTGATAGGTTTGAATCGTTTTTCCGCCTACAGTCGGAATTTTGCGCCCGCCATGACGAGGAAGCCCGGCTGGCGCACGTTGCCCAGGTCGTAGTAGCGGCGCGCGGTGAGGTTCGAGAGGTCTGCGAACAGCTCATAGCGCGGCGCGCTCCACGTGAGGCGGCAGTCCAGCAGGGCGTGCGTGCCGTAGGGACGCAGCTGGCCGGTGGCCGTGCCGTTATCGTAGGTCAGATAGGCGCCGCGGCGCTGCTGCACACGTAGCGTCCAGGTTGCCCCGAGGCGGCTGAAGAGCGTGTGCGTGAGCGTGGCTGTGAACTTGTGGCGGAGGTATTCGAGCGCATAGTTCGACTTGAAGAAATCCTCGCCTTTGCGGCGGTGCTGGTGCAGCCACGCGTAGTCGGCCGTCAGGCGCCGCAACGGCTGCCTCTTGCCGAGCCATTCGCCCAGATTGGCCGTGGCCGAGAGCGCGAGGCCCGCGTTGTCGAGCGAGAAACTCGTGGCGTGGTAGATGTCGTCGGGCGCATACATCACCCAGTCGATCATGTCGCGGCCGCGGCTGAAGTGCGCCTTGGCCCGGGCCTGCACCACGCGGCCGTTGTAGTCGGCTCCCGCCCTCAGGCTCCAGCAGCGCTCGGGGCGCAGGCCGGCGTTGCCCTCCTGGGCCGGTGTCTTGTACCACAGGTCGGTGAAGGTGGGCAGCCGCAGGGCGGTGTTCCACGAGGCGTACAGGCGCCACCGCGCGGCGGGCCGGTAGCTCAGGTCGAGGCCCGGATAGAAGCGGAAGCCGCGGCGGGCCGCCGTGTTGCTTTCGCCGATGAGGCCGGCCGAGACGGTGACGCGCTGCAGCACGATGTTGTGCTCCACGTAGTAGCTCACGTTGGTGCGCGCGTCGCGGCGGGTGTAGTTCACGCCGTCGGCGCCCCGCACGGGGAAGTACAGGTGCTCGGGCAGTTCGCGTCCCAGATTGGTGCTGTACAGTCCCTCTTCGCGCAGTTCGGCCCCGGCGGCCGTGCGCCCGAGGCGCCACGCCGTCCATAGGCCCACGCCGGCCGTGAACACATCGCCGCGGTTGAAGTTCTCACCCCGGTCCGTGCCGCGCACGAGCTGGTAGTGGTCCACGTTGCGCAGCCACGACAGCTGTCCCGAGAGGTGCACGCGCCCCTTGGTCTCGGCCCGCGCCGACAGGAGGTAGCGCCGCAGGGCCTCCCACTGGTTGGGGAAGGCGCCCGAGTAGAACGTGTTGGCACCGAAGTCGGTGACCGTCACGCCGGCCTGCGCGTCGACGCGCAGGGCCTCGTCCTCGTAGCGTCCCTGCCAGAAGGCCTTGACGCCCTCGAAGTCGCCGTTGCTTACGGCGCCGTCCGAGCGGCGGTAGCTGGCGCTCACCGAGGTCTGCATCCGTGGCGAGAGGCTCAGGGCCGAGCGCGCCGCGGCCTGCCACGTGCCGTAGCTGCCGCCGGCGGCCGTGAGCTCCAGCGGACTGCCGCCCTGGCGCGTCACCACGTTGATGGCGCCCGAGAAGGCCTGGCTGCCGTAGAGCCGCGAGGCGGCGCCCTCGAGTATTTCGATGCGCTCTATGTCGTCAATGTTGAGAGGAAAATCGGCCGCGTTGTGGCCCGTCTGTGCGTTGTTGATGGCTACGCCGTTGACAAGAATGGCTATTTGGTCAAAGGTTCCGCCGTCGATGCTTATGTCCGTCTGTACACCGAAGCCGCCGCGTTGCCGGACATCTACGCCGGCGGCCAGTTTCAATACGTCGTTGATACTCTCGACGCCCGCTGCCGCCAGTTCGCGGCGGCCCAGCGTCGTTACCTGCCGTGCGGCGAGGCCGGCGGCCAGCGGCGCGCGCGAGCCCGCTACCACGGCTTCGGCCAGCGTGCGTGCCTCGTCGTCGGACACCGGACCTGCCACGGCGCTGTCGGCGTCGGCCGGCGTCACCACGGCCGCGCGGAGCGAAAGCCGGGGAGCGGCGCTGGCCAGCGTGGCGGCTGCGAGCACGCCGATGCGTACCTCGTGGCCCAGGGCGGCGAAGAGTGCGTAGCCCTGCCGGTTGAAGTGGCGGAACGTGCGCACGGCGCTTTTCCTTGAAAAGGTTCTTTGTAACATTTTGTGGGTTGTTTTAAAGATATGAATAGGGGGTAGGGGGAAAGTCCTTACCGCTATCTTTTCTTCAGGTATCGTTGTTTCTCTTCCAGCTGCCGCAGTCTTTCTTCCAGCTACCGCAGCTTTTTCTTCAGGTACCGCAGTTTTCCTTCGGCAGGATGCCGCCGGTGCGACGGCCGGGCGCAAAAAAATCCGGAGCGGCGCGTTGCCGTCCGGAAGTATTCGTGGCGTTGCGGGCGCAGGCGGCGGAGCGTCGTGACTACGGCTGCTCGTGTTGTTCCTGCTGTTCCTGCCACTGTGCGCGTGCCAGTTCCTGCATGTCGGTCACGGTGTCTTTTTCGTCCACTATCTCCGTGCCGAGCATGGTCTCTATCACATCCTCCATCGTTACGATGCCGCGGAAGCAGCCGTACTCGTCGATGATGACCGATATGTGCTCTTTCTTGCCCAGCAGTTTCTCCCACACATCCGATACGGACTCCGTCTCCTGGAAGGTGAGGATGGGGCGCAGGATGTCGGAGAGGCGCATGTCGAACTTGTCCTCCGAGAGTTTCTCGAGGATGTTCTGGCGCAGCACGTAGCCGATGATGTAGTCGTCGTTCTCCTCCTTGTAGACGGGTATGCGCGAGTAGGCGCGGAAGGCGTCGTTTTTGTAGAACTCGCCGAGCGTCATGCTTTCCTCCGCCATTTCCACCACCGAGCTGGGGGTCATTATCTCGCGGGCGGTGATGTCGTCGAGCTTGAGCAGGTTCTGTATCATGCGGTTCTCCTTCTTTTCGAAGACGCCCTCTTCGGCTCCCACGGTGACCATGGCCGACACTTCCTCGCGGCTGACGCTGAGCGACTGCTTGTTGCCCGATATGGCGTGGGTGAGGTGCTCGGAGAGGTAGACCAGGGGATAGGTGACGATGACGCAGGCGTGGATGATGCGCGCCGAGGGCAGCGCTATCTGCCTCCAGTAGGCGGCGCCGATGGTCTTGGGTATTATTTCGGAGAATATGAGGATGAGCAGGGTGAGTACGGCCGAGGTGACGGCGAAGTATTCGTTGCCGAACACCTTGAGCGACTGCGCTCCCACGCCGGCGGCTCCCACGGTGTGGGCTATGGTGTTGAGCGAGAGGATGGCCGAGATGGGCCTGTCGATGTTCTGCTTGTACTTTTTGAGCAGTCCGGCGCCTTTGCGGCCCTCCTGTTCGAGCATCGAGACAAACGACATGGGCGATGAGAGCAGCACGGCTTCGAGCACGGAGCACATGAAGGAGATGGCAAGTGCCAGAAATAGATATAGAAAGAGTAGTGCCATATATGCTTTGTTATGATGCGTACGCGCGCCGCGGCGCGGTGGTTGGCGGCGGCGCTGGCGGCGTTTTCCGGCGTCATGGTTCCGGAACGCGCTGCAAAGATAGTGCAAAAGCGCGGAATAGTGAAGTTTTCGGGCCGATTAGTTTGCGCGGCCGTGCGTCTCGTGCCCTGACTTTCAGGGCAGGTAGGGATTTTCGCGGCGTTCCTCGCCTACGGTCGTGGCCGGGCCGTGGCCGGGCAGCACGCGCACCTCTTCGGGCAGCGCGCCGGTTATTTTCCGTGTCAGGGCGTCGACGAGCGCGTCGGCGTTGCCTCCCGGCAGGTCGCAGCGGCCTATGGCGCGGCGGAAGAGACTGTCGCCGCTGAGCAGCAGGGCCTCCTCCTCGCAGTAGTAGCAGAGTCCGCCCGGCGTGTGTCCCGGCGTGGCTATGGCCCGCAGCGTGTGGCGGCCGAAGCTCACGGTGTCGCCCTCGGCCAGCAGCCGGCCGTGCAGCGGCAGTTCCAGCGGCAGGTCGCGGTGCAGAAACTGGCGCATCTGCGCGGCGGCCGCCAGGTAGGTGGGCAGTTCGTCGGCCGCCATCTCCGGCTGCAGGCCGTAGGTGTCGTAGAGGAACTGTGCGCCGAACACGTGGTCGAAGTGCCCGTGCGTGCAGAGCAGGTGCACGGGGCGCAGACCTTCGTCGGCGATGTAGCGGGCCAGCGCCTCGCGCTCTTCGTCGAAGAAGGCGCCGCAGTCCACGATGACCGCCTCGCCGCTATCGTCGCTCAGCACGTGGCAGTTCTCTTCTATAAAGTTGACCGTGAAGGTCCTGATGCGCAGGTCGTTTGTCATGTCGGTAGTGTTTGCGGGGGATGTCAGAGGGCCACGTAGGCCACCTTCTTGGTTTCGAAAAATTCGTCGTCGAAATAGGCCGAGAGATCCCAGGTCTCGCTGCGCCGGGCAAAGGGGCGCAGCTCCTCCGTGAGGTCGCCGCCCTTGAGGCAGAGCACGCCGTTGGGCAGCGAGTTGCGGCCTTCGCGGGCGATGTTCTTGCGCACGAGGCGCACGAGGTCGGCCATGGGCATGACGGCGCGCGACACGACGAAGTCGTAGCGTTCCTTCTCCTCGGCCACGTTGCGGTGGGTCACCCTCACGTTCTCCAGCCCCAGCGCCTCGGCCACGGCCGCGGCCACCTTGGTCTTTTTGCCGATGCTGTCCACCAGGTGAAACTGCACCTCGGGCAGGAGTATGGCGAGCGGAATGCCGGGAAACCCGCCGCCCGTGCCTACGTCCAGCACGCGGCTGCCGGGGCGGAAGGTGATGACCTTGGCGATGCCCAGCGAGTGGAGCACGTGGTGCGGATAGAGGTTGTCGATGTCCTTGCGCGAAATGACGTTGATGTGCGCGTTCCAGTCGCGGTAGAGGGCGTCGAGGGCGTCGAACTGCCCGCGCTGCCGCGCCGTGAGGTCGCCGAAGTGGCGGAAGATTATTTCGGAGGTTTCGGCCATACGTGTCTGTTTTTGGGGCATGTAGCGGAGGACGCGCCGCGGCGGCGCGTATCGTCTGCAAAGGTACGAAGTTTTTTCTCATTCCGCGCCTGCGACTTTAACGTATTTAACCTTCTGCAACTTTTCGGACGGGCCTTTTCTGAAATGCAAGTAGTGCTTTTCGCCGGCGAAGTAACTTATTTTAAAATGCAATACGTGCATTTTTTATTGGAAGTAGTGCATTTCGGGAAAGCATTACTTGCATTTTCCCGAAAAACAGGCCCGAAAGTACCAATAATTAGGGGCAGACCGCGACGGCCTGCCCCTCTGCAAGTGCAAATATACGAAATTTTCCGGCGGAAAGCAAGAAATGTTAAAATCGGCGTCCGGGGGATGGGCGGGGCGAGCTGGTATGGCCATTGTAGCTGGTATAACTTTTATAGCCTTTATAGCTATGAGAGCTATAAAAGCTATTCCGGCTATCAGAGCTGTCGCAGCAGTTGTCAGCCGGCGTAGCTGTGCAGCCCCGTGAGCCAGTAGTTCACACCGAAATAGGTCATCAGCACCGTGAGGAAGGCGCCCAGCATGTAGGCGTGCCAGGCCCGCGGCGAGCGCAGGCGCGGCACGCTTGCGGTGTGTAGCGGCAGGGCGTACACCAGCAGGGTGACGAGCGCCCAGGTCTCCTTTGGATCCCAGCCCCAGTAGCGCCCCCACGACTCGCCCGCCCATACGGCTCCCGTGAATATGCCGGCGGCCAGCAGCACCAGTGCCGGCACGAGCATCACGCGCGAGAGGGCCTGCAGTCCCTCTTCGGCGCGGCGTACCGGCGCTTCGTCGCCGCGTCGCGCCGCCAGGCGCACGGCCACGGCCGCCACGGCACACAGGAAGGTCAGGCCCAGCAGTGCGTAGGCCGGCATCACCAGCGACACGTGCAGGCTCAGCAGCGGCGAGGCCAGTACGGGCACCAGCGGCGTTATCTGCGGATTCATCTCGCCCAGACCCGCCACCAGGAGGAAGGCCCCCGACAGCAGCAGCCCCAGAGCCGGTACCACGCGCAGCGCCTTGCGCCGGCGCGCCGCAATGCCCGCCGCCAGCGCCACGGCCAGCGCCGTCCACGCCACCGTGAGGAGCGTCTCGTAGGCGTTGGCCAGCGGCAGGCGGCCGCTCACGTAGCAGCGCAGGGCCGTGTGGAGCGTCAGTGCCGCCAGGCTTGCGCCGGCCAGCACCACGCCCGTCGTCTGAGCCACCCGGAGGCCGCGGCGCAGGCGGCCCGTCATCTGCGCCACCATCAGGGCCAGCAGCGCGAGGCCCGCCGCCAGATGCAGGCGCGAGAGCAGGCCTACGGGATTCAGGCGGTTGTAGAGCCGCTCGGCCTTCACCACACCGGCCTCGGGCAGGCTTTCCGCCCCGTGGGTCTGCTGGTAGGCTTCCATCCCGGCCACCACGCGCCGCAGCGCCTGGCCGTCGCCGCCGCGGGCCGCCGCCGACATCCGCACGAAGGCCTCGCGCACAAACATGCTGTCTCTGACGGAGAGTTCGCCTTGCGGCAGCGGCTCCGTGGGCGAGAGCCAGCGCACCTCGCCCCCGCGGCGCACGGGAAACATCTTGAAGAGCGCGCCCCGCCGCAGGTCGTAGACGAGTCCGAGACGGTCGTCCACCTCGGCCGCCGCCTCGGGCAGTCCGCCGCGTTCTCCGGCATAGTGGCGCGCTACGAGCGGGCCCAGCCGGTAGCCGCTGGCGAAGAAGTCGAGGAAGCTCGCGTGACGCTCCAGGCCGTATTCGCGCCGCAGCGCCGCCGACTTGACCCGTATCATGGGTTCGCGTTCCCACTCCTCCGGCCAGAAGAGCCAGCCCATGAGCACCTGCTCGGCCGAATAGCCGTCGTAACTGTCGCTCCCGTAGAGCTTGCGCGTGAAGTCGAGCGCCAGCGTCTGCACCGGGCACACGCGGCCGCCGCTCACTACGAGCAGGCGTCCCACGGCCTCGGCCTCGTCGGCCGGCAGGGTGTGTGCGGCCCGCGCCTCGTGGCCGGCCGCCGCCGACAGCAGCAGGAGCAGCGCGGCGGCCGCTCCCTGTCGCGCCACGGTGCGGAGCGCGCGGCGGAACACACCGCGGCGCGAGAGCATCATGCCGGCCAGTCCCAAGGCCAGCAGGGCATATCCGGTGTAGCTTACCGTCATGCCGGCACGGTCGGCGCGCAGGCTCAGCGTCACGCCCCGGCGGTCGCTGTCGAAACTCTGGAGGAAGAGACGCACGCCGTCGCGGCCGCCCGCGGCGTTGAGCGACACGGTCTGCAACTCCTCCCCGCCGTCGGCGCCGGTCAGGCGCAGCTGCGCCGCGTAGGCCGCGGGCGCCTCGCCGCCGGCGTGGTTGCTCTGGGTGAAGTTCTCCAGACGCACGCGGTAGGACAGGTGCATGATGCGCGTAGTGCCGGAGCGCGTGTCGGTAGTCTCGTAGGCGTCGGTCGTAGTGCCGGCACGCAGATGCATGGTGCCCTCGCGGGCAGTAAGCATCGAGAGCAGCGCGCCGATAAGTATGAGCACCAGCGCGCCGTGCAGCAGCAGCACGTGGACGGGCCGGCGGCGGGCGAGCAGCAGTGCCGTGCCCGCAGCGGCTGCCGCGGCCCACAGAAGGACGAACCACGGACTGTTATATATATAATGTGTGGCGGCGGCCGTGCCGTGCGCGTGTTCCACGAAGGTGGCTGCGGCCATGGCCGTTACCAGCAGCGCCGACGCGGCGAGGGCGACGCGGCGCAGCGTCAGTTGGAGTCGATGTGTCATAGTGGCTGCAAAGTTAGTGAACTTATCGGTATTTCAAGGCAAAGAGAGCGGCGGCTTCGCTCCGGGCGTGCCGCCGCTTTCCGGTCCGTCAGATGGCTCTCAGGAAGGCCACGACGGCGTCGCGGTCGTGCTTGGGCAGTTCGTAGAACAGGCGTGCCGACTCGTAGGCGTCGCTCTCGCGGCTGTAGCCGTGCCAGAGGATGGCCTCCACCTCGTTGCGTGCGCGGCAGTCGTGCAGACGGTCGCCCGCGCCCGTGTTCTGTTCCGACAGGCCGCGTCCCCAGAGCGGCGTCGTGCGGCACCATCCCGTGCGGATGTCGTTCTTCATGAAGAGGCGGTGCTGCACCATGTCCGTGTAGGGCCAGATGGTCTGCTGCGGATACCGCGGCAGTTCGCCGACGGCCTTGATGTTTGCCGACGCCCAGTAGTTGTCGTCACCCGTCTGCCACGAGGGGCGGTGGCAGGTGGCGCAGCCTATCTCGTGGAAGAGCTGCTTGCCGCGCTGCACCTCGGGCAGTTGCAGGTTGCGGGCGCGCGGCACGGCCAGTCCGCGGTGCCATACCATGAAGTCGTAGTAGTCCGCATCGGTCATCTCGTCCTCGAAGTTGTGGAAGGGGTTGTCGCTCTGGTCGGTCGCGGGGCTGAGCAGCGTGCTTACGGCCTGTGCGATGCCCTCGTCGGTTCCGTCGGCGTAGTAGGGCGACTGCGGCATCTGCCTTATGGCGGCTATCACGTCGGCGTTGCCGGCCATGGCGCGGGCCCATGCGTCGGTGGTGTAGAGCTTGCGGCGGTCCGAGCGTGTTACGTTCGTGATGTTCCAGATGGCGTTGGCGCCGGCGCCGTCCTGCAGCGAGGCGCGCGTCATGGCGTAGGTGAAGCGCTTCACCTGCCTGGTGCCGTCGGCCAGCGTGTACCAGGCTCCGTCGGCCCAGTCGTCGCGGGCGGCGTCCCACATGGCGGGGTTGAGCGTGGCATGTTTCGCCTCGGCGCGGTATTGCTCGCGCATGGCGTCGGCGGGTATGGCGTCGAGCAGTCCGGTGCCGTAGATGCCGATGGTGCTTTCGAGGCGCACCTCGTAGTTGTCGGGTTTGGGAAGGGTGTTGAAGGCCGACTGGTCTATGGTCACTTCAGGATAGATGAGTTCGTAGCTCTCGCCGTCGGGGAAGGTGGTGGGCAGGGCGCCGTCGCTGGCCACGCGCCACTCGATGTGTATGCCGTCCTCCTCGACGGGGGGCAGGAAGGGATAGGAGGCCTTGGTCTGCGGCATGCCCGTCACCTCGGTGATGTAGCTGTTGGCGGCGTATGGCCTGCCCAGCGCGTCGGTGCCCGCCGTGGGGTGGTAAATCACAAGCAGATAGCCGTTGCCGTAAGTATTGGCGTTGTAGGCCGACTGCCGCTTGCCGTGTCCGTAGCCGGGGTGGCAGGCGATGCACGACTGCCGCGTCCAGGCTGGTCCGAGGCCGTTGAAGGGGCGCGTAGCGGGCGTGTAATTGCGTTCGAAGAAGGTTTCTCCGTACTTGAAGCTGGTGGAAAGGCCCTGCTTCGTCGTGGCCGGCGTCTCGTCCTCGTAGCTGCTCTCGCTCACGTTGAGCGTAGTGCCCAGTTCGCCGCCCGGCAGCCATTCGGCCGCCGTGAAGTTGCCCGTAGCCTGGCCCACGTGAGGCGTATCGTCGATGGCGGTGGAGTTGATGGTCTCGTCGTCGCTGCAGGCCGTGAGCGCGGCGGCGAGCAGTACTATGGTCAGTAAGTGTCTGTTCATTGTCTTATGGGGTTATGTTGTCGGATAGTGGCATTGCCTGCCACTTTTGTGGCAAGCAGTCCCACTTTTGTGGCAAGGTGTGCCACTTTATTCGCAATAGTCCGTGACGGGTGGCGGATTAGTTGGCCAGAATCCAGTTGCTGGCTTCTCCCAACACGACGGCGAGCCGGTTGCAGGCGTCCATGGCGTTTTGCACGAGCGGGCTGCCGTAGTTGCTGACGAAGGGTTTCGGGCAGGCCTTGATTCTGTTGCCGGCCTCGGCGATGGCCTGCACCACGCGCTGGTCGAGTTCGGCGTTGTGGCGGGCCAGGTAGGCGTGGAGCGAGCGGCTCTCGTCACGCAGTTTGGGGCGTCCGCCGAAGTAGGAGTTCTCGATGCTGGCGATGTTGTCGGCGAAGTCGGTGAGCGAGTAGTGGCTGTAGGGCGACTCGATGTAGTTGATGTCCTCGCCCGAGTGGGGCTTGCCCATCTTCACGGTGCCCACTTCCTCGGCGATGTTGGCGCATCCGGCCACGAGCAGGCTTTCCATGGCCTTGCGTACGGAAGCGTAGCTGCTGCCGGGCTGTCCGGCACGCAGGAAGTTCTCGCCATAGGTCAGCTCGCCGCCGCCTACGGTGACGGGCCATCCCATTTCGTCCTCCACCTTCTCGCGGTGACGGGCCGGTGCGTCGGCGTTCCAGGCCACCTCCATCTGCCAGCACTTGTTGCGCAGGTCGCCGGCCACGGCCGTGGCGAATATCATCTCGTCGGTGCCGCTCACGGCGTAGCGTCCGGCCAGTTCGGTGCCTTCGTAGCGGTCAGTGCCGCGCAGGTCGTCGGCGGTGCGGGGCGCGCCGTTGCGGAAGATGACGAACTCGATGCCGTGGAAGCCCAGCAGTTCGGGCGGCACGTTCGTGCCCGTGTAGCTGTCGCCGATGAAGTAGTCGCCTTCGCCCTCGTGTCCCGCTTCATAGCGGTCCATGGCCGCCATCTGCCGGCTGTTGCCGAGCGTCAGGGCCAGGCTGCCGAGGTCGAGCGGCCAGGTGTCGATGTGCGGGTCGATGCCGAAGTCGCTTGCGGCGCCGTAGAGGAAGGCCTCGCTCGTCTCGTAGTTGGAGCGCGCCTGCAGGAATATTCTGCAGGCCTCCTGCAGGTCAGCGTCGGTGAGCGTGGCGGGTGCCGTCTGGAGTTTCAGCTTTATCTCGTGGAGTTTGTCGAAGAGCTGCGCGGTGCTGTCGGCGAGTTGCGCGTAGGTGGGATAGACGGTGGCCGTGAGGTACTGTCGGGCCACGGCCTGGAGTTCGGTGGTACGGGCGTCGATGATTTCGTCGTCGCCGTTGCCGTTGTCGTCGCTGCACGAGGTCATTGCGCCCGTCCACAGCATGGCGGCGGCCAGGAGCGTAGCCTTGATGAAGTTTCTTTTCATTGTAGTGTTGTTTTTAAGTTGATGGATTTATTTCGTGAAGAAGCCCTGCCACACCACGCCTACGGCTACGGAGGGCTCGTCGTTGAGCCCCTTGCGCAGGAAGCGGTGGGAGTATTGCGCCTTGACGGCTATTTGCGGCAGCGGCTGGTAGTTGAGACCGGCGGTCACGACCTTCCGCTCCGTCTGGCGGTAGTCGCCCATGCCGGCGGCGGGCACGTAGGAGTCGTAGTAGTCCAGACGGCCGAAGGCGTAGAGCCTGTGGCCGTGCTCGCGGGCCCGGCGCACGGGCGACAATACATCGTAGCCCGCCTCTACGCCGAGGGCGTAGGCGTTCTTGCCCACGAAGGTCTTGTCGTAGGGCGAGGAGTTGGCCGTGAGGTTCTTTTTGATCTGGCTGATGGTGGCTGCGTCGCCCAGGTAGCCGTAGTCGGCATTGGCGGCGAGGCGCCAGTTCCTGGTCTTGTAGGTGAGGTCGAAGGCTACGACGGCCACTTCGCCGCGCACGCCGTCGTAGCGCTTGGGCTTGCCGTCCTTGTCCTCACCCTCGAGGTCGTGGGGCGAGGTGTTGTGAAAGGCGTGGCCGTAGTAGCCGCTCAGGCCCATGCGCAGTCCGGGCGTCGCGTTGAAGTCCACGCGGGCCGCCAGGGCGTATTTGTTGGCTGTGGCGAACTCGAAGACGGAGGCCGCGCCGCCTTGTATCCAGTTGTCGCGCGAGAAGAACATGGCGTCCAGTCCGGCCAGTGCCTGCAGCTCGTAGCGCCAGCGTCCGGCGCGTCCATAGAGGCTGACACCCGTCTGGTGCCAGGTGGAGGGCAGTATGGTGGCTTCGCCTTCGGAGCGGTTGACGGTGAAGAACTCGAGGGGTTCGTGATGCGCGTTGAGCAGGCCTACGGGCACCACGATGTGGCCCATGCGCAGGTTGAGGCGGCAGTCAAACGACTTCTCTATCCAGAACTGCTCGAGCTCGACCTCTCCGCCGCGCTCCCGCTCGTTTTCCCATTCGCCGGCTTCCTCATACTCCTGTTCGTAGGCGCCGCCCGTGCCGCCGTGCTCGAACTCGATTTCGGTGGCGAACTTCCAGCCGCGGCCGAAGTCGTAGCCGAGATAGATGACGGCGTGCGGCAGGTCGAAGCGGCCGTGCGAGGGGTCGTTGCGGTAGTTGGCCGGCGAGGAGTAGCGGTACACGTTGTCGCTGTAGAAGCGGCGTTCGTAGGTGGCCTCGCCGTAGCCGCCCACCTGCAGGCGCGAACTCTTGGAGCGCACTTCCTCGTCCTGCGTCTGGGCCTGCATCGCCGTGGGGGCGAGCACGGCGGCGCCGAGCAGGAGGAGGGAAGGAATGAACTTGTGTGTCATGTTGTTGCGGTAGTTGGTTTTCCGGCTGCAAAAGTAGACAAACGCCCTGCGCGCCGCAATCGCTTCGTTGCGGTAATTTCCCGTTGCGCGCATAGCGCATCGCGGCCGTCGCGCCAATACCCCGAACTGGGTATTTTACATCTTTTTGCAGAAAAAGAGGGGATTGTCGTAAAAGTGGGACGGCGTGCCACAAAAGTGGGAAGCAATGCCACAAAAGTGGCAAGGCGTGCCACTTCTGCGCCGCGCCGGCTGCCGAAGGCGCGAAGTATCGGCGCGGCGGTTTCGCCGTGTCGGCAAAAAACGCTACCTTTGTGTGTCGGCCCTGCCATAACGGGACGCACACATCCATATATAAGAAAGGAGATATTCGCTATGACTCATGAAGAACTGATGCGGCGCGCCGTGGCCCTTGCCACGGAGAACGTGCGCCACGGCGGCGGCCCCTTCGGCGCCGTCATAGCCCGCGACGGAGAAATCATTGCCGAGGGCGTCAACCGCGTGACCGCCGCCCACGACCCTACGGCCCACGCCGAAGTGCAGGCCATCCGCGCGGCTGCCGAACGCCTGGGAACGCATGCCCTGACGGGGTGCGACATCTACGCCTCGTGCGAGCCGTGCCCCATGTGTCTGGGCGCCATCTATTGGGCCCGCCTCGACCGCCTCTTCTACGCCGCCACGAAAGCCGACGCCGCCGCGGCGGGTTTCGACGACGCCTTTATCTACCGCGAGCTGGCGCTCGACCACGCGGCGCGCCGCCTGCCCTGCCGCAGCCTCCTGCCCGAGGAGGGCGGCGCGCCCTTCGAGGCCTGGGCCGGCAACGGGAACCGCATAGAATACTGACCGCGCGCCGATGAAGAACAAGGACATTCCCGCTTCGCTGCGCCGCTATATCGAGGAGACCGTTCTCCCGCAGTACGACGCCTTCGACGCCGCCCACGGGCGTAGCCACGCCGAGGCCGTGGCCGCCCGCGCGCTCGCCCTGGCCGGACACTATCCCGCACTCGACCGCCGCGTGCTCTACGTGGCGGCCTTCTGCCACGACCTGGGGCTGGCCGAGGGGCGCGAGCACCACCACGAGGCGTCGGCCCGCCTCATCCGCGCCGACGCCGGCCTGCGCCGCTGGTTCAGCGAGGAGGAGGTGGGGCTCATGGCCGACGCCGCCGAAGACCACCGCGCCTCGCTCTCGCGCGAGCCCCGCACGCTCTACGGCCGCATCGTGGCCGAGGCCGACCGCCTCATAGATCCCGACCTCACGCTCCGCCGCACGGTGCAGTACGGACTGGCCCACTACGCCCGGCTCGGCGAGGAGCAGCAGTACGAACGCTTCCGCCGCCACCTGCGCGACAAGTACGGCCCCGGCGGCTACCTGCGCCTGTGGATACCCGAGAGCCCCAACGCCGCGCGCCTGGCCGAGCTGCGCCGGCTCATGGCCGACGAGGCCGGCCTGCACGCCCGCTTCGCACGGCTGTACGCCGAGGAGACCGGCCGCCTGTAGGCCGCGCGCCGCCGCCGGCCCGGGTGTGCCGCCGGAACTAAAGAAAAGCGTGGAGCACCGCCGTGCGGCGGTGCTCCACGCTTTGTGGTGTCTGCGGCCTTGCGGCCTGCGTTTTACTGGTCCTGTTCGGGAGCCTGGTCGATGAGTTCCATGAACTGGTCGAGCTTGGGCGTGATGATGATCTGGGTGCGGCGGTTGCGCTGCTTGCCCTTCTCGGTGGCGTTGGAGGCGATGGGGTTATACTCGCCGCGGCCGGCTGCCGTGAGGCGCTTGGGGTCTACGCCGTAGCGCGTCTGCAGGGCCTGCACCACCGACGATGCGCGCAGGGTCGAGAGGTCCCAGTTGTTGCGGATGTTCTTCTGCGAGATGGGCACGTTGTCCGTGTTGCCCTCCACCAGAACGTCGTAGTCCTTGTAGTCGGTGATTATCTTCGCGATCTTCGAGAGTGTCTCGCCGGCGCGGTCGCCTATTTCGTAGGAGCCGCTCTTGTAGAGCATGTTGTCGGCCAGTGAGATGTAGACTACGCCCTTGAGCACCTCGACATCCACGTCGTTCATTTCCTCGCGCGAGAGCGAGCGCGTCAGCTTGTTGGTGAGCGCCTGGTTGAGGGAGTCGCTCTTCGACTTGGCCTCGACGAGCTGCTTGATGAACTTGTTGGAGGCGTTGATCTCGTCGACGAGCTTCGAGATGTTCACGTTGCCCTGCTGCACGTTGCTCTGGTACGAGCCCTGCAGCTGCGCGTAGGCCTTCTGCAGTTCGGCGTTGCGCTTCTGCTCTTCGGCCAGGCGTGCGGCCAGGCTGCGCGAGTCGCTGGTGTATTCGGCTATCTTCACCTTGGCGTCGTTGTATTTTCCCTGCAGGTCGGCGTGCTCCGTCTGTAGCTTGCCGTAGTCCGACTTCAGTTCGGTGAACTGTTTCTTGCTGACACATCCCGTCATGGCGAAGGCCGTGAGGGCGATGGCAAGTACTGATGATAGGTTTCTCATGATTTTTCTGTTTTTTTGAGTTTTATATTTTGTTTTTTTGTGTTGTTCCGTAGCGCCGGACATAGGCGCTTTATGGCATGACCATAGGCTTTTCGGGCTGCAAGTTAGGCATTTGTGGGCTGATAATAAAATATTTTCAGATTTTTTTATTTTCCAAAGCCTTTAGAAACAGTTTCGGCACGGGCGTCTCGAAGCGCAGGGGCTCGCCCGTCACGGGGTGGAAGAAGTTGAGGCGGAAGGCGTGGAGCGCGAGGCGGCCCACGGGATTGTCGCCGGCGAGGCCGTACTTGATGTCGCCGCTGACGGGGTGTCCGAGCTGCTGGAGGTGCACGCGTATCTGGTTCTTGCGGCCCGTCTCCAGTTTGAGTTCCACGAGCGAGTGCCGGCCGTCGGTGCGCAGCGTGCGGTAGTGTGTGACGGCCCATTTGCCGCCGCCGGGGTCGTGGTCGAAGGACTGCGTCACGTAGTTGCGGTTGTCTTTGAGCCAGCTCTGCACCGTGCCGCGCGGCTGCTCCATGCGTCCTGCCACGAGGGCCATGTAGCGGCGGTCGGTCACGATGTCGTGCCAGTTGTGTTCGAGCGTCTGCTCGGCCTGTATGGTTTTGGCGTAGACGAGGAGTCCTGAAGTGTCGCGGTCGAGGCGGTGCACCACGTGGGCGGTGCAGGCCTGCTTGGAGCGGCGGAAGTATTCGTCGAGCACCGACTTCACGCTGAAGGCGTGGTGGTTGGCGGCCATCGAGAGGATGCCCACGTTTTTCTCCACGACCACGATGAAGGCGTCCTCGTAGATGATCTTGACGAACTTGTTGTTGAGCTGCTGCGGCGGTTTGTGCCGGCTCACGGCCACCTTCATGCCCGGTTTCAGGGCATAGTCGTGGCGCGTCTGTATCTTTCCGTTCACGGTGACGCCGCTGCCGGCGAGTATGGCCTTGGCCTTGTTGCGGCTGATGCCGTCGTGGGCCTTCATGAGGAAGTCGAGCAGCTGGTCGGGTTCGCGCACCACGAAATTGTTGGCGGCGGGGCGTGAGTTTCTGGGCATGTTGCGGTGGTTTGTCGTTGTGGCGGCGTTGTTGCCGTCGCGGCTGCAAAGGTACGAAGTTTTTGCGAACCTGCCGCACGCCGCCGTGCGGACTTTCGGCGGCGCGCGACTTTAACGTATTTAACCTTCGGCAACATTCGGAGCAGGCCTTTTCTGAAATGCAAGTAATGCTTTTGGCCGGCGAAGTAACCTTTTTTAAAATGCAATACGTGCATTTTCTATTGGAAGTAGTGCATTTCCGGAAAGCATTACTTGCATTTTCCCGAAAAATAGGCCCGAAAGTACCAATAATTAGGGGCAGACCGCGATGGCCTGCCCCTCTGCAAGTGCAAATATACGAATTTTTCCGGCGGAAAGCAAGAAGTGTTAAAATCGGCGGTCGGGGATGGGCGCGGCTGGCTCCCGCGGCTGGGATGGCTGGTATAGCTTTTATAGCCTTTATGGTTATTATAGCTCTCATAGCTATAAAGGCTATTCCGGCTATGATAGCTATTAGGCTCGCACCCTTCCGCCCCTCAGCGCAAGGCCGCCGGCCGGAATTCCACCTCCAGCACGCCGCCGCGCATGAGCGCCTCGTGGCTCACGAAGGGCCGGCGCAGGCGCTTGCCGTTGAGGCGCACGATCGGCCGTGCGTCGCGACGCCTGCCGCGGCGTCTGCCGGCTTCGGCCGGCAGGAGGCGCACCGTCAGCGTGCGGCCCTGCGGCAGGTGCACCGCGGCCTCGCGGAAGAGCGGCCGGCCCACGGCCCACTCCGCCCGGCCCGGACACACCTGGTAGAGCCCCAGCGCCGAGAGCACGTACCAGGCCGACATCTGTCCGCAGTCCTCGTTGCCCGCCAGTCCCTCGGGGGCGTTGGCGTAGAGGCTCCGCAGGATGGAGTCTACGACCGCTTGCGTGCGGTCGTGCCGGCCGGCGTAGTTGTAGAGGTAGGCGATGTGATGTCCCGGTTCGTTGCCGTGCGCATACTGGCCGATGAGCCCCGTGATGTCGCCCGACACCACCTCGCCCCTGAGCTCCGACGGCGCGGCAAAGAGGCTGTCGAGCCGCGCGGCGAAGGCGCGCCGCCCGCCCATGGCCCGTATCAGCCCCGGCACATCGTGCGGCACGAACCATAGCCACTGCCAGGCCGTTCCCTCGCAGTAGTCGTCGGCCCGGTGCTCCGAGCGGAAGGGGTCGAAGGGCTCGCGCCACTGCCCCCGGCTGTCGCGGCCGCGCATGAAGCCCGTGGCGGCGTCGAAGTAGCGGCGCCAGGCCCCGGCCTTGCGGTCGAACTCCTTCGCCACCTTCCCGCGGCCCGCCGCCTGCGCCAGGCGCGCTATGCACCAGTCGTCGTAGGCGTACTCCAGACCGCGTGCCACGCTCTCGCCGTGGCGGTCGCAGGGGATGTATCCCAGCGTGTCCTTGTCGAGGCGCGCCGCCGGCAGCAGGTCGCGTATCTTGTATTGCGGTATGCAGGGCGCCAGCGTCGCGGTGTCGCCTGCCGACGCCTTGCGGCAGGCCGCCAGCGCCGCACCGAGGTCGAAGTCCGTGAGGCCCTTGGCGGCCGCGTCGGCCGCCAGCGAGGCGAAATGATAGCCCGGCATGCAGGCCGTATAGTTACTCATGCAGTCCCATTTGGGTACGGCCCCGCCCTCCGCCGCCTTGCGCAGCAGCGAGCGCACGTAGGCCTCGTTGTCCTCGGGCCGGAGCAGCGACACGAGCGGGTGCAGCGCGCGGAACGTGTCCCACAGCGAGAACACCGTGAAGTAGCTCTCGCCCTCCGGCAGGCGGTGCACCTGCAGGTCCATGCCGCGGTAGCGTCCGTCGGTGTCGTGGAAGACCACCGGCGCCAGGGCCGCGTGGTAGAGCGCGGTGTAGAAGATGGTGTCGGCCGCCCCGCCCGTCGGTTCCGCCTCGACGCGTGAGAGCTCGGCGTTCCAGCGTTCGCCGGCGGCGCGGCTCACGGCCTCGAAGTCGTAGTGCGGCATCTCCGCCTCGAGGTTGCGCGCCGCGCCCCCGGCGTCCACGGCCGACACGGCCGCCCGCACGAGCAGTTCGCCGCCGGGCAGCGGGCCGAAGTCGAGCAGGAGTTTGCAGCGCACCTCCTGCCGCCGGCCGGCGGCTACGGTGTCGCGCAGCACCGTGCTGCGGCGCACCGGCTGCGAGAAGCGCGCGGCCAGGAAGAGCTCCTGGTCGTAGGCCCACCAGTAGCTGCGGCGGTGCGCCGTCAGGCCGTCGGCCCCCTCCACCTTGCCGTCGACCTCCAGGGTTATTTGCTCCTGTATGCCGTAGCCCAGGTCGAGCAGCAGGCGGGCGTCCTGTCCTTCGGGATATACGAAGCGCAGCATCGCGGCGCGCTCCGTGGCCGTCATCTCGGCGTCGACGCCGTAGCGCAGCAGCCGCACGCCGTAGTAGCCCGGCCGCGCGCGCTCGTCGGCGTGGCTGAAGGCCGAGGCCCACGGCATCTGCTGGCGGCCCGACAGGCGCGCGGGCCGCTCGTCGGTGTCGATGTCGCCCGTGAAGGGCATGAATAGAAAATCGCCCAGGTCGGCGCAGCCCGTGCCGCTGAGGCGTGTGAGCGCGAAGCCGTTGAGCGTGGAGTCGGAGTAGTGGTAGCCCGAGCAGGCGTCCCATCCCGCCCAGCGCGTGTCGGGCCCCGGCTGCACGAGACCGTGGGGCACCGTGGCCGCGGGGTGGGTGTGTCCGTGCGCGCCCGTACCGATGAAGAGGTTGACCAGGCGCGTGAAGTCGCGCGCGGGGCGTTCCTGGCCTTGCGCCTGCCGCACGGGAGCCGCGGCGGCGAGGAGCAGCGCGGCGAGGATGCTGAGGGTGAAACGATGCGTCATGCCGCGAAGATACGAATTATATTTCATACCTTTGCAGGCGCCGCGCCTCCTTCTTCGCCGGCCCGTGCGGGCGAAGGAGGTACCCTCGGGGGCCGTGCGCGGCGCGTACTGACACTGATGCCTATGACAGACCATATTCAGATAAGACTTGACGACCTGCGCTTCTACGCCTATCACGGCGTCATGCCGCAGGAGCGGGTGGTGGGCGGCGACTACAGCGTGTCGCTCCTGCTCGAAGTGGACGGCGCGGCGGAGGCCGTGCTCGCCGACCGCCTGGAGGCGACGGTGGACTACGGCGCCGTGGCGCGCACCGTGGCGCTGCAGATGGACGAGCCCTCGGACCTGCTCGAGCACGTGGCCGGCCGTGTGGCGCGGGCGGTGGTGTCGCGTTTCCGCCGCGTGGCGCGGGCCGAGGTCACCGTGCGCAAGCTCACCCCGCCCATCGGCCTGCAGTGCGTCGGCGCCGCCGTGACGCTGCAGGTCGTGCGCGAGTCCGCGCCGCGGTTGCTCGTGCTCGACTTCGACGGAACGGTGGCCGACACCGCCGCCGGCATCGTGCGGACCATGCGCGAGGCCTTCCGCCGCCACGCTCTGCCGCTGCCCGACGAGGCCGCCGTGCGCCGCACCATAGGACTGCCGCTCGAGGAGAGCGTGGGCCTGCTCGCCGACCTGCCCGACGGCCCGCTGCGGGCGGCCGTGACGGCCACTTACCGCGAGATTTTCGAAGAGATCGGCGCGCCGGCCACACGCCTCTTTCCCGGCGTGCGTCAGACCCTCTGCCGCGCCGCCGGCCGCGGCGTGACGGTGGCCCTGGCCACCAGTCGCGGGCGCCTTTCGGCCGACCGTCTGTGCGCCGCGCTCGGCATCGGCGACTTCATCTCCCTTTGTGTCGGCCGCGAGGATGTGCGCGCGCCGAAGCCCGCGCCCGAGGCGGTGGAGCGCATCCTTTCGGCCACGGGCGCGGCACCGTCAGGCACGCTCGTGGTGGGCGACACGAGCTACGACATACAGATGGGGCGTGCGGCGGGCTGCCGCACGTGCGGCGTGACCTACGGCAATCACTCGGCCGCGCAGCTCACGGCCGCCGGCGCTGACGTCCTCGCGTCGTCCTTTGCCGACATTCTGCAGTGGCTGGCGTAGACCGGACGCTGGGGCTATCAGGGCTATCGTGGCTATAACGGCCGTCATCGCTTCAATAGCTTTCATAGCCCTGCCACCTCCCCTTTTAACATTTCTTGATTTCGGGCGGAAAATTTCGTATATTTGCATTTGCAGAGGGGCAGACCATGGCGGTCTGCCCCTTATTCGTGTCTTTTTTCAGCCTGTTTTCAGGGGAAAAGGCCGTATTTTCATGAAAAATGCAAGTAATGCTTTCCCGAAATGCACTACTTGCATTTCAAAATGCCCGTATTGCATTTAAAAAAATGTTACTCCGCTGGCCAAAAGCATTACTTGCATTTCAGAATCCGCGCCCACCGAATGTTGCCGAAGGCTAAATATGTTAATTCTCCGTCCGGTGCCGGCGCTCCCTGGCGGCGTGCACCGCCTTGCGCCCGCGCTCCACGAGCACGTGGAGCAGCCAGCCCGCCAGCAGGTTGGCGCCCATCATGAGCAGCGTGCCCGCCGTGGCGTTGCCGCCGGCCGCGGCCACGAACCAGGCCCGGCGGGCGGTGAAAAGGCCCAGCAGCAGATAAGTCTCGAGCGTGATGCCGCCCACGAACGCCAGCAGGCGGTTCACACCGGCGGGCAGGCGGCTGAGCGCGGCCGCCGCGGCCACGCAGAAGCCCGGTACGACGAGCGCGAAGGGCAGGTAGAGCAGGCCGCAGTTGCGCAGGTCGAAATATTCGTAGCGGTTGAGCAGCGCGTTGAGCGCGGCGAAGGCACCCGCCGCCACGGCCGTGAGCGTCCACGCGGCGCCGCGGCGGCCGAGGAAGGCGTAGCGCCCGGGGCAGGTCGCGGCGTGGGCGAAGAAGGCGCCCAGGGCGAACACCGGCACGCGGGCGAAGGCGAGTATGAGCGGGTTGTAGGAGCCGGGATTCACTACGAAGCAGTGGTACGCATAGGCGCCGCAGAGCGCCAGCGTGAGGCCTGCGGCTACCAGCAGCGCACCGGCCGCGCTCCGCCGCAGCAGGGCGAAGAAGGGTGGGAAGAGCAGGTAGAACACCAGTATGGCCGACACGAACCAGGCGAACATGCCCCAGCCCCAGGCACCGGGCAGCCAGAAGCCGAGCGTGGAGGCTTTCTTCAGGAACAGCAGCGGGGCCGTGCCGCCGCGCACGCAGGTGTCGACGACCAGGGCCGCGAGATAGGCGGGGTAGATGCGCGCCAGCCGCTTGGCATAGAAGCGCCGCGCGCCCTGTCCGCGCAGGCATGAGAAGTAGAGCCCGAAGCCCGAGAGGAAGAAGAAGACATCGACGCCGCCGTAGCCGAGCATGGCGAGGCGGTTGAAGGGAAACCACCCGAAGTCGTTGTTGGCATGGGTGAAGAGGACGCCCAGAATGGCGAAGGCCATGAGCTGTGAGCGGTACTGTGAGATGAGTCGTAGCATATCGTTGTCGTTGGGTCGTTGCGGTGTCGCCCCGCGCGGCGTAGTCGGGGCGCAGGCGCGTTTATCGTGGTGGAAAATAGTCCTGTCGTGGCTGAAAACAGCCTTATTGTGACCGAAAATAGTCTTACCCGAAGAAAAGTGGTACGCCGTCCCACTTTTGTGGCATTGCTTCCCACTTTTGTGGCACGCCTTGCCACTTTTCCGCGAGCCGGCCGGAGCCGCCGGCGGCCGGGAACTATTTCTCCTGCGGCATGTTTGATTTAATCTGCTCTATGAGCTCTTGGGCTTTTACTATGTCCGGCGCGTTTTCTGACAGGGATTCTTTATAAATGATAAGGGCTTTCCCTGCATTTTGCAAAGCATCTGAATAACGGCCCATACAAGCGTAAAGAGCACCTATATTGTAGTAACAATTGGCCACAGGCGTATGATGTTCACCGTAAATGGATTCCAAAATATTCAATGTTGTAACGAATTGTAAAAGAGCCTCATCATTGCGGCCCATACCGTTATAGACAAGTCCCATATTGTAGTGACACTCGGCTGTCGTCAAATGTTGGCTACCATAAAGGGACTTGTATATTTCCAAGGCTGAAGCGTAGTGCGACAGAGCCTCGTCATACCGGCCCTGACAGCCGTACAGAAAGGCTGTGCGGCTGTAGCAATTAGCTATATTCGGATGATGTTCGCCATAAACGGACTTGTAAATAGTCAGGGCAGAGACATATTGTAACAAGGCTTCGTCATAACGGCCTTTGCTTTCATAGGCTACCCCTTTACCGGCATAACAAGTCGCCACATCCGGATGATGTTCGCCGTAAGCGGACAAAAATATAGTCAAGGCGGTAGAAAATTGCGACAAAGCTTCGTCATGACGGCCTAACCTGTTGTACGTATTGCCAATATTAAGATAACAGGTTGCCACATCGGGGTGATGCTCGCCATAAGCGGATTTCAAAATTTCCAAGGCCGTAATATATTGCTGTAAGGCCTTTTCATAACAGCCTTGATTGTCATACACGACGCCTATATTGCAGTAACTTTTGCCCACATCCGGATGAAGTTCGCCATAGGCTGATTTTAGAATACCAAGGGCGGAATAATACTGCGAAAGTGCTTCATCGTAACGCCCTTGACGATTATAAATAACAGCCGTATTATTGTAGCAGGTTGCCACATCCGGATGATTTGTGCCGTAGATGGATTTACAAATGGACAAAGCGGAAGTGTATCGGGCCAAGGCTTCGTTATAATGCTCTGATTTCATATACGCATTTCCTATATGGAGGTGAAAGGTAGCCACAGACGGATGCTCTTGCCCGTACCGTATTTGTGCATCTTCTAATGCTTGTTTGTAGCAGACAAGTGCTCCTGAGTAATCGGCCAGATATTCGCACATGAAGTCCCCGGCTTCCAGTGCCCATACCACGTTGGAAGTATCAAGTTTAGCGCGTAGGCGGAGATAATAGGCGGCGGAGTCATTGCGGTGCTCAAGAAGAAAAAACTTGTGGCGGTTATAGCAGTCAATAGCGAGTTCTTCCAATTTGTGCGCCTCAAGTCGGCGGCTTTTGTTGAGATTGTTCTTATGTAGCACCAGTTCTTCCGCTTCGGCATCGTTGAGGGAGCGGTGGTGCTGTAGGGCGGCTGCGCGTTCGTGGATGTCGCCCTTGGTGCGCAGGAGCGAGTCGGCGCGCGAGAGTTCGCCGTTGAGGATGCAGGCCGATATACGGCGGTTGAGTTCATCCTGCCGGTCGAAGTCGGTGGAGGCGTAGCGCTCTGCCATATCGGCGATGAGTTTCTCATTCTTGTTCTGGTCTTCGTAGAGGGCCCGCAGGAGCGAGTCGTAGCGGGTCTGCGTGATGCGCTGTTCCTCGCGCAGGCGGTCGAGTTCCTCCTCGCGCCGGTCGAGCTGCCGGCGCAGGGTGCGGCGTATCTTGTGCTCGGCGGCCAGCTTGTCCTGTTGTCGCGTGTCGGGCTTTTCCAGTACGACAATCAAGGGATTGCCGGCAGAATAGTCGTAGCGGCGCGAAAGCAAATCGCGGTCAGCCACCGTGTAGCCCGCTTTTTCAATCCGTTCCACGTAGAAGTTTCTGTCAACGGGTATGGTAAAATTACCTTTGGCGTTGCTGCGCACGCCTTGCCGACCGCGTATTTTCACGAAGACATCGGCGAGGCGTTCGCCGGGTATGAGCGTACCATTGACGCCCAGACGGCCGCGGGTTTTAACGTAGCCCTTTTGCGTCTGTGTGGCGGCGGGGAGGGCGAAGAGCAGGCCGAGGAGGAGGGGGAGGAGGTTTTTCATGGCGGAGGATCTGATGGCAGATGTTTTTGAAGCGGTTTCCGGAAAGTGGCACGCCGTCCCACTTTTGTGGCATTGCTTCCCACTTTTGTGGCACGCCTTGCCACTTTTTCGCAAACAGGATGGCGACATGGACGGGTAGGGATTATTTTGGGGAGGACATTTCAGATTTTATTTGTTCTATGAGTTCTTTAGCCTCTTCTATTTGTGGACTATCTTCTGATAAAGACTGCTTGTAAATGAATTGAGCCTTTTCTGCATACGATATGGCGTCAGTATAATGTTTTAGGTAAAAATGCGCAACGCTTATAGAATAATAGCAATTTGCTACGGACAAATGGCGTTCACCGTAAACGGATTTACAAATAGATAAAGCTGAGGTGAATTGCAGTAGGGCTTCTTCATGATTTCCTATACTGCCATACATACTGCCTATTTTGAAATAGCAGTCAGCTACGGTAGAATGTTGTTCGCCGTAAATAGATTTATAAGCGGATAAGGCAGAACTGAATTGAGGCAGAGCGTCATCAAAACGCTGCATATTACTATATGTATTGCCTATATTGAAATAGCACTCGGCTACGGACAAGTGATGCTCACCGTAGACGGATTTACAAATAGACAAAGCGGTAGAAAATTGCGATAAAGCCTCGTTATAACACCCTTGATTGTTGTACGCATGCCCCATTCCGAAATAGCACATCGCTACATTGGGGTGCTGTTTGCCATAAGCGGATTTAAAAACAGATAGTGCGGCAGAAAATTGCGACAAGGCCTCTTTGTCACGCCCCATGCTATTGTAGGTATTTCCTATGTTAAGGTAGCAGGTTCCTACTCGGGGATGCCGTTCGCCGTAAACGGATTTAAAAATATTCAAAGCGGAAGAATATTGCGACAAGGCTTCATCGTAACGCCCTTGTTTTTTATAAACAAGTCCCTTGTTGTTATGGCAGCCTGCCACATCGGGATGCTGTTCGCCGTAAGTAGATTTGAAAATAGCCAGGGCGGCAGAAAATTGTGACAGGGCCTCGTCGTAACGGCTTTGGCTATTGTAAACATTGCCTATATTGTTGTAGCAAGTAGCCACGGTTGGATGTTGTTCGCCGTAAATGGAACTGAAAATAGCCAAGGCGGAAGAATATTGGGTCAAGGCCTCGTCGTAACGGCCTTGGGCGTTATAGACATTTCCTATATTGATGTAGCAGTTCGCTGTTTGGGGATGGTGCTCGCCGTAAACGGAGTTGAAAATAGCCAAGGCGGAAGAATATTGGGCCAAGGCTTCGTTATAGCGTCCTTGACTATTGTACACATTGCCAATATTGATGTAGGAGCTCGCTGTTTGGGGATGTCGCTCGCCGTGAACGGAACTGATAATGTCCAAGGCGGAAGAATATTGCGACAATGCTTCGTCGTAACGGCCTTGGGCGTTATAGATATTTCCTATATTGTTGTAGCACATTGCCACACTAATATGTAACTCGTCGTACACGGATTTGAAAATGCTCAAGGCAGAAAAATAATGCAACAGGGCTTTGTCATAGTGGCTTTGGTTGTAGTGTACATTCCCTATATTGTTTTGACAAGCAGCTACATTCGGATGATTATCACTAAATTGTTCCCGGGCATTTCGAAGGGCACACTCGTAATAGGCGAGAGCGGTAGAATAATCCGCCAGATATTCGTGTACGAAATCTCCGGCGTCCAGTGCCCACTGCACGTTGCTCGTGTCGAGCGCGGCGCGGCGGCGAAGGTAGTAGGCGGCGGAGTCGTTGCGGAACTCTACGAGAAAACGCTCGTAGCGTTGGTAGCAGTCGGTGGCAATCTCTTGGAGGTCGTGCGCCTCGAGGCGGCGGCTTTGGTCAAGGTTATCCTGTCGGCGGGCGAGTTCTTCGGCTTCGGCGTTGTTTAGGGCGCGATGGCGTTCCAGTTCGGCAATGCGCTCGTTGATGTCGCCTTTGGTGCGCAGCAGCGAGTCGGCGCGCTCCAGCTCGCCGTTGAGGATGCAGGCCGATATGCGGCGGTTGAGGTCGTCCTGCTGGTCGAAGTCGATGGAGGCGTAGCGCTCCGCCATGTCGGCGATGAGTTTTTCGCTCTTGCTCTGGTCTTCGTAGAGGGCCCGCAGGAGCGAGTCGTAGCGGGCCTGCGTGATGCGCTGCTCCTCGCGCAGGCGGTCGAGTTCGGCCTCGCGCTTGTCGAGCTGTTGGCGCAGGGTGCGGCGTATCTTGCGCTCGGCGGCCAGCTTGTCCTGCAGTTGCGTGTCGGGCTTTTCCAGCACCACTATCAGCGGATTGCCGCCGGAATAGTCGTAGCGGCGCGAGAGCAGGTCGCGGTCGACCACCGTGTAGCCCGCCAGTTCGGCCCGCTCCACGTAGAAGTTCCGGTCGACGGGCAGGGCGAAGTCGCCCTTGGCGTTGCTGCGCACGCCCTGGCGGCCGCGCACTTTCACGAAGGCGCCGGCGAGGCGCTTGCCGGGTATGAGCGCGCCGCCCGTGCCGAGGCGGCCGGGCGTCTTCACGTAGCCCTTTTGCGTCTGCGCGGCGGCGGGGAGGGTGAAGAGCAGGCCGAGGAGGAGGGGGATTATCTTTTTCATAAGAAAGGAACTGATGGCTTGTAATTTTGAATATGCGCCGGAAAAGTGGGACGCCTTGCCACAAAAGTGGGAGGCAGTCCCACAAAAGTGGCAAGGCGTCCCACTCCGCGGCCGGCCGTCGGCGCCGGTACGCTCAGGAGAAGTAGACGCGTTTCACGCGCTCGCTGATGCCCGTGAGTATCTCGTAGGGGATGGTGCCGAGGCGGTCGCTGAGCTCGCTTACCGGCAGGTTGTCGCCGAATATCTCCACGCTGTCGCCCTCGGCGCAGGGGATGTCCGTCACATCGATCATGCACACATCCATGCAGATGTTTCCCACGTAGTCGGCGCGCTGTCCGTTCACGAGGCAGTAGCCGCCGCGGTTGCCGAGGTGGCGGTTGAGGCCGTCGGCGTAGCCTATGGGCAGGGCGGCGATGCGCGAGCGGCGCGTGAGCTGCGTGCGTCGCGAGTAGCCCACGGTGTCGCCGGCGGGTACCTCGCGTATCTGCAGGATGGTGGTGCGCAGCGTGGCCACGTTGTGCAGCTGGCGGTTGTCTATGGGGTCGACGCCGTAGAGGCCGAGGCCGAGGCGCACCATGTCGAGGTGACGCTCGGGGAAGCGCTCGATGCCGGCGCTGTTGCACACGTGCCGGAGGATGTGGTGGGGGAAGGCGGCCTGCAGGCGGCGCGAGGCGGCGTCGAAGCGCTCGAACTGTTCGCGCGAGAAGTCGTCGAACTCCGGCGAGTCGCTTCCCACGAAGTGCGAGAAGACCGAGCGCGGCAGCAGGGCGTTCTGGTGGCGCAGGCGGTCGATGAGCAGCGGCAGGTCGGTGTCGGGGTTGAAGCCGAGGCGGTGCATGCCCGTGTCGAACTTCACGTGTATGGGAAAGTTGGTGATGCCTTCCTTGCGGGCGGCGCGGATGAGCGCCTCGAGCAGGCCGAAGCTGTAGACCTCCGGCTCGAGGTTGTAGGCGAAGAGCGTGCCGAACGACGACATCTCGGGGTTCATCACGATCACGTTGCCCGTGATGCCCGCCTTGCGGAGGTCGGCGCCTTCGTCGGCCACGGCTACGGCGAGGAAGTCCACCCCGCGGTCCTGGAGCGTCTTGGCCACCTCCACGGCGCCGGCGCCGTAGGCCGAAGCCTTGACCATGCAGGTCATCTTCACTTCGGGGCGCATGAAGGAGCGGTAGAAGTTGAGGTTGTCGGCGAGCGCTTCGAGACTGACCTCGAGCGTTGTCTCGTGCACCTTGAGCGAGAGGTGGTCCGACAGGCGGTCGAAGCCGGCGGTGCGGGCCCCCTTGAGCAGGATGAGGCGGTGGCTGAGCGTGTCGGCGAGGCCCGAGGCGAGCAGGGCGTCGACGGTGGGGAAGAAGTGCTTGAGGGGCGCGGCGAAGAGGTGGGCGAAGGCCGAGATCTCCGGCCCCACGCCGACGACCTGCCCGATGCCGCGGTGGTTGACCATGTCGGCCACGCGGGCGTAGAGCTCTGCCGCGGGCAGTCCCGTCTGCAGAATGTCGGATAGGATGAGCGTCTTCTCGAGGGCGCCGGGGCGGCGGTTCATGAAGTCGAGGGCTATGTCGAGCGAGTTGACATCGGAGTTGTAGGCGTCGTTGATGAGCGTGCAGCCGTGCACGCCCTGCTTCACCTCGAGGCGCATGGCCACGGGTTCGAGGCGCAGGGCGCGGCGTGCTATGTCGGCCGGCTGGAGGTGGAGGTAGAGGCAGACGGCCAGACAGTGTATGCAGTTCTGTACGGAGGCGTCGTCGGTGAAGGGCACGACGAGTTCGGCGTCCTGCCGCAGGTAGGTGTAGGCTATGCGCGTGGCGTCGGGGCCGGCGTCGACGGAGCGGATGAAGAGGGGCTGTCCGTTGTCGGTGCGCGACCACGCTATCACATCGCCGCCGAAGCCCGTCAGCTCTACGCAGCGGCTGATGAGCGCGTCGTCGCCGTTGTAGACGAGTACATCGCAGTCCTTGAAGAGCGAGAGCTTTTCGAGACACTTCTCCTCCATGGTCGAGAAGTTCTCCTGGTGTGCCTGCCCGATGCTGGTCATTACGCCCACGGTGGGCTGTATGATGGCGCGGAGCGCCTGCATTTCGTCGGGCTGCGAGATGCCTGCCTCGAAGAGGCCTATCTGGCTGCGCTCGTCGAGGAGCCATACGGAGAGCGGTACGCCCACCTGCGAATTGTAGGAGCGGGGCGATCGCGTGACCCTCATGGAGGGCGAGAGGAGCTGGTAGAGCCATTCCTTCACCACGGTCTTGCCGTTGGAGCCCGTTATGCCCACCACGGGCAGGGCGTATTCCTCGCGGTGGCGCTCGGCGAGGCGCTGCAGGGCCTTGAGGGGGCTGACCACGAGGAGGAAGTTGGCGTCGGCGTAGAGCGTGTCGGCCGCTTCGGGCACGGCGCCCACCACGAAGTTGCGCACGCCGCGGCGGTAGAGGTCGGGGATGTAGCGGTGTCCGTCGTTGCGGCGCGAGCGCAGGGCGAAGAAGAGGGTTGTTTCGGGGAAGGCGAGCGATCGGCTGTCGGTGAGCAGCCACTCAATGCGCGCCTCGGCTGTGCCGAAGCGGCGGGCGCCGGTGAGGGCGGTTATTTTCTCGAGAGAATAGTGCATGATGCGTGTGGTTTGTAGTCGGGTTGTGGCGGCGTGTGCCGCCGGTGTTCAGGGCCGCGGGCGTGCGGCCGTGTTGTCGCGGTGGCGCTCGCGGCGCAGGCGGGCCTCCCTCTCGGCGGCCGCGGCCCTGAGGGCGGGCGTGAAGGTCCAGTCGGCGAAGCGCTCGCACACGTAGTCGACGGCCACGGCCGAGGGGTGCAGCATGTCGCGCTCGTAGAAGCGGTAGTCGCGCAGTTCGTCCACCACTATCTCGTAGGCCGGAAAGTAGCTGACGAAGCCGAAGCGTGCGCAGAGTTCCTCGCAGGCGAGGTGGAGCACGGCCTTGCTGAGCGTGGAGCCGTGGAGGCCGAGCTTGGTGTAGCGGTAGGGACTGACGGTGAGCACCACCTGCAGTCCGGGGTGCCGGCGGTGCAGTTCGGCCAGGGGCGCGGCGAGCAGGCCGGCGGCCTCAGGGGGCGCGAGGCGGCGCTCGATGAAGCGGGCGGCGGGTTCCTTGTGGCAGTTGGCCACGACGAGCCCCGGGCGTTCGCGCAGTTCGTACACGTGGGCCGTGCCGAAGGTGAGCACCACGGTGTCGGCCCCGTCGAGCAGACGGCGTGCCCCGTCGAGGCGGCGCCGCACGTTGTCGGCACACGCCGCGCGCTCCGGGGCCGAGAAGCCCGGCGTGGCGTGCTGCCAGCTGTGCCACAGGCCGTCGCGGCCGCAGAAGAGCAGGTCGTCGGGCAGGGGCCCGCCGGCGAGCAGCAGGCCGAGGGCGGCGGCGATGCTGGCGGGGTTGTAGAGCACGCCGAAGGGGTTGACCTCGACGCAGCCGTCGGGCAGGGCGTCGTACAGGCGTTCGCCCATGTGCTGGGCGAAGCACGAGCCGAGGGTGAGCACGCGGCTGCCGGCGTCGAGCCGCGGGCCGGCGGAGGGCAGCGTGACGGGTATGCTGAAGTTCATCGTCGTGGCGTTTTGTGCCGCAAATGTACGTAAAAAATGAATACGCCGGCGCGCCCGCGTGTTAAATAGCGCCTCCGCCTGCGGCACGGCGGCGCGGAGGCGGCGGAGGGGCGCTCCGCACTTTAACATATTTAACCTTCGGCAACATTCGGCGGCGGCCGTTTGCAAAATGCAAGTAATGCTTTTCGGAGAGGAAGTAATGGATTTTGAAATGCAATAAGTGCATTTTTTAGTGGAAGTAGTGCATTTCAGGAAAGCATTACCTGCATTTTTCCCGAAAAACAGGCCCGAAAGTACCAATAATAAGGGGCCGGCCGCTGCGGCCCGCCCCTCTGCAAATGCAAATATACTAAAAAAAACGGCCGAAAGCAAGAAGTGTTAAAATGCAAGCGCCGGCGCGCAGGGCCGAAATGTCGCGGCAGTTTATTATCTTTGCAGGGAGAAAAAGCAATGTACGCACGATGAAATTCCTGATACTCTCCGACATCCACGGCTCGCGCCCCGCCCTCGAGCGCGTGCTCCGCCACTACGACGAAGGGGGCTACGACCTGCTCCTGCTACTGGGCGACCTGCTCAACTACGGCCCGCGCAACGGCCTCTCGGAAGGCCTCGACGCTCCGGGTACGGCCGCGCTGCTGGCGGAGCGCGCCCGGAACATAGTGGCCGTGCGCGGCAACTGCGACAGCGAGGTGGACCAGATGCTGCTGCCCTTCCCGATAATGGCGCCCTACGCCCTGGTGTGCGACGGGCCGCACCGCCTCTTTCTCACCCACGGCCATCTCTTCGACACGGAGGCCCTGCCCTTTGCGGAAGGGGTCGACGTCGTGCTGAGCGGGCACACGCATCTGTGGAGCATCACGCCGGCGGTCGGGGGACGGCCGGCGCAGTGCAACGCGGGGTCGCCCACCTTCCCCAAGGGCGGCAACGTGCCCACCTTCGCCACGCTCTGCGACGGACTGCTCGCCGTGCGCCGCGCCGACGACGCCGCCGTGCTGGAGCAGCTGCGTGTGTACTGACACCGCCGCGGGCGAGGAAAATAGGCGCGCGGGCGGAAAAAAAAAGTTTAATATTTTGCCCTTCGCCCGCCATACATTAAATTTGCAGTTTGTTTACCTGCAAGCCGCCGGCACTGCGGCGGCAGCGACACAACGCTATGAATCTGACAATAGACATAGGCAACACACGCGCCAAGATGGCCGTGTTCGACGGGCCGCGGTTCGTGACGGAGGAAAAGTATGACGCCGCCGCGCCCCACCACCTGCTCGACATGGTGCGGCGCTACCGCCCCGACCGCGTGGCCTGCTGCTCGGTGGGCGCCGGCAACGACGCCCTCGACGACGCCCTCACGCGGCTGGGCCTGCCCCTGCTGCGCGTGACGGGCCGCACGCCCGCGCCCGTCAAGGTGTGCTACCGCTCGCCGCAGACGCTGGGCGCCGACCGCCTGGCCGCCGTGGTGGGCGCCGTCACCCTGATGCCGCACACCGACCTGCTCGTCGTGGACGCCGGAACGTGCATCACCTGCGACCTCGTGGACGCCGCCGGCAACTATCTCGGCGGCAACATCTCGCCCGGCGTGGAGATGAGGCTCGACGCCCTGCACGAGCGCACCGCGCGCCTGCCGCGCGTGGAGGCCGACGGCGACACGCCCGACCTGGGATACGACACGGAGACGGCCATAAGGGCCGGCGTGGTGCGCGGCATAGGCTACGAGCTGCAGGGCTGCATACGCCACTGGCAGAAGCGCTTCCCCCGGCTGCGCATCTTCCTCACCGGCGGCGACCGCTACGCCTTCAGCGACGCCGTGCGCAAGGATATTCTCACCGACAGCCACCTCGTGGCGCGCGGGCTCAACCGCCTGCTCGAGGACTACGCCACCGAAGCGTGCGGACAGGCCGCCGCGCAGCAATGCGCGCCCGCCCGCGCGCGTACCTTATTATAGAATAAACAGGAGGGCACCCCGCGTGCCCCGCAACAAACATAAACCGTACGATATGACCATCTGGAAAAGGAAACAGCGCACGACGGCACCGCGCCGCGGCGGAAAATGGATAGTAGCGGCAGTGGCCGGCCTCGCGGCTCTGACCGTGGCCGCACCGGCCGGCGCGCAGACCAACGGCAGCAACTCGCCGTATTCGCGCTACGGATTCGGACTGCTCGGCGACCGCGCACAGGGATTCAACAAGGGTATGGCGGGCCTGTCATACGGTATGCGCAACGGCACGGAGGTCAACTCGAAGAACCCCGCCTCCTATTCGGCCATCGACTCCCTCTCGTTCCTTTTCGACATGGGCTTCTCGCTGCAGAACGCCAACCTCGAGCAGGCCGGACGGAAAATAAACGCGCACAACTCCTCCTACGACTATCTCACAATGGGCTTCCGCGCGTCGAAAAACCTCGGCGTCTCGATAGGAATGCTCCCCTTCAGCACCATCGGCTACAGCCTCGGCCAGAGCTTCGCCACCAAGGAAAATCCCGAAGTGACGCAGACCGATACGTACTCGGGCGACGGCGGCCTGCACGAGGTGTATGTCGGCATGGGCTGGAAGCCGCTGAAGTTTGCCTCGGTGGGCTTCAACGTGGGCTATCTGTGGGGCGACATGACGCACACCGTACTGGCCTCCTTCAGCGACAATACCATCGCCTCGCGCCGCCGCCAGTACGCCGCCGACATACGCACCTACAAGGCCGACTTCGGCGTGCAGTTTGAAGGAAACCTGGGCAAGAACCACTCCTACGTGCTCGGTCTGACCTACGGACTGGGCCACGGCATCAACTCCGACGGCCACTACTATGACCAGAAGGTGGAGAGCGGCACGGCCATAGGCGACACCATCACCGCACACAATCCCTACGGGCTGCCCCATACCTTCGGCGTGGGTCTGACCTGGAACTATAAGAACAGCCTGCGCGTGGGCGCGGACTACAACCTGCAGAAATGGGCCGATGTCAAGTCGCCCATGGTCGTGACCGGCGGCGCTGCCGGCGGACAGTCGTATGTGGGACGCAAAGGCGGCTTCAGCGACATGCACAAGCTGACCGTGGGCGCCGAATACGTGCCCGATCCCGACGGCCTGCACTGGCGCGACCGCGTGCGCTACCGCGCCGGGTTCTCGTATACCACGCCCTATACCCGCGTGAACGGGCAGGACGGCCCCCGCGACTTCCTCGTGAGCCTCGGCGTAGGGCTGCCCATCATCAACTACCACAACAACCGCTCGCTCCTCAATGTCTCGGCACAGTATGAGCGCGTGAAGCCCAAAGTGGCCGGCATGATTACCGAGAACTACCTGCGCCTCTGCATTGGCCTCTCCTTCAACGAACGCTGGTTCATGAAATGGAAAGTGGAGTAAGTCTTCCGCGCATGAGGCTTGTCGCCGCACTGCCGCTGCTGCTTCTGTCGGTGGCGGCGCTGCCGCTGGCGGGATGCGGCAACGACGCCCCGCCTACGGGAAGCGCCATCGCCAACCGTGACTCTATTCCCGTGATGACCACACGGGGCGTCACGAAACTCGTGAGCGACTCCGGCGTGGTGCGCTATAAGATCATATCCGAGGAGTGGCGCGTGTACGACCGCACGCGGCCGCCGCGCCAGGAATTTCCCAAGGGCCTCGTGCTGCAGCGCTTCGACAACAACTTCGGCGTCGACCTCTACATCACGGCCGACACCGCCTGGTGCTACGACCAGAAACTGTGGGAACTGCGCGGCAGGGTCCTCGTGAAAGACTTCGCCCGCGGCACGACCATCAGCACCGAGGAACTGTATTGGGACATGGGGCGGCACGAACTCTATTCGAACGTGTACACGCACGTGGTGACCCCCGAGCGCGAACTCAAGGGCAACTGGTTCAGGGCGAACGAGGCCTTCACAAAGTATCACGTGAAGCAGACCAGCGGCTATATGCCCATGCCCAACACTGCCTCGGAGCCGACATCGGCGCCGGCCGGCGAAGGAAACCAGTACGAGGAAAGTACGCCGCCCGATACGCCGCTCTATGTGAGGCCTGCCGCACCGCCGCGGCGGAAGGAACGGAAAGACGCTCCGGCGTAGTGACGGACCCGCGCGAAGCCTGCGCGCATAAAGTTTTTTAAAGAAAAAGGGCCCTATCCCCTGATTTTTTATAACTTTGCGCGTTGTATGCGCGAAAACTTCCCGCCTTCGACGGCCGGGAATAAGCGTTTTTGATACAAATCGTTGAATAACAAATAAATAATATAATAAAACTAAAAATGGCAGCATTACAAACACTTAGAAACAAACCGGCACTTCTGATGTCAGTCATCGGCGGTGCCCTTTTGCTTTTCATTGTCACGCTCACCGACCTTAATTCCTGCTCGAACCCTAACGTTACGGCAGAGGTGAACGGACAGGAATTGATGTACCCCGACTACGAGGGCGAAATCAGACAGGAGGAAAATGTAGTGTCCCTCATCCAGGGCAACGTTTCCGACGAGCAGAAAAACGAAATCCGCGAGATGGTGTGGAACAATTATGTCAACGGACAGCTTGTCGGCAAGGAAGCCGCCGCACTCGGCCTGACGGTGTCAAAGGAAGAGGTGCAGGATGCACTGGCCAACTTCTCCGTCAACCAGCTCCAGTATTACATGCAGATGGTGCAGCAGGGCAGAATGTCGATGGTACAGCTCCCCTCTGCCGCCAAGATCATGTTGCTCATGTCGATGGTGGGCCAGCCCAGCGCCGAAGGCTACAAGCAGTTCATGAAGACGGCCGACCAGCAGATTGCGCAGTATCAGAAGCAGAACCCCGAGGTGGCCGAGGCTTTCTACAAGATTAAGGACGCCTGCCTTTACCTCGAGAAGCAGCTGCCCCGTGAGTTGCTTGTACAGAAGTACCAGGCCCTGCTCGCCTGCGGCATTGCTTCCAACCCCGTGTCGGCCAAAATGTCCTTCGACGCCGCCAACACGAACTATGACGTAGAGCTCGTGACAATCCCCTTCGCCAGTGTGGAAGACAAAGACATAAAAGTGACCGACGAGGACCTGAAGAAAAAATATGAGGAACTCAAGCCCATGTTCCGTCTGAGCACGCCCACACGCGACCTGAAGTTTATCCACGTGACCGTAACTCCCAGCACAAAGGACCAGGACAACATTCTGGCCGGCGTAAAGGCCATCGAAGATACCCTTCGCAAGGTGTCGGGTGCCAAGGCTGTCGAGGCCGTCATGAAGCTCAGCAAGTCTGAGGTGGACTATCAGAATGTATTCTTGCCCAAGGACGCTTTCCAGCCCATCAGCAGCGTCTATGCCGCCCTCGACTCCATGGCTGTAGGCGCCGTATCGGCAACGGCTGTTGAAACGGCCCGTCCCGGCGAGCAGCAATATGTTTCGGCCTTCAAGCTCGTTGCCAAGAAAACGAGTGCCGACTCCATGCAGGTTTGTCAGTTCGTGGCAGAAAACAAGCAACTTGCCGACAGCGTAGTAGCTGCCGTCAAGGGTGGTGCGGCTCTTTCGGCCATCGCCAAGAAGTACCCCGCTCTTGTGCAGAAGTACAACCTGAAGGGCGACACTACCTGGATTGATACGAAGTACTACGTGGAAGCCTCCGCCGACAACGATTCCGTAGCCGGCGCCTATACCAATGTCTGCCAGATTCCTGCCGGAACGACGGCTTATTATACGCAGACCGCTCCCGACGGTAAGTCGCTTTATATCGTGGCTGAGGTTCTGGCCGCCAAGGCACCGTCCGAGAAATTCAACATGGCTATCATGCGCTCTCCCTTGAAGTTCTCCAACGAGACTTATAATAACCAGCGCCGCCAGCTCTCCGAGTTCCTGGCCAAGAACAAGACGATCGAGGCTATCGAGAAGAATGCCTCCAAGGCCGGCTATACGGTGATGTCGCAGCCCAATACGAGCACTACCGACGCCATGAGCATCCGTATGCGTCTCGGCGGCGAGAACGGAGCCAAGCAGGCCTTCATCTGGGCCTTCGACGAGGCCGAGGCCGGACAGGTTTCGCCCATGGTTTACGAGTGCGGTACGAACAACGACCAGCTGCTCGTGGTTTGTGTCAGCGGCATTAACGACGATGATTATCTCGCCTGGGACAATGCCAACGTGAAGCAGACGCTCGAGAGCCTTGTCAAGCAGGACAAGAAAGCCGAGAAGATAATGGACGCTACCAAGAACGTGAAAGACATCAATGCCGCTAAGGCTGCCAAGGGCGCCCAGTATCAGGCTATCCCGACGATGAGCCTCGCGCAGCTCAGCCAGAGCGAGCCCTCGCTCGCCGGTGCGCTTGAACGCACGGCCAAAGGCAAGTTTACCGGAGCCGTCAAGGGCGCGAATGCCATCTATATGGCCAAGGTCTCCGACAAGAAGTCTTCGCAGGTTCCCTACAACGCCAAGCAGGCCTTGTTCAACGATGCGCAGAGCAACGCTTATGCGATATTCGGCCGCGATGGTTCGGTTATCTTCAACGCACTGATGAAGGATATGAAGATAGTAGACAAGCGCTATAAGTTCTAACTCCTGGAATGAGACATATACTGCGGAGGCGCGGCACGAATAAGTGTCGCGCCTCCGCTTTTATTTCCTCGCATTTCCCGGCTTGTTCCGGTTGATGAAGAGTCAGGAGTTCGGGGCGGGCGAGCGCGCCTGTAAAAAAATGGTCTTAGCCGATTTAAAAGTGTCGTTATTCCCTCCGAAATATTTAATTTTGCGTTGCTTATGGAACTTAGCGAACTATTACCACTCTATGCCGCTCATCCGCAGGTGGCCGCTCTTGCCAAAATTGTCGGCGACGGTGTTCCCGCTGTCACCTATGTCGAGGGACTGCGCGCCTCGTCCGCTTCTTTGGCGCTCGCCGCCCTGTCGCTCCGCCGGCTCCCGCCGCGTACTTTTCTCGTAGTTCTCAACGACGAGGAAGAGGCCGGCTATTTCTATCACGACATGGTACAGGCCCTCGGTACCGACGATGTACTTTTCTTCCCTTCCTCCTATCGCCGCGCCGTAAAGTACGGGCAGCGCGACGCCGCCAATGAGATATTGCGCACCGAGGTGCTCAACCGCCTTGCCCGTTCCGGTTCCGGCGGAGCAGTTGCCGGCGATGCGGAACGGCCCCTTTTCGTGGTCACCGCTCCCGCCGCTTTGTCCGAACTTGTAACCTCGTCGGCCGATATGCAGTCCGGTACGGTGGTGATAGAGGAGGGCGGAAGCTATGACCTTCCCGAACTTTCGGCGCGGCTGCTCGACCTCGGATTCCGCCGGCGCGACTACGTGTACGAGCCCGGCGAGTTTGCCGTGCGCGGCAGCATTCTCGATGTCTACTCCTTCTCCTCCGAATACCCTTACCGTATCGATTTCTTCGGCGACGATGTCGACAGCATCCGCACCTTCGAGGTGCAGACCCAGCTTTCGCGCGAGCGTTGCCGTCAGGCCAGCATCGTGCCCGAAATGGCTTCCGGCACCTCCGGCCTGGTCTGCTTCACCGAGTGCCTGCCGCCCGGCGCCTGCCTCGTAGTGCGCGACCTCCCCTATGTGTGCGAGGCCGTAGAGAAAATATACGCCGACGGTTTCGCCCGCCAGGCCGCCATAGAGCAGGCCGCCACCTCCGAACTCGAAGAGGCCGAGACACGCACGCGCCTGGCCCGTGAGTCGCTGCTTGTGCGCGGCGATGTGCTGCGGCGCGGTCTGCTCGCCCTGCAGCGCGTGGAGATAGGCGCCCGCCCGTCGGCCGTCGCCGGCGCCACGCTCCGCTTCGCCGTGAGTCTGCAGCCTTCTTTCCACAAGAACTTCGACCTTGTGCGCGACGCCTTCTCGTCCTACAAGGCGTCGGGGCACAAGATATACGTGCTGGCCGACAGCGACAAGCAGAACGAGCGCTTGCGCGACATCCTCGCCGAGCTTCGTGCCGGCGGTGCCGAAGCGGTCGACGAGACTGCCGCCGCCCTCTTCACCCCCGTGCGCCGGACGCTTCATGAGGGCTTTGTCGACGAGACCCTGCGCGTCTGCTTCTTCACCGACCACCAGATATTCGACCGTTTCCACAAGTACAGCCTCCGCTCCGACCACGCCCGCGACGCCAAGATGGCGCTCACACTGAAGGAACTCATGCAGTTCGAGCCCGGCGACTTTGTCGTGCACGTGGACCACGGCGTGGGCCGCTTCGCCGGGCTGGTGCGCGTGGCCGGCGCCGACGGCGTGATGCAGGAGATGATAAAGCTCACCTATCAGAACGACGACGTCGTCTTCGTGTCCATCCACGCCCTCCACAAGGTGTCGAAGTACAAGGGACAGGAAGGCGAGCCCCCGCGCCTGAGCCGTCTGGGCACCGGCGCCTGGGAGAAGATGAAGGAGCGCACCAAGAAGAAGATAAAGGACATAGCCCGCGACCTCATCCGCCTCTATTCGCGGCGCCGCGAGGAGAAGGGCTTCGCCTTCAGCCACGACAGTTTCATGCAGCACGAACTCGAGGCCGGTTTCGCCTACGAGGACACGCCCGACCAGCTGCGCGTGACGCAGGAGGTGAAGGCCGACATGGAGTCGCAGCGCCCTATGGACCGCCTCGTATGCGGCGATGTGGGATTCGGCAAGACGGAGATAGCCGTGCGCGCCGCCCTCAAGGCAGCCTGCGACAACAAGCAGGTGGCCGTGCTCGTGCCCACCACCGTGCTCGCCCTGCAGCACTACAAGACCTTCGCCGCGCGCCTCAAGGACTTCCCCGTGCGCGTGGACTACCTCAGCCGCGCCCGCTCGTCGGCACAGACCAAGGCCGTGCTGGCCGACCTGGCCGACGGCAAGATAAGCATCCTTGTGGGCACGCACAAGCTCATCGGCAAGGCCGTGAAGTGGCACGACCTCGGACTGCTCATCATCGACGAGGAGCAGAAGTTCGGCGTGGCCGTCAAGGAGAAGCTGCGCCAGCTCAAGGTAAACATCGACACGCTCACCATGTCGGCCACGCCCATTCCCCGCACCCTGCAGTTCTCGCTCATGGGCGCCCGCGACTTTTCCGTCATACAGACGCCGCCGCCCAACCGTCACCCCATACAGACCGAGGTGCACACCTTCAGCCACGAGATAATAGCCGAGGCCGTCAACTTCGAGATGAGCCGCAACGGGCAGGTGTTCGTCGTGACCAACCGCGTGTCGGCGCTGCCCAACCTCGTGTCGCTCATCAACAGGTACGTGCCCGACGCCCGCGTCTGCACCGGCCACGGACAGATGGCGCCCGCCGAGCTGGAGAAGGTTATCGTCGACTTCATCAACCACGACTACGATGTGCTCGTGTCTACCACCATCGTGGAGAACGGCATCGACATTCCCAACGCCAATACCATCATTGTGGACGCCGCCCACCACTTCGGACTCTCCGACCTGCATCAGATGCGCGGCCGCGTGGGGCGCGGCAGCCGCAAGGCCTTCTGCTATCTGCTCGCCCCGCCGCTGTCGCTCCTCAAGGACGACGCGCGCCGGCGCCTTCAGGCCATCGAGAACTTCTCCGACCTCGGGTCGGGCATACACATCGCCATGCAGGACCTCGACATACGCGGCGCCGGCAACCTGCTGGGCGCCGAGCAGAGCGGCTTCATAGCCGACCTCGGTTACGAGACCTACCAGAAGATACTGGCCGAGGCCGTGGCCGAGCTGAAGAACGAGGAGTTTGCCGACCTCTACGCCGCCGAGCTGGAGAAGCCGCAGGCCCTGTCGGGCGACCTCTTCGTGGACGACTGCTCCGTGGAGTGCGACCTGCACGCCTACTTCCCCGAGGACTACGTGCCCGGCGCCAGCGAGCGCATGCTGCTCTACCGCGAGCTCGACGGCATCGCCGATCCGGAGCAGCTCGCCGCCTTCCGCCGCCGCATGGAAGACCGCTTCGGCCCCCTCCCGCCCGAGGGCGAGGAACTGCTCAACATCGCCCCCCTGCGGCGCATGGGACGCCGCCTCGGCACGGAGCGCCTCATGCTCAAGAACGGCCGCCTCGTGCTCTACTTCGTGGGCAATGCCGACAGCGTGTTCTACCGCAGCGACACCTTCGGCCGCATCATCGCCTTCGCCGCCGCCAACTTCCGCCGCTGCGAGCTGGGCGAGCACAAGGGCAAGCGCCGCATGGTGGTGCGCGATGTGCACAGCGTGGCTTCCGCCTGCGACCTGCTCAGGCACGTGTTGAACGAGCAATAGGCCATGTGGCCGCGCCGGTCGTCGCCGTCAGCCGCCGGCCGCGCCGTGTGTTTCCGGCAAATAGCGATTTTAACACTTCTTGCTTTCCGTCGGAAAATTTAGTATATTTGCAGTAGCAGAGGGGCAGGCCGCAGTGGTCTGCCCCTAATTATTGGTACTTTTGGGCCTGATGCAAGGCAAAATGGCCCTGATCTTCGCACAAAAGCAAGTATTGCTTTTATGAAAAAGGTTACTTGCATTTCAAAAAGGGTTACTTGCATTTTGAAATACATTACTTCGCGGCCAAAATACATTACTTCCATTGACGGAAAAGACGCCGCGAAAAGTTGCCGAAAGTTAAATACGTTAAAGTCGCAGTCCGCCGAAGCGTCCCTTCGCCTATCGGCTCAGCCATAGTTTGAGGCGCCTGTTCATCGGTCGCTCGAAGCAGCGGTAGGAGAGCAGGCTCAGAAGCACGGTGAAGCAGAAGAGGAGCGGCACGGAGATGTACCACGCCAGCCGGAAGCCGGCGGCGGCCTGCCAGGCCGTGTAGCCCCGCAACACGAGGAAGTGGAGCAGGTAGAAACTGTAGCTGATTTCCCCGCCCAATATCAGGGGGCGGCACGACAGCGCCCTCGACAGCGCGCCCCGCTGCAGCGAGAAGGCGGCGAGCACCGCCGCCACGGGCAACCAGTAGTAGCAGGAATAGCGGTACACCTGCGGCACCCGCGGCGCACATAGATAAAAGGTCAGGAAGAGGGCCACTGAGGCCGCCTCCATCAGGGTGGCCCGGCGCACGGAGAGGGGCTTGCGCTTCAGCCGTTCGTACAGGTGGAAAAGCAACATGCCGACCATGAAGTCGGGGAAGCGCGCTATGGGGTTCACGTACCAGCAGCCCTTGGCATATTCCTCCGGCGTGAAGTGCATGCCCGCCACGAGCGGCACGCTTACCGCGCAGAGCGTCAGCAGCAGGCGCCGGCCGTTGCCGGCCAGCGGCACGAGTAGCGGAAAACAGAAGTAGAACAGTTGCTCGCAGCACAGGCTCCACGCCGGGCTGTTGAACGCGAAGAAGTAGCCCGGCAGGGGCACGTAGGCGTTGGTGAGGGTGAGCGAGGCGAGGAAGTGGCGGAGCCAGGCCAGCGCGCCCGGGGCGGCATGGAGGCCGCAGAGCGCGGCCATGAGCAGGGTGAGCCAGTGCAGGGGATACACGCGGGCCACGCGGGCCGCCCAGAATGCGCGCCTGCTGATGGCGCCTTCCTGCAACTTGCGCCGGTAGTTGTAGGATATGATGAAGCCGCTCAGCACAAAGAAGAAACTGACGCCCACGTAGCCCTCCTGAAAGAAATGTCGGGAGAACACATCGTCTATCATATAGCAATGTGTGAGGAATATCATCAGGGCGAATATGAACCTTAGCGATGTCAGTGAGTCGATCATGTCTTTTCTGAAAAACAGGTGCAAAGATACGAAAAAGGTCTCTATCTGTGCGCCTTCCGCCCTTTCGCGGTCGTGTATGCCCTGTCATTCTTCGGCACAAATATGTTTTTCTGCACATTCCGTTAATCTTGGAATTTATTTGTATTTTTGCATAAACTGGATTGCTTAATCCGAAAACGGGCAGTTATGAAAAGAAACCATACAGACGATGTAGCCTATTTCATCGCGTTTTGTATTGAAATATATAAAAATGCGCACTCTCTGTCTGGGGCAAGGGCTTCTCAGATCTTTTCCAGTCATGGCGTTATGGAGTACCTTGATGAAAATTTTGAAGTGCTGCACACCCAAAGTCCGGATTGGATATTAGGTGAGATAGAGGCTGTAATAAAAGACGATGAGCAATGACGGAATTGTATCACGGAAGTCTTGAGATAGTGACTTCACCCGAAATACGGGAGCCGAACCGTACGCTCGATTATGGCGCAGGGTTCTACCTCATATCTTCATCTGAGCAGGCTGAGGCCTGGGTCAGACGCAAACTCAGGGGCGGCGTCACTTTCGGATATGTCAATATCTACGAATATGACGCAACTATGGAAGAAGATCTCAAGACCCTGATCTTCGAACATCCGGATGAGACATGGCTCGATTTTGTGATGGCCAACAGAATGGAACGTGACTACAGGCATGACTACGACATCGTGAAAGGCCCGGTGGCGAACGACCGTGTCTATGCTTCGTTTGCCTTGTATGAAGCCGGACTTATAGACAAACAGGAACTGATACGTGGACTCCGGACTTATAAACTTGTCAATCAGATCTTGATTCACACAGAAAAGGCAATAGCTTGTGTACGGTGGAAAGAAGCAAGGGAGGTCAGAAAATGAACTATAGAGAAGTGACTCAGGCTAATCTTTACCTTATCCTTCCAGGAAAGGTAAGTAGAATGGCTGTTATGTATGCGGCAGATTCCGGCGTTTCGATCATTGAGGCGATGAAGCGCATTTACAGTTCTGCAACTTATCGGGAGTTGGAGAATGAAGACAGTAAATTGTGGCATTATGGGCCGGTGGCTTTGTATCAGACATTTCTTGAAAACCATTGACCGTCATGTTTCTGCCGTCAGCTATACGGACAATATCTCCTTAGTCTCGCAGGCTGCCTGACTAAATGTTTTTCATTTCAATAATCTTGCTGTCTTCATTGATTCATACGGAATGATGGACGGGGCGTATTGAAGCAGGTAATGCCGTTGAAGAAGTTATCGGCGGAATTGCTGCTGATGCTATTGTCTCGTACCGTACTTTCATAATAACATAAAAACGGAACAGCTCCGGAAGGAGGTGCCTTGCGGCGCTCTCTTCCGGAGCTGTGGCGAATAGTGTCGTCGCGCAGTCGGCTTACTTGACGAACTTGTGTGTGCGGGTGCCTTGCGGCGCGCTGATGGTCACGATGTACGAACCCTGGGGCATGTCAGCCGTGGAGAGTTGTACGCGGTCGGTGGCGGCGGAGAGCTGCTTCGACGCGAGCCGGATGCCGCCCATGTTGTAGATGGCGACGGCGGTGCCGGCTTCGAGTTTGCCTTCACATACCAGCTGGGCGGCATTTCTGTCGTGGCGCACGGAGATGGCGGCCAGTTCCGTCGGGATGGTGGTTACGCCGTCGGTGATGAGCGCGAGCGGCGTGAAGCGGAGACCGAACGAGTAGGTGCCCGAGGAGGGGCAGAGATACTTGTCGATGGTGCCCGGACCGCAGCTGCCGTTGCCAAGGCCCTTCTGCATGTAGTCGAAGTGGGCGAATATTCTCTTTGCGCTGCCGTTGGGCAGGTTCATTTCCCAGCCGTGGCGCTTGGCTTTAAGATCCGTGTCGTCGAAGTTGAGCAGCGAGAAGGACACCTGTCCTTCCGTCTCGATCTTCAGGCCCTTTCCCGTCTGCGGATTGAATATCTTCAGGTCGCGCAGGTCTTCGCGGTTGCCCATCGACTGCGGACGCAGGTAGGGTTCGAACATGTCGCCTACGGTGGTCGTGTAGCGGCCGAGCAGCGAGCCCGTCTTGCGGTCGATATAGTTCTCCCACGGTCCGCGGGCATAATATTCTACGGCATCCAGCTCGCCGGGGAAGCGCATGCCCAGGCCTATGCGGCGCAGGTCGCTCTTGACCGGCATGAAGCTGGCCTGAAGGTCGATGCTTCCGGCAGCGTGGATGGTATAGACGAAATCATAGGAACAGTTGCTGCCGTTGGCCTTGATGCTGACCGTAACGGTGCTGCCGTCGGCGGCGCGGCTGAAGGTGGCCGAGCGCTGGGTTATGCCGTTTTCGGAACTGTAGGCAGGGTCGTTGCCGAGAGGCGCCTCGTTTTCAATCCAGCGGTAGTTCTGGTAGTCGGGCGAACCGTTGGGGGCGATGAGCGAGAGGTCGTCGCCGGCCACTTTCCAGGAGTTGATGCTGCCGTTCTTGTTGAAGACGATAGTCATCTTGCTGTTGCTGACGGTTGTGTTCATCAGGCTTTCTTCTATGACGAGCGGGTCGTTGGCCGCGGCTACCTCGGGCAGCTTGGCGCTACGTTCGCGCAGGGTGTACTGCTGTGTGGCTACCGTATAGCCGGCCTCGGCATAGGGTGTGGCCTCTTTCAGGCATACTTCGAGGTTGAGCAGCGTTTCCACATCAGCTTTGGGCTGTGTCGTGTAGGGGATGGCCATTTGTCCGGCCAGTCCGGGATTGGTGGAGGGCAGGTCCACCTGGCCCGTCTCTACGGCGACACCGTTCTCGAGGACGGTGTACTTCAGAATGAAATTGTCGGTATTCGTGAAGTTGTAGGCGTTGGAGAACTGCAGGGTCTTGTTGGCAGTGGAGAAGCGGTTGAACTTGATGTTCTGGTACACCTTCTTTACCTCTGTCAGTTTGGCCGACCATGCGCGGTCTGCCGTGACGAGACCGTTGTTGCAGAAGTTGCCCTGATGAGGGCCGGGGTAGTCGTAGCCCGTAGTGAACTTGTGTTGTCCGTTCTGGATGAGTGTGCCGTTCTTGATGTCGTTGGCGGCGTAGACGGACTGGTCCACCCAGTCCCAGATACAACCGCCGATGCCGTAGCGGCTGCTCTCCACGATATCCCAGTATTCCTGCAGGTTGCCTACGGCGTTGCCCATGGCGTGGGCATATTCGCACATGAAATAGGGTTGGCTGCGCCAGTTTCTGTTGCCGTTGCCTTCCACATCGTCCAGTCCCGGATACATCTTGCTCCATATCTCCGTGGCCTGTCCGCCGGCGCGGGTGGCACCCTCATAGTGTATGGGGCGCGGGTCGAGTTCGCGGGTGGCTGCGAAACTGGCCTCGTGATTCTGTCCGTATCCGCTCTCGTTGCCGAGGCTCCAGAAGATGACGGAAGGATAGTTGCGGTCGCGTATCACCATGCGGACGGTGCGGTCGATGTATTGCGGTTTCCAGGAGGCGATGGACGAGATGCAGGAGTTGCCGTTGTCGTTCCAGCTGCCGTGACATTCCACATCGGCCTCGTCCATGATGTAGAGTCCGTAGTGGTCGAAGATGGAGTACATCTTGGCCTCGCGCGGATAATGGCTCGTGCGTATGGTGTTCACGTTGGCCTGCTTCATCATGGTCACATCCTTTAACATGGTGGCCACATCGAGACTGCGGCCGTGTACGGGGTGCGTGTCTTGTGTGTTGACGCCCTTGAAATATACCTTCTTGCCGTTGATGTAGACCAGTCCGTTCTTTATCTCGATGTGGCGGAAACCGAATTTCGTCGAGAAGGCCTGCTCTTCGCGGTCGCCGTCCTTTTGCGAGAACGCTACCGTGTAGAGCGCGGGCGATTCGGCCGACCACAGTTGCAGGTCAGACAGCGGGCCGAACGATATGAGTTCGGTCTTTTCCGTCTCTCCGGCCTCAAAACTTACCGGCAGTTCCTGAGTGGCCACTGTCTCGCCTTCGGGCGAGAGCAGGGTGACATGTATGTTCTTTTCCACTTCGGCTCCGTCGCGGTTGTTCACGGTGAGTTCCACCTCCATCGAACCGCTGCGGTAGTTGTCGGCGGCATTGAGTGTGCTGCTGATATAGTGGTCGCGGATGTAGGTCTTGGGCGTGGCGAAAAGGTATACATCGCGGTAGATGCCGCTCATGTGGAACATATCCTGTCCCTCGAGGTATGAGCCGTCTGTCCAGCGGAACACCTGTACGCATACGTTGTTGTCGCCCTCGCGCACGTGGCCGGTCACATCGAACTCGGCGTCGTTGGCCGATCCCTGCGTGTAGCCCACGTAGCGGCCGTTTATCCACACGTAGGCGCCGCTGTATATGCCGTTGAAGTGGAGGAAGACACGTTTGTCGCCCCAGCCTTCGGGCAGGGAGAAGTTGCGGCGGTAGGAGCCTACGGAGTTGGTCAGGCCGCTCTTCATGGCGATGTAGGGCGGATTGTCGGCAAAGGCGTAGTTCACGTTGATATAGAGCGGAACGCCGTAGCCTTTCATCTCCAGGCAGGAAGGCACGCTGATGGTGTCCCAGGCCGAAACATCGGCTCCGTCGGCCCAGAAGGCCTCTTCGCCCGGCCGCTGGTCGGGCGAGCTTACGTAGTTGAGTTTCCACAGTCCGTTGAGAGTGAGCACTTCCGAACTTTCCGGCGTGAGCCAGGGCTTGTCGTAGCGTGCGTCTTTCTTCATCTCCTCCGTCGAGGCGTAGGGAATGTAGGTGGCGTGGGCGGGTTCCTTGTTCTCTTCAAAGAACTTCTCGTTTTCCCAGTCGTTGCGGGGCAATTCGGGCGGCGGCGCCACGGTGCGCAGGCTGAAGCGTGTGTTTTCGCCCGTCTCCTCCACCATGCGCGTGGAGCCGTTGTCGGCGGCCGAGATGTAGTAGTTCTTGCCGTTGCGGGTGTAGCGTATGTGGTACACTCCCTTTTCGCCGTCTATGGGTACGAAGGTCGCTTTCTGATTGTCCGACGATCTGTTGGCCGTCCACTGCAAGGGGCGGAAGGAACTTTGCAGACCGGCGTCGAGCGCCTTGTTGTAGGTCTTGTTGAAGAGGATGAACGTGCCGCTGGTGTTGCCGCTTTGCAGCGTCCATACCTGCCCGTAGTTGGCTTCTTCCGGTTCGTCCGCGTATATGAGACTGTTGTCGGAGAAACTCTTGCGGTTGGAGAGCACCTTGCCGGTGGCCGTGCTCGTAATCACATAAGAAAGGCCGGTGCAGGGCACGGTTACTTCCTTGCCCGTTTCCTCCAGCCGGAAGTAGGATGTGGCAGCACTGAGATCGGTCTCCATCTTCAGCCGGCCGTCTTCCAGCGCGGTCAGCACGCGCGAGCCGTCGGCGGCGTATAGCAGCTGATAGGCGCCTTCAGTGTCGGCCACAGGCTTCACCAGAAATTTCTGGTTGTCATTGCTCGCATCGGTGTCCCATTGCAGCACTATCCACGGCGATGCCGCCTTCGGCGCCATGTCTATGGCCTTGTTGTAGTTGGGGTTGCACACGACAAAGACATCCTCGTCCTCTCCGGCGGGAATGAAGATCCACTCTTGTCCCGCCGACGCAGGGTCGGCTTCGGCCAGTGTGATGGCCGCATCGTTTTCGCCGCTGTTGCCGTTGGTTACGGCGCGACCGTTCGCGGTGTTGATGAGCCGGTAGCTCTTTCCCGGCTGCAATCCGTTTCCGGTCTGTGCCGTCAGTGGCAGGCAGCATAGTAGCAGGATCAGGAATGTCATTCCGAGCCGGCTGTGAAAATAGATTCTTTTCATGCAGTTATGTGTATAATGGTTTTATTCCTCATGGTACGGCACCGGTATGATAGATATGTGGGGCCAATATTTGGCAAATATACGAAAATATCCATAAATGCCGAATATTAATGAATAAAAGTCGGCGAAAATCAGTAGGGTAGCAATAGCGCAGACTTTTATATAGACAAAAAAACTTTTATAGCCGGGACAGTCGTAATAGCTATAGCAGCTATAATGGCTGTCCCGGCTATAAAAATAGCCCAGGCTCCGGGAACTTATTCGCCGCCGTTCGCTATTTTCCCGTAAACGCGGCGTGCCACCTCTATGCAGTCGCCTTCGGGGGCGGCGGAGTAGGGCGCGGCGGATTTGGTCCACGGCTCTTCCACGGCGTACCAGTCGATGGCCGCGCCGGTGTCGCCGCGCAGTTCCGCCGCCGTGTGCCGCACCCACAGTTGCCAGCGCTTGTAGTAGAAGTCGCGCAGCAGGCCGTTCCATTCGCGGTGGGCGTAGTCGCGCAGTCCGCCCCGGTTGGCCGCCTCGCGGTCGCCCCAGGTCGTTATCTGTGTGCGTGCGTTCCATTCATACAGGGCCTTCTCCTCCGGCGTCCGGCCCAGGCGGCGCGCCTTGGCTATCCATTCTCCCACGCGGAACTCCCGGCGCGTGCCCAGCAGCTCGTCCTGCAGCAGGATGAGGTTGAGAAAGCGCCCGGCGGCCGCGTCGAAGAGCGGTGCCTCGCCGGCGCGGATGGCTTCACGCATCACGCCGTGCACCAGTCGGCCCTTTTCGGCCACGGCCTGCCGCACGATGTCCACGAGGTCGTATTCGTAGTTGTTGTTGCCGCGAAACTCGTCGGCGGCGGAGAGGAAGAGGCCGGCGGCGCGTATCACCTCCTGCGGGTCGTAGTAGTCGCTCATTTCCGACCACGACGACACCTGGTAGGCCTGTTTCGAGGGCCGTGCGCAGAATATGGACTCGTGCGTGCCCTGCTGCGTGGAGGCCGCGGGGCAGTTGTATATGCTGTTGCTCAGTATGCGCCAGGCCTCCTCTACGGCCGGATTGCTCTTGCCGTAGCGGGCTGTGGTGTAGTCTTTCAGCCATTCGTCCTTGTCCGTCAGTCCGTCGCGCCAGGGCAGTTCGCAGAGCAGTTCGAACATGACCGGATTGTTTTCCGATCCCTCCATCGTGAGGCCCACGCCGCGCATCGTCGTGCCGAAGCGGCTGGCGCGCGCCTTGCCGAAGGCGTCGATGAGGTGCTGCATCTTGCCGTGCAGGCCCACGTTGCCGCCGAAGTTGAGCAGCATGCAGAATATCCAGTCGTGGCCGTCGAACCCTTCGGGCCGCGCCCATTTCGACGCCGTCTCGCCCCACTGCGGCCGGCTTTCCGAGTAGAGGTCGAGCACGACGAGACTGCCGCGGTCGAGGTTCTTTATCATGTCATGGCGCGGGTTGGCGCCCCAGGCCTGCACCACCCATGCCGCGTGCGGATTGTTGCGCTTCATGGCCTTCATGATGGCCTGCCCTGCGGCGTCGAGGTCCACGCCCTCCACGTTGCCGCCCTCGTGAAAGGGGTCCATGCTGTAGTAGGCGGCCTTGCCGTAAAGGCGGTTCAGCTCCTCGTAGTATACGGCCGCAATCTCTTCGAAGCGCGGGTCGGTGGGTTGCAGGAAGGCCGGCCGGCGATACGAACCCCAGTTGTCGGGGTCGGTCACGTTGAGGCCCAGACGCTCGCGTGCGTCGTGGGGCACCATGCCCGAGTAGCCGGGCAGCACCGGCTCGATGCCGTATTCGCGCATGCGTTTCAGTATCTTCTTCTGCAGTGCCTCCTGTTGCGCGTACCAGTTGTCGGGGTTGGGGCCGCCCCATCCCTCCAGGTTGTTCATCAGCCACCAGGCCTGGAAGGCCGGACCGGCCACGAAGGCGTCCACACCCTTGCGGTCGTAGCCCAGACGCCGCAGCACGTTGCGCCACACCACATCCGTGCCCACCAGCGCCAGCGGCATGTTGATGCCGTGCAGGGCCATCCAGTCGATCTCCTGCTCCCAGCGTTCCCAGTCCCAGAAGGCCATGGTGTAGGAGTAGGTGCAGTAGTTGAAGTCATAGCGCAGCTTCAGGTCCGTTTCGTGGCGTTCCTTCCGGCTCACGGCGGGCAGCCGCTCCGGCAGGCGCGCCTTCATGCCGTTCCACGACAGGTGTATGTGGGCGTAATATTTCAGGTACCAGTTCACGCCCGTGGCGATGGTCACGTAGCTGTTGCCCCTCACCACGACCTTGTCGCCCTTTTGGTCGAGTTCGAAGAAGTCGGTGTCCGACTTCACCTTTTCGATGATGAATTTCCGGGAGGCGCCCTTGTCGATGCGCTCGAGCAGGCCCGCGATGGGAGAGGCCGCCCGGGCTGTTGTCTGCACGGCCGCCAGTGCTGCCAGACAGAGAAGCAGCGAAAAAAGTTTTTGTTTCATAATGCAGGTATACGGATTCTTTAAGGTTGTTATGAAGAAAAAGTCTTTCGGCCGCAAAGTTAATATCTTTTTTACAATCGTCCGCCGTTGCCGCCGGCATTATCGACGAGTGCCGCCTATGGCTCGACGGGCGACTGCATCTTCTTCCTTTGAAACCCGGCTTAAACTAAAATTTTACTCTGAATGCCGTCTCTTAAACTAAAAAAACACCGCTTTTCGCGTTGAAACGCGCGCTTAACCTAAAAAATGACGCGAGCGGGTTTGTCTTGACTGAACTTGGGGCGGGCGAGGCCGGAACAGCGCGGTTCGGCTTTTACTGTCCGGTGTGCTCTTTTTGGGGGACGGACATCAGGACCGGCGCCGGTCCTGTCCGGTGCGCGGAGGCGGTGGTTCTGGGAGGGGGGGAGGTGCGCGACGGTGGATGTGCGTTCCCGATAGCTCCGAAATGAAGGTTTTACCCCTCACGAACCCTGTTTTTTTTGTTTCCGTTTGTTTTCCTTCATTTTCTCGTATCATATTGTTTTTATGTGCGTTGTGCTGAAGGCAAGCTGCCTCGGCGCGGCGGTGCGCCGGCCGCCCGCCGAAACCGCGGCGCTATTGGTTTGCGGGCGCGGCTGCGGGGTGGGGGAGTCGGGAGGGACTTCCGGCGACGGTCCTCCGGCATCTTGCTGATAATCATCGTGCTGTGCTGAAAGCAAACGGCCGCGTAATGTGGCGGCACTGCTTGGCGCGGCGCGGACGCCGGGCGCCGGCCGGCGGGCAGGCGGCGCCGGCCGAAAAGCACTACTTGGAATTTTTACACGAGTAAGTGCTTTTAAAATTCCAAGTAATGCTTTTTCGCAATGCAAGTAGTGGTTTTCGTGAAGGCGTTTCCTTCAGCTTTTCCGGCATATATCCTTCAGTGTAACAGATTGTCATATAATTTCTTACCGTTAAATGAAGGAAATGCGGAACAAAATTGTTTTTCGGGAGGAAAGGGCCCTTCCGCACCTTCAGGCCCGCCCCGCCGTCCCCTCGTGACGGTTCGGTAAAGGGCCCGCCCCTGTGTCCGACCTTCACTTTCTTCCGCAAAAAAACTTATGGCTGTGCGTGGCGCGCCCTAAAGCTATAGTCTATCAAGCCGTTCCGGCGTTTTTTGCTCCCGCCGGAGGGCCTTACGGCCCTTTTGGTGCCCGTTTTTCGCGGCTTATCAGCCTTTTTAGCAGAAATATTTTCAATTTAACAATTTTTACCCCCCCCGATTTCCGATTTTAACGTTTTGCCCTTACCTTTGCGCCCGAAACGTGGGGTTGCGGCTCCTGCTCCTTTGCGCCGGTGCGTGGCTTGAGGCTGACCGTTTCGCGTAACGGCTCGCGGGTCTGAAAATGAAACAATATTTTTTTATAACGGTCAAATCATCGGCTTGCTGCGAAAATGACTAAAACCACATAATTAACTAAAAAACAAAAGGAAATGAGAAAATTTACATTTCTTCTGTCGCTGCTGCTGGCGTGTGTCGGGGCGGCGTACGCGCAGACGCCTTTCGCGCCCGAAAGCGGTAAGGCTTATTTCTTGCAGGACAAGGCTACGGGCCTGTACCTCGACATGACAACCGACGGTAAAGCGGACAGCGGACATAACGCGAGTCTGAATACTGCCGCTACGCAGATCTATTTCGAAGCTGATCCTGAAAATTCGGACAAATGGGCACTCCGAACCGGCAACGGTGAAGGCAATTTTCTCGGCGCCAACAGCTGGAATACGAGGATAGACGAGACCTCAGCCAAATACTGGACTGTGACGGCCACCGAGATTGATGGTGCTACTTATTATAAGTTCAGTCAGGACTTTTCTAATCTTACCGGCAGTATGGGCTATGACAGCGGAGCCTCCGGGGCATCTCTCTATTGCAACAAGGCGGGGGCGCAGTGGGCGCTTGTGCCTGTGCCGGACGATGTTGTGACGGTGACCTTCAACTATTATCTTGACGGCGGTACGGAGATTTATGCGACCCAAAGCGTTCAAGGCATTTCCGGTACGGCTTATGCCTCTCCCGTATTGGACTATACAACGGGTTCTGTGTCTGGTGTATTTGGCAAGAATGATGAAGCGGTCAGCGTGCAGATAACTTCCGCTCTTCCGTTTCAGGTTTCGCCTGACAAGGATCATTTAATATGGCAAGCTTTAGGCATACGCCCTTCGAATAGAATTTGCAAATTTCAGTATGATGGTGATGACCAGATAGTCAGTGCGCCTGAAGTAAGCAATAGCTCAGCTGAAGGCTTTACCGACAATCAGTTATGGGCCTTTACAGGAAATTTGGTCGATGGCTTTAAAATATATAATAAGGCTGCCGGCGCCGATAAGTGGTTGCGTAAGAACGGCAGCGAGGCACAAGTCTCTGCCACCGATGATAATAATGTATGGTTTGTTGCCGCTCCCAATGCTAATGCAAATGCCGACTTGTCTACAGACTGTTGTTTCCATTTGGCCAATAATAATGATTGTTTTAATCTTCAAGATGGTTGTGTGAAATTTTGGTGGGACAAGGATGTTGGTTGCGTAGTCCGCTCTTATGCTCCGAGTTTTCCCTTGAGAGAATATGTGAAGGACTTTGCCCAGGCGCCTGCTGAAGGTGTGGTAGGTCAGCTCCGCGATCTTGAGAAGATTTTGGCTATACAGACCGCTTACGGCAAGACTTCTGCCGATGCCTATGATATGGTTGGCGTGCAGGAACTGAAGAACGCCATTGCCGCCGCCGACTTCACGGATGTCAATGCTTTTGATGCCAATAAATACTATCGTCTCTTGAACGTGTCCTATGCCGATGAATACATGGTGGGCGGAACGGATACGAATGTGTATGGCGCCGAGAAAAGACAACTGACAAATCTCAATTCTGTATTCAAGTTCGAACCGACGACTACCGACGGACAGTATTATATAACGGTGAACGGACGGTATTTCGGCAAACTGACAACAAGCGTGACTCTGCAGCTGGTGTCGGCGGACGGCGTTCGTGGCGAATATAGCGTCGTGGCTCTTGACGGTACTCCGAAATATGTGTTCCAGGATAAGACAAACACAGCGAATCCCGGTCAGGCTTATCTGCACCATGCCAATCATAACGGCGGCAACAATATTGTAGGTTGGGGTACCGGCGCTTCGGCTTCCCAGTGGTATCTGGTTGAGGCCAAGTCTGTCAAGGTGGGTCTTAATGCCGCCGACGGCAAGAGCTACTCCACCGTTTACCTGCCCTTCGACGTGGAGGCAACCGGCAACACGAAGGCCTATTACGGCAAGGAAATAGGCGGCACCGATACGGAAAAGACCATCACCATGACCGAAACTCCGGACAACAAGGTGAAGGCCCTGCAGGGCGCCCTGCTCGTGAACGAGGCCGCCGAGGCTGAGGCTGTGCTCAACATCGTGGCCGATGCCGACGAGCCCGCACAGGCCAACCTTCTGAAGGGTTCGTGCACGGCTGAGACCAAGGACGCCGGAACGGTCTATGTGTTCGGCAACGGTTCGGCCGGTGTAGGCTTCTACAAGAACAACGGCAACCTGAAGGCCAACCGCGCCTATGTGGACGGAGTGGCCGGCACGATGCTCGTGATGAAGTTCGGCGGCGAGACCACCGGCATCATCGGCGGCGTTCAGACCGAAGGCGCCGGCGAGGCTCCCCTCTACGACCTGAGCGGCCGCCGCGTTGTGAAGGCCGGCAAGGGCGTCTACATCAGCAACGGCAAGAAAATCTATGTGAAATAACCAAAGAACGACGACAATCATGAAAAAGACATATATGACGCCGCGCTCCCTTGCGGCAGAGCTGAACGTTGAGAACCTGCTTTGTGCCTCTCCTGTCTACGGAATGCACGATGAGCAGGCCGAGCAATGGTCGAACAGGCACGAGGGCGGCTGGAACAGCGACTCGTGGACCGCTACGGAGGAGGACTGAGCGTCGGCTTCCCTCTCTCCGTCACCGACACGCCGGCGGGCCGCGGCCCGCGAGACGACGCGGGGCCGTGCGGTCCGCCGGTGTTATCCCGCTGTTGCGGCAGGTGTGCCGCGATAGTTGTAATTTTTCTTATATTGATGATTGCCGTGCCGTGCGAAGTGATTTCGCGCGGCACGGCCTTTTTAGGAGAATCTTTGTCTGGCGGAATGTCAGCCCGGGATTAAGGGCTGAATTTATTGGCGGACTTTGCGGGGCTGAGCCGGGATGAAAGATACTGGCTGCGCCCGGCATGAGCTGAAAATAAATGCGGGGCAGGCAATTTGCCTAATCCTCCAAGTTGATTAGGTCGTAAAACATCAGGCGGGTCGGCTTCTCCGCATCCGTACTGTTCAGGTATAGAAAACCGTTTTTCAGATAGAATGGTTCGGCGGTGTGGTAGGCGTCTACGGTGAGGAATCTGCATCCCGTTTTATTGTCGGAAACGAAATAGCGCTTCATGAAGTCCAGCAGAATGGAACCGATATGTTGGCCTCGCGCGGTTTTGCTCAGCGTAAAGCGGCATAGTTTCGCTGCCGGATAGTTGGTGAGTCTCTTCTCGTTGACGAATCGGTGCCTGCGGAACTTGTTGAACTCATTGTTGGACGGGAAATCTTTTATGGTAATCCTGTCGTTCGCCAAACTGAAATATCCGACTGTCTCTTTGTCGGAATTTCTTTCGATGATGTATGTGACGGCCAGTAAGGCGTCGCGATATAAAGGGGCATCGTTGAGGATGAAGTCGCCCAGGTCCTCGTCGTCACACGAGAATGCCGTCACCCGTTCGCCTGATTCAAGTTTTCGGATGCCGTAGTTGCTGTAGAATTCGTCGAAAGTCATCTTCCCTGATTACGGGCTAACATTTTCATGACAGTTTCGTACGCGGCTTTTATCCGGGCTTTGCGTTCCGGCGTCTCCGGCCGTGGCGTATTCATCAGTTCGACGAACCGACGGGCGTCCTCGCCGCTGAGAACCGGGGTGTCTTGTATAGGTCGTGCCATGGTCTTGTGCTTTTGTTTAGGATTTAGTACAAAGTTATGATAAAAAGGCCGCATATCAAACTGGCGGCCCGTAAAAATGTTGTTTGGGGGATATTGGCAAGGTTTTGCTCCTTGCAGTCGGTCGCCCTATCTTGCCGAGTCGGTCGGCTCTTCGTGGTGCGGCCGGTGCGCGTCGGCATTGGCGGCGGGGAGGGAGTCGGCGACGGCGGCGGGCGGCGCGGTCACGGAGTCGTTGGCGGCCGGCGCGAGGCTGTCGGCGGGGAGGGTGGCGGTGTCCGCCACTTCGGGCGCCGGTCCGGGTAGATTGTTGGGCAGGGCGGTCGGCTCGGACAGATCGTCGGAGGCGTTGCCTGTGGTTTCCGTGGCAGGCGGCAGAGAGGCGGCGTCTTGCGGCGTGGCGGTGTCGGCGTAGAGAATGGACCGCCCGCCGACGATGATGACAGCCACGAGGCCGACGAGCGTCAGGGCGTTGCAGATGAGGTCGGCGCGGTCTTTGCGCTTTTCCTCCTGTGGGGTATTGTTGTTGGTTTCTTCCATTTGGTGCGGCGTGGACTGGTTGTGGGGAATGGGGTGGGGCGACGGATGGTCATTCGTCTTCTTCGAGGTCGTCGAGGTCGAAGTCGCTGTCGAGAAATACCGGGGCGGCGAAGTCGTCGAGCGCCCGGCGGTCTTTCTTGGTGGGGCGGCCCGTTCCGCGCGCGCGGTCTATGAATCCGCTGATGCGGCTCATCTCCAGCAGTTCGTACTGCTCCGGAGCGGTGATGTTCTCCAATATTTCGGGCAGCAGCCGGGCGCCTACCCGCTTCTCTATGGCCTGCAGCACGCGGAAGGTGTAGGTGACGGGCGGCTTGCGCACGCTGATTTCGTCGCCCGGCTTTACGGTGCGCGAGGGTTTGGATTGTGCGCCGTTTATGGCGATGCGGCCGTTCTTGCAGGCGTCGGCGGCCAGCGTCCTCGTCTTGTAGATGCGGGCGGCCCAGAGCCATTTGTCAAGTCGTGCTTCCATGATGGTGCGGGTGTTTCCGGTTACTTCTTGTTGTAGTGGTTCATGGTGAACTGTATGCCGGAGAGGGCGAAACTCTTGACCATTTCGCCGGCCGTGGCCAGGCGCTCGTCCATGACGGCGAGGTCTTCCTCGCCGAACTCGCCGAGCACGAAGTCCACCTGTCCGCCGCGCGGGAAGTCGTTGCCGATGCCGAAGCGCAGGCGGGCGTATTGTTGCGTGCCGAGCACGGAACTGATGTGGCGCAGGCCGTTGTGGCCTCCTTCGCTGCCGCCGGGGCGCAGTCGCAGTTGTCCGAAGGGCAGCGCGAGGTCGTCCACCACGACGAGCATGTTCTCGACGGGTATCTTCTTCTCGTTGAGCCAGTAGCGCACGGCGTTGCCCGAGAGGTTCATGTAGGTGGACGGCTTGAGGAGGATGAGCGTCTGGTTCTTTACCTTGAGGGTGGTGACGAAGCCGTAGCGCTTGTCCTCGAATACGAGATTGGACGCCTTTGCGAGGGCGTCCAATACTCTGAATCCTATGTTGTGGCGGGTACGGGCATATTCGCTGCCGATGTTGCCCAGCCCGACAATCAAGTGGTTCATGCTGTTGTAGTGCGGTTGTGGGTGATGAGAGAAGGCGGAGGGCTCCGCGTGTCCCGTCGGAGCGGGAGCCTCCGCCTTTCTGTGTTCTCTTATGAATATGCTCCGCTTATGCCTTGGCGGCTGCTGCGGCGGCACCCATGGCGGCACGGGTCATCTTGACGGTGCATACGATGACCTCCTTCGGAGTGATGAGCTCGAGGCCTTCGAAGTGGAGGTCGCCGGCCTTGATGCTCTTGCCGAGCTGGAGCTTCGTCACGTCGATGTCGAGCTTCTCGGGGATGTTCTCGTAGAGGGCCTTCACTTTGAGCTTGCGTACCATGGTGATGAGGCGGCCGCCGGCGCGTACGCCGTCTGCCAGACCCTGGGGAGCGATGGGCACACCCATTACGATGGGGCGCTCGGCGTGTACTTCGAGGAAGTCAACGTGGAGCACGTTGTCCTTTACGGGGTGGAACTGCACTTCCTTGAGGATGGCCTTGTGGTCCTCGCCGTCGATCTTGATGTCGATGAGGTAGATGTGAGGCGTGTAGATTATCTTGTTGATTTCCTTCTCGCTTACTTCGAAGTGAACGGCTACGGGCAGACCGTTTTCGTCTTTCTTCTCGCCGTAGATGACGCAGGGTACATTACCGTTCTTGCGAACTTCCTTGGTGGCTTTCTTGCCGAGGTCGGTACGCGAAGTACCGCTGATTGCAATTTGCTTCATAATGAAAAATGTGTTACTCTAAATTAAGTTGTTAAAGGCTTAATTCGCCATCACACCGTGAGCCTCTCGGGGCCCGGGTAAGACAAATCGGCTGCAAAGATACTATTTTTCAATGAAGTGGCAAATATCACGGGGCCTTTTGTGTGGGTTCCTGTGGAATGAAGGCCGAATTTTTTAAGGTGGCGCCGCGCCGTGTAACGATTTTTACGTATCTTTGCACGAAACAAAATACTGGAATATATGGCAGGATAAGAGAAAAATAACGCGAATTAAGATTCGAAATATTTAAGAAGCGTATTACTTTATCTTTGGCAGAGGGAAACCTGAGAAACTTTTTTCTGCACCAACGAAAAGTAGAGTAAGCGCTCGCATAGTAAAATATGCGGGCTTTACTTTGGTTGTTGGTGTATGGTTTTCTCAGGACCTCCCTCTGCGAGCAAGGATTGCCCGCTATTTTTGTGCCCTGTGCCGAAGACTGCGCAGGTGTGCGGCCACTCTCCGAAAGGCGGCGGGAAAGAAAAGCAGACAGCGGATAACAGACAAGAAGAGAAATGTGAAACCACGGTCCGGCACGGGCCGCCAACGACTGTAGCCTATGGAAGAATAAGAAGACCCTGCGGGAGAAACGCCCACATTTTAATGAGAAAAAGCGCATTACTTCATTTGAGGCAGAGGGAAACCTGAGAATTTTTTTTCTGCATCGACCGCAAAGCGGAGTAGGCGCAGGCGCGGACATGGCTGGGGCCGCGCGTCTGTCTTGTACGTTATATTCGTCTTTACCGTGTTGATATTGCAAGTGAAATGATGCTTCCGCGTCCTGGGCGCGGCGGCGGTGTGGCTCAGTGCTTTTTCATGTGGGCGTCGCGTGCGCGTGCCACGCTGAGGGCCACACCTTTTTGCTGATATTTAAACAAGAAAACTTTTACGCAATGACGAATATCATGAACAGATCATTCCTTTATCCTGCCGGTTTGTTGCTGTCGGTGCTCCTTCTGGGGGCGTGCCGCACGGCGCCTGTCGCTTATGAACAGAGAGTGGCGCAGCTGTTTACGAAGAAAGCGCCGGCCAAGGCCGTGACGCGCGACAATCCCGGCGCCACCAGTATGGAGAAGACCGTGCTGCGCTGGTTCTTCGACTCTGCCCCGCGCGGTTCGCGCGTGTTCTGGCGCGTGGTGTCGGGTGTGCCCGATGAGGTGAAGAATACCAACGAACTCTATCTCGGCACGACGCCCTACGAGGAGACGCGCTCCTTCAACATTATCGGCCTCACCGAGGAGAATGCCCGCGATGTAGTCGTGGAAATACGCCTCTCGCGCAAGGGCTACCTCGACCAGGTGAAACGCTTCAACGTGCGCCAGGCCCTTGACCAGCAGGAGATAAGCAGTTTCTTCGACCTGGTGGAAGAAGAGAAATGATGGACAATATGAAATTACTTAAAACGATTAGTGAAAAATGAAAAAGAAAATAGTAGGATTTATGAACGTTGCATTGATGGCTGCGGCCGTCGTGCTGGTTTCGTCGTGTGCGAGCATCCTGTCGGGCACGAAGCAGAAGGTGCAGATCAACTCCTATCCCGCCGGCGCGCGGATATTCGTGGAGGGCCATGACATGCTGGCCGTCACTCCGGCCAGCGTGAAGGTGCCGCGCAAGAAGAAGGTGCGCATAATGTTGCAGAAGGAACATTACGAGGACGGCGTCATCAATCAGAAAGGTGGGTTCAACGGAACGGCTGTCGCCAACATCCTGTTGGGCGGCGTACCGGGACTGCTCGTAGACTGGGGTACCGGAGCCATATATAAGTATCCGAAGGAAATCAACTATCGCTTCAGCGGCGCTGCCGAGACGGAGACGAACGCGGCGCCGCCGGCGGAGAAGTCGAAGGCTGTGTCGCGCGAGGCGGCCGGTAAGAGCGATTTGGAAAAGGTCATCATCCGCTGGTTCTTCGATTCCGCCCCGCGTGGCTCGCGCGTGTTCTGGCGCGTGGTGTCGGGCGTGCCCGATGAGGTGAAGAATACCAACGAACTCTATCTTGGTACGACGCCCTACGAGGAGACGCGCTCCTTCAACATCCTCGGCCTTACCTATGAGAACTCCCGCGATGTGGTCATCGAGATCCGCCTCTCGCGCAAGGGCTACCTCGACCAGGTGAAACGTTTCAACGTGCGTCAGGCCATCGACCAGCAGGAGATAAGCAGTTTCTTCGAACTGGTGAAGGACGAGGAGTAGTTCCGTCCGTTCCGCGCGTATGGCCCGGACCTCCCGTCCGGGCTGTCGCGTGGATTTTCCGCCTGATGTGGCACCCCGTTCTGCAGGGCTTTTTAGCAATGTCGGGAATGCTTGATCTATAACCATTTATGAAACCTCTGAAAAGCATTACTTGGAATTTAAAAAGTACTTACTCGTGTAAAAATTCCAAGTAATGCTTTTTGCAACACGAAGTAGTGCTTTTCGGAGATGCGCTTGTTCTTCGTTTTTTGCGGACGGTTTGGGACGTTGCAGCTTTGATTGCTGATTGGATTTTCTGGTTGTATTTGCTTCTTTCAGTTCGCTGCGTACATATTATATATTTGTATGCGTTATTTCTTATATATATAATATGTGTAGCACCATTTGGGCGATGAAGAGAACGAAACCGTAAAGATGGTAAGAATAACATCGTTTTCGTTACGTCCGTTTTGAGTCTTCTTATCTACTTTTGCACTCAAGAGTAATCCTTCCGCACGGTGACACTCCCGGTTTAGTCGTATCATCAAAACAGTTTCCAATCATGAGAAGAACCATTGAAACAAACCTGATTCTGTTATTGTCAATACTTATAGGTATTCCTACTATCACTATGGCACAAGAAAAGATTGTACAGACCGCCGGCCGCACCGCGCTCGGCGATTTCGCCCCGAAGTTTGCCGAGGTCAACGACGACATCCTCTTCGGGGAAGTGTGGAACCGGCCGGGTCTCTCGCCGCACGACCGCAGCATGATTACCGTTTCCACCCTTGTGGGAAAAGGCATCATCGACTCTTCGCTCACGCATCACCTGCAGTTTGCCAAGGCCAACGGGGTGACGCGAACGGAGATAGCGGAACTGCTGACGCACGTGGCCTTTTATGCCGGATGGCCCAATGCCTGGGGCGCTTTCCGCCTTGCCAAGGAGGTGTGGGCTGACGACACGGCCGCCGACGACGCCCGCGCGGCTTTTCAGCGCGAGATGATTTTCCCGATAGGCGAACCCAATACGGCCTACGCCCGCTATTTCACCGGTAATAGTTATCTTGCGCCTGTTTCCGGCGAGCAGGTGCCCTTCTGCAACGTGACCTTCGAGCCCCGCTGCCGCAACAACTGGCATATTCATCACGCCTCGGAGGGCGGCGGTCAGATGCTGGTCTGCGTGGCCGGTCGCGGCTGGTATCAGGAGGCGGGTAAGCCGGCGCGGCAGATGCTGCCCGGAGATGTAGTGCATATCCCGGCCAACGTGAAGCACTGGCACGGTGCCGCCGCCGACAGCTGGTTTGCCCATCTCGCCTTTGAGGTGGAGGGCAAAGATACTTCCAACGAATGGCTCGAACCTGTTACCGACGAGGAGTACGACCGGTTGGAAACTTCCAAATAAAGCGACAGACAACAGAGAATGTCGTTCCGTTTCGCGAATAAATAGGTAGGCGCGGAGCATCCTTTTTATGGATGTTCCGCGTCGTCGTTTCAAGTCTTTTCCTCTGTCGCGATGTTCGTAGCCTGCTTTCCCTCTTTCCGTCCTTATTTTTATTTAAAAAATATTTCTTCTGTATAATGCTGTCTGTCAGTGTATTTGTATTGTTGTTGTAATTTTCCCGTGAAAAAAGTCGTATAAAAGTTTTGTTTGTATTGTGAAAAGTTTGTACTTTTGCACTCGCAAACGGGGCGAGGCCCCTGGGGCCGGCCTTGTGGCAGAGATCTTTGAGAGAGAATTTCCATAAACTTTATTTGCAAGAGAAGTACAAG
>ENA-UOJC01000405-UOJC01000405.1-human-gut-metagenome-genome-assembly--contig:-C104-NODE-405-length-76640-cov-89.082222_pt1 | contig 76640 bp, 51 predicted proteins | sample MGYA00242339_ERZ723886 | MGnify/ENA metagenome assembly ERZ723886 | reverse complement strand
GAACCCGATGAAGCGCTGGAAAAATTTGCACTTCTATCTTGAACTCACATTCGGAAGGCGTGCCGCGCGAAATGCAAGTAATGCTTTTCGGCCGCGAAGTAACCTTTTTTAAAATGCAGGTAGCCGCGTAAAAAATGCAAGTAGTGCTTTTCGGCAAAGCATTACTTGCATTTTCGCTTGAAAATACGACGATTTTCTTCGGAAACAGGGCCGAAAGGCCTAAGAATAAGGGGCAGACCGCTGTGGTCTGCCCCTTCGCTATTGCAAATATACGAAATTTTCCGGCCGAAAGCAAATTGTGTTAAAATTAGTCTAATTAGTCCGATTGGTCTTATTAGTCCAATAGGACTTGGTCCTGCGGCCTCGGCAGCCATCAGAGCCACGGAACCGCCGGCCCGCGCGCCCGCCCCGTTCAGAGCGCTATGCCGTTGATGGCCCGCGCTATCTCGGCGGCATCGTCCTCGGTGGTGCCGGTGGCCACGGGCAGGCTCAGCACCTCGTCGGCCAGACGCTCGGCCACCGGCAGCGGGCCGTGGGCGAGACGGCCGCGGTAGCAGGGCTGCAGATGCGGCGGCACGGCGTAGTGCACATCGGTGCCGATGCCCTGCCGCGCCAGTGCCGCGGCCAGTGCGTCGCGCCGTCCGCCCGCCACGCGCACCACATACTGGTGCCACACGTGCTCGCCGTCGGCCGGCACCTCGGGACGCGTCACGGCGGGGTGGTCGATGAGGGCGTCGTATACGGCCGCGCGGCGCGCGCGGGCCGCGTTCTCCGCCTCCATGTGGCGGAGCTTCACGCCGAGCATGGCGGCCTGCAGCGGGTCCATACGGCAGTTGAGACCGGCATACAGGTTATGGTAGCGGCGGTCGCTGCCATAGTTGGCCAACGCCCTCACCGCAGCCGCCAGACGCGCGTCGTGCGTCAGCACCGCGCCGGCGTCGCCCAGCGCCCCCACGTTCTTGGTGGGATAGAAACTGAGCGCTCCGGCGTCGCCCAGCGCGCCGGCCCACACGCTGCCGTGAAGGCCGCCCGAGGCATGGCGCGCGCCGATGGACTGCGCCGCGTCTTCCACCACCCGCAGGCCGTGGCGCCGCGCGAAGGCCGCAAGGCGTCCGTCCCAGGCCACGCGGCCGTAGAGGTGTACGGGCATCACCGCCCGCGTGCGCGACGTGAGGGCCGCCTCGAGGCGTGCCGTGTCGATATTCATCGTGTGCGGGTCGGCGTCGACAAGCACCGGCGTGAGGCCGGCGTCGGTCACGGCGAGCACCGAGGCGATGTACGTGTTGGCCGGCACGAGCACTTCGTCGCCGTCGGCCATCTCGCCCAGTTCCTTGTAGGCGCGCAGGATGAGGCGCAGGGCGTCGAGCCCGTTGCTCACGGCCACCGCGTGGGGCACGGCCAGCCGGCGCGAGAGGTCGGCCTCGAGGGCCGCCACCTCGGCGCCGCCCACGTAGCGGCCCGAGTCGATGACACGCAGCGCGGCGGCGGCCAGCTCGTCGCGGTAGGGGCGGTTCACTTCGCCCAGGTCGAGAAAGGGATGCTTCATCGGCGCGGCGGCGCCGACGGGAGGAAGGGAAGTTGACATGCGGATAAAGGTATTGGCGCGCGGCGCGGTCAGAAGCCCAGACGGCGGGCGGATTGCTTGAACTCGGCGAAGTCGCGCACATAGTCGGCCTCGTCGTAGAGGATGGAGGTGAGCACGAGACACACGCTGCCGGAGGAGAAATTGTCGAGCGTGCGCCAGTAGCCCGGCGGCACGTACAGGCCGCGGTAGGGGCGGTTGAGCGTGAAGGTGCGCCACTCGTCGCCGTCGTGAAGGTTCACGTTGAAGCTGCCCGCGGCAGCCACTATCAGTTCCTCGGCCGCGTGGTGCGAATGACCGCCACGCTCTTCGCCGGCCGGCACGTCGTAGGTCCAGTAGGCGCGGGCTATGCTGAAGGGCATCTGGTCGTTGTCCTGCGCGAAGGTGAGGTTGCCGCGGGGGTCGTAGATACGCGGCAGCTCGATGAGGCGCGGTTTTTCCTGTTTCATCTTGGTGTTTTTGTTCTTGGGTGTGGGGCGGCGGCTTTCGCAGGCGGAGGGATGGCGGCCGTAGCTCTTATAGCTTTTATAGCCGGTATGGCAACTGCTCCGGAGGACACCGCGGCTATTTTCATAGCTCTTATGGCCGGAACGGCAGGCATGGCCGTTGTTCCGGAAGGTGCCGCAGCCGGTTTCCTGCCGGCTGTGGCGGCTGCCGTCGGCCGTATTCGGGGTGCAAGTTACGTTTTTTTCCGGACATGGCGCCCGCCGCGCACAAGAAAGAGGCGCAAGCCGCGGCCGGCGGGCCGTAACTTGCACCTCGTTTATCGGTGGCGTCACCGCGGGCGGCAGTGCTTACACGATGCCGCGGCCGTGGCAGTTCTTGAACTTCTTGCCGCTGCCGCAGGGGCAGGGGTCGTTGCGGCCCGGCATCTTCTCCTTGACAATGGGCTGCTGCGTGCGCTCGCGGGTGTCGCGGGCGGCGGCTTCGGCGGCACCGTCGTCGTCGGGGTTCTCGTGCGTCTCGGTGAGGCGCTGCTGCGGGCGTTCCTCCTCCTCGCGGGCCTCCTGCACTTCCTCGGGGGCCTGTACGGGAATCTGGCCGCGCATGAGCGTCGACACGGTGGAGTCGTTGATCTTGTCTACCATCTTGGTGAAGAGTTCGGCACTCTCGAGCTTGAAGATGAGCAGCGGGTCTTTCTGTTCGTAGCTGGCGTTCTGCACCGACTTCTTGAGTTCGTCGAGCTCGCGGAGGTTTTCCTTCCAGGCGTCGTCGATGTTGTGCAGGAGTATGGCCTTCTCGAAGTCGCGCACGACGGCCTTGCTGCCGGTCTCATAGGCTTCCTTCAGGTTGGTGCGGATGTTGTAGACGAGGCGGCCGTCGGTGATGGGCACAAGTATGTTTTCGTACATCTCGCCCTGCTCCTCGTAGACCTTGGTGATGACGGGCATGGCCACCTCGGCGAGGCGCTCGTTCTTCTTGCGGAAGTGCTCCATGGCTGCCTGGAAGGCCATCTCGTCGAGCTGGTCGCGCTTGGTGCCGTTGTACTGCTCCTCGGTGAAGGGGCACTCCATGGCCATGACCTCGATGAAGCGCGTCTTGATGTCCTCGAAGTCGTTGTTGTCGAGGATATTGATGACGCGGTCCCATATCATGTTGGAGATGTCCATGCCGATGCGCTCGCCCATGAGGGCGTGGCGGCGCTTCTCGTAGATGACGGTGCGCTGCTTGTTCATCACGTCGTCGTACTCGAGGAGGCGTTTGCGGATGCCGAAGTTGTTTTCCTCGACCTTCTTCTGGGCGCGCTCGATGCTGTTGTTGATCATCTTGGCCTCTATCATGTCGCCGTCCTTGAAGCCGAGGCGGTCCATCACCTTGGCGATGCGCTCGGAGGCGAAGAGACGCATGAGGTTGTCTTCGAGTGACACGAAGAAGACGCTCGAGCCCGGGTCGCCCTGACGGCCGGCGCGTCCGCGCAACTGGCGGTCCACGCGGCGGCTCTCGTGCCGCTCCGTGCCGATGATGGCCAGACCGCCGGCGGCCTTTACTTCGTCGGTGAGCTTGATGTCGGTGCCTCGGCCGGCCATGTTGGTGGCGATGGTCACGGCGCCGAGCAGGCGCTCTTCCTCCCGTTTGTTGCCCTGCCCGTCGGTCAGTACGACGCGGCCCATGCTGCTGCGGCCGGCCTGCGCCACGATGTCGGCCTCGCGCTGGTGCAGTTTGGCGTTGAGCACGTTGTGCGGAATGTGGCGCAACTCGAGCATGCGGCTGAGCAGTTCGCTCACATCCACGCTGGTGGTACCCACGAGCACGGGGCGGCCGGCGAGGCGCATCTTCTCGATTTCGGCGATGACGGCGGCGTATTTCTCGCGCTTCGTCTTGTACACGCGGTCGTTCATGTCTACGCGCTGCACGGGGCGGTTCGTGGGGATTTCCACCACATCAAGCTTGTATATGTTCCAGAACTCTCCGGCTTCGGTGATGGCCGTACCGGTCATGCCGGCGAGCTTGTGGTACATGCGGAAGTAGTTCTGGAGCGTGATGGTGGCGAAGGTCTGCGTGGCGGCCTCTACCTTCACGTGCTCCTTGGCCTCGACGGCCTGGTGCAGTCCGTCGCTCCAGCGGCGGCCCTCCATGATGCGGCCCGTCTGCTCGTCGACGATTTTCACCTGTCCGTCCATGACGACATATTCCTCGTTGATGCGGAACATGGTGTAAGCCTTGAGGAGCTGCAGGATGGTGTGCACGCGCTCGCTCTTTACGGCGTATTCGTCGAGAATGGCCGTCTTGCGCTGCGCGCGCTCCTCGTCTCCGAGGCTCTTGTCGGCCTCGAGCGCCGAGAGTTCGCCGGCGATGTCGGGCAATACGAAGAGCTGGTCGTCCTTCACCTGCTCGGCGAGCCAGAGGTTACCCTTGTCGGTGAGGTCGCACGAGTGCATCTTCTCGTCTACGACGAAGTAGAGCGGCTCTACGGCCTCGGGCATGCGGCGGTTGTTGTTTTCCATATATATGGCCTCGGTCTTCAGCATGCCGGCCTTCACGCCCTGCTCGGATAGGTACTTGATGAGCGGGTTGTTCTTGGGGAGCGCCTTGTGGCTGCGGAAGAGCGCGAGGAAGCCTTCCTCTTCCTTTTTCTTGTCGCCTGAAGCGATGAGTTGCTTGGCCTCTGCCAGATACTGTGTGGCCAGTTTGCGCTGCACCTCCACCAGTCGCTCCACGAGGGGCTGGTACTGCTCGAAGAGCTGGTTGTCGCCCTTGGGCACAGGGCCGGAGATGATGAGCGGCGTGCGCGCGTCGTCGATGAGTACGGAGTCTACCTCGTCGACGATGGCGTAGTTGTGCTTGCGCTGCACGAGATCCTTGGGGCTCATGGCCATGTTGTCGCGCAAGTAGTCGAAGCCGAACTCGTTGTTCGTTCCGAAGGTGATGTCGGCGCGGTAGGCGCGGCGGCGTGCCTCGGAGTTGGGCTGGTGCTTGTCGATGCAGTCGACGCTCAGGCCGTGGAACATGTAGAGCGGGCCCATCCATTCGGAGTCGCGCTTGGCGAGGTAATCGTTGACGGTCACTACGTGTACGCCGTTGCCCGTGAGGGCATTGAGGTATACGGGAAGGGTGGCCACGAGGGTTTTGCCTTCACCGGTGGCCATTTCGGAAATCTTGCCCTGGTGAAGCACGGTGCCGCCGAAGAGCTGCACGTCGTAGTGCACCATGCTCCATTGCATATCGTTGCCGCCGGCTGTCCAGTGGTTCTGGTAGATGGCCTTGTCGCCCTCTATGCGCACGAAGTCGTGCGTGGCGGCGAGCTCGCGGTCGAAGTCGGTGGCGGTCACCTCTATCTCCTCGTTCTCGGTGAAGCGGCGGGCGGTGTCCTTCACGATGGCGAAGGCCACGGGGCGTACCTTGTCAAGCGCGGCCTCGTAGCGCTCGAGCACTTCCTTCTCGAGTTTGTCGATCTGGTTGAACAGGTCGACGCGGTTCTCTATGTCGGTGGCCTCGACCTTGTCCTTGAGGGCCTGTATCTTCTCCTTGAGGTCGTCGGCCGAGTGCTGCACCTCCTGCTGGAGTTCCTTGGTTTTGGCGCGCAACTGGTCGTGCGAGAGTTCCTTGACGGCGGGATAGGCCGCGAGTACTTCGTCTACTAACGGCTGTATGAGTTTACGGTCGCGGCTGGCTTTGTTGCCACCCAGCAGTTTGCTGAGGATGGAATTTATATTCATGATTTTTGTTTTTTGTTCGGGTAAAGAAAATGAATGCCGTGGCTTGTGTCACTTGGGATGTAGCGGCGCCGTGCGGAGCAGTATCCGCCCATTCAGAAAAGCGGCGCCTTGCCGCAGGCATTCGGGGCCCGTATGCGCATCGCCTTCGAGAGTGTCGGCGCGATGCGGTCCACGCTGACGAGGGTCTCGATCTTTTCGCTCTGCGTGGTGTGTCCGAAGAAGATGACGGGATAAGATATATAGGCATCGCGCACGAGGAAATTCTCGCGCGTGTCCTCGTTGACGTAATGCCAGCCGGGCATCACCTCCACCAGCAGGTCGCCCGAGCAGCGGGGGTGGTATCCGGCGCGTATGCGCGATATGCCGGGCGTCCAGGCGCCGAGCATGAGGCGGGTCGAGGTGTACACATCCTTCACGCCGCTCAGTTGCAGGAGAAACTCCTGCGCGCGGGCCATCACCTCGGCGAGGTTGAGCTGCTTGCTCTCGATGAGACTGTGGTTCAGGTAGAACTGGCGGCCGTAGCAGGCCTCCACGAAATTGCCCTGCCCGTACACGGCCACAAGATACATATTGAGCAGCGCCGTGGCGCGGCGCATGTCGAAGGTGCCCGTCGGCACGCGATACTCCTTCAGATTATAATTGTCCTCGTCGGTATAGCCGGTCGAGGTGAGTACGAACAGGGCGTTCTGCAACCCCACCTTGCGGTGGACGGCGTCGATGAGTCCGGCCAGCGCCTTGTCGAGGCGCACGTAGGTGTCCTGCAGCTCGGTGGGCGCCATGCCCACGGGCCGGTGCTCGTAGTTGCCGGCGTAGAAGGTTACGGCGAGCTGGTCGGTCACCCAGTCGATGCCCAAGTCGGTGTTTTGCAGACAGGCGACGGCCGCGTTGCCCACCTCGGTGTTTACCAGCGCGCTGGTCTTGAAGTCGGTGTAGCGGTCCATGCCCTTGAACTTGTGTTCGAAGGGGTTCTTGCTCACGCCGCGCAGGAAGTAGCTGAAGGCTCCCACCTTGGCCGACGAAGGAATCCACGTAACCCCTTCGAGCCGGGAGTTCATGGCGCCGGTCGAGTTGTAGCGGTCCACCCATTCCGGCAGTTTGCCGTAGTAGGAAGAGGAGCACCATCCGCCGTTCTGGTCGTCTATCCAGAGGGCGGCGTCGGCGGCGTGTCCGCCGGTGAGTATGGCGGCCTCGCGCATGGGCGCTATGGCGTAGACGAGGGCCTTGCCGTCGCTGGCCATCTTGAGTTCGTCGCCCACGGTCGATACTGACAGGTTGGCGGGCGAGGAGTGGTCGGCCGAGGTGCCCGTACCGGCATAGTTCCCGTCGTCCACGCAGAAGACGGGCCGCAGCGTCTTGCGGTCTATCCAGCGGCGGGCCGTGATGCCGTGGCTGGCGGGCGCGCTGCCGGTGGCTACCGTGGCGGCGGCCGAAGCCACATCGACGCCGGCCGAGGGGTATTCGGCCTGCGTGTAGACGCGTCCCTCGCGCAACAGACGCTTGAATCCGTCTTCGCCGTACAGGGGCATGAAGGCTTCAAGGTAGTCGGAGCGGAGCTGGTCTATGAGTATGTTCACCACTATCCTAGGCACGCCGGGCGCGCCGTCGACCGACTGGCCGCGGGCCTCGCCGGCCGTCAGCACCGACATGGCCGCCAGCAGCGGCAGCAGCAGGTAGCGCGCGCGCAGTTCGGCCGCATTGGCGGCCGTACGGCGGGGTGATATGTTGGAACGTAGTGGCACGTTTATGTCGTTTACTGGTTTTCAGGATTCGGAACTGCGGCGGCGTCCGGCCCTCAGCTCGCCCAGGGCGCGCACGAGCAGACAGGCTGCCAGCAGGTATATTTCGGGCGGAAACTTCTGCGGACTTACGACGGCGGCAACGCCGCATACGGCCAGCAGCAGGAGCGCGGCCTCGGCGAACCACGAGCGGCGGCCATGGCCTTCGCGCCACAGTTTCCAGGGCAGAAAGAGCAGCGGCAGGGGGTTGAGCAGCAGTACGAGCCAGTTGCTTCCCACGGCCGGATGTTCGGAGCAGAAGAAGAGGAGCGCCACGATGCAGCCGGCCAGTCCCTGCACGAGCAGCAGCAGGGCGTCGAACACGCGGGCGGCCTTGCGCCAGCGCGTTCCGCCGGCGCTCAGCGCCACGGCCAGCAGCAGCAGGACGCCGGCCACGGCCATGGGCGAAAGCGGGAAGCGGGCGGCGCTGCGAGGCGAAGCCTCCACCAGCACCTGGCGCTGCCGCACGAGCGGGCGCACGGTGCCGTCGGGCGCCACGATGCGGGCGCTGTCGGCAAAGCGGGCGGCATAGACGGGCGAGAACATCAGCTGTCGGATGCCCGCCGGGGCGTCGGTCTCCGCGCCGAGCAGGAGGTCCTGACCGAAGCGGTTCCACGGACTGGCCTCGGCCGAAAATTCGTGCACCACGGTGCGGAAGGTCTTGCCCGCACCGGCCTCGGGCCACGCGATGCGGCCGTCCACACAGCGGGCTATCTCGTCAATGGCGCGCGTCGTGCAGTTGTCGTAGAGGAAGTTGTAACGATAGGTCCATCCCTCCCTCACGACCTTGCCGAAGGTGTCGGCCAGCGACGCCAGCAGGCGCTGCTTCTCGTCGGGCCGCAGGTTGAGCACCTGCTCTTCGATGCCGCGCCCGTCGGCCGCATAGAGGGCGGCGAACAGGGTGTAGTCCGTCGCGCCGAGCACGTAGTCGGTCTGTCCGAGCACGAAGCGCCACACGAAGTGGGGGGCCGAAAAGTCGAAGATGCCATAGTTGAACACCGCATCGTCGCCGCTGCGGAGGTTGCGCACGCGCAGGGCCGTGTGTCCGTATAGCTCGTAGACGGCGGCGCCGGGCGAGCAGGTGAGCAGACTCACCTCGAGCGAGTCGGCGACGGCCGCGGCGCCGTCGGACGGAGCGTCGGCACTGCCGGCCCCGACGCTGCCGGCCGCGGAGGCGGCGGCAGGCCACAGCCACAGCATGGCGGCGAGGATTATCTGTATGGCGAATCTCATACCTGGCACTTTCTGAGCGACAAAGATACGAATAAACCTTGACATAGCCGCTCTCGGCGCCAAAGAATGCTGCGGCCCGGGGCGCAGACGGAGCGTCGCGTGCCGCACACCGCCCGGCGGCGGCACGCGGGGGCGTGCGGGCGGCCGCCGATGCCTCCGGTTTTCAGCCGGAAAAACCGCGCGAAAAAAAGCATTACTTGGTGTTCGAAAAAGCATTACTTGGAATTTTTACACGAGTAAGTGCTTTTTAAATTCCAAGTAATGCTTTTTGAGACAGAAAATAGCCCTTGACAATCAACTACTTACAGAAATCAATTTTCGACCGTTCCGACGGACTTTTTCCTGACGAGAAATTCATAGAACTGGGTATACAGGAGATTGTTCGGCTGGAGATATATCTTATTGCTCTTGAAGTCGATGAGCATGTTGAAGCGCTTCAGGAAACCGTTGCCTATCATGCCGTCGATGTCCTCCTTGGCCAGCATGCCGGAAGTGAGGGTGGAAAGCGCGCCGGGCACCCGCGGCAGAATGTACGGCCCGACGGCCACCTCGTCGAAGATCACGTGTTTCAGCTGGCCGGTGCCGCCATCCGAACTCGTAATGTATGAAACGGCGAAAGGCGTCAGCGATTCGAGCAGACGGTTGCGGTTGACAAACGGCGTACTGAGGTCGATGACTCTGTCGGCACCGGTGTCGACCTCGAGCAGGAGACGGTGGCGTTTTCCGTTCAGCCGGATGGGAAGCCTTACGAAGGGCACATAATATCTGTAGACGAAGGGCAGGGCCGCGTAGGCGGGGTCTGGCTTCACTTTTCTCTTGGGATAGAAGTATATCTTGAGGTCGTCGTAGTTGAACTCGACATTGAACTCGGCCAGGACGCCGAGGCCCAGCACGCCGTCCCAGTAGTCGGGCGGATAGGGAATGTGCGCGCACTCGACCCTCTCGAACCGCATGGACCCCGCGCGGAGGGCATAGCCCTTGGCATATTCTATCTGACTGCTGCCGGTGGTGCCCAGATTGTAGCCTTTCACGCCTTCGAGGAGGCGGGACTTCAGCCTCGGGGAATTGACATTGAGCACAACCGACGAGGCGCCGGTGTCGACCAGAAACCTCAGGGAATCGGAACCGTTGACGAAGGCTATGACATACATACGGCCGTCGTCCGTCAGAGTGAACGGTATTTCGCCCAGAGGTGTGCGGTCGCTCATTCTCGCCGCGGCGCGGGGCTGGAGCATTACTGCCGCAAGCATGACCAGCAGGAGCCTTGTTATCTTCATATCACGGATTTTGTCATCGGCGCGACACTGCGCCCAACCGATGCAAAGTTACGGCTTTCAGCAATATCCGCACAGAGGGTCAGTCGCTATTTTCTAAAAAAGCGGACGAGGCCCTCAACTTTTTTGCATATTGGGCACCTCAGGGGCTATCGCCGGCGGACTGGGAGCTATAGGCCGTCCCGCAAAAGCGGGTATTCCCGGAGCGCCGGCGATATTCGCACGCGCCGGCGGACTTCGTCGGCAAGACACAAAAATTCCCGTCGCGAACGCGTCGCGACGGGAATTTCATATAGTGGCCTTTTCAGGCGATATTAGCCTTGGGCGGGATGATCAGTCGTGGAGCTTGGCCTTGATGAACTCGCGGTTGAGGCGGGCAATGTTGGCGATGCTCTCGTTCTTGGGGCATACGGCCTCGCAGGCACGCGTATTCGTGCAGTTGCCGAAACCGAGCTCGTCCATCTTGGCCACCATGGCCTTGGCACGCTTGGCGGCCTCGGGACGACCCTGGGGCAACAGGGCGAGCTGGCTTACCTTCGAGCTGACAAACAGCATGGCCGAACCGTTCTTGCAGGCTGCCACGCAGGCGCCGCAGCCTATGCAGGTGGCGCAGTCCATGGCCTCGTCGGCGTCCTGCTTGGGGATGAGGATGGCGTTGGCGTCCTGCGGCTGGCCGGTGCGTACGGTCACGTAGCCGCCGGCGGCCTGTATCTTGTCGAAAGCCGAGCGGTCTACCATGCAGTCCTTGATGACGGGGAAGGCGGCCGAACGCCAGGGCTCGACGGTGATGACATCGCCGTCGTTGAAGCGGCGCATGTAAAGCTGGCAGGTGGTTGCTCCGCGCTCGGTCTTGCCGTGCGGCGTGCCGTTGATGTAGAGCGAGCACATGCCGCAGATGCCTTCGCGGCAGTCGTGGTCGAATGTGAGCGGCTCCTTGCCTTCGTTGACAAGCTCCTCATTGAGGATGTCGAGCATCTCGAGGAAGGAAGTGTCGTCGGGGATGTTCTTCATCTCGCGCGAGTCGAAGTGGCCGGCGTCCTTGGGCCCGTTCTGCTTCCAATACTTTATGGTGAAACTGATATTCTTAGCCATTGTGAATGTTCTTTTTGTGTGGTTCTACGGATTAGTTCTTGTAGTTGCGGGTCTGTACCTTGATGGCCTCGTATACGAGCGGTTCCTTCGAGAGTACGGGCGTGGTGTCGTCGTTGCCCTGATATTCCCAGCAACCTACGTAGAAGAAGTTTTCGTCGTCGCGCTTGGCCTCGCCCTCCTCGGTCTGGTGCTCCGTGCGGAAGTGGCCGCCGCACGACTCCTCGCGGTGAAGCGCGTCGTTGGCGATGAGTTCGCCCATAAGTATGAAGTCTTCGAGACGGATGGCCTTCTCGAGCTCCACGTTCACGCCCTCGGTCGAGCCGGGTACGAAGAGTTCCTTGTAGAAGGTCTTGCGGAGCTCCTTGAGCATCTTGAGACCCTCTTCGAGGCCGGCCTTCGTACGGCCCATGCCCACGTGTTCCCACATGATGTGGCCCAGTTCCTTGTGGATGGAGTCGACGGAACGCTTGCCCTTGATGTTGAAGAGTTTCTCTATGCGTGCCTTGACAGCGGCCTCGGCTGCCTTGAACTCGGGCAGGTCGGTCGAGAAGCGGGGTACGGTGATCTGGTCGCTCAGGTAGTTCTGTATCGTGTAGGGGAGTACGAAGTATCCGTCGGCCAGGCCCTGCATGAGGGCGGAAGCGCCGAGGCGGTTGGCGCCGTGGTCGGAGAAGTTGCACTCGCCTATGGCGAAGAGTCCCTTCACGGAGGTCTGGAGCTCGTAGTCTACCCAAAGTCCGCCCATGGTGTAGTGCACGGCGGGATAGATCATCATCGGAGTCTCGTAGGGGCTTTCGTCGGTGATTTCCTCGTACATGTCGAAGAGGTTGCCGTAGCGTGCTTCGATTTCATCACGGCCGAAGTCCTTGATGGCCTGCGAGAAGTCGAGGAAGACGGCGAGACCGGTGTTGTTCACGCCGAAGCCTTTGTCGCAGCGCTCTTTGGCGGCACGGCTGGCTACGTCGCGCGGCACAAGGTTGCCGAAGGCGGGATAGCGGCGCTCGAGGTAGTAGTCGCGGTCCTCTTCGGGAATGTCCTTGCCCTGAAGGCGTCCTTCCTGACAGGCTTTGGCGTCTTCGAGCTTCTTGGGCACCCAGATGCGGCCGTCGTTGCGGAGCGACTCGGACATGAGGGTGAGCTTGGACTGCTTATCGCCGTGAACGGGGATGCAGGTGGGGTGTATCTGAACATACGAGGGGTTGGCGAAGAAGGCTCCCTTGCGGTAAGCCGCGATAGCTGCGGAGCAGTTGCAACCCATGGCGTTGGTCGAGAGGAAGTAGGTGTTTCCGTAGCCGCCGGTGGCGAGTACTACGGTGTGTGCGGCGAAGCGCTCGAGCTTGCCGGTCACGAGGTTGCGGGCTATGATGCCGCGTGCGCGGCCGTCGATGATGACGACATCGAGCATTTCGTAGCGCGTGTAGAGCTCGACGGTTCCGGCGTGCACCTGACACATCAGCGCGGAGTAGGCGCCGAGGAGGAGCTGCTGGCCGGTCTGTCCCTTGGCATAGAAGGTACGGCTCACCTGGGCGCCGCCGAAGGAGCGGTTGGCAAGCATGCCGCCGTATTCGCGGGCGAAGGGCACGCCCTGGGCTACGCACTGGTCGATGATGCTGGCGCTGACTTCGGCGAGGCGGTATACGTTGGCCTCGCGGGCACGGTAGTCGCCGCCCTTGACGGTGTCGTAGAAGAGGCGGTATACGGAGTCACCGTCGTTCTGGTAGTTCTTGGCCGCGTTGATGCCGCCCTGTGCGGCGATGGAGTGTGCGCGGCGGGGGGAGTCCTGGATGCAGAAGTTCTTGACCTTGAATCCCATCTCGCCGAGCGAGGCGGCTGCGCTGGCGCCGGCGAGTCCGGTGCCGACGACTATGATGTCGAGTTTGCGCTTGTTCTTAGGGTTCACCAGCTTCTGGTGGGCTTTATAGTTGGTCCATTTTTCTGCAACGGGACCTTCGGGTATCTTGGAATCGATGTTAGCCATGATAGATGTGTTTTATAGGGTGTGTGTTTGATGGAGCGGGGCGTCGGCGGCGGAATAGCCGGTGTGCGCCCCGCGGTTGTTACGCCCGGACTGCGGGTAATCAGGCCGCACAGCAGGCGCCGCCGCAGAAGGCGAAGACGAGGGCCACTGCCACGAAGATGAGCATGACGACGGTCACGTATACGTTTCCGATGGTTTTCCAGCGGCAGATCCAGGTCTTGTTGTTGATGCCGAGCGTGTGGAAGGCGCTCCAGAAACCGTGGGTCATGTGGAACCAGATGGCCACGAACCACACGATGTAGAGGGCGGCGTAGACGGGGTTGGCAAAGGTGTGGGCGATGAGGCCGGCGCCGTCGCCGGCTTCGTAGTCGCCTACGAATGCGTAGCCGTGGTTGGCAAATTCGGCGAACATCATGTTGTACCAGAAGTTGAAGAGGTGGAGCAGCAGGCCGAGCACGACGATGAGGCCGAGCACGAACATGTTCTGCGAAGCCCATTCCACCTTTTCGGGCCGTGCGGTGACGGCGTAGCTGCTGGCGCCGCGTGCCTTGCGGTTCTGCAGGGTGAGGATGATGGCGTAGATGAAGTGGATGGCCACGAGGGCTGCCAGCGCCACGGTTCCGGCTACGGCGTACCAGTTGGCGCCCAGAGCTTCGCAGACGGCGTTATAGGCCTCCGGCGAGAAGAGTACCACCACGTTCATGCACGCGTGGAATGTCAGGAACAGGATAAGCGCGATGCCGGTCACCGACATGATCACTTTCCGTCCGATAGATGAGTTTGTTAACCACATAGAGATTTAAATTAAGTTTATAGTTTGTTGATTGTTTCCTTCGGGTACTTTCCTTCGGGTGCCGCCCTGCCGGCGGCTCATATTACCCTGCAAAAATAAGACATTTCCACTTGACTGCAAAAAAAAGTTCTATAAAAGTGTAAAATGTGAAAACGGGGGCGGGCGCACGGGCGTATTCCGGCGGCCGGCGGGGCTGCCGGCGGCGTTCCGCGGGCATTTCCGGGCAACGGGCGGCCAGGGTCCGGATCCCGCCGGTGCGGCGGTGTCGTCGTCAGGGGGCGGGCCGCCGGGCGAGGACGGCGAAGACGGGACAATGGTCGGCCACGGTGAAGCCGGGATCGGTGTGGCAGCTGACGGGGCGGAAGTGGCCGGAACAGAAGATGTGGTCGATGCGCACGTAGATGGCGTCGCGGTAGAAGGAGCGGCCGATGCCTGTGCCGCGCGCCTCGTAGGCGTCGGTGAGACCGGCGCGCGCTATGCGGCAGCGGGTGTAGGATACGGGCGTGTCGTTGAAGTCGCCGCAGAGTATGAGGGGGCGGCGGGCGTTGGCGCGCACGAAACCGGCCACGGCGTCGGCCTGTGCGGCGCGCGCCACGGCGGCGGCCGATACCTTGCCGAGCAGCCGGCGCGAACTGTCTTCGAGACTGTTGTCGCGCAGGGTGTCGCCGGCGGCAGACTGCCCGTCGGCACCGGGCCGCTTGTGGGTGACGATGTCGTGATATTCGCGCCGCTCCTCGTGCGACAGGTGCATCGATTCCAGATGACAGTTCACCACGATGACGGTGTCGCCGTCGGGGGGAACCACCTTGAAGTAGGCGGCGCCGTTGTTGCCGTTGCTGCAGATAAGGCCGTGCTCCGCCACGGGCCAACGCGACAGGCACGCCAGTACGTTGGCAGCTATGTGCACGGTGTCGGTGTGGGCGTAGGTCCTGCCGAGCAGGGGCGCGGTCTCCTTGTCGTAGAGGTCGATGGGGCACGGCGTGGCCTCCTGCAGGCAGACGATGTCGGCCTTCTGCCGGGCTATGTAGGCAGCCACGGCGTTGTTGCCGTCGGCGTCGTAGCGGTTGTGGGCGAAGGCCTCGGTGTTGTAGGTCATCACGACGATGCCGTCCTCCGCCTCCGGTGCCGACAGATTGACGGGGCAGTAGGCGCGCAGGGCGCCTCCGGCCAGCAGCAGTCCCAGCAGCGGCACCCACGCGTGGCGGCGGGCCACGGCGAGGGTGACGGCGAGCATGAAGAGCACGGCGGCCAGGCAGAAGGGGAAGGCCAGTCCGGCGGCGGCGAGCAGGGGCAGGCGGGCGGGGGGCACATACGCGCTCCCCGCGCTCAGCCACAGCAGGGCATCGGCGCCCCATGCGAGCGCGGCCACGGCCGTCTGTCTTTTTCCTTTCCTCATGCTGTCGGTGCGGTGCCTTCCGGACCGCCTATTTCTTGCTGTTGTCGAAGAGCTGCCGCTTCTCCTCTTCGGTGAGACTCTGATATCCGCCGCGCCTTATCTTGTCGAGGATGCGGTCGGTGCGCTCCTGCTGTTCCTTGGAGCGCCGGTTGTAGTCGTAGTCGGCGTCGCGGTCCTTGAAGTGCGCTCCGCCGCGCTTCACGCCCATGCCCTTGCGGCGCGCGAAGCGCCGGCGCAGGCCATCCCTGAGGTCACGCCACCGTTCGGCCAGGGTCCGGCTGCGCCGCGGCGTCCACGTTTCCCAGCCCCCGAAGCGCCGTCCGCGCCCGCGCCGCCGCCAGTGCAGCAGCAGGAGCAGGCCGAAGAGCATGCCGCCGAGGTGGGCGAAGTGGGCTATGTTGCCGTTGGTGAAGAAGGCCGAGAAGAGTTCGATGGCGCCGTATCCCACCACGAAGTACTTGGCCTTGATGGGAATGGGCGGTATGAGCAGCATGATGCGCTCCTCGGGATAGCTCATGCCGTAGGCCAGGAGCACGCCGTAGCAGGCGCCGCTCGCCCCTATCGTCGTCCACAGGTTCAGATAGTCGGCCATCGGCATGGTCAGGCCCGATGGATCGACCACGGTAGTGTAGCCGTCCATGCCGCTGATGTAGTAGTCGGCCAGCTGCCACAGTTCCTGACAGATGCCCGCGCCGACGCCGCACACGAAGAAGTAGACCAGGAAGCGGCGCATGCCGAGCGTCTGCTCCACGATGCGGCCGAACATCCACAGCGAGAACATGTTGAAGAACAGGTGACTGAAGTCGGCGTGCAGGAACATATAGGTCACGAGCTGCCACGGCGCGAAGTCGGGCGCCAGCACGAAGTGCAGGCCCAGCAGCGCGGCGAGGTCCGTGCCGCGCTGTCCGAAGACGAGCTGGGCGAGGAACACGATACCGTTGATTATCAGCAGATTTTTCGTGACGGGGGGAAGTTGTTTGAACATACGCTTGCTTGAGTTATACTGTGAGATTGCAAAGATACGATTTTCCTGCGAAATGCGCGCGCGAGGCCGTGCCGGCGGTTCCGCGGCTCTTATGGCTGCCGAGGCCGCGGAACCAAGTCCTATTGGACTAATTAGACCAATTGGACTAATTAGTCTAATTTTAACACTATTTGCTTTCGGCCGGAAAATTTCGTATCTTTGCCTTAGCAGAGGGGCGGACCGCGGCGGTCTGCCCCTTATTATTGGACTTTCCGGGCCTGTTTCCGAAGAAAATCGCCGTATTTTCGCAAAAAATGCAAGTAATGCTTTGCGAAAAACCATTACTTGCATTTTTTACGCGGCTACCTGCATTTTAAAAAAGGTTACTTCGCGGCCGAAAACCATTACTTGCATTTCAAGAAAGGCAAGTCCGAAAAGTTGCGGAAAGTTAAATACGTTAAAGTCTACGCCACCGGGCATGAGCGGAACGGCATGAGGGACGTCGGGTAATTGCCCCGCACGCTCCGCCGCCGCTCTCAGTCTCAATGTCCCTTGCCTTGGCAGGAGGGACACTTGCCCGTACCCTTACAGCTTCTGCACTTGCCTTTGCCGTCGCACACCTTGCAGACCGCTTCCGACGAACCGGCCTTTATCCATCCCGTGCCATGGCAATAGCCGCAGAGGCCGCTGCCATGGCAGGCATCCTTGCGCTTACTGTAGTTCTTGGGCGAACAGGTGCCCGAACCCATGCATAGTTTGCACTTGCCCGTCTGCGGGGTCTTCGAAGCACCCGCGCGGCTCGTGCTGCCGCCGGCGTCGGCAGTCCCGGCCGTGCCGCTGGCAGGCGTTGTGCCGCCCATGGCCGGCACCGTGCCGCCGGCACCGCTCTGTATGCCCTTCACGGCCGAGTAGGTGGTGGCGGTGGTCATCGCTACCGTACCGGTGATGGCCAGTGCCTTCCCCACGCGGTTCCACCGGCGTTTGCGCCGGTCGCTACGGGCTTCCTTCAGGCAGGCGGCTATTTCCTGATTGTCGGGAGCGAGGTCGTGTGCCACCTTCAGGCGGCTCATGCCCTCCTTGTTGTTGCTGAGCGAGAGGTCGTACAGGGCATAGTTGCACTGTGCTTCCGCCGTGGTGGGCCGGAGCGTCAGAATGCGGTAATACAGGCTGGCCGCTGCCTTGTCCTCCATACCTTGGGCTTTGTCGAGCAAGTTTGCCACCAGTTCGTCGTTGACGATGCCGTCGGGCGTAACCGTGCCGCTCAACCCGGCCATATCACAGTCGGCCTTTCCTCCCTTGAAGTCACCTATACGGTCAAGCACAAAGGGCATGACGATCTTGCCGCCTTCCGTCATGATTCTGTCGCGCCTGGCATTGTCGTTCATGGTGGCGGTCAGAACAAAGCACCGGCTTTGCGGATAATAACGCACATTATTGTTGGAACAACGATGATGACCGCGTCCCCAGGCGTCGACGATGCCGAAGAGGCCCTTGCTGTCGGTGGTCAGATAGAACCCGTTTGTCAGCGCCTTGATGCTTGTGTAATCTGCCTGTACGACCCAGACAGTGTCGGTACGCGCCGCCTTCAGCCCATACAGGCCGCCGCTACCGGCCACTACCTGCACTTTCGGCGCCGCAGGCCTCCACAGGGCATTCTCTATATCGGCGTTCACCGCAGCGGCGGTTTCATCGATACTCCTCCGCCGTGCCGCGCTTCCGCCACCCTCGGCGTCGGCCTTGGCCTGTGCCGCCGCGGTGTTGTACTCCTTGTTTCTGACGGGCACGAAGCGCATGGCTTCTTCCGTCAGGTAGCGGCAGGGCACGACGACCTTGCCCGTGATGTCGATGGCACCGTATTTCTTGTCCATTCTCACCGTGGCCACGTAGTTTTCGGTAAAGGGTCCGGCGTCTTCAAACTGCGGTTCTATCACCATGTGGCCTTTCTTGTCGATGTAACCGTATTTGCCGTTCACCTTCACGGGCGCCAGTCCGCGGCTGAAACCGTACAGTTTGTCGCAAGGCTCGAACTGCGGGGCTATGACAAAGCGGTTGGCGGCATCGATGAAGCCCACTTTTCCGTTCAACTCCACGCCGGCCAGGCTCTCGCCGAACTTGTCGGCCACGGTCGTGTAGTAGGCGTCGATCACCCATTCGTGCTCACCCAGGCATTGAAGTTCGTCCACATTGTTGCCTGTCGCCACGGTATAGGCCCACCATCCGCTGCGCGCGCCCTCGTTCACGTAACCGTAGCGGTCGTTGCTTTTCGACTTCTTGGCCTTCAGAATCGGCGCCGGCTGTGCCGGAGCCAGTAGTGAGGCACATAAAAATGAAAAAGTAATCAGTAGAACTCTCATTTTTGTGAAATAATATTATTACAACTTAAATTGTCGCAAATATAGGGCTTTTCCGCCACATGACCAAGAAGTGCCTGTGCCGCTTTGGGGCGCCGTCCGCTTTCGGCGCCCGCCCGCCTTTTTAACACTATTTGCTTTCGGCCGGAAAATTTCGTATCTTTGCCTCAGCAGAGGGGCGGACCGCAGCGGTCTGCCCCTTATTATTGGACTTTCCGGGCCTGTTTCCGGAGAAAAAGGCCGTATTTTCGCGGAAAATGCAAGTAATGCTTTGCCGAAAAGCACTACTTGCATTTTCTACGCGGCTACCTGCATTTTAAAAAAGGTTACTTCGCGGCCGAAAACCATTACTTGCATTTTGAAAAAGTCCGCCTCGAAATGTTGCCGAAGGTTAAATACGTTAAAGTCCGCCGTGCTCTTCCAGCACCCGACGCATCCGGCCGTATATCTCCACGGCCTCCTTGCGCCTCAGCCCCGCCTTCACGGCCACGGCGAAGAGGTCGTCTTCCGAGGGCGTTATGCTGTCGTTGACAGAAGTGGTACGGAAACCGTTGATACCGTCGCTCGGAAGGAGGTCGAAAGCGGGGGCAAAGTGCCAGTCGCCGCCTCGGTAGATGAAAGCGAAGTTCTTGGCGTGGTCGTCCTTGTTGTCTATGAGATAGTTGAATACCATCAGACGATAGACTTTAAGCAACTCGGCGGCACTGCCCGTCAGCGCCGCGCACACCTGGAATATGTGCGTATAGTCTATGCTCGGCACGCGATAGTCGGCGCCTATGAGTCCTGCCACACTCACCACGTGGAGCCTGCCCTGCGGCGTGCGGTCGAACCGCTCCACACCGAAATATCTGTCCTCGAAAAGCCGCGTCGCCGGCATCTCCACACCGCACGCCCGGGCCAGTAGCGAATACCGGTATTCGTCCACGCCGATTCGCGCCGGGTCGTGCCGCGCGCGGAACTTCACCAGCCACTCGCGGCCGTCATAGCGGGTGAAGATCTTGGGACGCGCACCGCCCGGCGAACCTCCCCTACGCTGAAACTCACCGATGCCCTCGCCCGCATAGTCGTCGCTGCCGAGGATGCGCTCCGCCGCCAGCGCCAGCCGCTCGAAGTCGGCATAGTCCTGCTCGGGGACGACGCTCATGTCAGGCCGAAACTCCAGCGCGCCGCGCCCCGAAGAGCCCACCAGCGCCAGACGGTCTGTCAGTGACAGCGTCCGGAGGTTCACGCCTTTCTGCCGCAAATAGCGGTCGAGCACGAGCAGGCCCCAGCCGTCTGGCAGACAGTCGTCGAAAACGCCGAAGCCGCCCCCGAAGGGATGGCGCCGCGCCACGAAGACCTCATTGCGCAGGGGCAGTTCGAACGGCGATATGGAGAAACCCGTCGCAAGCCACTCCGCGGAATACTCGAAGGCGCACAGGCCGTCGCCGGTCAGCCCCAGACGGCCCACCGGCCGTTGGCCGAAGAACACTTCCAACTGTCTGATGCTATTCATTCTTCCGGCCTCTTTTGCGTGATACCGTCTGTCCTCCCAGCACATCGTCGAGCGAGCGGTAGCGCTTCTGCGCGAAGAGGGCGGCAAAGTCGGGGAGGGCGTTCAGGGCGAACGCTACGCGGAGCAGGCCGAGCAGGGAAATCTCGCCCGTACGCTCGAACCGGCGATAGGTGGAGAATTTCACGCCGGCGCGGGCCGAGAGTCCCTCCTGGGTAAGGTCAAGCTCCAGCCGGCGGGCCCGGACCCTCGCGGCAATCTGTGCCGCCACTTCGGCAGGAGGCGTAAAGTTAACTGCTATTATATTATCCATAATGGAAACTTTTCGTTATCTACAAACAACATATTGTATTTTGCAAAGATAGCCTTTATTTTCCGGAAGAGGCGCGTTTGCAAAAAAAATATTGCGGCGGGGGCAAGCATCATAGCTATAGCAGCTCCGATAGCTATAACAGCCATATTGGCCATAATAAATACCGGAGACGCGCGCCCGCCTCATTTTAACACTATTTGCTTTCGGCCGGAAAATTTCGTATATTTGCCTTAGCAGAGGGGCGGACCGCGGCGGTCTGCCCCTTATTATTGGACTTTCCGGGCCTGTTTCCGGAGAAAAAGGCCGTATTTTCGCGGAAAATGCAAGTAATGCTTTGCCGAAAAGCACTACTTGCATTTTCTACGCGGCTACCTGCATTTTAAAAAAGGTTACTTCGCGGCCGAAAACCATTACTTGCATTTTGAAAAAGTCCGCCTCGAAATGTTGCCGAAGGTTAAATACGTTAAAGTCCGCCGTGCCGGCCGCGAAAGTCCGCCGCCCCGTCTCTTCAGACCGTCAATTAATAAACAATAACGCGCCGGCCGCGGCGCCGCGCGGAGTAATTTATTAATTTTGCCGTCAGGCTGCCGTTCCGCCGGATGGCCGGCCGCCGCGTAAAGACCATGACTATGCCTACGAAGACCGTAAAGAGGGTGAGCATCAACGATGTGAAGCTATCGACGCCCACCCTGCTCAAAGACGACAGCGACGACCTGCTCGTCATCGACAACATCACCAACATAGACTTCCCCGAACAGACGCTGCAGATGTGCTTCCTCGCCTTCTGCTACTGCACGCGCGGACGCATCGAGTTCAACGCCAACGCGCAGCACATCGTGCTCACGCCCGGCGACCTCTTCATCGGCGTGGGCGAACAGATAATCGAGAAGACCGGCGCCGGCGGCGACTACGAGGGCCACGCCGTGCTCGTGTCGCACGAGTGTATGCAGAACAGCATCGTAGGCCTGCACCAGCTGTGGCCCTTCCTGCTCCACCTTTACCGCCAGCCGGTGATACACCTCGCCCCGCACGAGCAGGAGTGGGTGACGCAGAGCTACGCCGAGGTGCTGCGCCGCTTCCGCGCCCGCGACCACCACTACCGCCGCGAGTCGCTCTCGGCCCTCATCCGCCTCTTCTACTTCGACATGTGCGATGTGCTCCGCCGCCGCGTACCGGCCGAAACGCCGCGGCAGCCGGGCAGCTACGGAGTGTTCGACCGCTTCATACGCCTGCTGGCCGAAAACTTCCGCCGCGAGCGCAACGTGTGCTGGTACAGCGAGCAGCTGTGCCTCACGCCCAAGTATCTCTCGGAAGTGGTGAAGAACGTGAGCGGACGAACCGCCGGACAGTGGATAACGAGTTTCGTCGTGATGGAAATAAAGCAGCTGCTGGCCAACACCACGCTCTCGATAAAGGAGATCGCCGCCGAGCTGAATTTCTCGAACCAGAGTTTTCTCGGAAAGTACTTCAAGAACGCCACAGGCCTCGCGCCCTCCGACTTCCGCCGGTAGGCCGCCGCGCCGCGCGAGACTCCGCCCGCAGCCGCCGGACCGCCGCGCGGGGTGCGGCAACGGCACAAAAAAAATGCAACCTCGCGTCTTCACGACGAAAGGTTGCCTCACAGAACTTATATAGAGATGAAAAAACTATCTTTTCAGTATGGCTGGAAATTTTCCGTTCCTCTTACCGGCCACAAAGATATATATTCCGATTTTATCCACCAAATGCCGAGGATATTTTTTTGAAACTTTTTTTACTTTTCGTCCCATTCTTTCACTCTTCGGGACCGTTGAGGAATATTTCCCCCTCTCCGAGCCGGATGCGCCGCTCGCGGTAAAGCGTGCCGAGCGCCCGCTTGAAGGTCTTCTTGCTGACGCCGAAACGCGCCACAATGTCCTCGGGCGCGCTGGCGTCGGAGAAGGGCAGGCGGCCGCCGCCGGCGGCCAGTTCCTCGAGGAGCACTTCGGCAAAGTCGCGGAAACGGCTCTTGCCGATGCGGTCGAGCGAGAGGTCGAGTTTGCCGTCGGGCCGCAGGTTTACGACGGTGCCGCGCAGGAGGTCGCCCGTGCGCGGCGCGGCGCCGAATATCTGGTCGTCGTATACGAGCCCCTGAAAGGCGTTGTCCACGATGACCTTGAAGCCCAGGTCGGTTTTCTGCTGCACGAGCATCTCCACCTCGCGCCCGCGGTAGTATTCGGACGAGGTAGCGGGCCGCAGCCAGCGCTCTACCTTGGCCGAGCCGACGATGCGGCCGCTTTCGGAGTCCACGTACACATATATAATATAGGAGCGGCCCTGCACCATGCGCATCTTCTGCTCGCGGAAGGGCACGAAGAGGTCTTTCATCAGTCCCCAGTCGAGGAAGGCGCCGAACTGGTTGGTCCAGGCCACGCGCAGGCAGGCGAACTGCCCCACACGGGCGAGGGGCTGCTCGGTGGTGCCCACGAGCCGCTCGCTCTGGTCAAGGTAGACAAAGACGCGTACCTCGTCGCCGGGCCGCATCTCGCGGCGCACGTAGGCCTTGGGCATGAGCAGCTCGCCCACCTGCCCGCCGTCGAGATAGGCGCCGTGGTCGGTGAAGCGCGTGATGCGCAGTGTGTTGTAGTCGCCGAGCTTAATCATGGAGCACCTCCTTTCCTTCTTCGCCGGCAGGCATTTCCGCCTCGCCGGCCTCCTTCAGTTCCTCGCCGCGCTCCAGCTCCGCCCCGTCGGCCCCGCGGGCGGTCTCGCCCACTACGCGGCCGTCGGCCAGGTGTATGGTGCGGTCGGTGAGACGGGCCAGTTCCTCGTCGTGCGTCACGATGACGAAGGTCTGCCCCAGGCGGTCGCGCAAGTCGAAGAAGAGGCGGTGCAGCTCCACCTTGTTGTGGCTGTCGAGACTGCCCGACGGTTCGTCGGCCAGTACCACATCGGGCTCGTTCATCAGGGCACGGGCCACGGCCACGCGCTGCTTTTCGCCGCCCGACAGCTGGGCGGGCTTGTGGCCGGCGCGGTCGGCCAGCCCCATGAGGTCGAGCAGTTCGGCGGCGCGGCGGCGCACCTCGTCCTTGGGACGGCGGGCGATGCGGCCGGGCATCATTACGTTCTCGATGGCCGTGAATTCGGGCAGCAGCTGGTGAAACTGGAAGACAAAGCCCACGTGCTCGCAGCGGAAGCGGGCCAGCTGGCGCCGCCCCAGGCGGGCCACATCCTGCCCGGCTATGCAGACGCTGCCGGCGTCGGCGCAGTCGAGCGTGCCCATAATCTGCAGCAGCGTGGTCTTGCCCGCGCCGCTCGGCCCTACTATGCTCACCACCTCGCCCTTACGGATGGTGAGGTCTATGCCGCCCAGCACTTCCAGGCGGCCAAAGGATTTCCGTATACCTTGCAATTCAATCATAACGGCTACAAACTTAGCATTTTTTTTGCTACTTTTGCGCGTTGACTCCTATAAATTATGAAGAAAATACCCAAGCTCCCGGCCTATCTGCTGGGCGTCCACGCCACCGGACTCGCCGCGCTGAGCCTGCTGCGCCTGTTGTTTTTTCTGGCCGTACGGCCGCAGTTGCCGCCCGACCTGCCCGGCCGCGCCGCCCTCGTGGCCGAGGCGTTCGCGCGCGGCGTATGGTTCGACAACGTTATAGCCTGCTACATCATGGCCCTGCCCCTGCTGCTGGCTGCCGTAGCGGCGCAGACCGGCGGCCCGCGCCGATGGATGGTGCGGACCATGGGCGTGTGGTTCGGCACGCTCTACACGCTCGCCTTCATGGCCTCGGCGGCCGACATCCCCTATTTCCTCTACTTCACGAAGACGCTCAACGCCTCCATCTGGAACTGGGCGGACTACGGCACGCAGACGGCGGGCATGATATTCGGCGAAAGCTCGTACTACCTCTACATCTTCTACTTCGTGGCCGTATCGGCCGGTTTCTGCGCCCTGCTGCGCCTCTACGGCCGGCGGCTGCTGGCCGGCGGAGATCCGTCGCCCGCCACCGCCCTGACGCCGCGGCGGCGCGTGGCGGCGGCCCTGCTGTCGCTCACGGCCGTGGGGCTCTGCCTGCTGGGCATCCGCGGGCGCCTGGGCTACAATCCCATCAAGGTGAGCGCGGCCTACTTCTGCACGAGTCCGGTGCTCAACAATCTGGGCCTCAACCCGGCCTTCTGCCTGCTGACCAGCTCGCTCGACGCCCTGAGGCCGGAGAACAAGGCGCTCGCCCTGATGAACGAGGAGGAGGCCGTGCGCCGCGCGCAGGCACTGCTGGGACGCGAGGGCATGGACGGCCTGTCGCCGATGGCACGCCGCGTCGTGCCCGAGGGCAGTCCCACGGGGCAGAACGTGGTGATGATCATCATGGAGTCCATGTCGGCGAAACTGATGGCCCGCTTCGGCAACGAACACGGACTCACGCCCTGTCTTGACTCGCTCTACCGGCAGGGACTGGGCTTCAGCAACTTCTACTCGTCGGGCAACCACACCAACCACGGCCTCTACGCCACGCTCTACTCCTTCCCCTCCATCATGTACCGCAACGCCATGAAGGGCTCGGACATACCGGTGTACTCGGGGCTGCCCACGGTGCTGCGCGACGCAGGCTACGCCACGATGTTCTTCATGACGCACGAGTCGCAATACGACAACATGAACGCCTTTCTGCGCACCAACGGCTACGAAGAGATCTACGCGCAGGAGAACTATCCGCGCGAGAAGGTGGTCAACCACTTCGGCGTGCCCGACGACTATCTCTTCTCCTACGCCCTGCCCGTGCTGCGCCGCCACGCCCGCGAGGGGCGCCCCTTCTTCGCCACGCTCCTGACCATCAGCAACCACCCGCCCTACGTGCTGCCCGACGGTTTCCGGGCCCGCAACGCCGAGCCCGAGCGGCAGATCGTGGAGTATGCCGACCGCGCCATAGCCGACTTCATGCACGCCGCGGCGCGCGAGCCGTGGGCGGCGAACACGGTCTTCGTCCTTCTGGGCGACCACGGCAAGGCCGTAGGGCCCGCCGACTGCGAACTGCCCGAAGCGCAAAACCACGTGCCGCTCATCATCTTAGGCCGGGACATAGCGCCGCAGGAGCGCGACGATTTCGCCGGACAGGTAGATGTGGCGCCCACCCTGCTGGGCCTGCTCCGCGTGCCCTACGTGCAGAACAACTTCGGCATAGACCTCCTGCGCGAGCGGCGCCCGGCCATCTTCTACACGGCCGACAAGACCATCGCCGCGCGCGACGCCGGGCATCTCTACGTGTACAACGCCGAGGCCGAGCGCGAGTTCTGCTACGACCTGCGGCAGGGCCGTCCCGTGCCGGCCGCCTTCTCGCCGGACTTCGGCGCGCTGAAGGACTACGCCTTCTCGATGCTGCAGGCCACCGAGCACGTGGTGCGCCGAGGCCTCACCACCGACCGGCCGCAGCGGTAGGCGGCGCAGGAGTGGCACGCCTTGCCACTTTTGTGGCACCGCCTCCCACTTTTGTGGCACGCCGTCCCACTTTTCCCGCACTCCCGCCGCCAAGACACGGCAAGGGCCGGACTCCGCACTGGAAGTCCGGCCCTTGCCGCATACAGCCGACGGCGCGTTCAGCGCGCGGGCTTCACGGCCTCGATGACCTCTTCGACGGTGAGGCTGCGCTGCTCGCCGGTCGTCATGTCCTTGAGCGTGACGCGCCCCTCGTTCATCTCGGTCTCGCCCACCAGGGCCACGAAGGGCACCTGCCGCGCGTTGGCGTAGTTCATCTGCTTCTTCATCTTCACGCTGTCGGGATAGACCTCGGCGGCCACGCCGGCGCGGCGCACCTCGGCGGCCAGACGCAGGCAGCAGGCGGCCTCGGCCGGCCCGAAGTTGATGAAGAGCACGCGCACATCGCCCTGCATGGCGGCGGGATAGAGGTCGAGCTGCCCGAGCACGTCGTAGATGCGGTCGGCGCCGAAGGAGATGCCCACGCCGCTCAAACCGGGCAGACCGAAGATGCCCGTGAGGTTGTCATAGCGGCCGCCGCCGGTGATGGAGCCTATCTGCACGTCGAGCGCCTTCACCTCGAAGATGCAGCCCGTGTAGTAGTTGAGTCCGCGGGCCAGGGTGAGGTCGAGCTCGAGGGCATTGCGCAGCCCCGAAGCCTTGAGCGCGTCGAGCACGAAGGCCACCTCCTCCACGCCCTTGAGGCCCGTTTCGGATCCGGCGAGCACCTGGCGCATCACGGCCAGTTTCTCCTCATTGGAACCGGCGAGGGCTATGACGGGCTGCAGCCGGGCAATGGCCTCCTCGCCGATGCCGGCGGCGCGGAGCTCCTCGTTGACCTTGTCGAGGCCTATCTTGTCGAGCTTGTCCATGGCCACGGTGAGATCCACTATCTTGTCGGCCGCGCCGATCATCTCGGCCAGGCCGGTGAGTATCTTGCGGTTGTTGACCTTGATGGCCACGCGGATGCCGAAGCGGCAGAACACCTCGTCGACTATCTGCAGGAGCTCCACCTCGTTGAGCAGCGAGTCGGACCCTACGACATCGGCGTCGCACTGGTAGAACTCACGGTAGCGGCCCTTCTGCGGGCGGTCGGCGCGCCACACGGGCTGTATCTGGAAGCGCTTGAAGGGCAGCTGCAGCTCCTCGCGGTGCTGCACCACGTAGCGGGCGAACGGCACGGTGAGGTCGTAGCGCAACCCCTTCTCGCAAAAGCGCGCGGCGAGACGGGGCGCGGAGGCCGCGGCATACTCCTCGGCCGGCACGGCGGCGCTGAAGTCGCCGGAGTTGAGTATCTTGAAGAGCAGTTTGTCACCCTCTTCGCCGTACTTGCCCATGAGTGTGGAGAGATTCTCCATGGCGGGCGTCTCGATGGGGCGGAAGCCGTAGAGGGCGTACACCTCGCGGATGGTGTTGAAGATATAGTTGCGACGGGCCATCTCCTGCGGTCCAAAGTCGCGCGTACCTTTCGGTATTCCGGGTTTCTGAGCCATATTTCCAATAATGATTTTCGTTGCGGGGGCAAAGATACTCCGATTTTTCCACATAGCCCGCGGCGCGACGACAAAACAAGGCATGCGGCGGCATATTCGCCCCCGCGGACGGCTTGCGGAAGGCCCTCGTCGGCGCATCGGTGGAAAACTCCGGCCCGTCCCTCGCGCACCGGCCGTAAACAGAGGGGAAGCGCCGGCAATGCCCCGGAAAAACGCACGCCGGAGCAAAAGTTTTATGCTTATTTTTGGAACCCGGGCATGCGGTCATGTCGCAATAAAAAGTTATCTTTGCAAACAGAGACGGAGACAAATTCACGAAAAAACCGTGCCACCGGGCCGGTTTGCCCGTATTCAGAGGGAAATCATGAAAATCCGGCTCCGAAATCCATTACTTCCATGATTGCCGAACGGCCGGGAGCTTCACACGCCACGCGGCCGACACAAATCCGGCGCCGTCCCTGAAAGGTACGGCAGAGCCCTCCTTCGCTTCCAAAGCGGACACATACGCACACACATTATATATATAAGCAACCACACCAACATGAGTACCGACAACTTTCTTATCACCAAACGCGACGGTTCGACCGAGTCCTTCTCGCTCGACAAGATAAAAGGCGCCATCCTCAAGGCCTTCGCCTCGGTAGGCTCGCCCATCGACAGCGCCGTGCTCCAGCACATCGTGGATCACCTCAAGTTCTGCAACGGCATGAGCGTGGAAGACATACAGAACCAGGTGGAGGTGGCCCTCATGGCCGACCGCCACTTCAAGGCCGCCAAGGCCTTCATGCTCTACCGCAAGCGCCATGAAGACGACCGCGAGACGGCCGACAAGCTGCGTTTCCTCATCGACTACTGCAACGCGGCCAACCCCGCCACGGGCTCGAAGTTCGACGCCAACGCCAACGTGGAGAACAAGAATATAGCCACGCTCATCGGCGAGCTGCCCAAGCAGAGCTTCATACGCCTGAACCGCCGCCTCATCTGCGACAAGATCAAGGAGATGTACGGCAAGGAGACGGCCGACCGCTACATCTATCTCCTCAAGAACCACTTCATCTACAAGAACGACGAGACAAGCCTGGCCAACTACTGCGCCTCCATCACGATGTATCCCTGGCTGCTGGGCGGCACCAAGAGCATCGGCGGCAACTCTACGGCGCCCACCAACCTCAAGTCGTTCTGCGGCGGCTTCGTCAACATGGTCTTCATCGTCTCGTCCATGCTCTCGGGCGCCTGCGCCACGCCGGAATTCCTCATGTACATGAGCCACTTCCTCGAGCAGGAGTACGGCCAGGACTACTTCGAGAACGCCGACCGCGTAGTAGACCTCTCGGCACGCCAACGCACCATCGACAAGGTGATTACCGACTGCTTCGAGCAGATCGTATACTCCATCAACCAGCCCACCGGCGCGCGCAACTTCCAGTCGGTGTTCTGGAACATCTCCTACTACGACAAGTACTATTTCGAGAGCATCTTCGGCGAGTTCTACTTCCCCGACGGCACCAAGCCCTACTGGCCCGCCGTCGACTGGCTGCAGCGCCGCTTCATGACATGGTTCAACGAAGAACGCACCAAGGCCGTGCTCACCTTCCCCGTAGAGACGATGGCCCTGCTCACCGAGAACAACGATGTGAAGGACAAGGCCTACGGCGACTTCACCGCCGAGATGTACAGCAAGGGCCACTCCTTCTTCACCTACATGAGCGACAACGCCGACTCGCTGGCCTCCTGCTGCCGCCTGCGCAACGAGATACAGGACAACGGCTTCAGCTACACGCTCGGCGCCGGCGGCGTGAGCACAGGATCGAAGTCGGTGCTCACCATCAACCTCAACCGCTGCGTGCAGCAGGCCACGCGCGAGGGACAGTCGTACCTCGACTTCCTCGAGGGCATCATCGACCTCGTGCACAAGGTGCAGCTCGCCTATAACGAAAACCTCAAATACTTCCTCGAGAAGGGCATGCTCCCGCTCTTCGACGCCGGCTACATCAACATCAAGCGCCAGTATCTCACCATCGGCGTGAACGGCATGGTGGAGGCCGCCGAAAGCCTCGGCATGACCATCAGCGACAACGAGGAGTACAGCAGCTTCGTGGGCAACATACTCGGGCTCATCGAGACCTACAACAAGAAATACCGCAGCAAGGAGGTGCTCTTCAACTGCGAGATGATACCCGCCGAGAACGTAGGCGTGAAGCACGCCCGCTGGGACCGCGCCGACGGCTACTACGTGCCGCGCGACTGCTACAACAGCTACTTCTACGTGGTGGAGGACCCCAACACCGATGTCATAGAGAAGTTCCGCCTGCACGGCTGGAAGTACATACAGCACCTCACCGGCGGCTCGGCCCTGCACATGAACCTCGACGAGCACCTCTCGGCCGCACAATACCGCCAGCTGCTGCGCGTGGCGGCAAAGGAGCGCTGCAACTACTTCACCTACAACATTCCCAACACGCTCTGCAACGAGTGCGGACACATTGACAAGCGCTATCTCAAGGAGTGCCCCCACTGCCACTCCAAGAACGTGGACTACCTCACGCGCATCATCGGCTATCTCAAGCGCGTGTCGAACTTCTCGCTCGACCGCCAGAAGGAGGCCGCACGCCGCCACTACGCACACGTGGAAGAGCAGGCATCGTAAACCGCAACCCTACGACCGGAGATATGCTCAAGTACGTTAACCACGACATCGTCTTCAGCGAGTTTCCCGACGAGGTGACGCTCGCCATCAACCTCTCGCGCTGCCCCAACGGCTGCCCCGGCTGCCACAGCGCCTACCTGAAGGACGACATCGGCGAGGAGCTGACCGAAGAGCGCCTTCTGGGCCTGCTCGACGACTACGCCGGCGAAGTGACCTGCGTGGGACTGATGGGCGGCGACAACGACCCGGCCGCCGTCGTGGCCCTCTGCCGCGCCGTGAAGGAACGCCACGGGAAGAACCTGCACACCGGATGGTACAGCGGACGTGCCGAACTGCCCCACGGCCTCGGCCCCGACCGTCTGGCCGGTGTGGTGGACTACGTGAAGGTAGGCCCCTACCTGGAGGAGCTCGGGCCGCTCAACGCCCGCACCACCAACCAGCGCCTCTACCGTGTGGAACCGGAAGGCCGCCTCACCGACCTCACCGCGCGTTTCTGGAAAAAATAACCGCGGCCCACGTCCCGCCTGCGGGACAGGCACCGCCCCTACCCTACAGGCCGCGGCGCGAAGCGAGCAATACGCTCCTTTGCGCCGCGGCCCGTTTTTTTGTGTCGGCTGGCGCCCGTCGGCGACAGCGGCCCTCTTCCGGCAGCGACGGTCGGCGGAGCATTTTCCAAGACGCCTCTTTGTGGAATTTCCTTTACAACACCACAATTGTCTGACGGTAAGCACGATATAGAAAAAGATGCCGTAAGATTCTCTGTTTTCCCGCACCGGTTTTCAAGGTCGGAATTTGCAGGTTCAAAAGCATTACTTGGTGTTCGCAAAAGCATTACTTGGAATTTTTACACGAGTAAGTACTTTTCCGAACACCAAGTAATGCTTTTTTCAGCGCGCCCGTCCGCCACCGCCCACCGGCGGCCGCCGCATCATTACCGCACCGTTTCATTCCTGCGCAGTACCCTAAAGGGCAATCAGATAGAAGTGTCTGAAAGGAAAAGACGCGCGGGCCGCTTCCGGGCGTCAGCCTTCATCTCGTTGCATCGGTGTGCATAAAAGAACAGGAAACGACACGCAGCCGCGACAACGGGCCACAAGATCCTTACATATTTTTAACGGAAAATTTGGATATTACCGAGAAATAGGCGACCTTTGTAATAAAAAATCCGCTCTCCCAGCAATCCGCTTACGGCGGCCTGCAGATTCCGCCACATCACCAACAGAAAACAACCGGAAAAACTCAAAGACATGAAAAGAACCCTGATACGTACATTCGCAGTTGCCGCACTTGTCCTATGCTGCACAATGCCGGCCCGTTCGCAGTCGATAGACATCGCGAAATGCCAGTCGCTCGTCGAAACCTGCCGCGAGAAAAGCCCGACACGCAGTCAGGTCGCCTTTATGGTCAGCCAGTGCAGAATCGTCGCAGACATCTTCCTCAAGGAAACGGACAGAATCAAGAAGATGCCGACCATCGAGGCCAGAAAGGAGGCCGCCGACAAGTCAAACCGCACCTATGCGCGGGAATATGATGTGTACGCCCCGATGCTCCGCATACTCAACAGGGCGGCACGCAACGAGAACATTCCGCTGGGCCGGCTGAACGAGGCCGAAATCGAGCATCTCGTCAGTGACAACAAATACATCAACCGGATGTTCACGATATTCCGCAGCAGATACAGCCTCGACGACTGAACCGCCGGCCGCTTCCGGACTATGCCCCAGCACCGGCCGCACCGCCATGAATATGGCCGCTGATGTTTCATAAGCACTCCCTCTGACAAGAAATAACGAAGACACGACCCGTAGTAAGCCCGTTTGCTACGGGTCGTTGTCTTAAAGAGACATAAAGCGCAGCTGCAGTCCGCAGTTCCATAGAAATCACAACAAAAAAGCGCCCGTTTCCCCCTCAGCCGCCACTTGTTCCGGCACTGCCGCGCCCGGACTTTAACAGACAACGGAAAACACCGCCAGCGAAAATGCAGACGAAAACAGCCGTAAATGCTGCAACATTAAGGTTAAATGCTGCAACATTTGAAAAAAATCGTGTATATTTGCACGTTGAAATAAAATCGGAATAAAAATCAATAATCAAAAACATAAGTTACCGAAAATGCAAAACAAAGGATTTGTAAAAGTCATTGCGGTGTTGCTGACACTCATCTGCCTTTACTATTTCTCCTTCTCGTGGGTGACAAGCCACTACAAGGACGAGGCAGCCAAGATCGAGGCAACGAAGGGCAAGGAGGCTGCACGCCAGTATCTTGACCAGAAACGCAACGAGAAAGTTTACCTTGGCTGGAAGACCCTTGCCGAATGCGAAAAACTGCAGATAGGCCTCGGCCTCGACCTCAAAGGCGGCGTGAGCTTCCTGCTCGAGGTGTCGGTGCCCGACATGGTGAACAGCTATGCCGGCTCGAAGGCCGACGATCCCGCCTTCCAGAAACTGCTGGGCGAGGCCAAGGCCGAAGCACAGCGCACGGGAGGCGACTTCGTGGAGCTCTTCATGCAGAAGTATGCCGCCGCCAACGGACAGAACCAGCTCGGCGCTATCTTCGCCGAGAAGATGAGCAACGACGGCATCAGCTACCAGAGCAACGACGACGATGTGCGCAAGGCGCTCGAGAAGAACATCTCCTCGGCCGTCGACAACGCCTATAAAGTCATCAGTTCGCGTATTGACCAGTACGGCGTGGCACAGCCCAACATCCAGGTGCTCCGCGGCAAGGGACAGCTCGGCCAGATCATGGTAGAGATGCCCGGCGTGACCGACCCCGAGGATGTGGAGCAGCTGCTCACCGGAAGCGCCAACCTGGAATTCTGGACAATGACGACCGTAGACCAGGTGCAGGGCGAGCTGGCCCAGCTGCGCAACCTGCCCGTAGAGGTGACACAGCCCCGCAAGGACAACCCGAAGGAACTGGAGACCGTGACCAAGAAGTTCGGCGACATCGTGTCGATGCAGTATGCCAGCGGCATCTGCGCCGGAACCGTGGCCACGAAGGCCGAGGTGGCCGCCGTGGAGAAACTGCTCCAGACCGACTCCGTCAAGCAGATCCTGCGCACCTTCAGCCTGGCCTTCTCCGCACAGCCTGAAATGCAGAACCAATACGCCCTCTACCTGCTCAAGGGAACCTCCAACGACGCCGGCGGCGTGAAGCCCGAACTCAGCGCCAACGAGGTGGACATCATACAGGATGCCAAGCCCGACTTCGAGCAGGAAGGCGGACACCGCCCCATCGTATCCATGACGATGCAGCCTGAGGCCGCCCGCATCTGGGGCGACATCACGGGCAAGAACATCGGCAAGCCCATCGCCATCGTGCTCGACAATAAAGTGTACAGCACTCCCGCACCGCAGGCACGCCTCGGCGCCAACTCGCAGATATCCGGCAGCTTCACGCCCGACGACACCCGCGCGCTGGCCATCGTGCTCAACAGCGGTAAGATGAGCGTGCCTCTCGTGACGGTACAGACCGAGACCGTAGGTCCGTCGCTCGGCGAGGCCTCCATCAAGGCCGGCTTCACGGCCTGCGTAGTGGCCTTCGTGCTGCTCATGATCTTCATGTGCTGCTTCTACGGTTTCCGCACCGGTATGGTGGCCAACATCGCCCTGCTGCTCAACCTCTTCTTCACGCTGGGCATCCTCACCTCCTTCCAGGCAGCCCTCACCATGAGCGGCATAGCCGGTATGGTACTCTCGCTGGGCATGGCCGTCGACGCCAACGTGCTCATCTACGAACGTACGAAGGAAGAGCTGCGCGCCGGCAAGAACATCAAGACGGCGCTGGCCGACGGCTACGGCAACGCCTTCTCGGCCATCTTCGACTCCAACCTGACCTCCATCATCACGGCCGTCATCCTCTACAACTTCGGCACAGGCCCCATCCGCGGCTTCGCCCTCACGCTTGGCATCGGCATCGTGGCCTCGTTCTTCACGGCCGTATGGCTCACCCGTATCGCCTACGAGCACTTCCTCAACCGTGACAAGTGGCTCGACATCACCTTCACCACGAAACTCACCAAGAACCTCCTGCAGAATACCAAGATAGCCTTCATGAAGAAGGCCCGCACCTCCATGGCCGTGTTCGCCGTGCTGGCAGTGGTATTCGGCGCAAGCCTCGCCGTGTTCGGCCTCTCGCAGGGCATCGACTTCACCGGCGGACGCAACTATGTCATCCAGTTCGAGAATGACAAGGTGCAGCCCGAGGAAGTGGCCAAGGCCGTACAGCAGGCCGTAGAGAAGACCGACGAGCCGAAGGCTTCCGTCAAGGCCATCAAGGTAGTGACGGCCGAGAGCGAATGTATCCGTCTGACCACCAACTACAAGGTGAACGGACAGGACGAAGAGGTCAACAAGTTCGTGTACAACGCGCTCCACGACGCCGGCCTCATCTCCGCCGACTACAAGACGTTCGTTGACCGCGAAAACCGCGCCGGCGGCTCCATCGTCTCCTCGCAGAAGGTCGACTCCTCCGTTGCCGAAGACATGACGGCCGGTGCCGTGAAGGCCGTGTTCTTCTCGCTCATCGCCATCTTCCTCTACATCCTCGTGCGCTTCCGCAACGTAGCGTTCTCGATAGGTAGCGTAGTGGCCCTGTGCATCGACACCTTCTTCATCATCGGCATGTACGCCCTCTGCTGGAAGTTCCTGCCCTTCTCCATGGAAATCGACCAGACCTTCATCGGCGCCATACTGACGGCCATCGGTTACTCCATCAACGACAAAGTGGTGGTATTCGACCGTATCCGCGAGAACCTGGGTCTCTATCCCAAGCGCTCCACCGAACGCCTGTTCAACGAGTCGCTCAACAGCACCCTGACGCGTACCATCATGACCTCGGCCACGACCCTGCTCGTCCTCCTCTGCATCTTCTTCCTGGGAGGCGACAGCATCCGATCCTTCGCTTTCGCCATGATTCTGGGCGTCATCTTCGGCACCTGCTCGTCCATCTTCCTCGCAGCGCCCATCGCCTACCGCATGCTGGGCAAGAAGCGCATCGTGGAAGAGGCCGCCTGATAAATACAAGCGCTCCGCGCAAACAACCGCAAACGGCACTGCCTCGACCAACGGGGCGGTGCCGCTTGCATTTCAACGGACACGGAAATCCCCCGGAGCATAAACACGACAAAGACACAGATGCAATCCCCCGCCGCCATACTGCCGCGCCTGTGGCGCTGGCTGGTCCGCTTCCGCCACCGGCGCGGATACGGCATACACTCGCCCTTCGCCTTCAGCTTCGTGACGGATGTCATCTACGAGCGCGGCGAATACTACGCCTACGCCCCGCTGAGCACCATCTGCCCCGGACATGGCGAGCGTCACTTGCTGCGCCGCCGCGACCTTCGGCTGCTGTTCCGCATAGCCAACGCCTCCGGCGCACAAGAGGTACTGCTCGCCGCGCACGACGCACAGCGGGTGAAGCAATACGTAGCCGCGGCCCGTCCCCGCGCCCGGTTCCACATCGCCGCCCCCGATTCCGGCGCACTGCGCGACGCGCTGCACGACCTGAACGGCATACATCTGGCATACGCCGAGGCCGAAGCGCTCGACCGCGATACCGTGGAACTGCTACTCGCCGCCGCCGAGCCAAACGCCTACATCGTTCTGCACGGCATCCATCGCAACGCGGCCTCCCGCAAAGCCTGGGGCATCCTCCGTGCCGACAGCCGCACACGCGTGACCTTCGACCTGCACGACTTCGGCATCGCCTGCCTCGAAGCACGGTTGAACAAGGAAAACTACATTATCAACTACTTCTGAGCGGTTTGTCACCGTCTCTTCCGCCACACCGGCCGCCCGTGCCGCCCGCGCCATACAGCCGCAGAATAGCCGCCCGACCGGAATAAACACATCCCCACTCCGCACCCATACCCGCGTTTTTTGAAATCTTAGTAAAATAAAAGAATTGAAAGTAAGCGTGGTGCAAGAAAAAATAGTATTTTTGCGCCCATAAGTAATAACCGCTAAAACTGAATATCATGTACTGGACATTGGAACTGGCATCGAAACTCGAAGACGCTCCCTGGCCCGCCACCAAGGACGAGCTTATAGACTACGCCATGCGCTCCGGCGCTCCCATGGAGGTTGTAGAGAACCTTCAGGAGCTCGAAGACGAAGGCGAAGTATACGAAACCATAGAAGACGTATGGCCCGACTATCCCACCAAAGAGGATTTTCTCTTCAACGAGGACGAGTATTAAAACTCAAATTTACACATACATACTAACTACCAGCCGTATAAGCAATTAGAATTTGTTTGTATGGCTGGTGTTTTATGGTCTGAGATACCTTTCATCGGCTGGTCGATGTTTTTGGCATTGGAGGGGTGGTATGGCGTTCTGATCCGCTCATTCTAACAGACAAAATCAACACAGATACTTTGCTTGAAAAAATCGCGCACATCGCCGATGCCTTGGTCGGCTGTACTGAAAAACTCGTTTTCAGTACAGCCGACATCGAATCGTATAAAAAAGAGTCGCGCAATCTTAGGCTTAGTGGCATCAATTACCGTGAATGGGATGAAGAGTCTATGCGCGAATTTGCTTCGCGACCCGCTACTATGAACCGTGATAATTGGAATTTCAGACTTACGACATGCGCTGAATCGATTGACCTTTCGGAATATGGCATCGAGCATAACCGCTGCATCGACCCCGAACTGAAATGGCGAAATATGTTTGTATTTAGAATTCTGTATGCGGTACTGAGCTAATCGAAGTTTCTATTGGTCTTGGCCCGAACTAATTCGAACATGGAATTGTCTGTCAAGCCAGTCGGTGATAATGTCCAGCATTTCCTGAGAGATATCCTCAGCGATGGTATCGTATTCCTTGATTTCTCCGGTGAGACAATGCTGCATCCAATGATTATGATCTTTTAATATCACGGTCGTTGCCTGCGGATTCCATTTGGATATCAGCCTGAGATTTTCCGGCATTACTTGCGAGTCCTTATCTCCGTTCAAGGCAAGCCATGGGACTGTTACACTTTTGATGTAAGATTCCGGACGGTTCCTGATTATCTCCCTAAAAGGTGGACTAATCATATACCTCAATTGTTCAAAAGTACGCGTCGGAACATCAGAAAAGCCGATGGTGTCTTTTGCTTCAGGAACCACAATCATTATCAATTTTCGGAGCAATGTTCCCTCTGGCATATCAGACTTAATCAGTTCAAGCATATATTTTTGTTTTTTGGCTGATTCATTTTCCCAGCCGCCGTGTTCGGCCTGCATTCTGGCGCGAGTCTGGCTCATCACAATTGAATCCCCGTCCCATGCAGGTGCGCCCCATGTTATTATAAATCCGCAACGAGGATTATCGACTGCATTCCTGATAGCAGCTGTGCCTCCTTCAGAATGACCGAATATTCCCTTGCACATAGATTTACCGAAACAAGAGTCAAGTTTTTCTATTGCGGCGTTAAGATCCCTGATATAATCGTTAACAGAGGATTCATCGGGATCACCCTGACTTTCGCCTATACCACGGTCATCCATGCGCAGAACTGCGTAGCCATGTTCTGCCAAGTGAGAGGCCAGATACTTGAACGGGCGGTGCCCATTCCATTCTTCATCGCGGTTCTGAGGACCACTTCCGGTAGCGAGAACTATTGCGGCATGTGGCTTGATACTGTCAGGAATAGTCAAGGTTCCGGCAAGACGAATCCCGTCATCGCAATTGTAAATATATATGTCCTGCTCGATATATGTGGACGGTGGAGTACTGACGATAGGAATTGCCAGTATCAACGACCACAAACTCAGCAACACATTAAATTCCATTTTAGATACCATATCCATAAATCTTATGGGAACAAAGGCCGTTTGCAGTTATCTCCGTACTTCAGCGGTCTTCCGCGGTGATGACATGATAGATATATGTGCCGTTTTGCAAATACACCTTCTGCACGAAGGGACGGCCGTCGCGGCTCACCTCTATCCGTGAGTATTCCGGCGCTCGGCCGCCGTTGACCGAAGCGGCGAGCGATGCCTTGAAACCGCAATGCACCGGGCCGACCACTACTTCGACCTTGCCGTCGGCGCTCTTTCCCTGCCAGATGTGCTCCTGCCCTTTCTCGTCCAGATAACTGACAAAAAAGTCATCGCCCGCGTCGGCGCCGACCGTATAGCGAACGTAATATTCCTCCACATCGTCGTCGTCGTCATCGCAAGCGACGAAACATAATGCCGTGACTACAAGAGCCATCAGACCATACAATAAACTTCTTTTCATAAGCCTTTCCGTTAATTTCATGAATTCCGTACGGACAAAGTTACGTTTTTTCATTCTCGCGGCCACCGGACTGTGAGAAAAAAACGATGCAGTTCAAAAGCATCTGCTTTCCGAAGGTACACCCCTCCTATTGTCCGTGTTGAAAATAAGTGCTAATTTTGCAGCACCAAATACAGAATCCGCCAATCGTTCATGGAAAACCTCTATGGGCGATTTTCTTTAAAACGACAACATCATGAACGTTATCCTGCAATGCGGCGTATTGTTCACCTTCCTCGCCATGGGCGAACTGGTGGTATGGCTGACCGGCATCCCCGTACCGTCGAGCATCATCGGCATGCTGCTGCTCGCAGCCGCCCTGCAGCTGAGGGTGGTGAAGCTCTCTCAGGTCGAGAAGATGTCGAACTTCCTGGTACGCAACCTCGGTTTCTTTTTCGTGCCCGCCGGCGTAGGGCTGATGAGCTGCCTGCAACTGCTCGGCGACGAACTGCCGGCCATTGTCGGCACGATGGTGGTGAGTACCGCCGTCATACTCGTCGTCACGGGACACGTGCACCAGCTGGTGCGCCGGCACATGCACATGGAAAGCCTGTTCAGACACCACCGCCGGCACGCCCACCGCAAACACCGCTAAGAAGAACATGAATTTCCTTACCAACAAGATATTTCTCATCGCACTGACATTCGTCGTGTTCGTCTTCGCCCAGCACCTGCAACGGCGCGTGGGCCTGAAGCTGCTCAATCCCATCCTCGTCTCCATAGCCCTGCTCATCGGCATCCTGCTGCTCGCCGACGTGGACTATGCCACCTACCGCGCCGGCGGCGACTACATCGACTTCTGGCTCAAGCCGGCCGTCGTGGCCCTCGGCGTCCCGCTCTACAAGCAGCTGGGCATCATCCGCAAGCAGATGCTGCCGCTGCTTGTCGCCGAGATGGCAGGCTGCGTGGCCGGCATCATCTCGGTGGTGCTGGTGGCCAAGCTCCTCGGTGCCACGCAGGCCGTCGTGATGTCGCTCGTGCCCAAAGCCGTCACCACGCCCATAGCCATGGAAATATCGGCCTCGGTGGGCGGCATACCGGCCCTGACGGCGGCCGTAGTGGTGTGCACGGGCATCTTCGGAGGAATGGCCGGTTTCAGAATCACAAGCATGGGGCGCGTCAAGAGCCCCATCGCCCAGGGCCTCTCCATGGGCACCGCCGCCCATGCCATGGGCACCTCGGCGGCCATGGAGCGAAGCGACCGCTACGGCGCCTTCTCGTCGCTCGGCCTCACGCTCAACGGCCTGCTCACGGCCATTCTCTCGCCAGTCATCCTCCATCTGCTCGGCTACGCTGTCTGAGCGGCAGGCACTATTTCATAACTATCTGTAGCATAACACAATAAAAAGAGGGCGGTATCCCCTTCAAAAAGCATTACTTGGAATTTAAAAAGCACTTACTCGTGTAAAAATTCCAAGTAATGCTTTTTCGAACACCAAGTAATGCTTTTTTCAGGGCCGTTTCCGGAGCGGAAAGCGCACGCCGCCGACGGGACATTCCGGCCAGGCGGCCGGCCGGCGCGACGACGCCTTTTTCCGCTCTGCCGACACCGCCGGACTCGGTTTTTATATCTATCTTTGCGGCGACGCCGGTGCTGCCGCCGCGCACCGCCGCGAAGAAAACAGAAAACAACTCACCAAAACCTTACTCCTTATTATATAAATATGAAAAACCTATTGAGAAGCGCCGCCGCGGCCGTCGTGGCCGGAAGTCTGTCGGCCTGCGTGAACACGACGACCGTAGCCGACTACGGCGTGATACCCCTGCCCCGCGAAATGAACGTAAGCGCCGACGGCGCGTTCAAGCTGAGCGAAAAAGTCAGAATAGTCTATCCCGAAGGCAATGAGGCCATGCGGCGCAACGCCGGCTACCTGGCCCGATACCTGAAGGCCGCCACGGGCAAGACCTACCGCACCGAAGCCGGCGGCGAGGCCCGGGGCAACATCCTGCTGCAGCTGACGCCCGACGACCGCGGTCCGGAAGCCTACACGCTGCGCGTCACCCGCGACGGCGTCGAGATAAGCGGCAATACCGAGGCCGGCGTCTTCTACGGTCTGCAGACGCTGCGCAAGTCCGTCGTGCCCGGCGGCGGCACGCCCCTGCTGCCGGCCGCGGTCATCGCCGACGAGCCGCGCTTCGCCTACCGCGGCGTCCACCTCGACGTGAGCCGCCACTTCTTCACCGTTGACGAGGTGAAAACCTACATCGACATGATGGCGCTCCACAACATGAACCGCCTGCACTGGCACCTCACCGACGACCAGGGATGGCGCATCGAAATCAAGAAATATCCGCGCCTCACCGAAGTCGGCGCCCGGCGCAAGGAAACGGTCATCGGCCACAACTCGGGCCGCTACGACGGCCAGCCCTACGGCGGCTTCTACACGCAGGAACAGGCGCGCGAGATAGTGCGCTACGCCGCCGAGCGCCACATCACCGTCATACCCGAAATAGACCTGCCCGGCCACATGCAGGCCGCCCTGGCCGCCTATCCGCACCTGGGCTGCACGGGAGGGCCCTACGAGGTGTGGACCATGTGGGGCGTGTCGGACAACGTGCTCTGCGCCGGCAACGACAGCGTGCTCGCCTTCATCGACGACGTGCTGGGAGAAATCACGGACATCTTCCCCTCCGAATACATACACATAGGCGGCGACGAATGTCCGAAGACCCAGTGGAAGAAATGTCCCAAGTGCCAGGCGCGCATCAAGGCGCTGGGCATCGAGGCCGACACCCGGCACAGCGCGGAGGAATATCTCCAGAGCTACATCATCCGCCACGGCGAGCGCTGCCTCAACGCCCGCGGCCGGCGCATGATAGGCTGGGACGAAATACTGGAGGGCGGCGTGGCCCCCGGCGCCACCGTCATGTCGTGGCGCGGCGAGGGCGGCGGCATAGAGGCCGCCCGGCAGCACCACGACGTGGTCATGACGCCCAACACCTACCTCTACTTCGACTACTACCAGGCCGACGACCGCGAGAACGAGCCGCTGGCCATCGGCGGATACCTGCCGCTGGAGCGCGTCTACGGCTACGAGCCGCTGCCCGCCGCGCTCTCGCCCGACGAGCAGAAGCACATCATCGGCGTGCAGGCCAACCACTGGACGGAGTACATCCCCACCCTCCCGCACCTGCAATACATGGCCCTGCCGCGCTGGGCGGCGCTGGCCGAGACGCAGTGGAGCCCCGCCGGCAAGAAGGACTATGCCGGTTTCCTCAGGCGCCTGCCGCATCTCGCCGGCCACTATCAGGCCGAGGGCTACAACTATGCCCGCCACGCGTTCGACGTGAAGGCCGGCTTTACGGCCAATGTCCGCACGGGTAAGGTGGAGGCGCGCCTGACCACCATTGACGGCGCCCCCGTGTGCTACACGCTCGACGGCACCGCCCCCACCGCCGCCTCGCCCAAGGCCGACAGCGTGCTCACGCTCGACCGCAGCTGCACGCTCAAGGCCGCTGCCCTGCGCGCCGGTTCCCCGGGCCGCACCCTTACCGAGTCCGTCACCTTCAGCAAGTCGACCTGCAAGCCCGTCACGGCCAACCAGCCCGTCAACAGGCAGTATGAATACGGCGGCACGCCCACCCTCACCGACGGCCTGCGCGGCAACGGCAACTACAAGACCGGCCGCTGGATAGCCTTCTACGCCAACGACATGGATCTCACCGTCGACCTCCTGCAGCCCGTGAAGATATCCTCCGTCGCCTTCAACACCTGCGTAGAAAAGGGCGACTGGATCTTCGACGTGCGCGGCGCCACCGTCGAGGTGTCGGCCGACGGCCGGGAGTACACCCGCGTCTGCTCCGAGCAATATCCCGCCATGAAGGCCACCGACCGCAACGGCGTGTACGAGCACCGCCTGACCTTCCCCGCCGTCAAGGCGCGCTACGTGCGCGTCGTCGCCCCCACCGAGCGCTCCATCCCCGAATGGCACGGCGGAAAGGGCCGGCCCGGCTTTGCCTTCGTCGACGAAATCGTAATAGACTGAGCCATGCCGCGCATCTTCCTGGCCGCCCTCCTGCCGCTCTTCCTCCTCTTCGCCGCCGCGTTGCCCGCGCAGCGGGTCATTCCCGTCCCCCTCCGGGTGGAGCGGAAAGACGGCGCGTTCCGCCTCGACCCCGGCACGGCGCTCTGCACCAACCTGAAGGGGGCGGCGCGCCGGCGTCTCTCCGCCTATCTTTCCCGCTCCACGCCCTTGGGCGGCGACCTGCGTCACCGGCGCGACGCCGCCGCACGGGGCATCAGCCTGCTCAGGGTGCCGGCCGCGGACGCCGGTTTAGGGCCGGAGGGCTACCGGCTGGAGGTGGACAGCCAGCGCGCGGTCATAACGGCCGCCGGCGACGCGGGCCTCTTCTACGGTCTGCAGACGCTGCTGCAACTGGCCGAGCCGACCGACGGCGGCGTGCCGGCCGTGGCGGCGACCGTCATCGAGGACGCGCCGCGCTTCGCCTACCGCGGCTTCATGATAGATGTGTCGCGCCACTTCCGCTCGAAAGAGTTTCTCATGAAACAGATCGACGCCCTGGCCCGCTACAAAATCAACCGCCTGCATCTGCACCTCACCGACGCCGCGGGCTGGCGCATCGCCATACCCGGCCGGCCGCGCCTTACGGACTTCGCGGCCTGGAGGCCCGACTCCGCCTGGAAGCAGTGGTGGAACGCGCCCGGCGGCCGGCGCTACTGCGAGCGCACCGCTCCGGGGGCCTACGGGGGCTACTACACGCGCGACGACCTGCGCGAGGTGGTGCGCTACGCCGCCGGGCGCCACATCACCGTCATACCCGAGATCGAAATGCCCGGCCACTCCGAGGAAGTGCTCGCCGCCTACCCCGAACTCTCGTGCACGGGCCGGCCCTACACCTCGTCGGACTTCTGCGTGGGCAAGGAGGAAACCTTCGCCTTTCTTGAGGAAGTGCTGACGGAAGTAATGGACATTTTCCCCTCCGAATACATACACATAGGCGGCGACGAGGCCGGCAAACAGGCCTGGGGCTCCTGTCCCGACTGCCTGCGGCGCATGGAGCGGGAGGGACTGAAAGACGCCGACGGCCTGCAGGCCTACCTCGTGCGCCGCATCGCCGGCTTCCTGCACCGCCACGGGCGCCGGCTCCTCGGCTGGGACGAGATACTGGAGGGCGGCCTCGCGCCCGGCGCCGCCGTCATGTCGTGGCGCGGCGAGGAGGGCGGCCTGCGGGCCATGAGGGCGGGCCACCGCGTGGTAATGACGCCGGGCGCCTACTGCTACCTCGACAGCTACCAGGACGCGCCGCCCACGCAGCCCGAGGCCATCGGCGGCTACCTGCCGCTCGCCAAGGTCTACGCCTACGAGCCCGCGGCCGGCGCCACCGGCCAGGGAGCCGACAGCCTGCTCTACGGCGTGCAGGCCAACCTGTGGGCCGAATACATCATGACCGACGAACACTACGAGTACATGACCTGGCCGCGCCTGCTGGCCCTGGCCGAAACGGGCTGGAGCCGGCCGGAACGCAAGGACTTCGCCGCCTTCCGCCGCAGCGCCCTGCGCGAGGTGGACCGCCTCAGGGCCGCAGGCTACCATCCCTTCCCGCTCGACAGGGAGGTGGGCGAGCGTCCGGAGGCGGCCCGGCCCGTAAGGCATCTGGCGCTGGGCAAACCCGTGCGCTACGACGCGCCCTTCAGCCCCTACTACACGGCCGGGGGCGCCGCCGCGCTCACCGACGGCCTGCGCGGCAGCTGGGCCAACAACGACGGCCGCTGGCAGGGCTTCATCTCGCGCGACCGACTGAACGTGACCGTCGACCTGGAGCGCGAGGAGGAGATACGCGCCGTGAGCGCCGACTTCATGCAGGCGGCGGGAGCGGAGATATTCCTGCCGGCCGAGTTCACCATAGAGGTGTCGGCCGACGGCGAGCACTTCACGGAACTGGCGCGCCGCACGAACGCCGTGACGACGGTACCGGCCAACCGCATCGACGCCTTCGGCTGGGAGGGCGAGGCGCGCGCCCGCTACGTGCGCTGCCGCGCCACGGCCGACCCCGCACTGCGCGGCTGGATATTCACCGACGAGATTGTGGTGAAGGGCGTCGGGGAGCGATAAGGGCTACAGCAACCATTATAACCATAACCGCCATGAGGGCCACGGCAGCCGCAACAGCTGCCATGGCCCTCATGTTCTATTCTCCGGCACTTGCCTCCAGCCGCGCCGTAAGCGCCGAGGAGGCTACAGGCGGCACACTATGGCGTCGCCCTCCTTGATTTTCCGGTCCACTACGGGGCGGCCGTCCCGCACCACGCGGACGCGCAGACGCTGCCTGCCGGCGCGCTCCACCTCTATGTCGAAGGTCGTTCCGAACGCCCTGATGCGCCGCAGGCTCATACGCGTCCACGCCTGCGGCAGGCGCGGACTGAGGCTGAAGCGGTGAAGTCCGGTGGGACGGATGCCGAACACGCCCTCGGTGAATATGCGGCCGTAGAGGCCGCTCTCGGCGGAGAGGTGCCGCTGCCCGCCTTCGGGCCAGGCCTCTACGGCGTAGGGCACGTGTTCGCCCAGCAGGCGGACGGCGGAGTATTTCTTCAGATATTCCGCGGCCCGTTCCGTGGCGCCGGCCATGAACACGCCGCGCAGGGCGTAGAGCGTCGAGCGGTCCCAGTAGGTCTGGCTGCCGGCCTGCGTGAGCAGTCCGTTGTCGCTCCACAGGCGTGGCGAGAAGAGGGCGTCGATGGTGCCCCGGGCGCGGGTGTCGATGCCCACCGTGAGCGGGATGCAGATCCACGAGCGGAGGATGTCGTTGCCCTTGTAGTAGGCGTAAGTGTCGAAGCCCTCCACCGTGGCGGCGAAGTAGCGGTCGATATTCCGCTTCAGCGCGGCGGCCTGGCGGCGGTACTCGCCGGCACCGCCGCGTCCCAGCTCCTCGGCCAGGAAGGCGGCCGAGAGCAGGGCGTCGTAGTAGAGCGACGAGGTGCACAAGTTGGCGTCGCCGGCCGGGAAGCGGTGTTCCAGCTCGTCGGAGTCAGAAGCCACCACGCCCTGCGCGTTGAGCCGGCGCCGGCAGTACTCCAGACACCACTCTATGAGCGGCCACAGTTCGCGGGCCTCGTCGGGGCGTCCCGAAGCCAGGGCGTAGCGGGCGGCGCCGTAGGCTATCATGGCCGCGTCGCCGCGGTCGCCCGCGCCGTTCCAGTAGTCGTCGCCCTCGGCTATGATGGAACTCGGGATGGGCCGCCAGTCGTCGTTCATGTAGCGTGCGAAATGGCGGAAGGAGTTAAGGGCCGACGCGTTGCCGTACTCATAGCCGGTATAGGGGAAGTAGGGGTTGATGTATTCGGCCTGGTCGTTGGCCCAGATGGCGGCATAGAACGACTCGCCGCCGGGGCCGTGCATGGGGCCGCCCTTCGTTTCGTAGATACTCTCGCAGGCGCGTATCTTCGAAAAGGCGAACATACGGTTGACGACGGTGTCGGGCGTTTCGAGCACGAGGTTGCCGGTCCACTCGCCGATGAGCCTCCGGCGGGCCGCCAGCTCTTCGTCGGCTTCGACGGACTCCTTCTTTTCCGAAGCCTTATAGCCCGCTACGGAGGCCGCGAAGCGATAAGTCTGCCCCGGCTGCAGGGTGACGGTGCCGGCGCCGTAGGTGCGGAACTCTATGTCGTAGCTGCCGTCGGCGCCTGCCTCACGCGGCGTGTGCTGCACGATGTGGACGGCCGGCAGTTCGAGGCCGACGGCGCGGCTGCCTGTGTTGGTGAAACTATATATCTCCACCAGCGCAGGCAGGGCGGCCGACGGCAGATAGGTGCGCCGTAGCGTGAGGCGACTGTCGGCGCCGGCCGTTATCAGGCTGACCACTTCGAGCGTGCCGTCGAGCGCGACACTCTGCACCTTGTCGCGCAGCGGGCGACCGTCGACGGCGGCCGTGGCCAGCGGGTTCCAGTCGAAGCGGCGCATCAGACTGGCGTGAGTGTTGTTGGGCAGGGTGCGCAACATGGGCCATACCATGCCGCGGCTCATGCTGAAGGTTCCGTTGGCGTCGACGCCGTAGCGCAGGACGGCGGCCACGCGGCGGCCGGCCATCTCGATGTGGTCGGCGTGGGCCTCGCCGGGCCGCACCTGCCACACGATGCGGTTGGCGGCGGAATCGGGGCGCCAGTAGCTGCGCGCCACAGCGGCGCCGGCACACAGCAGGGCGGCCAGCGAGAGAATCAGGTGTTTCATCTTTCGTTCGTTTTACGGTTCATTGTTTTTCGGGATGCTGCTCCGCAGGAAAAAGCCTGCAGGAACCGGATGCAAAGGTAGCATATTGCGGAGACATATATTTATATTTTTCGCACAATAGTTTATAAAAAAACGACATTCACGCCGGCGAAGCGCCGCGATCCCTCGTTTTTAACACTATTTGCTTTCGGGCGGAAAATTTCGTATATTTGCAATAGCGAAGGGGCGGACCACGGCGGTCCGCCCCTTATTCGTAAGCCTTTGCGGGCCTGTTCCCCCAAAAAAACGGCCGTATTTTCACGAAAAATGCAAGTAATGGTTTGCGAAAAACCGTTACTTGCATTTTTTCCGGCAATAAGTGCATTTTAAAAAACGTTACCTGCCGCGCGAAAAGCACTACTTGCATTTCGAAAACCGCCGCTCCGGAAAGTTGCGGAAAGTTAAATACGTTAAAGTCCGGCAGGCCCGCGGGCGGCTCAGTGCTGGTCGTAGGCGTGCTTGGGGTAGTCGATGGTGTAGTGCAGGCCGCGGCTCTCCTTGCGCTCCATGGCCTGGCGGGTGATGAGGTAGCCCACGTTGATCATGTTGCGCAGCTCGCAGATGTCCTTGGTGGCCTTGACACGCTTGAAGAGCTCCTCGGTCTCCTCGTAGAGCAGGTCGAGCCGCGTCCAGGCGCGGCGCAGGCGCAGGTCGCTGCGCACGATGCCCACGTATGACGACATGATCTGCCCCACCTCGCGCACATCCTGGGCGATGAGCACCTTCTCCTCGTTGGAGAGCGTCCCCTCGTCGTTCCACTCGGGCACACGGTCGTTGAAGCCGTACTCGCCGATGTGCGCGAGCGAGTGGCGCGCCGCCGCCTCGGCATAGACCACGGCCTCGATGAGCGAGTTGCTGGCCAGACGGTTGCCGCCGTGCAGGCCGGTGCACGAGCATTCGCCCACGGCGTAGAGGCGGCGTATGCTGGAGCAGGCGTCGAGGTCCACCTTTATGCCGCCGCACAGATAGTGGGCGCAGGGGGCCACGGGGATGTACTGGCGGGTGATGTCGATGCCGATGGAGAGACACTTGGCGTAGATGTTGGGGAAGTGGCGCTTGGTCTCTTCGGGATCCTTGTGCGTCACGTCGAGACACACGTGATCCAGGCCGTGTATCTTCATCTCCTTGTCGATGGCGCGGGCCACGATGTCGCGCGGGGCCAGGGAGAGGCGCTTGTCGTACTTCTGCATGAACTCCGCGCCGCCGGGCAGGCGCAATATGCCGCCGTAGCCGCGCATGGCCTCGGTGATGAGATAGGCGGGATGCGTTTCGCCCGCATGGAAGAGGGCCGTGGGATGGAACTGTATGAACTCCATGTCCTGCACGGTGGCCTTGGCGCGGTAGGCCATGGCGATGCCGTCGCCGGTGGCTATGTCGGGGTTGGTGGTCGAGGCGTAGACGGCGCCGCAGCCGCCGGTGGCGAGCACGGTGACGCGCGAGAGGATGGTGTCGATCTTCTGCGTGTCGGGGTCGAGCACATAGGCGCCGTAGCACTCTATGTCGGGCGTGCGGCGCGTCACCTCCACGCCGAGATGGTGCTGGGTGATGATCTCCACGGCGAAGTGGTTTTCGAGCAGGGTGATGCCCGGACAGCGGCGCACGGCCTCGATGAGCCCGCGCTGTATCTCGAAGCCGGTGTCGTCGGCGTGGTGCAGGATGCGGAACTCGGAGTGGCCGCCCTCGCGGTGGAGGTCGAAACTGCCGTCGTCGCGCTTGTCGAACTGCACGCCCCACTGCACGAGGCGCCGTATGCCCTCGGGGGCGCGGCGCACCACCTGTTCCACGGCGGCGCGGTCGCTGATGTAGTCGCCCGCCACCATGGTGTCCTCCACGTGCTTGGCGAAATCGTCCACCTCGAGATTCGTCACCGAGGCTATGCCGCCCTGCGCCTTGGCGGTGTTGGCCTCCTCGATGGTGGTCTTGCACACGAGGGCCACGCGCCCCTTGCCGGCCGCGGCCACCTGAAGGGCGTAGCTCATGCCGGCCACGCCCGAACCTATCACAAGAAAATCAAATTTGCGTATCATCTTTTTTCCAAATTTGTATCGGCCGCGAAGTTACGCAAGTTTTCCGAGAAAAAAGACCTTAATACCTACAAATGAAGTATCTTTGCAGGTTGAAACGCCGCATACGGCCACGCTCACGCAACGTAGCGCCCCGCCTCCGGCGCAGAGAGCAAACATCTTTTTAATTAATACCAACATCTCAATGAACAGACTCAAATCTCTGCTGATGCTGCTCGTGGCCGTGCTCGCACTGCCCGCCGCCGCACAGCAAATGCCGCAGCTGCCCGTCGACGCCGCCGTGCGTTACGGCAAACTGCCCAACGGGCTCACCTACTACGTGCGCCACAACGCGCTGCCCGAGAACCGCGCCAACTTCTACATAGCACAGAAGGTGGGCTCCGTGCAGGAGGAGGACAACCAGCGCGGACTGGCCCACTTCCTGGAGCACATGTGCTTCAACGGCACCGACCACTATCCCGGCGACGCCCTGCTGAAATACTGCGAGGGCATCGGCGTCAAGTTCGGCCTCAACCTCAACGCCTACACCTCGACCGACGAGACCGTCTACAACATCGATGACGTGCCCGTGACGGAGAACAACATCGACTCCTGCCTGCTCATCCTGCGCGACTGGGCCGACGGTCTCACCCTCGACCCCGCCGAAATCGACAAGGAGCGCGGCGTGATACACGAGGAGTGGCGCATGCGCTCAAGCGCCTCCTCGCGCATCTTCGAGCGCAACCTGCCCGCACTCTACCCCGGCTCGCGCTACGGCTACCGCTATCCCATCGGCACGATGGAGGTGGTCGACAACTTCAAGCCCGCCGAACTGCGCGCCTACTACGAGAAGTGGTACCGCCCCGATCTGCAGGGCATCATCGTGGTAGGCGACATCGACGCCGACCAGGTGGTGGAGAAAATCAAGGCGCTCTTCTCGCCCATCGCCATGCCCGAGAACGCGGCGGCCTACGAGCACTACCCCGTGCCCGACACGCCCGAAGCCATCTACATCATCGACAAGGACAAGGAGCAGAACCGCGCCATCATGCAGGTAATGTTCAAGCACGCTCCCGCCGTGCCCGACGAATTCAAGAACACCGCCGCCTATCTGGCCGTAAACTACGCCACCAGCATGGCCACCTCCATGTTCAACGCACGCCTCAGCGAGCTCAGCCAGAAGCCGGAGTGCCCCTTCATCGGCGCCTTCGCCTCTGACGACGACTACATCATGTCGAAAACCATGCAGGCCCTCGGCATCGTCATCCTGCCCAAACCCGGCAAGGACGCCGAGGCGCTCCAGGCCGTCATGCTCGAGGTGGAACGCGCCGCACGCCACGGCTTCACGGGCACCGAGCTTATCCGCGCCCGCGAGGAGTTCCTCAGCAAGATGGAGACCGTCTACAACAACCGCGAGAAGCAGAAGAACGACTTCTACGTGCCGCAATACGTGCGCCACTTCCTCGAGGGCGACCCCATACCCGACATCGAGACGGAATACAACACCTACAAGATGCTCGCCCCCAACCTCCCCATCGAAGCCGTCTCGGCGCTCTTCAAGGAATACACGGCCAGCGTCGACAGCAACTTCGTGTTCCTGGCCATGTATCCGGAGAAAGACGACGTAGCCATCCCCGCCGCCGAAACGCTCAAGCAGGCCGTCAAGGCCGCCCGCGGCGCAGAGGTGGAGGCCTACGTGGACAACGTGAAGAGCGAGCCGCTCGTGCCGCAGCTGCCCAAGCCCGGCAAGATAAAGAAGGAGAAAGAGGCCGCCTTCGGCTACACCTGCTGGACGCTGGCCAACGGCGCCCGCGTATTCTTCAAGAAAACCGACTTCAACGACTCTGAAATCCTCTTCAAGGCCACGAGCTTCGGCGGCCAGAGCCTCACCAAGAAAGAGGCCCGCGTCAACGTGTCCTTATTCAACGACGCCATGAACTCCACCGGCCTCGGCGCCTTCACCGTCACCGAACTCGAGAAGAAGCTCGCCGGCAAACAGGCCAGCGTGAGCGTACAGCTGGGCGAGGCCACCGAGAACCTCAGCGGCAAGTCCACGCCCAAGGACCTGCGCACGCTCTTCGAGCTCGTATATCTGCACTTCCAGGAGCCGGCCAACGACACCGACGGATACAACAATTTCATGAACTACCTCTCCACCCAGCTCGAGAACGCCGGCAAGCAACCCATGACCGCCTTCTCCGACTCGCTGCAGGCCACCGTCTTCGGACACAACCCGCTCAAGAAGCGCCTCGTGATAGAGGATCTCAAGCAGGCCGACTACGAGGCCATACGCAAACTCTACACCGAACGATTCCAGTCGGCCGGCGACTTCGACTTCTACTTCACCGGAGCCATCGACACCGACTCGCTGCGCGCCTTCACCGAGCAGTACATCGCCTCCCTGCCCGGCCTCAAGAAGCGTGAGACCTATACCGACCGCGGCCTCTTCCCCGTGGAGGGCGTCGTAGACAACCACTTCACCCGCGCCATGGAGACGCCGCAGGCCATGCTCGTGCAACTATGGAGCGGCAAGCTGCCCTACAGCATGAAGAACGCGGCCATACTCAACACGTTCGGCGAAATACTCACCCAGCGCTACCTCAAAAGCATCCGCGAGGACGCCGGCGCCGCCTACAGCGTAGGAGCGTCGGCCACGGCCGACTACGGACTCCGCGAGCAGTATCTGGTGCAGATATACTGCCCCTTCAAGCCCGCCCTGCGCGACTCCGTACTGCTGCTCATGGAGCAGGCCATCGACGACATCGCCCGTAACGGCGTCACCGAGGAAGAGCTCGACAAGGTAAAGAAGTTCGAACTCAAGGACTACGCCGACAGCCAGCGCAAGAACAGCTACTGGCAGGGCCTCATCGAGGCTCAGACGAACTGGGGCAAGGATGAACGCACCGGCAAGGAGGCCGCCATCAGCGGCGTCACCTCGGCCGACATCCAGAAGTTTGTCAACGAAACCCTGCTCAAGCAGAAAAACCGCATCACCGTGAGCATGCTGCCCGCCGACCTCAGCGAAGGCAAATAAGCGGCGCGGCCACGGCATCCCGTCAACGACAGCGGCCGGCTACCTCATGTGGTAGCCGGCCGCTGCTTTTTTGTCCGCGCCCGGGCGCCTCGGTTCCGCGCCGTAGCGGTGCCGTCAGTCCTCTACGCTGAGGTCGCCCTCGGGCAGGTCGACGGGATCGGGGCCGTTGCCCGGCTTGCCGTCCACCGTATTGCTGCCGGCCGAGGCGCCCTCGCCGGCCGGTGTGCCGTCGTCGGAAAAATCGCCGCCGTCACTGTAGCCGGCGTCGGGATCGTAGGTGTCAGCCTCGTCGGCCTCGCCTTCGTCGATCATCTCCTCGTCGGTGAGCTCGCCGCCCTCAAGGCTTTCTTCGGAGAGGAAGGACGAGATGCCCACCACGGCACCGATGGCCAGCAGCAGCGACACGCAGGCGGCCAGAGCCGCACCGCGGAAATCGCGCGCCGGACGGACGGCACCCGACAAGGGGCGGAAGAGGGCGAGCAGGGTGAGCAGGAGCGCCACCTCCAGACCGGCAGCCAGATATACGCCGCCGAAGAGCACGGGCGAGAAGGCAGGGCCCGCATACCAGGCCGCGGTGGAGAGCTCCGCCAGGAGCGGGAGCATGCAGAGCAGCATGCCGCAGTCCTTGAAGCGGCGGCCGCCGAGACGGGCCAGTTCGAGGCCGAAGAGCAGCAGCACCACCACTTCCGCCACGCTCGAGAGGAGCGCCAGACAGCGCACTACGAGCGCCACGAGGCCCCAGCCTACGAGCGACGACATGCCGGGGAAGGCGTTGGACGCGCCCCAGAACACGACGAGGCAGCAGGCCACGGCGAGCAGCCAGCCGCTGAGGCGTCCGAGGCGGCGGTTTCCGGCCGGCACGGTGCCGCGCAGCAGCAGGGCCGCCATGAGCAGGCCGGCGTACTTGAGCACGCTGAGCAGACCCGCCATGCGTCCCATGAGGATGTCGCCGAAGCGGTCCATCGCGTCGACATCGGCCACGGCGGTGGCCCGCTGCAGACCGATGACGGCGTTGTCGTAGAAGAGCACGGCGCCGACGGAAATGAGCACGGTGAGGGCGAGCACCACGTAGTAGGACACCCGCAGCGGCAGATAGCCGCAATTTTCTTTCAACTGAGTTGTTTCCATTTTTTATGCTTGAAGTTTGTTTGTTGTGTTGTCGCTTGTCATGTCCGCCCGTACTACAGCGGCCTCGTGGCCCGGTCGAGCCAGGAGCGGTCGGCCTCGTCGGCCAGGAGCGGCATGAGACGGGCGCGCACGGCGGCGTGATAGTCGTCGATCCACTGCCGCTCGTCGGCGGTGAGCAGGGCGAGGTCCACGGGCCGCAAGTCGTAGGGGCAGAGCGTGAGACTCTCGAAGCGGAGGAAGCGGCCGTAGGGCGTGGCGCCGCCGTCGACGACGAGCAGGGTGTTCTCGATGCGTACGCCGAAGCGGCCGTCCACATAGACGCCCGGCTCGTCGGTCACGGTCATGCCGGCCCTGAAGGGCACAAGGGTACAGGCACGCAGGTTCTTGCGTATCTGGTGCGGGCCCTCGTGCACGCAGAGACAGTGGCCCACGCCGTGGCCGGTGCCGTGGCCGAAGTCGTAGCCCTGCTGCCACAGGGCGTAGCGCGCGGCGGTGTCGAGCTGCAGGCCCGTGGTGCCTTCGGGAAAACGACAGCGGGCGAGGGCGATGTGCCCCTTGAGGACGAGGGTGTAGACGCGGCGCTCCTCTTCGGTCACAGGGCCGAGGGCGAGCGTGCGCGTTATGTCGGTGGTGCCGCTGTCGTAGTGCGCGCCGCTGTCGAGCAGCAACAGGCCGCGGCGCTCCAGGCGCGCGGCGCTCTGCGGCGTGGCCTCGTAGTGCACGACGGCGCCGTGGGGCCCGTAGCCGGCGATGGTGGCGAAACTCAGGCCCTTGTATCCGGGCTGGGCGGCGCGGCAGGCCGTGAGCAGGTCGTCCACATCGGTCTCGGTAAGCTCCTGTCCGGCCGCAAGGGCCTCCTCGAAGCGGCGCATGAAACTGACGAGGGCCGCGCCGTCGCGCTCCATGGCGCGGCGGAAGCCCTGCTGCTCCTCGGGCGTCTTGACGGCACGCAGCAGGGGCAGCTGCCAGTCGACGAAGCGGTAGTTCACGCGCGCCTGCTCGCAGAGTTTCTTCACGCGCAGGTTCATGGCCGGCGGCAGTGCGAGCAGACCGTCGAGGGCGGCCTCCCGCACGATGTTCTCGAGGTCGTTATAGCGCTGCACGCTCACGCCGATGCCGTCGAGATAGGCCGTGAGGGCGGCCGGCAGGCGCTTGCGCGCCACGAAGAGGGAGGCGCCGCGGGGATGCACGAGCAGATAGCTCAGGAATACGGGATTATATTCGATGTCGGCGCCGCGCAGATTGAGCGTCCAGGCTATTTCCGAGAGGTCGTTGACGAGCACTGCGGCGGCCTCGGGGCAGGCGCGGCGCACCATGTCGCGCACCATGTCGAGCTTGGCGCGGGCGGAAAGTCCGGCCTCGCTCACGGGCATCACCTCGACGGGCCGCGAGGGCAGGGGCGGGCGGCGTGACCATAGGTCGGCGAAGGGGTCGTAGTCGGCCACCTTGAAGGAGAAGCGGCCCTCCTCGCCGCCGAAGAGGGCGTCGAAGAGTTCCTGCGTCATGAGTTCGCCGCACACGCACACGGTGCGCTCGGTGCCGAGCTGGCGGTCGAGCCAACCGGCCACGGAGGGCGTGTCGGCCAGCCCCTCGCGCATAAGGACGAAGGGAGTGCCCTCCAGCTCGGCGGCGGCCTGGAGGTAATAGCGCGAGTCAGTCCAGAGCGCGGCGGCCTCGGCCGTCACCACCGCGGTGCCGGCCGATCCGGTGAAACCGGTGAGCCACTGACGGGCCTTGTAGTGCTCGGGCAGATACTCGCTGTTATGTGGGTCGACGGTGGGCACGACGAGGGCGTCCACTCTTTCCTCGCACATCCACTGGCGGATGCGCTTCACTCTTGCCGTAATCTTCTTGTTGGCCATAGACAGATGTTTTTACAAGGGCCGCCTTGCGCGTGCGCGTCATAGTATTATGCAGACGACTCCGCCGCAAAGGTACTATTTTTTTCAAAATGAGGTTTTAACACTTCTTGCTTTTCGCCTGAAAATTTCGTATATTTGCCGGTAGCAGAGGGGCGGACCACGGCGGTCCGCCCCTTATTCGTGTTTTTTTCAGGCATATTCCACGGGAAAATGCGGCTTTTTACGGCAATAAGTGCATTTTAAAATGTGTTACCTGCACTTCAAAATCCATTACTTGCATTTCGAAATGCACACCTTCCGAAAGTTGCAGAAAGTTAAAAACGTTAAAGTCCCGCCGGTGTCCCGCGCTCAGCGCGACTGCCGGAGCACCTCGAGGGGCACGCCGCCGATGCGCGCGGCCATTTCGGAGAACGAGCTGCCGGCCGAGCCGTAGATGACGGAGGTGCGCGCGAGCGCGAGCATGTCGGCCAGTCCGTCGCGTATGCCGCCCACACTGCCGCGCGAGGCTTCGGCGGGCGCCGTGACCACGCGGCGACCGTAGCGGGCCAGCACCTCGGCCTTCACGCCCTCGTCGTCGGTGGCGAGATAGAGGCGCGTGCAGCGCCCGGCGTCGATGTCGGTGTCCACGCGCTCGAAGAAGAGCTGCAGCGGACTCTCGGCGATGGCCTCGGCGTGGTCGCTGCGGCGTATGTGCAGGCCCACGGTCTTGCCCGCGCCGAGCAGGGCGGCGCGGCGCTCCACCTCGGCCCCGACCTCGTCCACGGGGCGGAAGAGAGTGCGCACGAGCGCGTCGGGACAGGGATAGAAGTCGGTGTAGGTGTTGAGGTAGGGCCGGCGGGCGTGCTCCAGCCACGCCTTGAAGTCGAAGTCCTGGCGGCGCAGCGGCGTCACGGCGGCCTCGTAGATGCGGGCGTCGAAGCGCAGGGCCTGCCACAGCCGCGGCACGTAGGCGTTGCGCCGCCTCGGGCGGTCGAGGGTGAACAGGTGGGCGAAGCGGGCTTCCGTCACCTCCACATCGGGCTCCTCCATCCGCCGGAAAACGGACTCGAAGGGGGCCCCGAGGGCCCAGTCCCTGAACCATATCACGCGGAGGCGCCGCCCGGCGTCGCGCGCCAGGGCCAGGGCCGACGCCACGGCGCGCATGCGGTTGGCCAGTCCGCCGGCGGGAACGAGCAGCAGCGGACGGGATTCACACGAAGAGGAAGCGGAAGAAGGGGAAACAGGGGGAACAGTCATAGTCGGTAATATAATGGCGCGCGGAGGCGGCGCGGCTCACAGCTGGCCCGACTCCACGAGGCGCACCACGCGCTCGGTGAAGCGGTCGTCGCCCTCGGGATCGTAGCGCTTGGTGAGGCTTTGGCCGAAGACCAGGGCCACGCCCTGATACACGTTGGCCTTGGCCGAGCCGATGAAGGCCTGGGCGATGTTGTAGCCGGTCTGTCCGCACTCGCGGTCGATGAGTTTCACGAGCAGGCGGCCCTGCGAGCGCGAGAGGCGCTTGAGGGTGGGCGCGTAGGTGCGCCGCAGGTCGGCCTCTACGCGGCGCAGATGCGCGGCGCGGGCCTCCTTCGAGGGCAGATGCTGCATGGTCTCGTAGGTCTCCACCACCATGATGCGGGCCAGACGCGCCAGCGGCAGCAGGCGCTTCACGTTGGCCACGAGGCGGTTGTAGCGCTCGCGCTCCTTCTCGCTCTTGAACTCCATGGGGGGATATTTGTGGAAGGTGGGCAGGATGACATGCGGAATGCTGTCGCCGTGATACCAGGAACGGCCCACGTGCACCTCCATGCCGATGGCGGGCGCCGTGCCGTCGTCGGGCACGTCGGGCAGGTCGCCCCCGGTCTGCGCACCCGCGCCGAGGGGCCACACCACAAGCGCGAGAATAGCGGCTATGTATCGGAGAATGTGCATAACAGCGGCAAAAATAGCAAGAAATACGCATACACCGGCGTTATTATATCTTAATTGGTCGCCGGTCTGACAAAAAATAGCTTCCTTTGTACTGAAAGGAGGCACGCGAGGTGCCCGCGGCGACCGGGAAGAGACCGGCGCGCCGCCAGGGGCCGCCGACGCCCTCCCGCAACCATATCCTCACACACCATGGCCAAGACCAAGAAAGAGAAGGGGGCCTCCGGGCGCCTCAAGAAGAAGGACATAACCAGAATGTTGCTCGACCTCTTCACGCCGGGCAACGACAAGGGCTACAGCATCAAGCAGCTCTTCGCACTGACGCACGCCGCGAACCATCCCGCCAAGATGATAGTGCTCGACGCCCTGTCGGAACTCGTGGCCGACGACTATCTCGCCACCGACGGGCAGGGCAACTACCGCTGCGCCCTGCGATCGAACGTAATGGAGGGCACCTTCCAGCGCAAGCGCAACGGCCGCAACTCCTTCCTGCCCGACGACGGCGGAAAGAGCATACTCGTGATGGAACGCAACTCGCTCCACGCCCTCGACGGCGACCGCGTGCGCGTAATGATGCTGGCCCGACGGCCCGGCCACGCCCGCGAGGCCGAAGTGACCGAGATCGTGAAGCGCGCCACCGACACCTTCGTCGGACACCTGCAGGTAGAGCGCGGATACGGCTTCCTCATAACGGAAAGCCGCTCGCTGGCCAACGACATCTTCATACCCAAGGACAAGCTCAAGGGCGGCAAGACGGGCGACAAGGCGGTGGTGAAGATCGTGGAGTGGCCCGACGACTCGAAGAGCCCCGTGGGCAAGGTGGTGGATCTGCTCGGACAGCAGGGCGACAACGACGCCGAGATGCACGCCATACTCGCGCAGTTCGGCCTGCCCTACAAATATCCCGAGAGCGTGGAGCGCGCCGCCGAGAAACTCTCGCCCGACATCACGGAGGAGGAGGTGGCGCGGCGCGAGGACTTCCGCGGCGTGACGACCTTCACCATCGACCCGCACGACGCGAAGGACTTCGACGACGCCCTGTCGCTGCGCCGCCTCGACGACGGCACGTGGGAGGTGGGCGTACACATCGCCGACGTGTCGCACTACGTGCATGAAGGCGACGCCATCGACCGCGAAGCCTGCAAGCGCGCCACGAGCGTCTACCTCGTGGACCGCACCATACCCATGCTCCCCGAACGCCTCTGCAACTTCATCTGCTCGCTCCGCCCCGACGAGGACAAACTGACCTACTCGGCCATTTTCCGCCTCAACGACAAGGGCGAGGTGCAGCAGTGGCACCTCACGCACGCCGTCATACGCAGCGTGCGCCGCTTCGCCTACGAGGAGGTGCAGGAGATACTCGAGCGCAACGGCGAGGCCTCGGAGGCCGACCTGGCGCTGCCGGGCCGACACCCCGAACCGCTGCCGGCCGGCGCGGAGCCCGAGGGCGAATATGCCGCCGAGCTCATCACGCTCAACCGCCTGGCCAAGCGCCTGCGCGCCGCCCGCTTCAAGAACGGCTCCATCGGCTTCGACCGCCCCGAGGTGCGCTTCGAGGTCGACGAGAAGGGACATCCCACGGGCACCTACGTGAAGGTGGCGCGCGACGCCAACAAGCTCGTCGAGGAGTTCATGCTGCTGGCCAACCGCAGCGTGGCCGAGATGGTGGGCCGCGTGCCCAAGGGACGCAAGGCCAAGGTGCTGCCCTACCGCATACACGACGTGCCCGACCCCGAGAAGCTCGAGAAGCTGCGCGCCTTCATCACCCGGTTCGGCTACCGCCTGCGCACCGAGGGCACCAAGACGGAGGTGTCGAAAAGCCTCAACGCGCTGCTCGACGCCGCCAGGGGACAGAAGGAGGAGAAGGCCATCGAGACGGTGGCCCTGCGCGCCATGATGAAGGCCCGCTACTCCACCCACAACATAGGACACTACGGACTGATGTTCAACTACTACACACACTTCACCTCGCCCATCCGCCGCTATCCCGACACGATGGTGCACCGCCTGCTCACGCGCTACGCCGAAGGCGGCCGCTCGGGCAGCGCCGTAAAGTACGAGGAACTCTGCGAGCACGCCTCCGACATGGAGCAGCTGGCGGCCAACGCCGAGCGCGCCAGCATCAAGTACAAGCAGGTGGAGTTCATGGCCGACCGCCTCGGACAGGAATTCGACGGCACGGTGTCGGGCGTGACGGAGTTCGGCCTCTACGTGGAGGTGAAGGAAAACCTCTGCGAGGGCATGGTGCCGCTGCGCTCGCTGCTCGACGACTACTATGAGTTCGACGAGCGCAACTACTGCCTCGTGGGCCGCCGCTTCCGCAAGCGCTACGCCCTGGGCGACGAGGTGCGCATCCGCGTGGAGCGGGCCAACCTGGAGCGCCGTCAGCTCGACTTCGCCCTGGTGGGCGAGGAAGGGCCGCGCCCGCAGCCCGCGGCGCCGGCGCCGACGCGCGGAAAGTCGTTTGCCGACCGCGGAAAGAAGCGCCGCGGCCGCCGTCGCTGAAGCGTGGCCGGCGGATTAGACCAATGGCCCGATAAGACTAATAAGACCAATTAGTCCCATTTTAACACTATTTGCTTTCGGGCGGAAAATTTCGTATATTTGTAACAGCGAAGGGGCGGACCACGGCGATCCGCCCCTTATTCGTGGGTTTTTCGGGCCTGTTCCGTGAGAAAAAGCCCGTTTTTCTGCCCGAAATGCAAGTAATGCTTTCCGGAAATGCACTACTTGCATTTTCTGCGACAATAAGTGCATTTTAAAATATGTTACTTCGCGGCCGGAATGCACTACTTGCATTTCAGAAACCGCCGCTCCGGAAAGTTACAGGAGGTTAAATACGTTAAAGTCCACGCCGGAGCAGCGGTGCTTCTATGACGGCGCCCGGTGCATGATGATGCACCGGGCGCTTGTCGCTCATACAGGAGTCAGCGGAAGATGCTGTCCTTATTCGGTCCCGGCGTTGTCCGGGGCCTGCTCCTGAAGGACTATTTCAAACTGCGTGCGGGTATTCGCGGTAGAGAATCCGCCGCCGTAGTTCGTCAGGAAGGCTTTGAGGCCGGCTCCCTTCAGCCAGGCCTGAGTCAGTCCGCTGCAAATGACATAGGCCCCCTCCCGGGCGCTTTTGCGGATAGTCCATCCCCGTTCCGGCACCGCCTCCGCACTCGTGATGTTGGCCCCATTGGCCTCTGCGGGGGCAAGATAGCGGCCGGTGGCCTTGCTGCGTATGTTCCAGCTGCCGTCGTCGCGGCGCAGGAAGTGCCACAGGGCCTTGTCGTCTGCCTCGGCCTGCACGCCCACGCCACCGGCCGGGCCGTTGTTGAGGAACAAGTCCGTGTTCTCCAGGAAACGGGCGTTGATGGAGTAGGCACGGTCTTCTCCGCCCTCGACGATGTCATCGGCCGCCGCGTCGAAATCGAGCTTGAAGCGGACGATGTAAGAACTGCTCCCCTTCTTCACGCCGAACGAGAGCATCAGGGGCTTTCCGTCCTCGATGTAGACCGACGGGCGCTCCATGCGGTCGAAGGTAAGAATGTTGCCGTCGGTCTTCGGCGCCTGCTTCATGCACACCTTGTAGTTGCGGGCCTGGCTCCAGTTGATGCCGTCGGCCGAAGTTATCAGACCGATGAAGTTGCCGCCGTGGGCGTGGAAAATGCCGTAGTAGCGCTCGCGGCTCTCGTCGTACCACACCTCCACATCTTCCGTGGGGATGTTGTCGAAGGCCGGCTTCGGCTGCAGCTCGAACGGTCCGGCAGGCGTATCGCCTATGCCCACCGCCTGAATCAGCTGCGCGGTGTTGTTGGCGTTGTCGCCCTTGATTATCAGGCAGTACTTGCCGTCTGGCATGGCACATACGGAGGGATTGACGGCCACGTTGCGGATGGGGCCGGAAGGCTGCAGCAGGGGCGCTTCGCTACGTGTCCACGGCCCGGACAGCGAAGAAGCCACCGCCACGCCGGCCCGCTGGTTGTTGCGCAGCAGGGGCCATTTGGCGTGTCCGTATCCCGTCTTGGCAATCTCGGCGAGAGCGGCCTCGTCGAGTACTTCGTCGCCCGAATTGGTCGATGTGTAGTACATATAGTATTTGTCGCCGAACTTCATCACCTTCACGTTGTGGGCCGAAATGCCGTCCCAATGGCCGCTGCCCTGACCGCGCAGCACGGTTTCGACATACGTGTAGGGGCCGTAGGGCGAGGCTGAGGTGGCATGGGCTATCTCCGAGTGCGTCAGCCAGCCGTAGAAGGAGCGCTCCTTGGGCCACCGGGAATAGAACATGTGGTAGAGGCCGTCATCGTCGCGCACGACGGAGTTGCACCAGGTGAAATAATCGTCCTCCACATGGAAGAGAGATTCATCCGTGGGTACGAGCGCCGAGGTAAAGTTGAGGTTGTCGGTGAGATGGTCGTCGGGCACCGGCGCGTCGGCCGGATCCGCCTCGTCGGGCCAGGGACAGGGCTCGCCGGTGGCCTTGAAGACGGGGCGCTGGGCGTCGGCCTCGCGCAGGAAGCGGCCGAGGTCGGCGCTGAGTTCCTCCACCAGTTCGGGATTCTGGGCGGCGATGTCGTTCTTCTCGCCGATGTCCTCGCGCAGGTTGTAGAGCTCCTTCCGGCCGTCCACGTACCAGTACACGAGCTTGTAGTCGCCGCGGCGCACGGCGCTCGTGGCGCCGATGCCGAGCGGCTCGTTCTGCCCCGAGTTCCAGAGGTTGGGCATGTGCCAGTAGAGCGAGCGTCCTTCGGCCGGATTACCCGTGCCGTCGAGCAGGGGCACGAAGCTGCGGCCGTCTACCTTCTGCACGGTCTCGTAATCCCTGACGCCGGCCATGTCGAGTATCGAGGGGTAGAAGTCCTCTATCATGACATAATCGTCGACCTTGCTGCCGGCCGCCGTCACGCCGGGCCAGCTCACTATCATGGGTTCGCGCACGCCGCCCTCGTAGGCCGAACCCTTGCCGGAGCGGAGGGGCGCGTTCTGCACGCCGAGTGGCGGCGTGCGGTTGGAGTTGGCCAGGCCGCCGTTGTCGCTCATGAAGATGACGATGGTGTTGTCGGCCTTGCCGGTCCGCTCAAGATAGTCCATGAGGTCGCCCAGACTCTTGTCCATGCCCTCCACGAGCGTGGCATAGGCCGCCTCGGTGTCCGACAGGCCCGCGTCGAGATACTTCTGCAGGAAACGCCTGTCGGGCTGTATGGGTATGTGCACGGCATAGTGGGCCATGTAGAGGAAGAAGGGAGTGTCGCCGAGCGTCGAGGCGCGGTCGAGCGCCTTGATGGCCTCGAGCGTCAGCGCCTCGGTGGCGAAGACATCCTTGTCCCAGTAGGCTTCGAGCCCGGGTATGGAGAACTGGCTGGTGGCGTTGCCCGCGGCGTCGTGGCCGTAACGCTGTTCGCCCAGATAGGAGGCGAGACCGCCGGCGGCGTGGCCGCTGATGTTCACATCGAAGCCCACGGCCAAGGGATCGGCCGAGGGAGTGCCGATGGAACCGAAGTGGGCCTTGCCGCAGTGTATGGTGTGGTAGCCGCTCTGCTTGAGCAGCTTGACGAACGAGGTGGCGTAGGCCGAGCGCTCGATGCCCTCCACCGGCTGAACGCCGTTGACATTCCACGCCGGGAGCTGTATGCGCGGGTCGCTGCCGTCGGTCGGCGTGTTGTAGTTCAGCGTCCAGTTGGTCACGCGGTGGCGCGCGGCGTTCATACCCGTGAGCATACTGCAGCGCGAGGGCGAACTGATGCTGCACGCGTAGGCGTTGGTAAACATGGTGCCCTGCGCGGCCAGACGCTCCATGTTGGGCGTGTGGTAGCGCTCGTTGAGCGGGGTCTTCTCCGTGTGAAACGGCAGGGAGGTGTCTTGCCAGCCCATGTCGTCGACCATGAAGAGAACGATATTGGGACGGCTCGTCTGGCCGTAGGAGGCGAGGGCGGCCGCCGACGCCAGAGCGGCGGCCAAGGCTTTGCTGTTATATTTCATAGGGGTGGTTGTCTTAATGGTGTCAAAGCATGATTTTACGGCTGCGGCCGTTTTTGTATTCCAGATATATTCCGCTTTTGGGACGGCAGTTCCTGTCTATTCTCCGGCCGCCGAGGTCATAGTACACGGCGGCGGTCCCGTCGTCGGCCGCCTCCTGCGCCGGCCGGCCGATGCCGGTCAGTTCAGGATTGACCAGGCGCCACACGAAGTCGGTGCTTCGCGGAAACTTGCCGCTGTAGGCCTCGGCGCGGACGGCCTTGGTCTGCCCGTCGAGCCGCCAGATGGTGCCGTTACCCTGTATGGCCACGGTGGGCGCGGACAGGTCGGTGCCGGGCGCGAGCCAGATGGCGAACGTACGGTTGTCGCGCCGCTCATAGCCCGAGGCGGCATCGGCATAACTCTGGCCGGCCATGTTGATATGATAAATAAGTGAGCCGGACCGGTAGCTTATATCGGTGGCCTTTCCCGTGCCGAAGGGCAGAGCCGAAGAGGTGGCGTCGAAAAAGGCCAGCTCCCATTTCGAGGCTCCATCCATCTCCGTAATGTAGGTGGCAGCTCCGTTGCCCTGCGCGTTATAGGCAATGTAACCGTCGGCGCCGTCGCCCACGTATTGTATCAGGTAGGTGCCGTCGGTGGCGAAGCGCCCGTAGCCGGTGAACTTCTCCGAATAATTGGCGAACTCCTGCCATACGGGGGCGGCACGGTAGATGTCGCGGACATCGGCGTCCACATCCACAAACGTGCACTCGCGGTCGATGCCGCGCAAGGCAAACGGCCCGACAAGGGGCGGCACGGCGGCCGCACTCCTTATCACGCTCACTTTGCCGCAGCACTCAAACAGAGATTCGGGCAGGCGCTGCACGGACGCGGGCAGGACAAGGGTCTCGACGGACGACAGGTAGGCGAAGACGCCGGGCGCGGCGGCAACAGCGGCGGCAGGCAATTCGAGAGTACCGGTAAGGCCCGTACAGCCGAAGAAGGCGTTGCGTCCTACGCTGCGCAGCGCGGCCGGCAACTGCAGCTCGCCCTCAAAGCCCACGCAATGGGCAAAGGCCCAGTCGCCTACTTCGGACAACGCGGCGGGAAGCTCCAGCCGGCCCGTCAGGCCGCCGCAGCCCGTACAGGCGTAGGGCTCTATCCGGCGCAGGCTCTCGGGGAGCCGCAGCTCGCCCGTCTTCTGCGCCGGGCAGTGTATCAGCACCGACATCGGCTTGTCGAAAAGCACACCTCCCTCGGTCCGGTAAGCGGCGTTGTTACCGTCGACGGTTATGGCGGTAAGGTTCCGGCACTCGGCAAAGGCGTACCGGCCGATACGGTCTGCCGCAGTTCCTATTTCAATACGTTCCAGGCCGCTGCGGGCAAAGGCCATGTTGCCGATGACTTTCAGTCCGGCGGGAAGCTGTATCGCCGACAGGCTGCGGCAGTCGGCAAAGGCGCCGGCGCCTATTTCCTCCAGCCCCGCGGGAAGGGTCACTTTCTCGAGAGTGCCCATGCCGGCAAACGCCAATACGGGCAGGGCCGTATTCGATACCCCCGAGAGGTCGAGCTCGCGGAGGCGTATCATGTCGCTGCGGATGATGGCAAAATCCTCGGCGCTCAGTTCGCCCGTGAGAGCAAGCACCAACTTCCCGGCACGTTCCGCGGGCGACATCGCGCCGAGGTCGGTATCGACCTTTATGGCGCCGGTGGCCTTGAAGGCCTCTACCGCCGACCGCAGGCGCTCCAGCAGGGCGTCGGCCTCGGTCTTGGGATAGCCGGGCGCCTTCAGCAGCCCGCCGGTCTGTTCCACGCACGCCTCCAGTTCGGCGCGCTCGGTCTCGCCGTATGCGTGATCCCCGTCGGCAAGCGCCTCGGCGGCCTCGGCCAGCAGGCGGCACAAATCCTCGTAGTGGTACAGCGGCACAAGTCTGAACGAGGCCGCAGCGGCCGTAGTGGAAACGGCATAAGAGAGTAAGGGATCCGTGGCATGGGCCGTCCAGAAGCGGTTTTGCTCGGCGTTCGACATGACGGCCACTACGGGCGCTTCGTCGCCGGCCTCGGCGTCCCGATAGAACTTGAAGGTCTGGTTAGCGCGGTACTGCACGAAATTGACCGTCGAGGCCAGCCTTATCTTACTGTCCTTCATGATGTAGTCGCCGCCGTTAATGCCGCCTTGGGTGTTGCGCACAGAAATGTCGCCGCCACCCTCGTCGTTCAGGTTCCAGGCGCAGGCCACGGCGTCGTAGTCGCCGACGAGCCGGACCGCGTCCCAGTCCTTGCCGCCCGCGGCCAGCGGATTGGACAGATAATACCCGCGGGAACTGCCTGCGGAGCCCACATACTGAATGGCGAACGTACCGTCGGGACTGAACGGCTCCCACCTTTCCGCCCTGCCGGGCAGTGCGGAAGTTGCCGCGGCCAGCAGAAGGAAGCCGGCGGCACGCAGAGTTTTCATGAATCTTGGCATGGTATACATTTAAAGTAATGGTGTGAAAAACATATCTGCCGCAAAGTTCACAAATCGTTGTGGAAGAAAGTGATACAATCGTCCAAAAAGATGCGACATTTGTACGCCGCAGCGCTCTTATGCGGATAAATCGTAAATTTGCAGGCGTAAGAACACAAGTCCGCAAACATGAAAAGACTCCTCGCCCTACTCCTGCTGATATTGTCCGTATTGCCGGCCGCCGCGACGGACCTGTCGGTGTCGCTCCACCTGACGGTCAACGACGGACTGCCGCGCAACGGGGTCTTCGCGGTAATGCAAAGCCGCGAGGGTACCGTATATATAGGAACCTGGGACGGACTGTTTACCTACGACGGGGCGGAAATCCGCGAGGTGATGTTCTCGCCTTCCAGCCGGACGCCGGTGCGCACGGTCAACGCCCTGGCCGAGGACGCCGACGGCCGCATCTGGATGGCCACCTCGGAGGGCGTCGCCGTGTTCGACCCCGCGACGCGCCGCTGCCACGAGTCGCCCATCGCCTCGGGACACATCTCGTCCATCGTGTGCGACGCCGCCGGCAACATCCACTGCATCGAGAACAGAGAGCGGTGCGTGAGCTACAGCCGGGCCTCAGGCGCAGTGACGCGACGCCAGGCCGAGGTCGTGTTTCTGATGCCCGGAGGCCGGGCCGGATATATATGGCGCGGACAGGTGACGGGCACCGCCACGTTCAAGGGCCTGCCGCACGTGCCGGCCCACACGGCCTTTGCCGACGCGCGCGGCACCCTCTACGTGGCCCTTGCCGACGGCCGCGTGTTCCGCGGCGGTGCCGACCGCACGTTCCGCCCGCTGAAGCAGCAGTTCAGCAAGCCGGTGAGAGCGATGGCCGAGTACGGTACCTCTATCCTGCTGTCGACTTCCGACGGGCTTTACTCCCTACCGGCGGGCGCGGACAAGGCCGAGCGCGTGGGCGGACTGAACGACGCCAACGTGACGACACTCTTCGTAGACCGTGAGAAGGGTCTTTGGGTGGGCACCTTCTTCGGCGGCGTGAACTACGTTTCGCCCGCCGGCGGCAACTTCGGAGCGTTCGCCGGTGTCAACGAACGGATAGACGGCCATGTCGTCAGCGGCATTGCCTGCGACGGAGCGGGCAACTTCTGGTTTGGCGTGGAGGACGGAGGGCTCAGTTTCTACAATACCGCCGACGGCAGTGTGACCAACTACAACTCCCGCAGCGCGGGGAACGATTTCCGCCCGTCGGCAGACAACGTGCAGACGGTCTTCATCGACGGTACGACGCTCTACGTGGGCACCTCGGGCGGCGGCATGGACGTCGTGGCGCTGCCCTCGCTGAGGCGGCGGCGCCTGGAGGGCGAGAAATTGCCGCCGTCGGTATATGCCTTCGAAAAGACGGCCGACGGCAGGATATGGATAGGCACGATGGCGGGCCTGTTCGTACTCGACCGGATCTCGGGCCGCATCTCGGCGTTCGACAAGGTGCCCCGTGCCATCGTCCACTCGCTCACGCGCGGCGCCGACGGCGCCCTGTGGGTGGCATCACAGGGCGCGGGTCTGTTCCGCATAGGTGCCGGCGGCGACTGCCGGCATTACTCGCTGCCCACGAACATGGTGATGTCGGCCTGCCCGTACGGCACGAAGGTGTACGCCGGCACAGAGGGCGACGGACTGTTTGTCGTCGACCAGCACTCGGGCGCGGTGTCGCGCCTGCCGGTACAGCTTCCCGAGCGACTGATGGTATTCAAGATCATCGCCGCCGCCTCGCGGATATGGTTCTCTACGAACCGCGGACTGATGGCCTACCGTCCGGACACAAGGAGCCTGGAGCACTACACCGTGAGAGACGGCCTGTGCTCCAACCAGTTCAAGATAAACGCCGGCCTGCTCACCCGCGACGGCATGATGGTACTGGGCAGTGTCAACGGCGTCAACGCCTTCTATCCGGCGCTGCTGCGGCCGGACAACACGAGGCCTTCGGCCATGATCACCGACTTCTACCTGTTCAACCGGCGCTGCCGGCCGGGTGCGCCGGGCAGTCCGCTGGACAGCGCGGTCTCCGTCACCCGCCGCATCGTGCTGGAGCGTGACAACCACAGCATAGGTTTCCGCTTCGCCTCGTCGAGCCACAGCGACCCCAGCAAGAACCGTTACGAATATATGCTCGAACCGCTCGAGACGGAGTGGCGCAGCATCACCGAGCCCGAACGCATGGCCTCGTACACCAACCTCGCTCCGGGCACCTATACGCTCCGTCTGCGCACCGCCAACGGCAGCGGACTGCTGAGCGACGAGCGGCGGCTCGAGGTGGTAATAAAGCCCTACTGGTGGCTGACGGGGCCGATGAAGGCCCTCTACCTGCTGCTGGCAGCGGCGGGCATCGCTCTTCTGACAGCCCGCGCCCGCGCCCGCCAACGGCGCAAGATACGCCTCATCACTACGGAGAAGGAGGCCGAGGTGTATCGCGCCAAGATGGAGTTCTTCACCTTCATGGTACACGAGATACGCACGCCGCTCACCCTCGTGCTCGGCCCGCTGCAGAGCATCATGAAGCGGCCCGCGCGGAGCGTGGCCGAGGTGCGCGAAGACCTGGAGGTGATGGAGCGGAACGCCGGAAAGCTGCTGGGGCTCGTGAACAATCTGCTGGACTTCAGGCGCATGGAGGAGACCTCGTATGGCGTGGCCGCGGAACCGGTGGCCGTGGGCCCCGTCGTAAGGCGTATTGCCGAGGACTTCCGGACGGCGGGCGGCGCCGGCGGCTGCCTCATCGAGGACGATACGGCCGGCGCGGACTGCTATGCCTTGGCCGACACCGCGGCCGTAGAGAAGATAGCGGTCAACCTGCTGGGCAACGCCGTGAAATACGCCCGCTCCCGCGTGACGGCAAGCGTGCGCACCGACGGCCGCACGGTGACGCTCTGCGTGGAGGACGACGGGCCGGGCATTCCCGCCGGCGAGCGGGAGCGCGTGTTCGAGCCTTTCCGCCGCCTCGAGGACGGACAGACCGGAGCCATGCCGGCGGCCGGCGGAAGCGGCATCGGACTGGCGGTGGTAAGACGTCTGGCCGAAATCATGGGCGGCAGCGTAGCGGCCGGCGCGTCGGACGGCGGAGGCGCACGCCTTGTGGTGACGTTGCCGGCGGCCTGTCCACCGGAGCCGGCTGCCGCCGACGCCGCCGAAGAGCCGGCCGAAGAGGGGCGGCGCCTGCTGGTGGTCGACGACAACGCCGACATCCGCCGCTACGTGGCCCGCGTGCTCGGCGGCGGCCGCCGCGTCGACACGGCCTCCTCTGCCAGCGAGGCGCTCAGGGCATGCGCCGCCCACAGCTACGACCTCATTGTCACCGACTTCATGATGCCGGACACGGACGGCGGCGAACTGTGCCGGCGCCTCAAGGCCGACCTCGCCACCAGCCACATCCCGGTGATACTGCTCACGGCGAAGGCCGACGCCGCCAGCCAGGAACTCTGCTTCCGCTGCGGGGCCGACCTCTACGTGGCGAAGCCCTTCACGCCCGAGGTGCTGCTCAGCCAGGTGGAGGCGGTGCTGGCCAACCGCGAGCGCGTCAAGCGGCGCTTCGCCTCCGAGCCCGAAACCGGCGCGGAGGTGCTCTGCGCCGCCAACGGCGCCGACGAAGAATTCCTGCAAAGGCTCGGCGCGCTGATAGAGGAGCACATGGCCGAGGCCACGCTCTCGGTGGACTTCCTCGCCGCCGGCATGGCCATGGGCCGGAGCAGTTTCTACGCCAAGGTAAAGGGACTCACCGGCCAGACGCCCAACGACTACCTGCGCACGGCGCGGCTCAAACACGCCGTACGCCTCATGAAGCGCGGCGAACGGCGCATCAACGAAATATGCTACGCCGTGGGCTTCTCGTCACCCTCCTACTTCGCGCGGCGCTTCACGGCCATGTTCGGGCAGTCGCCCTCCGACTTCATGCGCGGCCTTTGAGCGCAGGAGCCGGCCGTGGGCGGAATGGGCTTTATAGCCTGGATAGCCATGGTAGCTTGAATAGCCATGATAGCCCGAATAGCCTCTATAGCCTTTATAGCTCGGATAGCTATCATAGCCATAAAAGCTATAGAGGCTATTAGAGCTATTGCCTTGCCCCCTCTTTTAACACTATTTGCTTTTGCCCTGAAAATTTCGTATCTTTGTCTCAGCAGAGGGGCGGGCCGCATGGGGCCGCCCCTTATTCATAGGCTTTTTCGGGCCTTTTTTCAGAAAAATCCGCCGTATTTTCCAAGAAAATGCACTACCTGCATTTTTTCCGGCAATAAGTGCTTTTTAAAAAACGTTACTTGCCGCGCGAAAAGCAAGTAGTGCATTTCGCGCGGCAAGTCCTCGAAAAGTTGCGGAAAGTTAAATACGTTAAAGTCCGGCCGGCCGTTTCCGCCGCCGGCGGGTCAGTAGAGGAAGCCGAAGAGCCAGAGGGGTATCTCGCCCTCGCGCCCCACCTCCACGTTGTAGCGCGCGCAGACGGTGCCGTCCGAGGTCTTCATGCGCCGCATACGGTCGCAGACACAGATCTCCGTCTCGTGGTTCACACGGTAGCAGCCCTCGCGCTTCTCCTTGGTCACGGTGTGGTGGCGCCACAGGGCGTTCACGAAGAAAGTCTCCATGATGATCTGCTCGCTCATCTGCGGCGTATACACGGCATAGATGAGGTTCGTGTCGTGCAGGAGCGCGGCGGCGGGCTTCTTGGGGAATGTGTCGCCCTCACGGTAGACGAGATTGATGAGGCGGGTCTCTTCGAGATACTTCAGATAGTTCATCACCGTGGCGCGGCTCGTTCCCACCGCCTCGGCCAGCCGGCTCACGTTGGGGGCGGCCCCGCCGTCCACGGCCAGCATGTAGAGCAGGCGCTTGAGGCGCGACAGATAATTCAGCTCCACCTGTTTGTTGAAGAGCAGGTCCACCTCTATCATCATGTTCATGGCTTTGAGCAGGGCCTCGGTGAAGTTGTGGTTCTCGAGGAAGAAGGGATAGTAGCCGTGGCGCAGGTAGCTCTGGAAGAACTGCCAGGGCTGCGCCTTGGGCAGGATGGCCTTGAGGATGCTGCGGTGGTCGGAGAGGAGGGTGTCGAGGGCGAACGACTGGAAGCGGGTGCCGGCCTGGAAGTTGACGAACTCGCGGAAGGAGAAGCCGTGGAGCACATAGGTGCGCGAGAGCGACGAAAGCTCGGTGGCGTCGGGGTCGGCGGGCTCGACGGAGGTGGTGGAATATACGATGCGCAGCCGCGGGAACTTGTGGTAGCACTCGCAGAGCTGTTCGCGCCAGTCGGTGAGCTTGAAGGCCTGGTCCACGAGCAGCACGTAGCCGCCGGCGCGCACGAAGTCGCCCGCGAAGTCCACGAGCCCGCGGCCCTGGAAGTAGAAGTTGTTGAGGTTGATGTAGAGACACTGCCGCAGGTTGGGGTCGAAATTCTCCTTGGCGTATTGCAGGAGGAAGGAGGTGCGGCCCACGCCGCGCGGCCCCTTGATTCCGATGAGACGATAGCTCCAGTCGATGGAGTCCATAAGGCCCCGGCGCACGGGCGCGTTGAAGTGCTCGAGCAGGAAGGCGTGTGTGCGGAAGAAAGTCTCTAACATACTTTTGCTTAAATTACTTGTTTTTGCAAAGATACGATTTTGTCTTCAAAATGCAAGCCGGAGTTTGCATAAATACACGTTGCGGCGTGGAAAAACGCATATTTCCCGTTTATGCGCCGCAAGGGCCCGCCGCCGCTCCGGCGGCATGGCGGCGCGGGGCCGAAGAGTTTTGGGGCGCAGGGGGCCGCCTTTGCTTTTTTCTCACTACCTTTGCAGGCGTCAAACCACCCGCCGGCCGGCCGGCGGCCCTAATCACAATACAGACATGACTATAGACTATATCATCAGCAGGCTCGACTGGCAGCAGACCGTCAGCGCCTTCATCGTGCTCTTCGCCGTCATCGACGTGTTCGGCTCCACGCCCATCATCATCGACCTCAAGCAGAAGGGACGCCCCGTAAGCGCCTTCAAGGCCACCTTCATCGCCTCGGCGCTGCTCGTAGGCTTCTTCTTCGCGGGCGACGCCATGCTGCGTCTCTTCAACGTGGACATCGAGTCGTTCGCCGTGGCCGGAGCGCTGGTCATATTCCTCATGGCCCTCGAGATGATTCTCGACATAGAGATATTCAAGAACACCGGCCCCATCAAGGAGGCCACGCTCGTGCCCGTAGTCTTCCCGCTGCTGGCCGGCGCCGGCTCGTTCACCACCCTGCTCTCGCTGCGCGCCGAGTACGCCTCGCCCAACATCCTGCTGGCCCTGGCGCTCAACATGCTGCTGGTATACGGCGTGCTGCGCGCCACCGAGCGCGTGGAGCGCATACTGAGCCGCGGCGCCATATACCTCATGCGGAAATTCTTCGGCATCATCCTGCTGGCCATATCGGTGCGCCTCTTCACGGCCAACCTCTCGGCCCTGCTGGGGCACATGTGAAGAAAGTGGCACGCCGTGCCACAAAAACGGGAAGCAGTGCCACAAAAGTGGCAAGGCGTCCCACTGGCAAAGGCTCCTATGGCCTTTATGGCTTTTATAGCTGTCATAGCTACACCGGCTATTCCGGCCATAAAGGCTATCCGCCCACAATCCCCTCCCCCGATTACCAACCCAAGACAAAATACGGAACAGCCATGACCGACCTTGAAATCGCCCGCAGCACACGCCTGCTGCCCATCGAACAGGTAGCCGCCAGCATCGGCATCCCCGCCGAAAAACTGGAGCACTACGGCAAGCACATCGCCAAACTGCCCCTCGACCTCATCGGACAGCAGAAGGGAAAACTCATCTTAGTCACGGCCATCACGGCCACCAGGGCCGGCATCGGAAAAACCACCGTGTCGATAGGCCTCGCACTCGGCCTCAGCCGCCTCGGCCGCAAGGCCGTCGTGGCCCTGCGCGAGCCGTCGCTCGGCCCCTGCTTCGGCATGAAGGGCGGCGCCGCCGGCGGCGGACACGCACAGGTGCTGCCCATGGAGCGCATCAACCTCCACTTCACCGGCGACTTCCACGCCCTGACCTCGGCCCACAACATGATAAGCGCCCTGCTCGACAACTACCTCTACCAGCACGCCGCCGAAGGCTTCGGGCTGAAGGAGATACTGTGGCGCCGCGTGCTCGACGTCAACGACCGCTCGCTGCGGAGCATCGTCACGGGCCTCGGCCCCGCCACCAACGGACTCACGCAGCAGGCCGGCTTCGACATCACCCCGGCCTCGGAGCTCATGGCCATACTCTGCCTGGCCGACGGCGAGGACGACCTGCGCCGGCGCGTGGAGAACATTCTGCTGGGATACACCTACGAGGGCAAGCCCTTCACCGTGCGCGACCTCGGCGTGGCCGGCGCCGTCATGGTGCTGCTCAAGGACGCCCTGCAGCCTAACCTCGTGCAGACGACGGAGAACACGCCGGCCATTGTGCACGGCGGCCCCTTCGCCAACATAGCCCACGGATGCAACTCGCTGCTGGCCACGCGCATGGCGCTCGCACACAGCGACTACACCATTACGGAGGCGGGCTTCGGCGCCGACCTCGGGGCGGAGAAATTCTACGACATCCTCTGCCGCAAGAGCGGCCTGCGGCCCGACCTCACCGTCATCGTGGCCACGGCCCAGGGCCTGAAGATGCACGGCGGCGTGGCGCTCGACAGGATCAAGGAGCCCGACACCGAGGGCCTCACGCGCGGACTGGCCAACCTCGACCGCCACGTGGCCAACCTGCGCTCGTTCGGACAGACGGTAGTGGTGGTGTTCAACCGCTTCGCCACCGACACCGACGAGGAGATGGCCCTGCTCCGCCGCCACTGCGAGGAGGAGCTCCGGGCACCCTTCGTCATCAACAACGCCTACGCCGAGGGCGGACGCGGCGCGGAGGAGATGGCGCGCCTCGTGGAGCGCACCGTAGAAGAGGCGCCCTCGGGCCCCCTCACCCTGGCCTATGACGACGACGACGACCTGCGCACGAAGATCGAGAAGGTGGCGCGCAAGATATACGGCGCGGCGAGCGTGAGCTTCGCCAAGCCTGCCCTGCGGCGCCTGCGGCAGGCCGAGGAACTGGGCATGGGCGCCTGCCCCGTATGCGTGGCCAAGACGCAGTTCTCCTTCTCGGCCGACGCCACGCGCTACGGCGTCGCCGAGGGCTTCGACCTGCTCATCCGCGATGTCGTGCTCAATGCGGGCGCCGAGATGGTGGTGGCCATCGCCGGCGACATACTGCGCATGCCGGGGCTGCCGCGCGACCCGCAGGCCAACCACATAGACTACGCCGGCGGCGAGATCACGGGCCTGAGCTGAGGCCGGCGCCGCGGTGCCGGAAACGCACGCGAAGGGGCGGGAGAGGACTTCTCCCGCCCCTTTGTGCCTGCATAATAAGGGAAAAGCGGCCCGAGGGCTTGCTTTCTGACAAAAAAACGTTACATTTGCAGAACTAACCGCCGCACGACATGAAAATCATACTCAACCCCAAATACCAGCACCTGCGCCCCTATCTGGAACGCCTCGAGGAACACTTCGACCGCGAGGGCAAGGAGATATTCCGCGACCGCAACGTGATACGCACCCTCAAGACGGGCGGTCTGACCCTATGCGTGAAGCGCTACGCGCCGCCCTCGCTGCGCGGACGGCTGGCAACCCGCCTCTACAAGACGCCCAAGGGCAAAAAGGCCTACTACCGGCCGCTCGAACTGCGCGAGCGCGGATTCGACAGCCCCGAGCCGGTGGCCTTCGTGAAATACAGCAAAGGGCTCGTCACCTCGACCACCTACTTCGTGTGTCTGCTCTCGGACTACCGCCACGACCTCTCGGCCATCGCCACCCTCGACGACGGCGAGCGGCAGGAGGCCACAAAGGCCTTCGCCCTTTTCGCCGCCCGGATGCACGAGGACGGATTCCTGCACCGCGACTTCTCGCCGGGCAACATCCTCTTCGACAAGCGCGACGGCCGCTTCCGCTTCACGCTGCTCGACACGAACAGCCTGCGGGCCGGCCGCCCCGTGAGCCTCGAGAAGGGCTGCGCCAACTTCGCCCGCATAGCCGGCGACGAGGAGTTCGACGACCTGCTGGCGCGCACCTACGCCGAGGCGCGTCACGCCGACGCCGCGCTCTGCCGACGCCTCATGGACGCCGCCCGCGGGCGCCGGGGCTGACACGCCGGCGCGGACTTTAACGTATTTAACCTTCCGCAACGTTTCGGAGCGGCGGTTTCTGAAATGCAAGTAGTGCTTTTCGCGCGGCAGGTAACGTTTTTTAAAATGCACTTATTGCCGGAAAAAATGCAAGTAACGGTTTTTCGCAAACCGTTACTTGCATTTTTCATGAAAATACGGGCCTTTTCCCGCGGAATATGCCTGAAAAGTCCACGAATAAGGGGCGGACCTGCCGTGGGCCGCCCCTTCGCTATTACAAATATACGAAATTTTCCGGCCGAAAGCAAATAGTGTTAAATTGGGTCGATTGGACTAATTAGTCCAATCGGCCCAATTAGTCTAATTAGTCCAATTCAAAATTCCGCGATGCCTCAGAAGGGCTTGCAGCCCCGCCCCGGCAGCCACTTCACGCCGCCGGCGGCAAATTTGCCGCCGAGGCGCGCCGCCAAGTCGCGCGAAAGTCGTAACTTTGTGGCGGTGTGCGCGCACCGCCCCCGCGGCGGCGCGCGCACGGTTCCGGCATGAAAACAAAAACACATCCGCTCATGAACATAGAACAACAGTTGGCCGCCGACGCGCGCGCCGCCGTGAAGGCACTCTACGGGCAGGAGCCCGACGCCGCTCTCATACAGTTGCAGAAGACCAAGCGCGAGTTCGAGGGACACCTCACGCTCGTCGCATTCCCCCTGCTGCGCCTCTCGCGCAAGAAACCCGAAGACACCGCCCGCGAAATCGGCGAATGGCTTCAGGCAAACTCCTCGTGCGTGAGCTCCTTCAACGTGGTCAAGGGCTTCCTCAACCTCGTGGTGCCTCCCGCCCGCTGGGTGCAGCTCCTGGCCGAAATCGACGCCGACGAGCAGTACGGCATCGTGCGCGCCACCGACGAGTCGCCGCTGGTAATGATCGAATACTCCTCGCCCAACACCAACAAGCCGCTCCACCTGGGGCACGTGCGCAACAACCTGCTCGGATGGTCGCTCGCACAGATCATCGCCGCCTGCGGCAACCGCGTGGTCAAGACCAACATAGTCAACGACCGCGGCATACACATCTGCAAGTCGATGCTCGCCTGGCAGAAATACGGCGACGGCGCCACGCCCGAAAGCACCGGTCTGAAGGGCGACCACCTCATAGGCGACTACTACGTGGCCTTCGACCGCCACTACCGCCGGCAGGTGGCCGAGCTCGCCGCCAGCCTCGAGGCCGGAGGACTGACGCCCGAAGAGGCGCAGAGCCGCGCCAAGGAAGAGGCGCCCCTCATGCGCGAGGCCCGCGAGATGCTCGTGCGCTGGGAGCAGAACGACCCCGAGGTGCGCGCCCTGTGGCGCCGCATGAACGAGTGGGTCTACGCCGGCTTCGACGAGACCTACAAGGCCCTCGGCGTGAGCTTCGACAAGATATACTACGAGAGCGACACCTACCTCGAGGGCAAGGAGAAGGTGGAAGAGGGCCTCGAGCGCGGCATCTTTTTCCGCAAGCCCGACGGCTCCGTCTGGGCTGACCTCACCGCCGAGGGGCTCGACGAGAAACTGCTCCTGCGCGCCGACGGCACGAGCGTGTACATGACGCAGGACATCGGCACGGCAAAGCTCCGCTTCCAGGACTTCAAGATAGACAAGATGATCTACGTGGTCGGCAATGAGCAGAACTACCACTTCCAGGTGCTTTCCATCCTGCTCGACAAGCTCGGCTTCGAGTGGGGCAAGGGCCTCGTGCACTTCTCCTACGGCATGGTGGAACTGCCCAACGGCAAGATGAAGAGCCGCGAGGGCACCGTGGTCGACGCCGACGAACTGGTGGCCGAGATGGTGGCCCAGGCCCGCCGCACCGCCGACGAGGCCGGCAAGTTCGCCGACATGAGCGAGGAGGAGCGCCGCGAAGTGGCCCGCATCGTGGGCATGGGCGCCCTGAAGTATTTCCTCCTCAAGGTCGACGCGCGCAAAAACATGCTCTTCAACCCCGAGGAAAGCATCGACTTCAACGGCAACACGGGCCCCTTCATACAGTACACCTACGCCCGCATACGCTCCATCCTGCGCAAGGCCGAGGACGCCGGCATAGCCCTGCCCGCCGCCCCCGCCGCCGACACGCCCCTCTCGGTCAAGGAGGAGGAAATCGTGCAGCACGTGGCCGACTTCGCCGCCGTGGTGCGCCAGGCGGGTGCCGACTATTCGCCCTCGGCCGTAGCCGCCTACTGCTACGACCTGGTGAAGGAGTACAACCAGTTCTACCACGACTATCCCATCCTGCGCGAGGAAGACGAGCGCAAGCGCGGCTTCCGCCTGCTGCTCTCGCGCAACGTGGCCAAGGTAGTGCGCCTCGGCATGGGACTGCTCGGCATAGAGATGCCCGAACGTATGTAACAGGACACGCGCCGGCGTGCCGCACCGGCGGCGCGCCGGCGCATCGTTTCCGCGCATGGGCAAGAAAGAGAAATACTACGTGGTGTGGAACGGGCCCGAGCCCGGCGTCTACGCCTCATGGGACGAGTGCCGGCGCCGCGTGGAAGGCGTGCCGGGCGCCGTCTTCAAGTCGTTCGGCAGCGAGGCCGAGGCCCAGGAGGCCTACTACGGCACGCCCGCCGACCACATAGGGCGCACGCCGCGAGCCGCCGCGCCGCCGGCCGCCGCAGCCGCCGGGCCACAGGACGCCGC
>ENA-UOJC01000404-UOJC01000404.1-human-gut-metagenome-genome-assembly--contig:-C104-NODE-404-length-76842-cov-13.219894_pt1 | contig 76842 bp, 69 predicted proteins | sample MGYA00242339_ERZ723886 | MGnify/ENA metagenome assembly ERZ723886 | reverse complement strand
CAGAGAAAGGAAGGCGGAGTGCGATAGCGGTAAGATATCCTTGGAAGAGTATGTTGACTGGTTGAAAGAATCGTAGCAAACCGCCCCTGGTCTCCCCTCTATAAGAAAAAACATTGAGCTTTCCGTATAATTTTTTTGCGGTGGATTATCATTTGTCTTGTTGATATATTTCCCCACCATCTGATGGAGTGAGGGTGATACAGAGCAAGTCGCCTAAGCCGGAAAGGCGTTGCTTTCAGATGTTCACCCTCGAAAGCAGTTTTCCAATGGTGGCTTACTATTGAGAAGGCATAAGCAGGACGGCGCACTTACTGCCACATCGTCTTGTTAAAGTCAAATTTGTTATATTACAAGCCCATTTGAGAGTGTACTTTTGTCGGTCACGCGCAATACGCCTTCCTGTCCTGTGATTTTTTCCGACCTCCACGGCATTCTCTTCTCCAGTTGTAGTCTAAACGATACTCTCCCCGGTGAGTATAAACTTTAACGGTGGACATTCAGTCGTTGAGGTGCACCGAACACCATTTGCACAAACACCGAATACACGAATTCGATGATATTTTTTCAACATATCGCCATTGCTTTGTTCTGGGAATAGCCAGTGAAAGAATACCTTTAAATATCCAAACCTCCATAATATCCATGTATTTCCACCCTGTTTTGTTGTTTCTCCAACAGACTTTGCCCGGTGCGCATCGTATACTGTGCCCGTCACATCAAGGAAACATCGGCGGAGGCGCAATGCCCCGCCCACGGAACATATGGAGGTATATTCATGGAACACAACATGTTTTGCTATCAGTGTCAGGAGACCGCCGGCTGCACCGGTTGCACCCGGGTTGGTGTCTGCGGAAAAACGCCGGACGTGGCGGCCATGCAGGACCTGCTGGTCTACGCGACCCGGGGTCTTGCCGCCGTGACCACCCAACTGCGGGCCGAGGGGACAGCGGTGGACGCCCAGGTGAACCACCTGGTCACCTGGAATCTGTTCGTCACCATCACCAACGCGAACTTCGACAAGGAAGCCATCGTGTCCCGTATCCGGGAGACACTGGATGTAAAGCAGGAACTGTTGACCCTGGTCATGGACAGCTCTGCCCTGCCCGAAGCCGCCCATTGGACGGCGGAGGAGTCTGCGTTTGAAGCTAAGGCCGCACAGGTGGGCGTGCTGTCCACGGAGGATGAGGACATCCGCTCCCTGCGGGAGCTCATCACCTACGGCTTGAAGGGCCTGTCCGCTTACTCCAAGCACGCCAACGCCCTGCTGCAGGAGGACGGCGAAGTGGACGCCTTCCTGCAGCGGGCTCTGGCTGCCACACTGGATGACAGTCTGACAGCGGAGGAGCTGGTAGCCCTGGCGCTGGAGACCGGCAAGTACGGCGTCAGCGGCATGGCACTGCTGGACAAGGCTAACACCGAGGCCTACGGAAATCCCGAAATCACGAGAGTAAATATTGGCGTGGGTAAAAATCCCGGCATCCTGGTCTCCGGCCACGACCTGCGGGACCTGGAGCTGCTGCTGGAGCAGACCCAGGGCACTGGGGTGGACGTGTACACCCACTCCGAGATGCTCCCGGCCCACTACTACCCGGTCTTCAAAAAGTATCCCAACTTCGTGGGCAACTACGGCAACGCCTGGTGGAAGCAAAAGGAGGAGTTCCAGCAGTTCAACGGCCCCATCCTCATGACCACCAACTGCATCGTCCCGCCCAAGGACAGCTACAAGGACCGGCTGTACACCACCGGGGCAGCGGGCTATCCCGGCTGCACGCACATCGGTGAGGAGAAGGACTTCTCCTCCCTCATCGAGCACGCCAAGCGGTGCGCGCCTCCCACGGAGCTGGAGCGGGGCGAGATCATCGGCGGCTTTGCCCATGCTCAGGTGCTTGCTCTGGCGGACAAGGTGGTGGAGGCGGTTAAGAGCGGCGCCATCCGCAAATTCGTGGTCATGGCAGGCTGCGACGGCCGTGCCAAGAGCCGCGATTACTACACGGAGTTCGCCAAGGCGATGCCCAGGGACACCGTCATCCTCACCGCCGGCTGCGCCAAGTACAAGTACAACAAGCTGGACCTGGGCGAGATCGGCGGCATCCCCCGGGTGCTGGATGCAGGCCAGTGCAACGACTCTTACTCTCTGGCGGTCATCGCCCTGAAGCTGAAGGAGGTCTTTGGCCTGGAGGACATCAACGACCTGCCCATCGTCTACAACATCGCCTGGTATGAGCAGAAGGCGGTCATCGTACTGCTGTCCCTGCTGTATCTGGGGGTGAAAAACATCCACCTGGGCCCCACGCTCCCAGCCTTCCTCAGCCCAAACGTGGCCAAGGTGCTGGTGGAGAGCTTCGGCATCGCCGGTATCGGCACCGTGGAGGACGATCTGGCGCTGTTCTTTGGAGAGAAGAAATCCTGACCCCGTCAGGCAAAAAAGGAACGGCAGTCTGCCGTTCCTTTTTCAACGCATTTTTATGCAAGCGGCCCTGCTCCGCTCAGTTCTCGTCGCCGTCCAGCCGCTCAATGCGAAAAACATTCAGCGTATCCACATCCGGGCAGCAAAACACAGCCGTGCCCTTCTCCTGGCCGGGGATCTCGCCGCCATACCGCAGGATGTCCACATAGGGAAAGGCCACATGCATGGCCATGGGGCAGAGCTGGCCCCGCTCTGTGTCAAAATCATAGCTGTCGCCCACACGGTGTCCCCGGTGGCAGCCCACAGGGCCTTTCCTCTCCACCAGCGTAATTCTGATCTTCGGTCTGCTCATCCGTCAATGACCCCCAGACAACTGCTGATGGGAAGTCCCCTGTATTTGTCCGGGGCGTCCCGGTTCAGCTCGATCATGTTTTTCACGGCGTCCATGGCCCTTTGGGTGCTCTGGGCCAGCGGTTCCCCTGCCAGTACCTTTCCCATCAGCACCGCGGAGAACACGTCGCCGGTACCGGGGAAGCGCACCGGGATCTCCTCAAAGGGCAGGAGGAAATGCTCGTCCCGCCGGTGGTCGAAGCCCACCACCGCGTGTTCGCCGTTCACCAGCGCACTGGTGATGACCACGGACTTGGCGCCGATCTCCCGCAGCTTCATGACCAGCGCCTTGGCCTCCTCCCTGGACATTCCGTCTTTCTGATACGCCACATTGGAAAGATAGGCGGCCTCCGTATAATTGGGGACCACATAATCAGCAACAGCAGTCAGCTCCCGCAAATGTGCCGCCGTCTGCTCAGTCACGCCGTTATAGAGACTACCCTCATCGCCCATGATGGGATCCACAAAGATCATCGTCCCGTCGGCAGAGCGCTGCTTGCAGAAGTCAGCGATCAGCTTTGCTTGCTGCTCCGACACCACAAACCCCGTTGATATGGCGTCGAACTGAAAGTCCAACTCCTGCCACACCGCCAGCGTGTCCCGCATATAGTCTGTCGTTTCCAGGATGCGGAATTTCCCGTAGTCCAGCGTATTGGAAACCAATGCCGTAGGAAGATTGCAGACATGGCAGCCCATGTACGTCAGCACCGGGAGCATAGCGGACAGTGCCACGTTTCCATATCCAGCCAGATCATTGATCAGTAAAACCTGCTTTTTCAATCACAGCACCTCATTTGCGCTTTGGATTGGCTGGAAACCAGCCTTTTTTTACCCGTTCCTCCTGCTCAAACAGTTCCTTGATGCTCCACAGGCAGCTGATGCCCAAAATGGCCACCAGGATGCTGACGATAGCGTCGGAGATCCACAACGACCCCAGCAGCAGAGCCAACCCTGCCACCAGGAACACCGGCCAGCAGCGCTTGGTGAAATAATACTCCGCTTTGATGACGATAGGATGGAACAGGCCGATCAGCAGGAATGTGACCACTCCCACCAAAATACCGTTGAAATTCATCTGCATCTCTCCTCAGCCGTAGGAATGGAGGCCCGGCAGCAGGGTATTGACGCCGATGAAGGTGAACAGCACCACCGGGACGGCGATGACAGTGAACCAGGCCATGACCTTGCCGCTCCGCTTCTTCCGCATCCGCAGATGCAGGTAGATGGCATACAGAATCCACGTGATAAGCGCCCAGGTCTCCTTGGGGTCCCAGGTCCAGAAGGCGGACCAAGCCTGCTCCGCCCAGATGGCGCCGGAGAGGATGACCACTGTCAGCAGCAGGAATCCCAGCGCCACCAGCCGGTAGCACAGATAGTCCATCTGGGAGAGCCGCGCGCTTTCACCCTCCCGCTTTTCCAGCAGCAGATACCGCAGGCCGCCGCAGCCCGCCAGCACGAAGGCGGCATAGGAGAACACGGCGGAGCCGATATGCAGGCCGAACCAGGCACTACGCAGGGCGGGCATCAGCTCCGTGATTTCCTTGGGCTGGAGGGCCGCATAGGACAGCACCAGGAACACCATGGGCATGGCCACGGCGGAGACCCACTCCGCCCGAAACTTCATCCGCAGGACAATGAGCATCACCGCGATGCCCCAGGCGAAGGCCGTGGCAAACTCAAACTGGTTGGACAGCGGCAGCCGTCCGGCGGCGATGCCCCGGGCCACCAGATAGGCGGTGTTGCAGACCGCGCCTGCCACGAAAAGCCACCAAGCGGCCTTGGTCACCGCCTCTTTTTTGAACACCATGCCGCCGAACTCCAACACGACGGCAGCGAGATACAGGGCAAGCCCCGCAAAAAACAAAATGTTCAGCATTGTTCATCCTCTTTTCTGATCTCAGTTTCCAGCAGGGCTGACAACTCCAGCTCCAGTCCCTGGGGCTTGGGGCCGCCCACAGCATAGCCGTCCTCCCGCACCGTCACGATGGCCGGCGTCTGGAAGAAACAGAACCACAGTCCTGCGATCATCAGCACAAAGGCGGCGCACAGCAGGGCGTTGACCGGCGTGGGCGTCCGCTTGATGCGCAGGCCCGGATACTCCACGGGGTCATCAAAGGTGAAGTCCACCCCCGCTACGGACACCGTCTCCCCGGGGAATACCATCACTGGGGTGTACACGCCGTCAGAGGCCAGCAGGATCTGGTACACCGGGTCCTCATAGGCGCCGGAGGTCTGGGTGATGAGGGTGAAGTTTCCGTTCTCATCCCGGATGTAGCCGGGGTACAGCGCCTCAAACCAGACGCCGTTGGTGCCGTCCAGGGACAAAAAGCACATGGAATCCAGGGTAAAGCTGTCCTCTCCGCCGGTGGCGGTATTGCGGACAGTCACCGACCCGGCGGTACCGTAGGTCTGCTGGTAGATCTTATATCCGCCGAAGGCATAGGGGTGGTTGACGCTGATGCGCTCCGGCCCGCCTGTGCGGCCGTCGGGCAGGGTAACCGTGATAACGCTGGCATAGTCCAGCTCCCCGGTCTCGTTTTCAATATGGAAAGACTCCACGCCGATGGCAGTGCCGTCCGCCATGGTCAGCGCCTGACCGGGCATACAGGTCTGATCCGTCACCGTGGGCAAATAGATGGCCGCCGCGCCGAACAGCACCGTCAGCAGGATAGCCAGATGGGTCAGGAAAGACCCGTACCATCCAAGGGAGTTTTTCGTATAGACAGTCGCTTCACCGCACTCTGTTTTTTTGTAATGCCGACCCTCCAGATGGATCCGCAACTGCTCCGCACCCGCAGGCGTCAGATGTACCCGCGTCTCCAGCTTGGCGGCGTTGGCCGGGGCGTTTTTCGCCGCCTTCACCACCCGCCGGATGCGCAGCAGAGAGCACAACACCAGATTCAGGCACAGCAGCACCAGCAGCGTGATGAAATACCAGCTATTGAACACATCGTCCAGCCCCAGCGCCAGCAGCGGGCCGTGCCAGCCGGGATAGGTCTGCACATACCACGACGGGTCATTTCCCTGCGCGATCAGGGAGCCCGCCAGACTGCAGATCAGGATCAGCACCAGCAGCACCATGCCGAAAGCCATGGAGCGCAGGAATTTCAGAACTTTTTTCAGCAAATTTCTCGCCTCGCTTCAAAAAAGTGCCGTCCGCCAAGGAGCGGACGGCGCTTTTCGCACAGAATCACCGCTTGAACATACCCATGGCCTGGTTGGCCAGCGCTTCCGCCTTGTTCAGGCAGTCCTTGTCCAGTGCGGAGTTGTGGGCGCCCTCGCTGTTCTCCACGAACACGAAGTCCCAGTAGAACTGCGCGTCACGGGCCACGGCACGGATGGCGTCCAGCTCCTGCTCGGTGTAATTGCCGCTCTCGATGGCATCCACCAGCTTCTCCGTCAGCGCCTCCAGCTCATAGCCCACAGCGTAGGTCCTCCGCTCGGTCTCCTCCTGGATGGCCCGCACCTGACCCTTCAGGTCGGCGTGGCACTGGGCGCAGGTGTTCTCCATCAGGGCGTCGTTCTCCAGGGGGCTGATCCAGGTGTGGCTGATGTAGGTGGTGCCGTCCGCCGCCGTGGCTTCGCCCATGTGGCAGTCGGCACAGGTGAAGGTGTCGGCATGGACGCTGCCGGCGCCCATGTACGTCTCAAACTCCGGGTGCTGGACCTTGATCTGCCGCACGCCCGTCCGGGGATTCGTATAATCCGCGAAGGGCTGGCCGTCTACGATGGTGCGGTTGTAGTAGTCCAGAATGGCGTCGGGCGTCATGGTGTCCAGATTCTGATAGGGCAGGGTGGTGGCCTTGGTGCCGGGGGCGAAGTAATACTCCACATGGCACTGGCCGCAGGACAGCGTCCGGGCATCCACCTTGTCCAGATCGGCGCCCATGGCGTCGGACAGGTAGGTGTGGGTCACCACCAGCTCGTTGCCGGTGTTGGCGTGGCAGTTATAGCAGCTGATGGGCTCGTTGATCTCCTTCAAGGCATCCTCAAAGGGGATCTGATAGGCCGCGTCGCCCATTTCGTTTACCATGGCGGTAAAGTCCGGGGTCTTGCAGCTAAAGCAGTTGGCAAGGGCATGAGGCCGTCCGGTAGAGGTCACATCCTCCACGGTGTAGACATGGCCCCGGGCGCTGCCGTAGAACTTGGAGAACGCCATGCCCTCATAAATGATGGGGATCATAGGATAGTCCTTGGTGTAATCATGGACCTCCGTGTTCTCCTCGTTCGCCAGGTAGGAGGCGTAGATCTCCGGGTACTCCGCCGCCCAGTCCTGGGCGGTCTTGACGGTGACACCGGAGCCGGTCTGCACCACCTGGGCTGTGCGGAAGCCCGTCTCCTCACTCTGTTCCGCTGTTTCCGAAGGGGCAGGGGTCTCCGGGGCCGGTTCTTCGGCCTTCTTCTGACAGGCGCAGAGGCTCAGCACCATCAGTGCGGTCAGAAGCAGCATCCAAAACTTTTTCATCTTATCCCTCCTGTGGTTTGAATAGGCCCATGGCCTGATTCAGCAGCGCCTCAGACTTGTTCAGGCACTCCTTCGCCAGAGCGGAGTTGTGGGCGCCCTCGCTGTTTTCCACGAATACGAAATCCCAATAGAACTGCGCGTCACGGGCCAGAGAACGGATGGTTTCCAGCTCCTCCTCGGTGTACCGGCCGCTCTCCACGGCCTTGACCAGCTTCTCCGTCAGGCCCTCCAGCTCATAGCCCACGGCGTAGGTTCGCCGCTCTGTCTCGGCCTGGATATCCGCCACTTCCTTAGCAAGGTCCGTGTGACATTCGGCGCAGGTGCCTTCCAGCAAACTCTTGTTCTCCAGGGGGCTGATCCAGGTGTGGCTGATGTAGGTGGTACCGTCCGCCGCTGTGGCTTCGCCCATGTGGCAGTCGGCACAGGTGAAGGTGCCCGCGTGGACGCTTCCCTCACCCATGAAGGTCTCAAATTCGGGATGCTGCACCTTGATCTGCCGCACGCCGGTCCGGGGATTCACATAGTCGGCGAATACCTGACCGTCCACCATGGTGTGGTTGTAATAGGCCAGAATGTTGTCCGGCGTCATGGTGGCAAGGCTTGTGTAGGGCAATGTGGTGGCCTTGGTGGTAGGATGGAAGTAATACTCCACATGGCACTGACCGCAGGACAGCGTCGCTGCCTCCACGTCCTTCAGTTCCTCGCCCAACGCATCCGACAGGTATGTATGGGTCACCACCAGCTCGTCGCCGGTGTTGGCGTGGCAGTTGTAGCAGCTGATGGACTCGTTGACCTCCGCCAGCACATCTTCAAAGGGCAGCCGGTAGGCCGCGTCGCCCAACTCGTTTACCATGGCGGTGTAGTCCGGGGTCTTGCAGCTGAAGCAGTTGGCAAGGGCGTGAGGCCGTCCGGTGGCGGTCACATCCTCCACGGTATAGACATGGCCCCGGGCGCTGCCGTAGAACTTGGAGAAGGCCATGCCCTCGTAAATGGTGCCGATCATGGGATAGTCCTTCGTATAGTCATGGATCTCCCTGTTTTCGCCGTTTGCCAGATAGGAGGCGTAAATCTCAGGATACTTGGACGCCCAGTCCTGAGCCGTCATTACGGTGACGCCGGAGCCTGTCTTGACCACTTGGGCACGGCGCTTGACGCCGGAGCTGCCGGAGCCGCCGGAGGGTGCGGCACTCTGGCCCAGAGGCGGGATGTCCGTCGCCTTGGAGGGGTCCAGGAAGGGCTGCGCCGCTTCCACCGCCCGGTTCACGCAATCCGTCACCGTTTTGGAGGTAATAGTGGCACCAGTCACGGCATCCACATTCTCGCCGATGGTAAAGGCACCGGGGTAGCCGATGAACTGGCCCCAGAAATACTGCTCCTCCACCATATCGCCAAGGCCCTCGGTCTCCCTATGCTTGGCAGGGTCGATGTACACGCCGGCCACCTGGCCGCTGTGGCCCACGCCCACCTGTACCTGCATGGGGCCGTTGCGTCCCTGGCCGGTGACGTAGACCACCACACCGGCATCGGAGGTATACAGCTCGTCGATGCCCTCAGGCGCGGTCTCCTGCTGCTTCGTAGTGGCGCCGGGCAGGACGCCACCGAACTGCAGGTCCTCGGGCCGTCCGTCATCCACAGGCGGGTTGATGAGGTCCCGAACGAAATAGCCGCCCTTGTTCACAGCGCTGCACACTGCGCCGGAGCTGACCGTGGCGCCAGTGATGGCGTCCACATTATTGCCGGGCTGCACGGGGATACTGACACCGGCGAACTGCGCCTGAAACTCCGGATTCTTGGTCCGGGCGCCCACGCCGGGAGTCTCCGAAAACTTGGCGCCGCCCACGCTGATGCCAGTGATGGTGCAGTCCAAATCAAGGCCCGTCTGAACCTCGATGGGGCCGCCGAAGCCGGAGACCGTGGTCTGCACCACATAGCCGATCATCTGGCCGTTCTGCATGGCGGCATAGCAGTTGTCCACGCCGCTGTCGGCGGACAACTCCAGCATCTCAAAAGAGTCCGCCGCCGCAAAGATAGACCGCCTTGCGGCATCCGCGGCTTCCGCCGCCCGCTGCGCGATAGGGCCCTCCGTGACATGGTTCACAAAGCCCAGCATACCGCCGACGATCACACACAGGATCGCCAGTCTTGCCCAGGATGGCACTCTGATTTTCAAGGGGAATCACCTCTTAAATAAAGCGTCAAATCACTCACATTTTATAGATTCATCCATATTACATTGTATAGGGACACTAAATTCTTGTCAATATTTTCTTGTGTTGGGTCTGTTTGCTATATCACGCAGATAGTTTATAGAAATTGGGATTTTCTTTTATGTGACCGCAGACTCTTTCATTGTTATCATTCGTCTTGTTAATTTACTTCCCCACCATCTGATGGGGCGGGGGTAGTACAGGGCAAGTTGCCTGAGTCGGAAAGAGTCTCTTGACAATCGTTTTGTTTCAAGCTACTATTACGGAAACAAGGTTTACTCTCGAGAAAAAGTCCCGGCTCCGCTTGATTCGGCGGGGCCGGGGCTTTGACCAATACGCTGACCAATATCAGAAAATCAGCGGGTGGACACAGTGGACAAGACAGTGATTTGTACCCACAGAAACCGGGGCCAAAAGTGCCGAAAAGCATCCAATAGCAGGGCTTTGACGCCCTGACGTATCTTCACACGCAGGAGGTCACTGGTTCGAGTCCAGTAGTCTCCACCAAGAAAAATCCTTAGAACCGCAAGGTTTTTAGGATTTTTCTTTTCCTTTTGTTGGAAGTTTTGCCCTCTTGGATTTCCCATATTTTGTGGTAATTTAGCCCGATTTCGGGCATCGTTGTTGCAAAAGTGTTGCAAATTTTCCGAATTGCCCGGTCCTATTGCTCAGCGGGTCTGGCTTCTTATCCCTCATCCGCAGCGGAACAACCATCCCTTGTGAAGCCCCCTTCCACACAGATAACACGGCTTCACGCCTGCACACGCAGCGCCTCCCGAACCTTTTCCGCCGTCTTTGCCTCGCGTGTGCGCCGGTCATAATGGGTATACACACGCAGCGTCATATCCATCGTGCTGTGTCCGGCGAGATATTGGATCTCCTTTACATCCAGCGTCCCCGATTCAAAAAGCTGTGTGATGTAGGTATGCCGAAGGATATGCGCCGTGATATGGGTATCCGGCAGCTCCCTCTCAATCAGTTTCCACATGCTTTTATAGGATGACTTTGTCAGCGGCCCATGGTTCTCCATCGCGATCACATACTTGGAGTGGGATGTTTTCTTCCGTGCGACCAGCCACTCTTCCAGGTCTTCGGAGAGCGGCAGGTTCCGTTTCCCCGCTTTCGTCTTCATGTTTTCGCTGATTGTCGTCTCGTAACGCCCCATCACTGCGTTGTGCCGGACATGGATCACCTTCTTTTTGAAATCAATATCCTCCCATTGCAAACCGACGATCTCGCCCCGGCGCATCCCGGTGTGAAGCGCGATCAGCAGGAATGTTCTGGCACGGGAATTCTTCACCCGCTCAAGGAGCACCTGCCTTTCCTGGGCGTTCAACGCCTCTTTCTCCGCGGTCTTCTTGCCGCTGGGCTTGAGCATGCTGCTGACGGGAGACTTCGCCACCAGTCCATTTTCCTGCGCTGCTTTAAAAATGCTGCGAAGATTGATCAGCACTTTGGATTGCAGGGAATTGCTTTTGCCGGCAAGCCCCGCCATAATGGCCTGGATCTGCATGGGCGTGATATCCCGCAGCCGGTACCCGCCAATCACCGGAAGAATATGCTGGTTCAAAACATATTTGATGGCTTCCAGACTGTTTTCCCGCAAATACGGCTTTTTATAGAGGTCGTACCACATCTGCGCAAAGTGAGCGAAGGTCTCCTCATTGCAAATATCCACGCCGGAGTTGACCAGGATCTGCGTCTTCAGAACTTTTTCGTCCAGTTCTTTCTGCGTTTTGGCCCGGAGATATTTACGCGTGCCATCCGGGAGCTGGACTGCCTTTGTGAGATAGGCATACTTCTTTTTCTGCTTTTCTGCCATGCGGCATTCTCCTTTCAATAATGCCTTGTGATACAGTATCCCAATTATACCGTTGGCACAAGTGGTCTGTGAGAAATTTTTTTATTTCCAGACGCTGCTAAAATGCCGCCGTGTTCCGTCCGTGGCTATTCAATTTTCCATTGTTTTGCCGGCACCACTTTATGACATGCCTCCTGCGTCCTCGTATCGCTCGCAAGATAGCCTTCCAGCGCCTCCAAGGTGACGAGGCACTTCTTCCCCACGCGAACGCTCGGAACGGCTCCTGTGCGCAGCAATGTGCGAATTGCGGTCTCTGTCAAGCTGGTTTTCGGATCTTTTTCGCGGAAGTAAGCCGCCGCTTCCCGGATCGTGCGGGTATGTTGTAGCGCGACAATTTTTTTGCGAAACTCGGACAGAATTTTTGAGAAAAAAATAGCCCGGTTCTAAGAAGTAAATCCGAAACCCGCTCACTTGCATCGACGGCCCCCAAAATGGAGGGAGCCGCCCATGTAAAGGGGCGGGTTTTAGCTTGGGGAGGAGCGGCCTTTGCCGCCCCTCCTTTAGCTTTTTACCCCTGGGGTAGTAGTTACCCCTCCGTAGCCTCTCCGGCGTCCTCTGCGGCCTCCTGGGCCGCTACAGGCTCGGTATATTCAGACCAGCCATAGACACCGGGCTCCCAGACGTTGGAGCCCACGTCGGAGACCCACTTCTTTTCGTTGTGGGTCACCTTGTCGCCATTTGCATAGGGGAAATTGAGTTTAGCCACCTGCCGGACGGAATGCATGAAGTCGAGCGTTCCAGTCCGCCAGAAAACGCTGTGCTCGCAAATGTTACCCTTTTGCCGCTGGAAACGGCAGTTGAAGTGTTTTTCCAAGCATTGTCAGTTCCTGTACAACAGGCTCGGAAAGCTGGACGCCTATTTGCTGAGCTTCCTGAAATTGACGGGCTTCAAGTTCACCAGGGACATAAATTTCCGAAACCTGACAGTTTTTCGGAGACGCCTTGATCTCTGTCAGCAGCTGCGCTGCGGAGCGTTCAAAATCCTGCGGCTCCATAATATGGCTGATATCAATAGCACCCAGCACAAATCCTGTATCCTGTGTTCGGGTGAAATCGTACATACTGCCCATCTCTGTGCTTTTGGCAGCATTTGCGAGGCAAACGCACAACAGTTCGATCATCAGCGCGATTCCATAGCCCTTGGCCCCTCCAAAGGATGTCAGGCTGCCGCCGTCCAGAACCGCGGCGGGATTTGTCGTAGGTTCGCCGGAGCTGTCAAGGCCCCAGCCCATCGGAATATGACGGCCCTTCTGCCGCGCGAGAATGATTTTGCCCTGTGCCACCAGGCTGGTCGCCATATCCAGCACAAACGGTTCTCGGCCATCCACCGGAATCGTAATGGAGAGAGGATTCGTCCCCAGCATGGGCCGGGCTCCGCCAAAGGGCGCCACGCTCTTAAAAGCGTTGGACACGGCAAATCCGATCATATGGCATTCGGCGGCATACCTGGTGAAGTAGGCTGAATATCCAAAGTGGTTGCAGTTTCGCACCGCACCCACGCATACCCCTTTTTCCCGGGCGCGTTCCACGCACAGTTCCATCGCCCTTTGCGCTGCACAGGCGCCCATGCCGTTTTGCCCGTCTATGGCCAGCAGCGCGCCGCCGTCCTTCGTGATTTCAGGGACTACGCCTACGCGGATCAGCTTTCGCTGTATCCGCTCCACATAGGTGGGCATTCGCATCAGACCGTGCGAGTGCAGCCCCCGCATATCCGCGTACACCAGGCTCTGACTGAAATCCTGCGCCTCCTTCCGTTCCATACCTAATACCCGTCCGACGCCTGCGGCAAATGCGATCAGTTCCTCTGAACGGTAATACATAACAGCCCTCCATTTTCTCGTCGGTATTTTCCGGGAAAAAGGGTCCGCCGCTGCTTTTGTCAGGAGCAGCAGTGGACCCTTGTCCGTTTCAAACGCAGTCGCAGACAGGGATTCTTCTGCTTAGTTCAACCTTGTCCGCAAGGCTTGGGACTTCGCGTCGATCTCTGCTACTTTCATTCGGATCGCATCCTTTTCGCCATCGAGAATTGGATCCTGCGGGGCAATGACTCTGTCACTGGTGAACCCGCGGAGCGAAACTGCATATTTGGTGGCGGCAGTGGCGTTTTTCGTCATTCCCAGGATCTTGGAGGATTCCCGAATCAGGTCATTGTATGCCATAGCGCGTTCAAAATCCCTGTCGGCCGCCGCCTCATAGGCGCTGGCAAACAGTTCCGGAAAGCATACAGACAGGGCAGGGACAAATCCGTCGGCTCCCAGTAGCAGGGATGTGATAGCGTGGGGCGTGATGCCCTGCAATACGCAAAAATCCGTGTCCCGGTAGTGGGAGAGCACCTGCTGGAAATCTGTAAAAGCGCCGGAACTGTCCTTGTATGCCACCACCCGCTTATCCAGTTCCGTGATTTTGATGACTGTGGCCGCATCCACCTTGGTTCCCACAAAGGGTGGGATATTATAGAGAGCCAAATCGATAGAGGTGGCTTTTAAAATCTCCTCGAAGTGCCGGACGGTTTCATCCTGGGACGTATGCCGATCATAGAAGACCGGCGTTACCACTGCGCAAGAACCGCCCATCTGCTCCAGGGCTTTGATATTTTCGATCACCCGTTTTGTGCTGGTGTCCATTACGCCGCACATCACAGGAACACGTCCATGCACCTGATCCAGAGCGATTTGGATGGCGTGATTGCGCTCCTTCTGCGTCAGGGCCATCGTGTCGCCGTTGGTCCCGGCCACAAACAATCCGTGCAGCCCGCCCTCCAGACAATAGTCGATGATGCTGCGAAAACCGGCCTCATCCACGGTTTCGTCGCTGTTTACAGGTGTGATGATGGGCGGAATCACGCCGTGATATTTCTTAGCCATATGTTCCATGCTCCTCGTTTTTCGTTTTCTTGCGCTCTTTCGCACGTTTGATGGACGGAAGCGCTACCATCAGAACAGCCACCGCCAGCAGGCCCAATGCGATTGGCCGGGTAAATAGTTCGCCCACATTGCCATTGGCTCCGATCATTGCCGTGCGGAAATTGGATTCGATAATGCTGCCCAGCACATATCCCAGCACGATGGGGGGAAGTGAAAAACCGCAGTGTACCAGAATATAAGCGGCGATCCCGATGACGAACAGGACCCAGGTATCGAACAGGCGGTTGTTCACTGTGTAGGTTCCCACCATGCACATCAGCAACAGGAAGGGAAACATATACCGCATCGGCACGCTAAGCAGGCGAATAAACACCTTCATCAGCAGCATCATCAAGATAAACATGGCGATATTTGACAGGATATATGTCACAAACATCACGCCCACGATCTCCCGGTTGGTGGAGAACAGCAGCGGGCCGGGCTGCATGCCGTGGACCACCAGCCCGCCCAACAAAATGGCGGTGACGGTATCGCCGGGGATCCCCATTGTCATCATGGGGATCAGGGCGCCGCCGCAGACGGCGTTATTTGCAGCCTCCGAGGCGATGACGCCCTCTTCGCAGCCGGTGCCGAATTTCTCCGGATGCTTGGAAATCTGGCGGGCCTCGTTATAGGCCAGCAGGGAGGCTGTGCTCTGTCCGACGCCGGGTAAAATACCGATGACCGTACCGATGACGGCGGACAGCAGGTAAGTGGGGACAAATGGGGTAAAGTGCTCCTTTTTCGGCAGCACACGCATTCCCTTCAAGGAGAGAATATTGTATTTCTGCCGCAGGGAACTCAACTGGGTCAAGATCTCGGCAAAGGCGAACAGACCCATCAGAACCGGGAGATTGCTCAATCCGGCGTCCATCTGCCAGATGCCGAAAGTAAAGCGTGAGACACCGGAGACCGGGTCCATTCCGACGGAGGCAATCAGAAGGCCGATGATCGCACCGATAAAGCCCTTCACCAAGTCCTGGGAGCAGAGACTCACGACCACTGCCAGACCCATGATGCCCATGGTGAAATACTCCCACGGGCCAAATACCAGCGCTACCTTGGCCAACTGCGGGGCAATGAGGATCAATGCGACCGCGCTGAACAGACCGCCCAGCAAAGAGGCGAACACGCCGATGGCCAGCGCCTCGCCCTGCCTTCCCTGCTTCGCCATAGGCGCGCCGTCAAAGCATGTCACAAGGGATGCCGGAGACCCCGGGATATTCAAAAGGATCGCGGAGGTCAAGCCCCCGGAAATGCCGCCCACATACAGCGCGATCAGCAGCAGGATGCCCTCCTGCGGAAGCATGCCATAGGTGAAAGGCAGTGCCAGGGACACTGCCAGCGCAGCGGTCAGGCCAGGAATCGCTCCAAAGACGATCCCGAAGAAAACACCCAGAAACATCAGCGCCAGCACCAAGGGGTTGTCAAGAAAATATTGGATTCCTGCAGCTAATGTGCTCATATCGTTCTCACTTTCTCCGGTCTCAGGCAAAAGCGGCTCCGCCTGAGACCGGGCGCGTTTATCAGAGATCAGTCCAGAACGCTCATGGCATTCTCAATTTTAGGCCGGGTCTCCTCAATGATATCGCGGATCTGGCCGGGATCCAGGAACTCGCACTCATAGCCCAACTCCGCCATTGAGGCCTTAAAAGCATCGGTGTCATAAACTTCCTTGATCTTTGCAGTCAGATACTCGGTAATCTCCTGAGGAAGTTCGGGCGGCGCAAAGAATCCGCGATGATTGCCCATGATGGCGTCATAACCCAGTTCCACGGTGGTGGGGACCTCCGTGAAGTTTTCAATGGTAGAGCGGTTTTCCGAGCAGACAGCCACACATACCATCTCGCCGGAGTCCACCAGCGCCTTTACTTCGGACACCTGGCCCAGCAGAACGTCGGCGTTGCCGCCCAGGACGGCCGTCTTGGACTTGGAAGCGCTGTCATAGGGGACATAGGTAACGTCGATACCGGCGGCCTCCCAGATCATGGCGGAGGTCAGGTGGTTATTGCTCTTGGTGCCAACCGACGCCCACTTAATCTCGCCCGGATGCTCCTTTGCATAGCTGACAATCTCCTCCAGAGATTTGAACCTACCATTGGCCGCCACAGAGACCGCCATAGGGTCCCAGGCCACTGTGGCGATGGGAGTCAGCTCAGTATCCAGGGCCTCGGAATAGGTACCGGTCGTCACATAGGTGACCAGGGCCTCCGCCTGATGCACCAGCAACGTATAGCCGTCGGCATCGCTGTGGTAGACCTCCATGGAGCCGGTTCCGGCGCTGGCCCCCTCAATATTCGTCACATAGGTAGACACGCCCAGATCCAGCGCTCCCACGACTGCGCGGGCCATCACGTCCGTGCCGCCGCCGGCACCATAGGGAACGACGAAGTTGATGCTGCGGGTGGGATAGTCCAACTGCGCGGTCTTCTGCTCTGGAGCTGGGTCTGTCTGTTCGGCGGTCTTGTCACCGCAGCCAACGGCACAGGTCAGCAGCAGGGTCAGAGACAGCAATAAGCCAAATACTCGTTTCATCATGATCGTTCCTTTCTTTTTTGTGTAAATTATCTCCATGTGCTCTCACACATTTTGAATGATATTTTCCGCGGCGATCATACTCATCCTTGTCATGGCATCCTTGGAAAAGGCCCCCAGGTGCGGCGTCACCACTACATTGTCCAGTTGAAACAAGGGAAGGTCCTTTGCCGGCTCCACAGCAAAGGCGTCCAGCGCCGCGCCCCGGATCACGCCAGTGGTCAGCGCGGTATACAGGGCCGCCTCGTCCACGATGCTGCCCCGGGCCGCGTTGATCAGGATGGCGCTGGGCTTCATCATCCGAAGCTGCTCCATGGCGATCATATTCCGCGTCTCCTCCGTCAGCGCAGCATGAATTGAAATGAAGTCAGACTCCCGGTAGATATCCTCCAAAGACACACGTTCAATGCTGTGCTCTGCTGCAAAAGCCTCGTCCCAAAACACATCGTACGCAAGCACCCGCATGTGGAAACCCTTTGCCCGCAGCGCCATGCCCCGGCCAATGGCACCTAGGCCGATGATGCCGAGTGTCGTGCCCCAAACGCTCTCCCCCGCGATGCGGGGCCACTGGCCGCCGCGCAGGGCACGATCGCCCCAGGTGATGCCCCTGGCCGCGTCCAGCATGAGACCAAAGGTGAAATCCGCCACAGCGTTGCTGTTGGCCCCCGGCGTGTTTTTGACCACGATCCCCCGCCCCTCCGCCGCCTTGACATCGATGTTGTCGATGCCGACGCCATGCTTGGAGATGACCTTCAGCTTTTTGCCGGTTTTGATGATTTCCGCATCGGCAGGCTCCACGCCAACCAGCAGCGCGTCCATATCCGGAATATGCGCCAGGATCTGTTCCCGCGTGGCTCCCTTGATCCAGGTGACGGCAAAGCCCGCCTCCCGAAGCATCTCCATGGGCCGGGGGGAATACATGCCAAAGCTGGCATTTGTGATAAGCACGTTCTTATCCATAGCTGCCTCCTTTAAAATAGTTTCCACACAGGCAGATTGACGGACAGCAGCTGCCTGAACACAAACTCTGTTGCAGCTGTGCAGACAACGGAGAACACCGCGTACACTGCCAGGTGTTTTACCAGCGCCATCCCTTTGGGGATATCCTCCAATACATAGAGGTTGTATACGGTCGTAACGATCATCATAAAGACCAGCGTCGCCACCAGAAATCCGACATAGGGGACTGCCAGCAGATATACCGCAAATACGGCGATGGTAAATATCTGAAGGGGCCCCCACAGCTTCGGCAGCACTTCCTGCGGGCGGTTTTTCAGGGCCCGGTACAGCAGGACAACGGAGAGCGCCAGCAAAATACCCAGCCAAAGGCGCAGATATACGTCTGGCTTGGCTGCCGACACCTTGATAATATCTGTTTTCATGGTTCCGCAGTAGATGAAATTGACCAGGCTGAACGCGATCAGGAACAAGGATAGAAGCAATTCTCTTTTCCACTTGACCATTTTTAAGCACCTCTTTCTATGATTTTACAAGTAATGCTCGCCATCCCAGGATTTTGTGTGGTACTCGAATTCACCCGTAGGCGGAAAGCGCTGGTCTCCACTTACATTGACCGCCAATTGAACGCGGACACGCTCATTGAATCGGGTCGGCGGGATTCCCACCATCGCCTTAAATTTTTTGCTGAAATGGTGCACACTGCTAAAGCCTAATTCCCGGGATACATCTGTCACGCTCCTGCCAGCTGTCAGCATCTCTTTTGCGGCCTCTATTTCCCGCTCCGCAATATACTGGCTCAGGGGATAGGAAAATTTTTCTTTAAACAGACTGGAAAAATAACCGCTCTCGTAGCCGAAATGCGTTGCCACGCTCCGTACGGAGAGCGCCTCTCCAATATGATCCTCGATATATCCGGTGACCGCAGACAGCCATTTGTCCTTACCGTTATAGACCAATTGCCTGTACCGGTAGTCGGAGGATATCATATTTTCCTGCGTGTTGCTCCGCCGCAAAATCGCAAGCATCAGAAACAAAAGCCTTGCATTAATGATATCCTCAAAATACATATCCTGCTTTAAAGCCTCGTCCAGAATGTCCCGCATGGCTTGCGCTGCGGTCAGGTCGTTTCGGCAGATCAGGAAAGGGGACCGGGAAAGGATCTGGTAAAGGTCCTGATCGCAGTGGAATTTTGCTTCAATACTCAAAAAGCCGTCCCGAATATAAAAGGCGTGTTCAATATGAGGTGCAATCAGCAAAGCATCGTCTTTCTGAATGGTAAGGTATTCTCCATTCGCATAGGCGATAGCCGCGCCGTCCATGCAATAGAGGAAATGAAAAATTTCGTGGGTATGCCGTTCGATCCTTGACATGGCCGGTTTGGCCTCGCGAACGATCCGGTTCGCGCGTACCCAGTGTCCTTTCATTTTTATCACCAACACTTCCCCGCCATCCTAGATTCGTTGCTGTGCTTTCATTTTATAGTGGATGGCGTATTTTTGTATTTGCAAAAACAACGAAAGAATTTGTCTTTTTGAATCTATTTTACAGGATGTCCTCATGTATCGGCCAATATTTTGGGCAATTATTACAAGGCTTTTTTCGACCGTATCAGTGGTCGCTTAACATTCATGGGTAAGAATCGTTCAGAAGTAAAGCTTTACACGGCGCCCATCGGCGCTGTGCTCTGCGGCGGCGTTTAAGGAGTGCAGAACCGCCCTGTAAATGGGAACAAATCTTTTTTGAAAAATTTATTTATCATATATTTTATTGCTCGGTGCCGTGACATGAAAAAAACGGCGAGGAAATTCCTCGCCGTTTGATAGGCCAGCGCCTTTCGGCCGGCCGCAATTATCATCATGATAGCTGCTGAACTGTCAGCAAAAGTCCTATGGTGCATCTGTTCAAAATGCTTCGTATTTTTTAGGTATTCAGCAAAAAATCCACGATATTCTTCTGACGGATGCCGCCCCGGTTGATCCGAAGCAGGTTATCCGTGGACAGCACCAGCTTTTCGTAGTTGTCGGAGATGGCCTCCAGGGGCGCAAACTCCCTCTCCGTATTCTCCGGCGTCAGAACGTAACAGACTTGAATATACAGCCGCTCGTCCGTCCTGCTTGCAACGAAGTCCACCTCCGCCACATCCTGCTTTCCGATGTTGACGGTCCAGCCCCGGCGCAGCAACTCCAGATATACCGTGTTCTCCAGCACGCCGGCAATATCGTTGTCCCGGTATCCCATGACGGCGTGGCGGAGGCCGAGATCAGACAGATAGTATTTCTCCTGTGTCTCCAGTATTCTCCGGCCTTTGATGTCAAACCGCACGACCTTGTGGATCAAAAAGGCGCTCTCCAGGGCCTTCAAGTAGTTATATACCGTCTCCGTGCTCAGCTTCCGGCCCTGGCTTTTCAGAAAGTCGGAAATCGTTTTTGCGGAAAAGGTGTTTCCAATGTTGTCCATCAGATAGAGGACGATGCTCTCCAGCAGGGCCGTGTCCCGGATTTTGTTCCGGGCGATCACATCCTTCAGAAGCACGGAATTGTAGATGTCGTGGAGGTACTGCATGATACGTTCTTCGTCCCACTTCATCTGGTGGATGCCCGGCAGTCCGCCAAAGCGCAGGAAGTTGGCGAACTGCTCCTGGCGGGGCAGCTGCGCTTCCTCCGCATTGGTCGCGGCAAAATCCAGGTATTCCTGAAAGTCCAGCGGATATACCCGTATCTCCACATAGCGTCCGGCCAGCAGCGTGGCCAGCTCACCGGAAAGCAGCTTCGCGTTTGAGCCGGTCACATAGATGTCGCAGTCAAAATCCACCCGCAGGGAGTTAATGACCTGCTCCCATCCGTTGACCTCCTGGATTTCGTCCAGCAAAACATACAGCTTCCCATCCGCTTTTTCCGCTCTGGAAGATATTTCGGCGTACAGCGCCCGGAAATCCTTCAGCGCTTCGTAGCGCAGAGACTCAAAATTAATGGAGATGATATTCTGCGTCCCGATACCCCGGCTAAGAAGTTCCTGCCGGGTCAATTCCAGCAGCGCGCTTTTTCCGCAGCGCCGCATTCCTGTTATGATCTTGACCACAGGCTTATCCATGAAATCACGGATCTGTCTCATATAGCGTTCGCGCACAATCATAACCGCTCACCTCATTTCATTTTCTTTTATTATGGCATAAAGAGCGAGAAAGTTCAATAGTTTCTTTTATGCAAGAAACTATTGTTGTTTTGCTGAATTAGTTTTTACTATGTCGAAATGATTGTGTATGGTCGGTATTCATGTGCGCAGCCACCACGCACTGATATCCCTTGAAGTACTCCGCGAGCTTGATACTGATCTCGTGAGCGGTATCGAAGTCCAGCGGATCGTCCGGAGCAAACGCCTGGACGATGTGGTAGTAGCCCCGGCCGTCTGTTTTGCGGAACTGCTTTTTCACAGCTTCAAATTCCTCCAGCGCGGTTCGGGCCACGCAGCTGACGCCGCTGATGAGAGAATCCGTGGTTTTCTCCCGGTTGGTGACATAGTCCAGAATATCCTTCAGGCCACGCGAGACAGCAACGAATTTAACGTTTGCCATGTTCTTTCGTACACCTCCATGAACGGCTCCATGTCCACCAGCCCGACGCGGCCCTGCCGCGCCATGACTGTAAGCTGATTCAAATTGTTCCCCTGACGCCGCAGTTCCCGGATGAGATCATCCAGCCCCTCCACGACGGTGACGTCCTGATCCATTGCGGCCGCGCGGACGAACTCGCTGATGGTCATATGCGCTTTCTCCGCGTTTTTCGAGATATGGACCTTTTCCCAGCCCGCCACCCGGAAACGGATAAAATTGTCTTTTGGCATTTCTGCTCTCCTTCCTAAAATCAGTTCCTCTCAGTCAGGAATAGGGGTGCGGGCTTAGCCCGCTCTGCCGAAGTGGGCGGGTGGGGCAAACGGCCCCGTTCCGTACCACGAAAGCGAACCTTGTCATCCTCGAAACGAGGATTTTGGACGCGCAGCCTGGTACGTCCCGTTTCCTGTCTGCCTTTCCGCACTGCGGCAGAATGTGTTGGACTTTTTCCTGCTGTTTCTTTCGTCCTCCGTAAAACCGTAAACAGAGGCCCTCTCTGCGTTTAAAATTTCAAGGGGGTGTACTCTGCCCACGCTCCGGTCGCTGCACACAGCGCCTGACAAGCACTTATGCGGTGCGTTCCTTAGCGGGGTTGGACTTCGCCGTGTTCATTTCCAACTGGCGGAACTGTCTCTGATAGAACCGCTCCACAGCACCGGCGATGGGCAGGATGGTGTAGCAGTTGTTGCCGATCCATTTCATCCCCCAGTGATCCAGGTATCTTGTCTGCTCCACCGCAATGAGCTGCCGCTCCGCCAGGATGCTCACACTTTTCATCACCGTGTTCACCGCCAGGTGGGTGACGGAGGAGATGGTGTTGTAGCTGGGATGACACTGGTAGGTGCGGCGATCCTCACAGTAGAGCAGGTATGCGTAGACTATGAATACGGAGGGCAGCAACTTCAGGAGGAATACCTCGTTGGGCAGCGTAAAGCAGCTACGGAGGGAACTGTCGTTGAGCAAATGGGTAGGTGACAGTTCCGTGTTGACGAGTCCTTTCTCTATCAGCGATGCAAGATACTTCCGCACAGTGATTACACTCATGTGGACGCTCTCCGCAATTGCATCTGGGTTGCCCTGCTGTCCACCTTCAGCATCGGTAGCCCATCCTCATGAAGGAGCTCATAGGAACTGGCAGATAAGATGCCCAAGACCTTTGCCATCTGCTCCCTCTGGACATATGAGTGCCATGAATTCCTCCACGGTATTTACCACTCCGACTGCCTTGAACTGCTGATAGCGGATGAGCTCGCATAAGGTTCGGAAGTTTACCTCCGCACACTCCAGCAGTTTGTCCAGCACCACCGTCTGCTGATAGGCATCCAGACCACCGGTGGTTTCTCCTTGCAGACACATCCGCACCGCATCTTCTGTGGGTGCGCTATCACTCAGTTCCTCCCTCAAAGGTGACCGCCTGGCCTTCGTCTGGAAGGATGGAGCGATTCTGGAGCTCTATTAAGAGGGCTAATTCTCTCTGGCGGAAATCAAAGGGCATGCTTCTTTGGAGCAGGCGCTTGACGCCTGTTCCAAAGCGGCTTTTACACTTTTTGCGCCAACAGATCAACACGTGCCGGCCTGATAAGCCGTGGCTCCGATCCAACAGCCTGAAACCGGCGTGGCAGGCCCCGGGTTCAACACACCGTTGGGAGGCTGCGGTACACGGCATGTACGCCTATACGGCCTGCCCCGGTCTTGTCAAGGCTCCGCTGATGAAAAAACAGGTCTCCGGACAGGCTGTCTCCCCGGGCGCTTCCGGAGAGACGGCGGAAAGGGGCATCATATTGCGGGGTACAGTGGATGGCAGGCTTGCCACCGCAAATCATTGCTCAAAATCGGGACGATTTGATTGCCGGCGGCCTCGCTGCCGGGGCCAATAATCCGGCCGCGGAAGCAGCGCCCCTATCTTGACGCCATAAAGGAATGACCTATGCCAGAATAAGATTTGGACCTGTTTGCAAAAGAGCTTTTTCTGAAACGCTACCGCCGCTGGGAGGTTCTCCTGAAGCCCAGATCGTATAGTTTTACAGTAAATCCAGTTTATTTTTGTAAAAAATACAATCGTGGATTTGGTATGCTGATGTCACAAGCAAAGGCAGCAGGCAATTATGGATTCATTGAGGAGGATGCATTATGAAAATCGTGATCCTGGACGGCTATACAGAGAATCCCGGCGACCTGAGTTGGGACGAGCTGGCGAAACTGGGGGACCTGACAGTCTACGACCGGACCAGCCTGACAGACGAACGGGAGGCCATTGAGCGGATCGGAGACGCAGAGATCGTGTTCACCAACAAGACGCCAATCAGAAAAGGCGTCATTGACGCCTGTCCCAATATGAGGTTTATCAGCCTGCTGGCCACCGGCTACGATGTGGTGGATGTTGCCTATGCGAAGGAAAAGGGCATTCCAGTCACGAATGTCCCTGTATATGGGACTTGCTCCGTCAGCCAGTTTGCCATTGCTCTGCTGCTGGAGATATGCCACCACATTGGCCATCACAGCGAGACCGTCCACGCTGGAAAGTGGGAAAACTGCGTGGATTGGTGCTACTGGGATCACCCGTTGATTGAGCTGGACGGCAAGACGATGGGCCTGATCGGCTGCGGCAAGATCGGCCAGCACACCGCCAGGATAGCCGGAGCACTGGGCATGCATGTGCTTGCCTACGACCCTTATCCAACAGACGCGGGACGCCAGGTGGCGGAATATGTGGACTTTGAGACCCTGCTGGCGAAATCCGATGTGATCGCTGTGCATATGCCGCTGCTGCCCTCCAGCCGTGGGCTGATCAACAGGGATACCATTGCCAGAATGAAAGACGGCGTCATCATCATCAATAACAGCCGCGGCCCCATCGTGGTGGAGCAGGACCTTGCCGACGCGCTGAACAGCGGCAAGGTGGCGGCGGCCGGACTGGATGTGGTTTCCACAGAGCCTATCAAGGGCGACAACCCGCTGCTGAAGGCCAAGAACTGCATTATCACTCCGCATATCTCTTGGGCGCCCAAGGAAAGCCGTCAGCGCATCATGGATTGTGCCGTGGCGAACGCAAAGGCCTATATAGCCGGCGAGCCTATCAATGTGGTGAATCAGTGATCGCCGGTTATGAAGAAATGTATTGTCATTTCCGACTCCTTTAAGGGGACGCTGTCCAGTGTGGAGATCTGCAGGATCGCCAGAAATACGATCCCGGCCTTTTTCCCGGAATGTCAGGTGACCGGCATCCCGGTCGCCGACGGCGGAGAGGGAACGGTGGACTGTTTTCGGGAGGCTATCGGAGCTGAGTCCGTGACAGTCCCGGTGCGGGGGCCCTATAACAAGACAGTTCAAGCCACCTATGCCCGAAAGGACAGCCTGGCGGTGATCGAGATGGCCGCCGCCGCCGGACTGCCGCTGGCCGGGGACCATGGCGATCCTTCGGCGGCGACTACTTACGGCGTAGGGCAGATAATCCTTCACGCGGTGGAAAACGGCTGCAAAGACATCCTGCTGGGGATCGGCGGCAGCGCCACCAACGACGGCGGCTGCGGGTGCGCCGCGGCTCTGGGAACACGTTTCTATGGCGAGAACGGAGATCCATTCGTCCCAGTGGGCGGGACTTTGGGAAATATTCGGCACTTCGATATCACCGAGACGAAAAAACTGTTGGCGGGCGTTCGTATCACAGTCATGTGCGACGTGGAAAATCCTCTGTATGGTCCTGATGGCGCCGCCTATGTCTTTGCCCCGCAAAAGGGTGCGGACCAAGCGATGGTGCAGCGGCTGGATCACCAGCTGCGGGCCTTGGACCGTATGTTTTTGCAGGAATTGGGAACATCCTTCGCGGAGACTTCCGGCGCGGGTGCCGCCGGGGGGCTGGGCGCAGGCTGTATGGCGTTTCTGGGCGCGGAGCTGCGGTCCGGCATCGAAGCGGTGCTGGATACCGTGGATTTTGACGGTCAGGTACAAAACGCCGACCTGGTCATTACAGGCGAGGGCCGTATTGACAGCCAGAGCATCCACGGAAAGGTCATCTCCGGCATTGCCCGCCGGACCCGCGGGGCGGGCGTCCCGCTGCTTGCGATCGTGGGCGGGATCGACGAAAGTTCCGCCGGGGCTTATGACTTAGGCGTGACCGCGATGTTCAGCATCAACCGGGAAGCCAAATCCTTTGCGGAGAGCGCCCCCCAAAGCGCAGAGAATTACCGGCGGACCCTGGCGGATATCTGCCGTCTGCTCCGCGCAATGACTTGATAAAATAAATAAGGTCCCCGTTAACAAAAATACCTGGGAAGCATTTTCTAATGCTTCCCAGGTATTTTGTGAATGCAGGCAAAAACACCGCTGCAGAGGTTTTATGAACCAGCGGTTGCAGACAAGGCGCGGAAAAAGAAATCCCTTTGTCCAAAATTGCCGGATTTTAGAATCAGCCGCAGCTCCGGGCGTTCCAGCGGAAGCAAAACAGGCACGCCAGGCGCAAGGCTCTCACCGATCCCAAACGCCTGGAACCCAAGCCGCCGGACGACGGCGCCGGAGGTCTCTCCGCCGGCCACAATGATACGGGTCACGCCGTCCGCAACTGCCAGTGCCGCCGTCTCGGCAAGCGTCTGCTCAATTTTGGCAGACAGCATCTGCCCTCCATCGGCGCGCTTGGCATGCAGTTTTTCCGGCGTCTCATATGCATAGATCAGCGGAGCGGAGGAAAATGCCCCGGCCCGCGCCCACAGAGTCCCTGCGGTCTCGCTGCCGTTCAGCAGAGCGCTGCCTTGGAGCCGTAAGCCCTCCCCGCCGTGATGTAAATACCATTGTGTCTGGGCGTTTGTCGCCGGGGAACAGCTTCCTGACAAAATAAGGGCCCGCCCTGCTGCGGCAGAGGAGAAGACCTCTGCGTGCCTCCGCGGCTTCAGCCGCCGCGCCAGCGGCGTCAAAAGTCCGGAGCCGCCGGTAAGGACCCGCATCCCGCCAAACAGAGAGATAATCTTTTCCGCGTCGGCCTCGTCCACATAGTCCGGCACGATATAATAGTGCGCCTGGGATGAGATGCGCCGGGCAAGCCCCGTCAGTAATGTTTCAGGATCGCCGTGTAAGGCGTCCCGAAACACTTCCAGGCAGGCGTATTTCCCCTGAGGTTCCATCAGCTTCGCGACGCGGCTTTCCCACATGGGCGTCAGCGGGTGGTCCTTCATGGGACTTTCCGCCAACGGAACGCCATTTACATAGAGAATGCCATCCCGCACCACACGCCCGTTGCTGGGCAACGCGGGGCACAAAACGGTGCCGGGCACATTAAACGCTTCCAGAATCGCATCAACGATCGGCCCAATATTTCCGCAGGGACGGGAGTCGAATGTAGAACAGTATTTAACATAGAGCTGCTCCGCCCCCTGTTCTGCCAGCCAACGGGCGGCTTTCATGGAATCCGCGACGGCGGACTCGGTCTCCTGCGTGCGGGATTTCAGGGCGATGACGACGGCCTCGCAGCCTTCTGGGGGCACAAAGCCCGGCGCAGGGACGCCGTTACACAAAATCGTGTTCAACCCGCCTGCCGCCAAATGGGAGGCGGCGTCACTTCCTCCGGTAAAATCATCAGCAACGCACCCAAGAAGCAGTTTTTCCGGCATGATATCACTCCCTTTTCATGAGCTTTGATGAAACGGCTGTCCGCCCCGGCCATCGGGCCGCCCGTTCAGCTCAGTTAGTTCCCGAACAGCACCTCTCTGGCTTTTCTGACGCCGAGCTCCGGGCTGGTGAGGACCGGCCGATCCATCCCCTCCAGCCGGGGCAGCAGGACTGTCATGCTGCCTTGGGCCAGCACGACGACATCACACTCTGCCGCGCACTTTTTCACAGTGTCCATCACCAGATCGTTGTGCTTTTCCTTGCCTTCACGCATCAGGACATCCAGCGCGCCGTCCACCAGGTAGGGAACGATCTCCACGTCCCTGCCGGCGGCATCGGCTTTTTCCCGCACCAGACCGCAGCTTGGCACCACTGTGGAGCCCACCGTAGCCACCACGCCGATCCGCTTCCCGAGGGAGACTGCTTTCTCCGCCATGGCCTCATCGATCCGCAGCAGGGGCACGGACACCGTCTTGGCAGCGATTAAAGCGGCTTCACCGACAGAGGAGCACTGGGTAAAGATCAAGTCCGCGCCGAGCTGCTGCGCGTTGTCGAAATACTTACACATCCGGCTTACGATCCCCGGCGTGATATGGCCGTTTTGGGATACCTCGGCCAGCAGACTGTCGTCGATGATGTTAAAAATTTTAGCCTCAGGAATGATATCAGCAAAAAGCTGGTTCAACTCCGTGTGGGATACCAGGCTGGTGTGAATAACAACAATTTTCTTCACGATTCAAAAGCTCCTTTTTGTTTTTATAAAGCCAGCGGACCCGCTGGACTTGGCCGAACATGCATTATGCGCGGAGCATCCGCCAGATCGTGCTTCGGCTGATGCCAAGCCGCTCGGACGCCTTTTTCTGGCTCCCGTTTTCCTGCTGGAGGACCAGGCGGACAATGTCCGTCTCAATATCCGCCAGCTTTTGATCCAGATTGATCTGAAACGAGTCTCCCGGCTGATATCCGGGATAGAGCGCGCTTTCTTTTTTCAGGCACGCCTCCACACTTTCACGGGAGATATAGAGTTCGTGACTGGCAACGACCAGTTCCCGAACCACACGGTTAAATTGGTCCATATTCCGGGGCCAGGAGTATTTTTGCAGCAATTCCATACCGTCCGGCTCGAAGCCAATGATCTGCTTGCCCAACTGGGCGTTGAGCTTGCTCAGATAGAGTGTGAGCAAGCTGGGAATGTCCGCCGCGCGGCAGCGCAGAGGCGGCAAATAGAGGGAGAGACATGCGTGCACGTTCAGGAGATGATTCAGAAAAGGATATTGACTGCATGATTCATGATTGGGAACCTCAAAAGAAAAAATTGTCAGATTCCGCTTGAACAGGCCGGATGCGTCGATCAGCGGGCGCAAAAGGTCCGCCTGTTCGTTGGACAGAAGCTGGGTGTGCTTGAAATAGAGGGTGCAGTTTGTGCCGTGCAGCGGAGAAGAAGGGTTGCTGACCAGCGCCATCCATTGTTTTTTGCTGATCGTTTCACAGTTGATGATATAAAAGGGATTGCTGGAAAGCGGGCTGTTTTCATAAAGCATGGTAGCCGCGGGGTCTTTTCCGGTGCCGAGCTCGCCCGTGATGACCACAGGCAGTTTGGAATGGCTGTAATCCTCGATTTGCTGGCGGATGCTGCTGACGGAGTTGGAATTGATAAAGCTCCCGTAATAATCCGAAAACTGGCTGGATTTCCTGGTGCCAAACTCCGTCATGCCGTTTAGGATCTCCACGGAGGTATCGTCGAAAATCGGCGGGCGGGAGCGGGCCGCCAGACTGACCAGGCACACGGCCTGTCCGTTATAAAAGGACATTTGTGAATGCAGCGAAACAAATTGGGAACCGACCGCCTTTTCAAGGTTGGCTGATTCCTGTCCCAGAAGCTGGGGCAGGGCGTTCTCCACAAACGCAAAAAGCGCTTCATTCTGCGGGGAGCGCTGCAGGGTAGAGAACAGCAGATCACGGCCGGCGGAATAGATCAGCGCTTCAAACGGAGCCGCCTTCAGGGCGTCCAGGAAAAGGGCGCTGGCGCTTTGGACGGCAGCAAAGCTCTGATACAGGCTGACCGCCTGGTCAAACAACTGCTCTACACTGTCCTCACTTGGCATGATCAGGACCGTATTCAGCCCGCAGCGGCAGGCAGCGACATAGAGGGAAGCGTCGCAGATCACCATGGTATAGCCGTGGCTCTTAAGGGCGGAAAACTGCCGGCCGATATCTTCCCCTGCCTCCAATGTCACAATGGGAATAGCATACTGCGTGAGGCCGCAGATGCGCTTTGCCCTGGAGGTGATGCCGGAAAATCCGGCAATGCAGAATTTTTCCAGATAGTTTTTGGAAAGGCTGATCGACTGGAGAATATCACAGTCTGAGACAAGGAAGTCCAAAAGGAGCGTATTGGATACCCGCCGTATGCGGTTTTCCGACGGCGTATAGGACACAATAATGTCATACTGCCCGTCTTCTGACATGGGATGGCGCTCCTGCGCGCCGCCGTCAAATGTCTCCACCCGGCAGGAGAACGTGATATCCTCCCGCTTCTGGGCAACGGCATTCATGACTTCCCGGATCCCGTCTAGGGGAACAAGCGCCAATAACTTCATTTTTTCCATGGATGCATATACCTGCTTTCCTGATTTTGACGGGCAGCGGCCGCGCCGCCAAAGATGCTTTATTTTGCGACACCATCAAAAAAGTAAAAATCTTTAGGCAAAAGAGTGTGGGTTCAAGTTTCAAAAATAAGCGAACGAAGAAAGCGTTTCAATTTGAAACCTTCGGATAGCAATCGGTTTTTTATATAAAGACATTATCACAAAAGTGAGGGGGCTTTCAAGTAAAAATATTGGCAATATTTTTGTTGAAAATGGAGAATGTGCAAGAAGTGTTTCAAAATAAGACGTTTTCGGGCTTGCACATCGCCGAGGTCACCCAATATACTGAATCCATCCACATCACCCAGGGGCGACAGTTAAGCCGGAAAAATCACATCGAAGCAGCCGCGCAAAATGTTTCAATATGAATCATCTGCGCCTTGGCTTTCAAAATTGCCCGGGAATCATACCAAGGATATCAAAGGAGGACAAAAAATGAAATTCGTCTTGTCACAGTCGCTTTGCCCCGAGGGCATGGCGGCGATCCGGGAAAAAGCGGACGCTTATGTGGCCGACCGCACGAATGTGAATGAGTTCATCGATGAGATGCAGGATGCGGACGCTGTAGTCATCCGCGTGGCGTCCATGGATGCGGACGCTATTGCCAGGTGCCCGCATCTGAAGGTCATTGGCCGTCCGGGCGTTGGATATGACAGCATCGATGTGGCTGCCGCCACAGCCGCCGGTATCCCCGTCGTACTGACGCCCGGCACCAACAGCCGTTCCGTGGCGGAGCATACGCTGGCCATGATGTTCGCTGCCTCAAAAAATATCGTGGAAGGGCAGCTCGCTGTGAAAAAAGGCGATTTCTTTGCCGCGAGAAGCACCGGCAGAGTATTTGAGCTTCAGGGCAAGACCGTCGCGGTCCTGGGCGTCGGCGCCATCGGCAAGGACGTGGCGGCGCTGTGCCAGGCGCTGGGCATGAACGTTCTGGGCTACGATCCATTCCTGAGCAAAGAGCAAATGGAAGCGCTGGGCTGCAAATATTATGCGGATTATGAGGATATGCTGCCTGTGTGTGATTTCCTTACCGTACATGTGCCGCTTACCGAAAAAACCAGAGGGATGATCTCCAGGCCCCAGCTGGAAAAAATGAAGCCCACTGCCATCGTGATCAATTGTGCCCGCGGCGGCATCGTAAACGAGCACGATTTGGCGGAGGCATTGGAAAGTGGGACGATCGCCGGAGCAGGCATCGATGTGTACGAGCATGAACCTCCTGCGGTAAATGATCCGCTGCTGTCTGCCAGGCATCTGGTCTGCAGTCCCCATAGCGCTTCCATGACAAAGGAGGCCGTCGTCAGAATGGCCGAAATGTGCGTGGAGGGCTGCATGACGGTTTTGGAGGGCCGGAAATGGCCATATGTGGCGGATAAAGCGGTGTATGACCATCCCCGCTGGGCCGGAAAGTAAGACAATCCCGCAAATCCGTAAAATAAAGGGCAAAGGAGGAACAAGTATGCAATACCGCAAGGATATCACCTCAGGCGCTTTGATTGGAGCTGTTTCCATCATCTATCTTCTGCTGACATGCAAGGTCAACATCTTTACCGGCCCGGGAGCCGCGCCGCTATCCGCCCGCTTTGTTCCGGCTATGTGGGGGACCATTCTGCTGATTCTGAGCGTGTTGCTGCTTGTCCGCGGCCTGCGGAAACGCAAAGCCGCGCTTCAAAAGCGGGGGGCGGCAGAGCAAAGCAGGTTTTCTCTGAAAGGCTTTTACCTGCAAAACACAGAGGTGATTTTGACCTTCGCCGTGCTGGCGGCATATATTTACCTGCTGAAGCCAGTTGGATTCCTGATCATGTCGGCGCTTTATATTTTTGCTGAAGCGCTGATCCTGAGCAAAAGGGGAAAGCGCCGCGTTATAACGGCGCTGGTCCTCGCCGTGACAGCGTCAGTCTTGATCGACTTTGTCTTTGTGCGGCTGCTGTATGTCATGCTGCCCAAGGGCATCCTGGGATTTTGAAAGGAGGGTGTTGAACAATGAGCGCAGATGTACTGCAGGCATTCAGCAATATGATGGATATCCGTCTGATCCTCCTGATTTTTCTGGGCGTGGCTATTGGCATCGTGTTCGGCTCGATCCCGGGCCTGACCGCCACCATGGCCATCGTCATGTTCCTGCCAATGACCTATACGATGACGCCGCTGTACGGTATTTCCATGCTGGTGGCGCTGTATATCGGCGGCATTTCCGGCGGATTGATATCCGCGATCCTGCTGAATATCCCGGGAACGCCGTCCTCCATCGCCACCACCCTTGACGGCGCGCCCATGGCAAAAAAGGGAGAGGGCGGCAAGGCATTGGGCACGGGCATTTTCTTCTCTTTCATCGGGACATTGGTCGGTGTGGCTGTGCTGGTGATCCTGGCGCCTCTGCTGGCAAAGGTCGCCATTAAATTTGGCGCTTATGAGTATTGCGCATTGGCGGTATTCTCCTTCTCCCTGGTCATTGCGCTGACCGGCAAGGATATGGTCAAGGGGCTGATGAGCGTTGTGATCGGCGCCATGTTCGCAACAGTCGGCCTGTCCCCCATGGACTCCATTCCCAGATTTACCTTCAACAACGTGAATCTGACAGCGGGATTTAAGCTGCTGGTCTTTCTGATCGGCCTGTTCGCCATCACCGAAGTCCTGAAATTTGCGGAGGATGTGCGAAAGGATATCCGTTTTGAGATTAAGGACGACGTAAAGATCCGGGGGCTCGGCTTCTCTGTGAAGGAAATGACCGGCCAGTTGGGAAACGCGCTCCGCTCGGCGCTTATCGGCCTTGGCATCGGCATCCTGCCCGGCATCGGCGGCAGCGTCTCCGGCATGCTGGCCTACACCGTGGCGAAAAATTCCTCCAAATATCCCGAAAAATTCGGCACCGGCATTATGGACGGCGTCGTCGCCTCCGAAACAGCCAATAACGCCACCATCGGCGGCGCGATGATCCCGCTGCTCTCCCTCGGTATTCCGGGAGACGGCACCACAGCCGTTCTGTTGGGTGCGCTGATGGTCCACAACGTGGCTCCCGGCCCGCTGATTTTTACCAAAAACGGCGTTACGGTCTACGGCGTATTTATCGCAATGGTCATTGCATCCGCCGCAATGCTGGTCCTGGAATTCCTGGGGTTAAACATTTTTGTAAAAATCCTGAAGATCCCCAAGAACTATCTGTTCCCCATTATCGTCGTCCTGTGCGCGGTGGGCGCCATCGGCGACAGCAACCGGGTATTCGACGTCTGGGGCATTCTGCTCTTTGGCCTGGTGGGTTACGCACTGAGCAAAGCCGGATTCTCCCTGATTCCCATGATCCTGGGATTTATCCTTGGCCCCACGCTGGAGCTCAACCTTCGGAAGGCGTCCTCCCTGGTGCAGTATGACGCCCTTTCGATTTTGCAGCACCCCATCGCCATCGCATTTCTGGCGGTGACGGTCATCACTGTGATCCTCAACATCCGCGCAAACCTGCGGCAGGCAGATTCCATCCTGGTGCAGGAGGAGTAAAAACGCTGATTTGGGCAGTGAAGGATTTGACGGCATGGAAAATCCTTTTCAGCAAATATAATTTGAAAGAAAGAAGGAACTATCATGAAAAGACTGTTGGCTGTACTCTTGACGCTTGCAATGCTGCTCTCTTTGACCGCTTGCGGCGGCCAGGAACAAGCATCCGCATCTCCTGAGAATGCGACTCCCGACACCGGCAATACCGCCGAGCAGCCGGACTGGCCGAAGCGTGACATCAGCTTTATCTGCCCGGCCGGCGCCGGCGGCGATACAGACTATAACACGCGCCTGATGGCCCGCGCCCTGGAGAAAAAACTGGGCGTCTCCGTGGTCACCACCAATGTGACCGGCAGCAATGGCGCCGTGTGCCTGACCCAGTATAAAGATGAGCCCGCTGACGACTATACCTTTATCATGACCAGCACAGCCGTTCTGAGCGGCAACTATGCCACCGGCCTGATGGACTTTGGTTATGAGGCATATGATCCCGTTTGCATCTATGGTATTTCCTCCGGCGAGGTCATCCTGGTCAGCGCCGATTCCCCCTATGAGACGCTGGAGGACCTGGTCAAGGCGTCTCAGGAGAATCCCGGCAGCATCATCTACGGCGGCCCCACCGGCGGCGCCACTTATCTGGCGGGCTTCCTGAACCTGCAGGAAAACTATGACGCGGGCTTTTCCTTCATGGAGGCCGGCGACGGCGCTGACCGGATCACCGCTCTGCTGGGCGGCCACGTCAACGTCACCAACACCGCGCTGATCAACTGCAAGGAGTATATCGAAGCCGGCCAGGTGCGGCCTCTTGCCACCATGCTGAGCAAGGCCCCCTCCATGATGCCGGACATGCGGGTCGCTTCCGACGACTATCCCAACACGCTGCTGGACACCATGTATGTCTGCCTGGCGCTGAAAGGCACGGATCCCGCCGTCATTGAGAAGATGAACGAGACCATGCTGGACATCATCGCTAACGACGAAGAGTTCAGGGCCGATTATGAAAGCATGAACCTGCAGGAGGCCTTTGGCATGAACATTGAGGACACCACAGCTGAGCTGGAGCGCCAGAAGCAGCAGTTTGTGGATCTGGCCAGCCTGCTCAAATAAAAGACCATTCTCAAAATTATCAGTAGCAGGAGATAATATCATGAATAAACTACGCGAGATTTTAAAAAACGGACAGCCCTCCGTTGCCACCCGGGTCTCCAGCCGTTGGCCCATCATCTCTGAGATCGTCGGCATCTCCGGCCAATATGACTACGTTGAATATCTGGCCGAGTACTCTCCTTTCGGCACAGAGGATTTTGAAAATGTGGCCAGAGCCTGTGAACTGCATGGCATGGGCTCCATCGTCAAGATCGACTTCCAAAACCGCGCCTATGTGGCGCAGAAGGCCTTGGCCGCCGGCATCCAGGGCGTTCTGTTCACAGACTGCAAGACCGCGGATGAGGTGCGGGACTGCGTCTATGTGACCAGCCCGGACACGCCGGAGGATGGCGGACGCTTTGGCTTCCCCAATTACCGCTGGCCCGGCTACCGGCCCCTCTGCCCCCAGATGGAGTATGCGCAGACTGTGCGTGACTGCGTGCGGCTGTTCATGATCGAAAAAAAGGATGCCGTGGATAACATCGAAGCCATCTGTGACGTTCCAGGCGTGGATATGATCCAGTTTGGCCCGTCCGACTACTCCATGAGCTGTGGCAGGAACTCCGCGGATTACAAGTCTGAATTCAAGGCGGCCGAGCGGCACTGTATCGAAGTTGCCCTGAAAAAGGGCGTACAGCCCCGGTGTGAGATATTCTCCGCGGAGGACGCAAAGTATTATCTGGACTTGGGCGTGCGGCATTTCTGCCTGGGTGACCAGATCAAGATTCTGCGGACTTACTGGACCAGCGAGGGCGCCGTGCTCCGGGATTTGATAAAGTAAGCGGCGGTTCGGTATACTTAACAAACGGCAGGGGCCTGCTTGACCGGGCAGGCCCTTGCTGCTATTCTATAAGAAAGATGCGGGGCCGCCCCGTGAATGTTTTTTCTGAAAGGAGACGTATGACATGCGTCAAGTGGAGATCAAGCCGGTGACGATATCCAATGATATCCCTCTGCCGGACCTGGGCATCGTGGAGCGGCGCTTGGCTGAGGCACGTGCCGCATTTACAAGAAAAATCGTCGTATTGGATGACGATCCGACCGGCATTCAAACGGTGCATGACGTCCCGGTTTATACCAATTGGCGGCAGCAGACGTTGGAGCAGGCGCTGCTGGAAACATGCGGGATGTTTTTTGTGCTGACGAATTCCAGGGGGTTCACAGCCGAAGAGACCGAGCGGGCACACCGGGAGATCGCGCAAAATCTGGCCGCTGCGTCCTGGGTGACCGGAATATCCTTTCTGTTGATCAGCAGGGGCGATTCCACGCTTCGGGGACATTATCCTCTGGAGACGCAGGTGCTTTGCCAGGAATTGGAAAAGCATTCGGCGGTTCGATATGACGGTGAGATCATCATGCCCTACTTTCAGGAGGGCGGCCGTCTGACGATCGGCAACATTCATTATGTAAGGAACGGAGCGGACCTGATCCCGGTAGGAATGACCGAGTTTGCCAGGGATACGACCTTTTCCTTTTCCGCGTCCGACTTGACGGAGTGGTGTGAGGAGCGCTCTGGAGGAGCCTTTCCCGCAGAGGAAGTCACGACGGTCTCTTTAGAGGAATTGAGAAGTCTGGACTACACGGGTATTTTAGAGAAGCTGAAGCGCGTGAGTGGCTTTGGAAAGGTCGTGGTTAACGCGGCGGACGACTGTGATGCGGAGGTGTTTGCCACCGCGCTGTTCCAGGCCGTTCAGGAGGGAAAGGAATTCCTTTTCCGCACCGCCGCCGGATTGGTGCGGGTGCTGGGAGGCGTTTCCAAGCGCCCCTTGCTGGAGAGAAAGGAGCTCTGTCCCGGCAGCAGCGCTTTGGGTGGCCTGGTGGTAGTGGGCTCCCATGTCCAGAAGACAACCGAGCAGCTGAAGTGTCTGCTTGCCTCCGGGCTGGACCTGGCTCCGATCTGTTTTGACGTCCAGTCCGCGCTGCGGCCTTCCGGCTTGCAGGAGGAGCGTGACCGTGTCCTGCATGACGCCGAGGCGGCGATCCGGGACGGGCATACCGCGGTGGTCTATACCAGCAGACGCGTCCTGCGTGTTCGTGAGGAGAGCGCACAGGAAAATCTGCGTTTAAGTGTGCAAATCTCCCACGCGCTTACTTCTGTTGTGGCGGGCCTGACTGTGCGGCCAAGCTTTTTGGTGGCCAAAGGGGGGATCACATCCAGTGACGTTGGGATCTGCGCCCTTGGGGTGCGCCGCGCCTGGGTCATGGGGCAGGTGGCCCCGGGGGTGCCCGTTTGGCTTACGGGCGCAGAGAGTAAATTCCCGAACCTGGCCTATGTGATCTTCCCCGGCAATGTGGGTGATAACAGCACATTGCGCGATGTTGTTGGGATGCTCATGGGCGGCTGAGCATATCGTACCCCCAGCGAACAAGGCCGCCGTACATCAAGGACCGCATTGCCCTCAGACTATGATTTTATGTGACTTTAATATGATATTTCATACAGTGGAGGCGTGGGACGATGATGTTTATTCCGCAGCAGGAAGCGCAAAACATTGTGAACGAGATGAAGGCGTCTATCCACCAGGATATCAATATCATGGATGAGGACGGCATGATTTTTGCCAGCACGAATCCAGTCAGATGCGGAAAGCTCCACCAGGGCGCGGTACAGCTTCTTCGCAACAGCCTCCCCTCGCTGGTAGTTTGGGCGGATGACCCGCAGCAGGGCGTACAGCAGGGCATCAACCTGCCCATTGTGATCGATGGAAAAACAGTAGGCGTGATCGGGATCACCGGCGCTCCGGAAAAGGTCTCTGTTTTCGGCGATATTATCAAGCGCATGACGGAGATCATGGCGGAGAGCGTGCGGCAGAAGGAGCAGTCAGACCTGATAGACAGAGCGAAAGGGCTGTTTATGGAGAATTGGCTGTTTGCGGACCGGGTGGACTGGGCAGAGCTGGAGGTACGCGGCCGCCTGCTGAGCATGGATATCCAGGCTCCCTATACCGTTGCGCTGCTTCGTTTGACGAACCGGGATGAAAACGGCGCCGGCACAGATGATTTGGGTGAAATGCGCAGCAGCCTGGTCCTCCGAATGATCCACCGCCATATCCAGGAGAACCGCGGCAATTGCTGCGCCGTTCTGCGCAGCCATATCATTGTGCTGCTATGCCGCTGTCCGCGCGGCAGGGCGGCCGCTAAGATCCGCGATATCTGTCAGGACATCGAAGGCTATTATCCTGTTCGGGTGAGCGGCGGGATCAGCAGCCCCTCCCGCACACCGCAGGACATCCGCCGCTGCTATCTGGAAGCCAGGACGGCCGGCACCGTGGCGGCCCGTTCCGCCGGTCACCGGGTAGTCTTCTACGACGAGGCGTCGCTGGAATTTCTGGTGCAGAGCATTCCGAAATCTATCAAAGAAGATGTGAGCAGCCTGATTTTTTCCTCGTGCAACCAGCAGGAACGGGAGGAGTTTATCCAAACGATCCAGCTTTATTTCGATGAGGGCGGAGATATCCGGCGATGTGCCGAAAAGCTTTTTATCCATCGGAACACATTCCAGTATCGTATGGACTGCCTGAAAAAGAAAACGGGGTATGATCTGCGGCGGCCCAAGGACGCCGTGCGGCTCTATTTGTCGATTCAGTTTGATTAAGACCAGCACGCCGCCTTTCGTGAACACGAAAGGCGGCGTGTTGAAAATTCATTGAATATTGGAACGTATCGGGGCCCAGGCAGAGGCACTGAGGGGGGCGGCTATCCGAAAGCTTTGAACAGGCGGCCCAGGTTCCAGGGCGCTGGCCGGAAAATGCGAATTTGAGCGTTCCCACCCCTGTGCTTCCGCCGTCTCTGCCATTGCCCTCCGCCCATCTCAGCACAGGCGGCTTCTCAGGTCTTTTGTCCGGAAAGCTCCCGGACGAGACAGCGTCCCTTCCCCTGGCTTTTGGCCTCATACAGCGCCTGGTCCGCCTCCCGGTATATCCGGGTCATGCGTCAAGCCCGACCGGCTGCTCCAGCAACCGCCAAACTGACGCTCTGTTTCGCTATAGCTCAGTTTTTTTGCATCATGGTTTCTACAACCTGTTGCTTAAATTCTGGTGTATATCTTTTGTTCGGTACTCCCTTTGGCATAATGAAACACCCCACTTGTTACCAGTATATCATACTGTCTAACAAATGGGGTGCTGTTCAGGCCGTACTGTCCTGTTTTCACTCTTTGACTTCCTTTAACTGCGCTTTTGAACACCCCCGGCGCTAAAATGTAGAATTGTCAAACAAATTGGACAGCGAAGAGGGCCAGGGGCGATTATCGGGCTTCCACGATAGCGGATACCCGTGCTTCCCCGGTCGAGGTAGGCTGGTCTGTCCACACAACAGTCTCTCCCGGCGCAGGCGTCGCAGTCAAGGTGCCCATCGTATCGTCTCCAGAGGTCCCGTCCTTGTCCAAAACCTCGATCTTTACCTCCGTATTGTCCTGGCGGGCAAAATAAATGGTGTTGAAGGGCTCCGAATACTCATCGCCAAATTCCGCCTGCTCCTTGCCCCAAAACACTGATTTTTTCATATTTTTTGGCGCCTGGTTGTCTTTCCAGTGGTTTTGATCAATATAGATCAGGCCGTCCACGGAGATCTTCATGTAGATATCGCTCTCATCGTTGAAAGAGTCCTTGTTGGCACAGCTCATGATATCCACAACCGTGATTTTGTGTGTATAGTACGGATTGAAGAGATACTCATGTGAGAATTCGCCAAGGCCATTCAAGTGGGTGTCAATAAAGAAGGCCGGATCAGACCAGTAAACGCCGTCATACAGGGGCCCGTCATCCGGGTCGTCCTTGATCCAGGGCAGGGTGCAGGAGCTGTCTGTATAGGTGTCGCCATGAAAATGGCCCCAGTCGTTATAGGTGTGTCCGGACCCGCCAACATCATAACGCCGGTCCCACAGCTCATCCATGGGCACAAGCGCATAATCATAGGCATGGGTGTAGCTGCCGGAGGTATCAGCAGGCATGACGGATGTCCCATTCACAAAACGGAAGATGATACCGTCTCCGCCGTTCGCCGCGCGCCCATCATATGCTTTGACCCCATGGCCCGCATCCGTGCCGATCCCGTTTGCGGAAATGTAAATGCACGGCCTGTATCCATCCAGCAAAATTCCGCCGTCGATATCGTCGCTTCCGGAGGAGATAGCGCCGTCGTAGGAATACTGATACCAATGATTGTGGGCCTGTGTTTCCATCAGCTGCAGCGTCCCAAATTCGGAATCATCTTTCCGAATCGCAAGGATACAGCCCTCCAAGTCATTCTCATGCTTTTCCAGGCTGACCGGGCCGTCGTCTCTTGGATAATAGAAATCGTATTCAATAAAGTAATGGGTCAGCGTCTCCCGTACAGAGAAATAGGCGGAGGGGTTTTCCTCGTAATTCAGCAGATTTTCCCAATTGTTATCGCCGCGCCAATCACCATCATAGTCAAAGCGTGTGGGAAAATCGGTTCTCACATGGTAGGATTCATTGACATCCTGGTAGATCGTCGGCGCCCAATACTCTGCCAGATCGCGGTATGCCTCCGAGGCGGAGCCCTCTGCGGCCGAGGCGGGGACCAGGCAAATGGATAAAAGGGCCATGCAGGAGAGCAGGAAAGATCCTGTCCGCTTCATCGTGTGTACTCCTTTCGTAAGCGGTTGATCGCAGCAGGATTCGATGTCTGCGCATCCCATTTCCACCGGTCCGCTTTTAATGGACGTATTCCTGTTTGATCCGCCCCTCCCCATCGACAGAAAACCGGACCGCCCGGTGGGCTTGCTCTGCGAGTCCGGGACGGCACGCCGCATCGGTGATGAACAGCGGACAGCCCTGCCGGCGCAGCAGCTCCAGAACCGTTTTGCTGGGGCAGTCATCGGTGCGGGAATTGGAGACGGAGATCACCGCGTACCGCGGTTTCAGCATCTCCAGAAGCCGGGGCGTCATGGAGTCCCTGTGGCCGTGATGGGGCAGCTTGACGATATCGCAGGGGGAGAGACGGTGCCGCTCCCAGCAGGCGGCGTATACATCCCCCGGAAGCTCCACGGTCTTTCCGCCGCAGTCCAGCCGCAGGCGGATGCTGGTGTTGTTGATGAACCGGTCCAATTCGTCCAGAGCGGCGCCGTCCGGGCAGCCCTCCAGAACATCCCGCCAGATCTCCGCCTGGCGGCGGTGCAGGCTTTCGGCTTCCAGATATACCTCCGCCCGGAGCCGGGGTGTCAGCTGAAAGCTCTCGCCGCTGTCTCGCATGGGGCGGATCGCCGTGCCCCGCTCCCGGAGCAGCTCCAGCGCCTGAAGGTAAATGTCCATGGACTCCAGCAGGCAGCGGGCGCCGGCTGAAAAGTGGGTGGGGACTTCCACGCGGCTTCCCCAGACCTCCTCCGGCGGCAGGTACCCCGTCCAGAACGTACGGACGGAGACCTGTTCCAGGACCTGGAGCAGCCCGCCGCTGTGATCCCGGTGGAGATGGGTCAAAACCAGCAGATCCAGGCGGTCGATCCCTTCCTCCGCCAGAAAGTTTGCGGCGGAGACGCGGCGGGAGCCGGGGCCGCCGTCGCCCACCGTGATGTCGCCGCAGTCCACCAGCATGGTAAAGGGGGCCGCTTTGTCCCGAATCAAAATCGCGTCGCCATAACCGACATTGATGAAGTCAACCGTCAGCATGGGCACCACCGTCCTTTAACACATGGAGCTTGTGGGTGTCCAGGCAGAGCTTCACGGGGCCGGTCCGCGCGCCAGTCAGATCCACGTTGGCGTCGTCAATGATGAACGACGCGTCACCGACCCGCACCCAATAGCGGATCATGCGGCCCAGAAAGCTGTAGTTTTCGATCATCCCGTCCAGGACCGCGCCTGCGGGGACGTCCTCTTCCGGCGCGGCTATCCGGATGCACTCCGGGCGCACCACCAGGGTGACGACATCCCCGGCGGCAGCCGGCGTCTGCGTGGGGACCTGCAGCGCCATGCCGGCATAGTCCACTGCCAGCACGCCGTCTGCCACGGAGCGGGCCCTGCCCTCCAGGAAGTTGACCGTCCCCACGAAATCCGCCACAAAGCGGTTGACGGGGCGGAAATAGATCTCCCAGGGGGAGCCCACCTGCTCGATGCGGCCCTTCCGCATAACGGCGATGATATCGGACATGGACAGGGCCTCGTCCTGGTCGTGGGTGACGTAGATCGTGGTGATCCCCAGCTTCTGCTGGATCTGGCGCAGCTCGGTCCGAACCTCTACCCGCAGCTTGGCGTCCAGGTTGCTGAGCGGCTCATCCAGCAGCAAAATCTCCTGTCCCATGACCAGGGCCCGGGCAAACGCCACCCGCTGCTGCTGGCCGCCGGACATCTGCTTGGGAAACCGGTTTTCCAGCCCCACCAGATTGAACATCTCCAACATATCGGCCACCCGTTTGTCGATCTCCTCCTTGGGCAGCTTTTGCAGCCGCAGGCCGTAGGAGATATTCTCATACACCGTCATGTGGGGGAACAGGGCGTACTCCTGGAACACCAGGGGCGTGTTGCGCTTGAAGGGCGGCAGCCCGTTCATCCGCTTGCCGTTTACCAGAACGTCGCCCTCCTCCGGCTCTGAAAAGCCGGCCAGCTGGCGCATCAGGGTGGTCTTGCCGCAGCCGGAGGGGCCCAGCAGCGTAACAAAGGCGCCCTTGGGGATCTGCAGGGAGACATGGTCCAGGGCCACGAAGTCGTCGAACCGTTTGACGACGTTTTTGAATTCAATATAAGCATCCATACTGCTCGCCTCCTATCACAATTCCAGCTTGATTCCCTGCTTGCCCAAAATCCACTGGGCCAGGCGCAAAACGGTGAACGCAATGGTGATCAGGACGGTGGTAAAGGCCGCCGCCTCGCCCCACTGGCCGCTCTGCACCAGCACCATCACCGAGATCGTGCCGACGGTGGTGGCCGGGGCGTAGAGGAAGATCACCACGCTGAGACAGGTCACGGACCGCAGGAAGGCCAGCACAAAGCCCGACAGGAACGGCGCCTTCAGCAGGGGGATGATAACGTCCTTGAAGGAGCGGAAGCTGTTGGCGCCCAGGTTCAGGGCGGCATCCTCCACCGACGCGCTGATCTGCTGCAGGCCCGCGGTGGCGGAGCTGTAGCAGGTGGGGATGTTCCAGAACAGCAGCGCCAGCACCATGATGGCGGAGGTGCCTGTCAGCTCCAGGGGCTTGCTGTTGAAGGCCAGGACAAAGCCGATGCCCAGGAACATGCCGGGGATGGCGCCGGGCAGGATCGCCAGGAAATCCAGGAACTTGTTGATGCCCACCTGCTTTTTCTGGACGATATAGGCCAGCACCATGGCCAAAAACGCGGCGCCCAGGGAGGCCATAAAGGCGTAGCGGATAGAGTTCCAGATCTGGCGTCCCTTCTGGAACACATACTGGAAGTTTTCCAGCGTCAGGGACCAGTCATAGCCCCACGCCCTGGTGAAGGCGCCATAGACCAGCGTGCCGTAGACCAGCAGGATAAACAGGGAGATCAGCATGGTCAGGCTGAACAATCCCCATTTCACCCACTTGGGCAGGGGAAAGGGATTCAGGGAGATCTCCTTGCCGGTGATGGTGACATAGGAGCGCTTGCCCACCCAGAAGCGGTTCACCAAAAACAGCACCACGGCGGGGATCAGCAGCGCCACCGCCAGGACTGAGGCGGTCTTCATGTCATACCAGCCGGAGATCTGCATATAGGCCTCCGTGGGCAGCAGCGCCAGGTCGCCGCCGATCATCTGGGGATTGCCGAAATCCGTCAGGACGTTGATGGCCGCCACCAGCGCGCCGCCGGCCACGCCGGGGCGGCACAGGGGCCAGAACACGTCCCGGAACACCTGCCAGCGGGTGGCGCCCATATTGTATGCGGCGTATTCCAGGTTGGTGGAGATGGAGCGGATCACGCCGTATATGACCGAGTAGGCATAGGGGAAAAAGGTGACGGTCTGCACGATCCAAAGGCCCAGGCGGCCGTAAATATCCACCTGGAGGCCCAGCAGCTGCTTGGTGACGATGCCCTGGACGCCGAAGAGCAGGATATAGCTCAGTGCCACGATAAAGGGCGGCGACACGATGGGCAGCAGCGTCACAAAGCGGAACAGGCCCTTGCAGGGCACGTCCAGCCGGGCGATCACATAGGCGAAGAGGAACGCCACGGCAGTACAGGACAGCGTGGAGATCAGCGTCATGAACAGGCTATTTTTCACAGCCTTGAACCACCTGGCCTTTGTGAACAATTGCAGGTAGTCCTGGATATCGGGGAACGTGATGACCCGCAGCACCGGATACACCACAAAAAATCCGACAAACAAAATGATCACGATGATAGCCAGCAGAAGCAGCGGCTCGTTTTTCAGCCGCTTCATCTCTTTCGCGGATTCCCTGACGGAAGCTCCGGCAGCCATTGGGACCACTCCTTTCATTTCATTTGGTTAGAGAAAGGGACCGCCTGCTGCCTGTGCGGCAGGCGGTCCCGGCGTTTCTTCAGAGGGGCTGTCAGGAACGGTTTGCGGTAATCTCAGCCTCGAACTTCTCCAGAACGGCTTCCTTCATGGAGGCGGCCTGGTCGCGGTCATAGTCCACCAGATCCACTTCGCTCAGGGAGGGCAGGCCGGCGGGGGCGGCCACATCGTCCCGGACGGGGTAGCGGTAGGAGGTGGCAACGCTCAGCTCCTGGGCCTCCTTGGTCAGCAGCCAGTCCATGAACACCTTGGCGTTTTCGGTGTTGGGGCCGCCCTTGATGATGGCGGCGCCGCCGATCTCATAGGCGGTCTGCCGGGGGATGATGAGCTTCAGGGGATAGCCCTCCTGCTGGGTCTTGAAGCTGTCATGCGCCCAGGCGATGGAGGCGATAAACTCGCCGGTGGCAACGGAGCTGATGACATCGCCGGCGCCCTTGTAATAGTGGTGGACGTTCTGATCCAGCTCCTTCAGATACTCCCAGGCGCCGTCCTCGCCCAGCCGGAAGATCTGGCAGGCGGTGGCGATATACGCACCGCCGGCGGTGGTGGGATTGGCCCAGACGAATACGTCCTTATAGGCGGGATCCAGCAGGTCGTCCCAGGTCTCCGGCAGTGCAACGCCCTTGGGCGCCAGCTCCTTTTCAAAGCGGTCCTCGTTGACGATAATGCTCAGAACGCCCATGTACCAGCCCTGCCAGAAGTGGTTGGGATCGTTGAAGCGCGCATCCAGATCGTCGTTGTTGGGGGAGTCGTAAGCTTCAAAGGCCCCGGCGTCCGCCAGGGAGCCGTACAGGTCCACGGAGCCGCCCACCAGGAAGTCCGCCTTGGGGTTGCCCATCTCGGCCTGCACACGGGCCACGGCGTCGCCGCCGCCCAGGGAGATGTACTCAATCTCGATGCCGGTGTCCGCCTTGAACTGGTCCGCAATGGCGATCGTGTTGTCCTCATTCAAGGCGGAATAGACCACCAGCTTGCCGCCGGTCTGGGCGGGCGTTTCCTGCTGTGTGCCGCTGTCCGCGGGTGGGGTGGTCTCCTCTTCCTGCCCGCCGCAGGCGGCCAGGGACAGGAGCATCATCAGTGCGAGCGCAAGACTCAAAAACTTCTTCATGTGGCACATCTCCTTTATTATTTTATTTTGGCAGGGGATCTCTCCCTTTGCATGTACCATACCATTATTTTTGGAACGTGTCAATTTATTTTTCGGAATTTTCGCCCATGTTTTCGTTTCTTTTAACAATACGTCTATAATATATGCAATTTCTATGTGCAATTTTACAATTGATTTTAGAATAAATTGAATTTCAGCTTGCCAAAAATCCATCCGGCATAGTACAATGGAGCAAAAAAGGGAGGGACCGATATGCCGACCATCAAAGATATCGCCAGAGAGGCAGGCGTCTCTCACGGCACCGTCTCCAACGTCATCAACGGCCGGGGCAATGTCAGCGTGGAGAAGATCCGCCTGGTCTGGCAGGCGGCGGAAAAGCTGGGATACAAGGTCAATACCAAGGCCCAGAGCCTGCGGCAGGGCGGGCGGGACAAGGCCATCGCCGTGCTGCTCCCCAGCATCGAGGACGAGCGGTATGCCGCCATGTACGAGGTGTTTCAAAGCGAGTTCGTGCAGCACGGCTATGCGGTCCAGCTCTACTCCACCCGCTCCCTGGAAACCACGGAAAAGGCATTGCTGACCGACGCGCTCAACGCCCGCGTGTGCGCTGTCATCAGCAGCTCCTGCCTGCCGGACGCCGTGACCTTTTACCGCGCCGGGGCCAAGGACCTGCCCATGGTGTTCCTCCAGCGGAGCGGCCCCGCCGCCAGGGATGTGATGTACGCCGGTTTCGACCCGGAGCAGGCCGGCCGGGACATCGCCCGCCAGCTTCAGCGTTTTGCCCCCGCCCGTGTGGGGGTCTTTACCGATCACGCCGGACGGGGCGATACCGCCCTGTTTCTCCGGGGCTTCCGGTCTGTATACGGCGGGGAGGACGGCGCCGCCACCTTTTTGGACTGCCCGGACCACCAAATCGAGCTGCGGGCCTTTGAGCTGTTTGAAACGGATCCGCCCTATGCATGCATCGTGTGCAGTGACCGGCGCCGGGAGGAGGCGGTCCGGGCGGCCTGCGCCTACGCCAGCCGCCGCCCCCTGCCGAAGCTGATCACCGTGGCCGCCCGCTCCGCCGTGACGGATCCCAATACCCCGGCCTACGAGCTGGATCACAAGCGCCTGGCCCACAAGATCGTCAAGCGGCTGCTGGAGCGGCTGGAACAGGAAAAGCCCCTGCCGGGGCAGCTCTATCTGCCCAACAGCGGCTTCCGGGCCATGCCCGCGGCGCCGTGTCTGACAGAGCAGTGCCTGCGCATGCTGACGATGGCCTCCCCCTCCACCATGGCCCTCTCCCGCCTGCTGCCCCATTTGGAGAAAAGCACCGGCATCCACCTGGAGATGACCGTGCTGCCCTCCCTGCGGGATGTGTACGACGTGATCCAGACGCCGGCCCGCAGCCGGTATGACCTGATCCGCATGGACGTGGCCTGGATGGACGAGCTGGCGGAGAATATCTTCCGCCCATTGGATGAGATCAGCTTTGACTGGGACGGCCTTCTTTCTTATGTAGTCCCTGAAATGCGGGAGAACTACACCTCCGCCCGGGGCATCCGGTACTGCGTCCCCTATGACCCCAGTACGCAGCTGCTGTTTTACCGGAAGGATTTGTTCACGGACCCCACCTACAAGCGGATGTTTTTTGAAATGTTCCGAAAGGAGCTGACCGTCCCCAAGACCTTTGCGGACTACAACCAGGTGGCCGGCTTTTTCACCCGCAGCCGCAACGCCGCCTCTCCCATCCAGTATGGCTCCACAGTGGCTATCGGCAACGTGGTGGTGAGCCCCAGTGAGTTCATGCCCCGCCTCTTCGAGGCCGGCGGCCGCCTGCTGGACGAGCAGGGCCGCGTCACCCTGGACACCCCGGAGGCCCTGGCGGCCCTGCAGAATTACCAGGAGACTTACGCCTATTCCGACAGCACCGTGTACGATGTCTGGAAAAACGTGCTGGAGGGCTTTGCCGACGGCTCCGCCGCCATGACGGTGGTGTTCATCAACTACGCCTCCCATATCCTGAATCTGAAGATGTCCAGCATCGCCGGCAAGCTGGGCTTTTCCCAGGTCCCGGGCGGGATGCCGCTGCTGGGCGGCGGCGTGGTGGGCATCACCCGGGACTGCGCCCATCCGGAGACCGCCTGCGCCTTTCTCTCCTGGCTGTATTCCGACCTGGTGGCGCCGGTATTCACCATGCTGGGCGGCCTGTCCCCCTGCATCTCCGCCTACAGCAACCGGGACATCCATGAGAAATACCCCTGGCTGTCCGCCGCCCGCCGCAGCTTTTCCAGCGCCCAGCGCCGGGGGAGCAGTAATTATTACAGCAATTTCAGCGAACTGCAGCTGGAGGATATTCTGGCCTCCCATATCCAGAAGGCGGTCCTGGGCGTCTGCTCCGCCAAGGAGGCCCTGCGGCAGGCCCAGGCCGACTGCGAAGCTCATTTTTCTCCCATATGCGACAGCTGGACGCATCTTCACCAGCAGGCCTCCATAAACATATAACAGCAAAACGCGGGGAGGTTTTTCCTCCCCGCGTTTGATGATTCATCATGCCGCTTGAAATAAACCAATTTCTGTCTGATCGATTTTTTCCCGGCGCGGCTTTTTCTGGAGCCGGATATTGTTTGCCCTGGTCTGAAGCTCCTGCGCCATGAATTTCAGCGTGGAGAACTCATCGTCCAGGCCGGCCAGCTCCTGGCGCAGTACCTGCTCATAGCGCTGCTTGGCGCCGTCGGCCTTGTCATAGCTGATGTTGGCCAGCTTCTCATAGTGATTGGTCTGCTGGTTCAGCGTCTCCTTCACCAGTTCCCGGGAGAGCACGCTGGCCGTGCGCTTGTTGTCCCGGCAGTAGGCCAGATAGATATTGGTCTGCCCATTGGCCGTGACCGGGATGCGCTCCCGGATATCCCCGGTGGCGCCGCGGAAGGCGTCGGACACCGACAGGCGCTCCCCGCCGGAATAGGGGATGTCCATATCCTTGCACAGCTGAGAGAGCGCATTCTTCTCCACCAGAAGATTGGCCAGGGAGAAATAGAGGAATTTTCCCAGCATATGTTCCTTGTCGCCGCCTGCCGCCGCTGCGAAATCCTGCATATCAAATGTCTGATTCATAAAGTACCCCGTTCTTTTGAGCGATAAATGAATTTCGGGTGTGAACGGAATAGTGCGCTGTGGACATATCTTCCTGACCGTAAAGGATCAGGCCGCCGCAGATGCCTGGCTGACCGTTCCGAATTTCCCGGAAGAAAAAGCTGTACGGAAGGAAATCGTCATAGAACTGGACCAACTCCGATTCCTGCCATCGGAAGCTGTCCCGCAGGCACTTTGCCAGCTTCCGGCGCACCTGTTTGTCTCCAGCCGCCGCGCGGATATTTTTTCCGGCGCTGAACACCAGCCTGGGCGCTCCCGGCTGATGGCGCGGATGGCGTCGCGCACCTGCTTGTTGGTGTTCTGGTCCATGTCCATGTCCTCCACCACCTCGTTCACCCCCAGGGAGCGCAAGGCATCCTTCAAACCGCCCAGGGCGTTGACGCCGCCGATGCTCCTGTGAGCCGGAACGTCCAGCAGCCGGCGGTCAGAGGTCCGCGCTGTTCGGAGCGGTCACCGGCAGCCCGTTGACCTCCACATCCTCTTCCGCGGGGATCATGAGATACTTCCGGCCGTCGATGACCCGCATCTCCACCAGATAGCCAGCCTCCGGCGGAACGGAGATGGCGGCGGCCCCCGCCTTGACCTCAAAGCGGCTGGGGTCGATCAGATTGACGGGGTTCAGCGCGGCCCCCGGCCCAAACCGCTCCCCACACTGCTCCTGGAACGCCGCAGCCTGTTCCTCCGGAACGCCGCAGCTTCGGAGGATCTGGCCCACCTCCTGGACAGTCACTTCCAGCGGCTCCGGGCTCTTGCTCTCCTTGTGGGCCTCGATTTTCTCCCGCAGCTGCCCGTGGACTGCCTGCACGAGCTCCAGGCTGCAGTCCAGGGTGTCCCGCAGGGCCGACTCAAACGCCTCCCGCTGCTCCGCGGCGGACATGGGCGGGTCTGTATGAAATACGGCGTCGATAAATTCCTGGTGGAGCTCTCCCGATTTGCGGGAATAGAACAGGGCGTTATAGATGTTGGCCGCCCGGTCGTCAAAGGCGGGGAACAGGAAGCCCAGTTCCGGTGCGGAGACGGTCTGAGCGATGGAGCAGTGAAATTCGTTGTCGCCAGGGAAATACCCCAGCTGCACCTTGCCCGCCTTCACCGGGCATACGCAGCAGACGATATAGGAAAACACCTCGTCGGAGGCGTCCGCCTGCACCTCGTCATCCTTTCCCCGGCGGGGGACGTCGTATGCGTCATGGGCCAGCAGCAGTAAGTAGTTGTCATCCCCCATATCCAGCGCGTCAATAACCTTTTGGTAAAACGCCTGCCGGGCCCGCCCGTCCTTGAGCCCGGAGGCGCGCAGGGCGGAGAGGAGCCGGTGCTCCTCGCTGTCCATGACCTGCTGGGTGGAAAACACGATGTCGATCAGGTTCTTGCCCAGGGTGCCGGACAGGGCTTTTTTCAACAGCCCCAGATACTTTTCCGCCTCCTCCTGGGGCATCATGCCCAGGGATTCGTCCAGGTCGGAGACGATCTCATGGCTGCTGTTGACAAAGCAGCCGTAAATGCGGCTGACGGCGCTTTTCTCCGGCCGCCAGCGGCGGCGCAGCTCCGCGATTTCTTTTTGATTCATAGGTTCCTCGCTTTCTGATGTTGCTTCCCGCCGCTTCCGAATATCCGAAGCGGCTGTGCTATGGACTTGCGTTCCCCATTGTAGCGGAAGCACGGGAAAAAAGCAATTCCATCCATGGCCGGCCTAGTGTTTTTGGTAAACTGTCATACGGCACATCACAAAAAAAGCCGCCCTTGCGGGCGGCCATAACGAAACCCGCCGAAGCGGATTCCGGGATGTTTGGTTCGGGGAGCCCGCTTCCCGGCGGGCCCCCGGCAAAAAAGAGAGAGGAGAGAAAAGTGCTATCGTGTCGTCCTGTTGTCTTCCTGACGATACAAAGAATACCAGATCCAAAGGGGGAAGTGTTTGCCAAACTGAAAACACCGGATGAAGTTTTTGTGAATCCACTGCCTCTTTGCCGTCACAAACCAGCGGCCCTTCTCAAACCAGAGATACATCTGTCCAGAACTGAAATTCAGATAAACAGAAAGCGGCCCTTTACGCGGACAGCGACACCCTCCTGGAGGGCGGCGGGCTCCAGCCCACCTGGGTATACCGGTAGGAGCTTCCCTCAGACATCTCCAGCAACATGACCCTGGTGGTCTTTTCAGAGGGCAGGCGCATCGAGCAGCCCCTTTGGAAGCAGACGGTGGAAGGTGTCCGCCTTGCCATGAACCTCTGGGGGAAGGAACACGACCACATTGCGGTCCTGGAGCTTGTCCGCGCCATCATCCAGGATGAGCCCATCAAAATGCGCCGTCTGGCGGATATTTACAGGATCGACGTAGCCGCGCTGAGCGACATGTGGATCCTCCATAACCAGGGCGGCGGATCACTGTCCCGCTGGCTCGGCGAGGTCAGGGCGCTTTCCAGCCAATACGCCAGTGTCAGCATCTGCGAGTGCTATGAGGGCGATATCCTGATCTTCCCCGTCGGCCCCAGTACGCTCCACCACGCGGACGCCTGGGCCCATGCGCTAGCGGACTTCTGCGGCGCGAACCAGATCCCGGCGGTGCTGACCAGGTGCCACGGCCTGCAGCAGACGTCTGATGTGAAGAACGCGTATCTGACGAACCAGGAATACGTGGCCGACGCCTCCGCCGTTTTTCCCAAGCGCAGATTTTTCACGCTTCCGGAGATCCTGTTCGTGAAGGAGTGCCGGCAGGCGGCGGCAAGGGGAGAGAGCGGCATTGCGCCGTATATGTCCCTGCTGCAAAGGGTCTCTCTGGGACGGGACGGCGCGGACATCCTCGACACCTTGGCCGTCTATTTCCTGGACGAACGCTCCAATGTCACGGAAACCGCGGCGGCGCTCTTTGTCCATAAGAACACGGTCAAGTACCGCCTTCAGAAAACCAGCGACATCCTGGGCTTCCGGGCGGGCGATATGCCCAGCTCTCAGGAGCTGATGTATGCTTTGGGGCTCCGGCGGCTCCTCCATGCCGCCGGCCCTTCAGACTGATCAGGCAGCGCTTGATCAAACCGTCTCATTGTCCACATGGACAATGAGACGGTTTTCAACTTTAGCCGATTAAATAATGAAAATCTCCTTTCCCTATTTTACAATAAGACAACAAAATCGGCATTTGATGGCGCCGGTTCTGAAAGGAGAGCTGATTTATGAAGAAAACATCAGGATTTGAGATCAAGGAACATGAGCGGCAAAGCTGGGGCTCCATCACCATGGTTTGGATCGGCTCCATGATCTGTGTACCCGCTTTGATGATCGGCGGCATTCTGGGCTCCGGCTTTTCCCTGGGCATGTGCGCCCTGGCGATCATCGTCGGTTACGCTCTGGTCTGCGTATTCATGAGCTTTATCCGGCAGCGTAGACCCGGCTCTGGTCCACGGCGAAATTGTCAATAAAGTATTCCGTCAGTTCAATGGCCTGCCGGGCGGACTTCTCGCCCCAGTCGGTGAGCTGGGCGGAGACCACGATCATGTCCTCGTCCAGCTCCGTCCAGGCCCGGAAGCCCGTCCAGTTCAGGTTGCTGCCGGAGGAGTCCTCGCCAAACCACATCATGTCGTAGCCCGGCATGACCATCATCAGGGGATAGTCCCGGGTGCTGTCATAGCTCTCCGGGAGATCATAGCTGTAATGGATCTCTCCATCGGCGCCATCCAGGATTTGTTCCGCGATCAGCCCGGTCTGAACCGTGGAGGCCGGCCGGCCTTCCGCCGCGTCCGGAGCCGCCTGCGGCAGATCTTCCGTGGCGGGGGCAGCCGCTCCACCCGATGTGCCCCCGCCGCAGGCGGACAGCAGCAGGCTTGCCGCCAGGACAAACGTCAGCAGATTCACATGTTTCCCGCCTTTCACATGGATTCCTCCAAATGCGCGGGGAGTCACTGCCGGTCACGGCGCGCCCCCCGCGTCAGTTTCAATTGGCAAGTCCCAGGCCGCTGACCCAGTCCACAACATCCGCCTCGCTGACGCTGCTGCGGAACCGCTGGCCCTCCTGCCAGTCGCCGGTCCCCGCCAGCTCCGCCAGCAGCTCGCCGCTCTCCCCCAGGCCGGAGGAGGATGAGGTGCAGAAGGGGATGACCGTCTTGCCGGAAAAGTCGTTGGCGGCCACAAAGCTGCTGGTTGGCCAGGCGGCGATGCCCCACCAGATGGGGTAGCCGATGAACACGGTGTCGTAGTCATCCCAGTTGTCCACGGCGGCGGACGTCAGCTCCACGGCCCGCAGGGACTCGTCGTCATGCTCCCGGCTGACCCGGCTGTCGGCGTCCGTCCAGTTCAGGTCGCCGGAGGTGTAGGGCTCCGCCGGGACGATCTCAAACAGGTCGCCGCCGGTGGCGTTTGCGATATACCCGGCCACGGCCTGGGTGCTGCCGGTGGCGGAGTAGTAGACCACCAGGGTCTTGCCGCCCCCGGTCTCCCCGGGAGCATCGGGCGCTTCGGGCTGAGCCGTCTCCGGCTGGGTATTGGCCGGCTCCTGTGTCTCCTGGCTCTGGGCAGGCTGCTGGGTGTCCTGCTGACCGCCGCAGGCCGCCAGCGCGAAAAGCATCGTTCCAGCCAGTGCCAAAGCCAAAAACTGCTTGAAAGTTCTCATTGATAGTGCCTCCAATCAAATGGGATGGGTTTCCCTTACTTCACGTTTTCCCGGATCCACGCCTCCACATGCTCCGCGATCACATCGTTGTTCAGCTCCTGGAACATGAAGTGGGAGTTGCCGGTAATGCCCTCGTCCGGCAGGTGTACGATGGTGCTGATGCCGCCGGCGGCGGTATACGCCTCGGTGAAGCTGTCGGCGCTGGAGGCCATCATGCCCCACATGGCGGCCGCCGGGACGTCGGTGAATTCCTCGCCGATATAGTCGCCGTAGTAGAAGGTGACCGGGATGTTCTTCTCCAGCAGGGCGTTGTAATCCTCGCTGTCCACCATGGGAGCCATACCCGGCTCGATGGCCACGATGGCGGCGATGTGGTCGGTGTACCGGGCGGTCTCCCAGCCGGGCATGCCGCCCTGGGAGTGGGTCACCAGGATGGAGTCCTTGCCGGTCTTCTCATAGACCTCGTCAATGGTGGCCGCCACGGCCTGGGCCACCACGGTGTTGTCGATGTTCTGGTCGCCGCCGGCGTTATCCATGCCGGTGTCCGGGGTCATCTGGCGGAAGAACTGGTCCAGCACGTCCTCCCCCTGGGGGAACTGGGAGCCCTCGTTGTAGGTAAATTCATCGTTGAGATAGGTGCCGATGCGGAACTGGGTGTACCAGGTCTGGTCGGAGGGCTCGGTGGTCATGGTGCCCGCCACGGAGGTCTGTCCGGCCTCGCCCCGGCGGGGCTGGTCGATGAGGAACACGCTGTGGCCCATCTTCAAAAACAGGTCGGACCAGCCCTCCCGGCCGTCCGGGGTGGTCATCCAGCCCATGCGGGACTGGCCGTAGCCGTGGAGGAACACCATGGGAAGGCCGGTGTCCTCCTCCGGGATCTGATAGAACACATTGGCGTGGTCCACATCGGAGGTGGAGCCCTCCCGGGATGTATAGTAGTTAGACACGTCAAAGGTGCCGTCAGAGGTGATGACCGTACCGCCGGCGGAGAACATCCCCTGCTCGGCGATGACCAGGGCGTCAGAGCTGACGGCGGCGCCGGTCTCCTCCGCCGGGGCCGGATCGGTGTTTTGGGAAGTGTTGGCATTGCTGCTGCCGCAGCCGGCCAGCAGAGTCAGGCTCATGGCGGCGGTCAGCGCCAGAGCGGCAGCACGGTGAATTTTTTTCATGGCGATTCTCCTTTGTTCAGTATAACCGGTGTCTCATCGTATGTCGAATACCTGTTTCGCAGGGGCATTCCATGCCCAAAAGGCATTATTTCTGCGCATCCACCGGGGGGATCATAGACGCGTAACGCTTCAGCAGCTCCGGCGTGCTGGTATAGTACCGCTTTTTCCGATCCATGGCGGCGATCCCGGCCATTTCCTCATCGCTCAGGCGGAAGTCGAACAGGGCGAAGTTGTCCTTGATGTGGGCGGGGTTCTTAGAGCCGGGGATGACGATATTGCCCGCCTGAATGTGCCAACGCAGGATGATCTGGGCGCTGCTCTTGCCGTATTTTTCAGCCATCTGGGCGAACAGCGGCTCCTGGATCAGTGCCTTGTCGCCATGGCCCAAAGGGTACCATGCCTGTATGACGATTTCCTCTTTTGTCAGGAATGCTTTCAGTTCCTGCTCCTGAGAATAGGGGTGGACCTCGGTCTGCAGCACCGCGGGCTTTACCTCGCAAATGTTCAAAATCTCCTGGATCTGCGCCTGGGTGAAATTGGACACGCCAATGGCCCTGACCTTCCCGGCTTTGTACGCCGCCTCCATTTGACGGTAGCCCGCGATGTAGTTTCCGGCGGGCTGGTGGATCAGCAGCAGGTCGATATAGTCGGTGCCCAGCCGCTCCAGCGTCTTTTCCACCGCATCGGACTGCTCATAAAAGCTGGGCCACAGCTTGGTCTCCAAAAAGATTTCCTCCCGAGGAACGCCGGACTTCTTCATGGCCCGCCCCACGGCCTTCTCGTTGACATAGGCATTGGCGGTGTCGATCAGCCGATAGCCGCCCTTCAGGGCGCTGAGAACGGCGGTCTCCGCCTCGTCCGGGGTCAGCAGAAAGGTGCCGATGCCCGCCATAGGCATTTGGATACCGTTGTTCAAAGTGATATATTCCATGTTGTTTTGCTCCTTTACCGTATGATTTTGATAAGCGCGGTCACTTCAGCTTTCCGCCGTCCCGGAACGCGTTGCCCACCTTTTCTCCCAGCTTCAAGTATGCGTTATGAACGGGATCAAAGGAGATGGCCTCCAGCTTTGCCGGGTCGATGACGCCGTCCGCGTCCAGGATTTTTTCGTCGGCGCTGACATTGACGATCTCGCCGATGATATTGCCGTCCTCATTGAACTTCACCAGCCTGCACTCCAGGGTCATGGGCAGCTCATCGATGATGGGGGCGTCCACGAACCGGCCTGGCGTGGTGTGGAAGCCTGCCTTTTCCAGCTTGTCTGCCACATCGTTGGCGGAGACCCGGCCCACATAGTCCGCCTCCGCCACATGGACGGCGTCCGCGAATCTGACGGTGAAGGTGCCCTTTGCCCGGATGTTCTTCGTGGTCTTGTGGCCGGCGCTGAGGCAGAGGATTACATGATCCCGGTCGTAGATGCCGCCCCAGGCGGCGTTCATGGCATCCGCCTTCCCGTTCTCATCGTAGCTGCCCACGATCAGCACGGGCAGGGGATAAAACCAGGTCTTTTTTCCAAAATCTTTTCTCATGATAAAGCCTCCTCAAATCATTTGCTTATGGTTTGCCGACGATCTTCGCGCCGCCGTATACGGCGGACATCGGGATCGTCTCCAAAATCGCGTCCAGTGTCTCCACTTCCTGCGGCGACAGCATCATATCCGCTGCCCCGGTGTTCTCCCGCAGCCGCTCCGGCCTCCGGGTGCCGGGGATGGGGACGATCCAGGGCTTCTTGCACAGCATCCAGGCCAGGGAGATCTGGGCGGGGGTAGCGTTTTTCTCCTGGGCCATGGTACGCAGCAGCGTTAAAAGCTCCCGGTTCTGTTCCGCCGCCTCCGGGGTGAACTGGGGCATATTGCTGCGGTAATCGCATTTTTTGTCGAACTGCGCATCCTTTCCATATACGCCGGTCAGCAGGCCGTTGGCCATGGGAGAGAACGCCACCAGGCCCACGCCCAGTTCTTCCAGCACAGGGAACAGGCGCTCATAGTGGCGGGCCATCATGGAATAGCGGTTCTCCACCGCTGTCACCGGGCAGACCGCGTGGGCACGGCGGAGATATTCCTCGTTGGCCTCCGAGATGCCCCAGTGGAGGATCTTCCCCTCCCGGATCAGCTCCGCCATCACCTCGGCCACCGTTTCCGGCTCTGTGGCGGGGTCCATGCGGTGCTGGAAGTACAGGTCGATATGATCGGTCCGGAGCCGCCTGAGGGAACCCTCCACCGACGCCCGGATCACTTCCCGCCTGGCGTCCGGGATCAGCGGCTTGTTGACCTCCGGGCTGGTCATGTCGAAGCGGATGCCAAATTTGCTGACGATTTGGACCCGGTCCCGGATATCCCGCAGCGCCTCGCCCACCAGGTCTTCATTCTGGTGGGGGTCCTCCTGGGTGCCGTAGACCTCGGCGGTGTCAAATAGCGTATAACCCATGTCAACGGCGGCGCGGATGGCCCGGACCGCCTCGCCGTGCTCAGTGGGGGCGCCATAGCCGTGGCTGAAGCCCATACAGCCCAGGCCCACGGCGGAGACCCGCAGGCCGCCCCCTAATATGCGATATTTCATTGCAATTCTCCTTATTGGATCAATGGCCGTCAGCCCTCTCTGCTGGGGCGAACCACCAGATCAGACAAGTCTACATTCTCTGGCTGGGAGAGGGCGTACAGCACGGCGTTGGCAATGATGTCCGGCGCCAAGCCCACTTCTTCGTAGAATTTTTCCGCCATCGCTTTGATGTCTGAGGGGGCAATGGTGTGGAGCAGTTCGGTCTTGATCGCGCCTGGATAGATGATCGTAGTACGGATATTGGTCCCCTCCGCGGCAGCTTCCATGCGGAAGGAGTCCAGCATGGCCCGCACGAAGTGCTTTGTACCGGAGTAGACGGCGTTGCCCGGAACGGACCTTGTCCCCGCCACCGAGGAGGTCACCACGATGTGGCCGCTTTTCCGGGCGGTAAAGTCGGGCAGGACCGCGGCCATGGCGTTCAAAACGCCTTTGATGTTGATGTCCACCATGTCCATCCAGTCGGACACCTTCATCTGGGACATATTGCCGGCCGGCATAATTCCGGCGTTGGCAAACAAGGCGTCCACCCTGCCAAACTTTTCCTTTGCCAGTGCGGCCAGCGCCTGCATATCCGCCAGGCTGGACACATCCGACTTAAGGAAAACCGCGTTTTCCCCGATCTCATCGGCAAGCGCTTTCAGCCGTTCCTTACGTCTTGCGGAGAGAACGACCTTTGCGCCGTTCCGGGCAAGCACCTTTGCCGTCTCCGCGCCGATCCCGGAGGACGCGCCCGTGATGATGACTACCTTATCCTTGATATTCTGCATGTTTCGTTCCTCCTGCCGTCTCATCCCTGACATGTCGCCTTCGCCTAAACGGCCTTACAGGCAGTCCTCAAAAATACGGAGCACATCCTCATGTGTCAGTTTTCCGTAGCCGCCGGGCGTCAGCGGCACGGAGTCCGCGATCTCCTTCAGCGGCGTCTCCTCCGTCACCCCCAGCTCCCGCAGAGTGGTGGGCAGGCCGATCTCTTTGATGAAGTCCGCCAGGGCCTCCACGCCGGCGTGGGCCAGCTCCGCCTTGGTCCTGCCCTCCGGGGCGATCCCCCAGACACGGGCGGCAAAGCGGGCAAACTTGGCCGCGCCCGCCTCGCAGATATGGCGGTAGTAGACCGGATGCAGCACCGCCAGCCCCGCGCCGTGGTTGCAGTCCAGATAGGCTCCCAGCTGATGCTCCATCATGTGGCACTCAAAGTCTGTCTTTTTGCCCAGCTTGATGATGCGGTTCTCCGCCATGGTGGCCTCCCACATCAGATTGCTCCGGGCGGTGTAGTCCTCCCGGTCCCGGATGGCCGCCCGCAGGTCCCGGATCACGCCCCGCATCAGCGCCTCGGCGATGTCATCGGAAACATTTTCCTCATCCGGCTGGCTGAAATAGATCTCCATGATATGGCTGAGGGTGTCAAAGCCGCCGGATACCATCTGGAAGGCGGGGACGCTGAAGGTGTAGGTGGGGTCCATCAGGGCGAATTTGGCGTTGCACTTGGGGTAGTCCCGGCCGGTCTTGATTTTCAGCTTCTCGTTGGTGATGACCGCGCCGCCGTTCATCTCGCTGCCGGTGCCGGACACGGTGACGATGATCCCCAGGGGGACGGGCTCAAAATCCACCACGCCGGGCCTGGCCCAGAAATCCGCCCACAGGTCCCCCGGATAGGCCGCGGCCATAGACACAGCCTTGCAGCAGTCCATGACGGAGCCGCCGCCCACGGCCAGGATCAGGTCGATGTGATTCTCCCGCGCCAGCTGGGCGCCCTCCTGCACCTTGGCATAGGTGGGATTGGGCATGATGCCGGAGAACTCATAGATGTTCTTGCCGGCGGTGCGCAGGATCTCGTACACCTCATCATAGACACCGTTGCGCTTGATGGAGCCGCCGCCGTAGGCCAGCAGCACATTGGGGCCGTAATGTCCGGCCAGACAGGCCAGATACTCCTTCACACAGCCCTTGCCGAAAATGGCCTTGGTGGAATTTTCAAAAATAAAGTTGTTCATACAGGTTCTCCCCTTCTTATTTCATATGGCTTTCCCAAAATGTGACGGCGTCGTTGATCCAGCCCTCAGCAGCTGTGCCGGTCCCAAGGCCGAAGCCGTGGCCCAGACCCTCGTAGACATGGAATTCCGCGTCGATGCCCAGGGCTGACATGGCCTCCAGCCGGCGCTGCATGGTGCGCCAGCTGGCAATGCCGTCGCTGTCTCCCACACAGACGTAGGTGGGCGGGTCCTCCGGACTGTATTCGCTCAGCCCGGTGTACTGCATGACCACCGTTCCCGGCCGGGGCAGGGCGCCGCCGCCGAAGGCCGCCGGCCCATAGGTGCCCAGCCACGCCGCCATCCGCGCTCCGGTGCTGCCGCCCCACAGGGAATAGCAGTCCGTGTCCACCTCCAGTTCCCCTGCGTGTTCAAAGATGAAAGTGATGGCCCGGGCCAGATCCTCACAGGCGGTCCGGGCGCCGGGACGGTAGATCAGGGCAAAGGCGTTATAGCCCTGTTTGGACAGCTCCAGGGCATGGGGGAAGCTGTCGTGCATGGCCCCCACATAGGCAAAGGCGCCTCCCGCGCTGCAGACGGCGAACTTCGCCCCCGGCTCCCCCTTGAAGAAAAACAGTCCGGTGTCCTCCTTGGCTGGGTCTGCCGCTTTCTCCTCGTCGGTGTAGATGTCGCAGAAAATCGTCTCCCCCGCCTGGGCGTGGTCGTGGAAGTAATTGGCGATCTCCACAGTCGCGTCAGGATCAATGTGGCTGTAATAGGTCAGCCGCAGCTGGCCCAGGGTGTCGCCGCTGTAATAGCCGCTGTTTGCCGGAAAGATCAGCCTGCCGCAGTCTCCAAAGACGGGATCGTCCATGACCGCGGTGATCTTTGTGTCGGAGGTATAGGGGCTCATTCCATCCGTCCCTTCCGTAACCGCCGTCTCGGGGGGCGGCACCGCCTCCGGCATCTCCCGCGTCCCGCAGGCGGTCATTGCCAGCACCATCAGGCCGGCGGCAAGAAATTGTTTCAGCATGGACTCCGCTCCTGTTTTTGTTCTGTGGCTCTATTATAAAAAAATCGGAACCTCAGCAGAAGTTCCGATTCGTTTCGCAGTATATACATTTAGGTTTACACCCAAAGGGCGGTTTTACAGCTCCAGCACCGTCTTTACCGCGGACAAAAACCGCTTCACCGTGTCAGAGGGCTTGGGCGCGTGGAGCAGGCCGAAGGGGATCGTATAGCTCCAGTCCACCGGGATGGTTTTCAGCAGGGGATGGATGTTCTTCCAGTTGTCAATGGTCATCATGATATCATTGGAGTTCTCACACTGGTTGAACACATGGATGCTGAGGAAATCAAAGTCCACAATATGGATCTGGGGGTGCTCCTGCCACAGGTCGTCCCGCATCTGGTCCAGATAGTGGTTCCACCCCCGGCGGATCAGGAGGAAGTTCTCCCCATGCAGGTCCTGAGCGGTCAGCTGTTCCTTGGCGGCCAGGGGGTGGTAGACGGATACCGCGCACCGCACCGGCTCCCGGGACAGCTCCAGCGCGTCGCACTGCCAGTCCCGCAGCGCCCGCTGGTCGAAGGGGCCGGCCACGATGTCGATGCCCTCCCCCATATGGCTCAGGATCTCCCGGGCATTTTCCGGCGTGTTCTCATAGGGCACCAGCTTGAATTTGATATCCGGGCAGTATTCGTGGATGCGGGGCCAGAGATCCAGCAGGAACTGCCCCGGCGTCATGGGGGAGGTGCCGATGCGGATTACCCGGTCCCCCTCCTGCGCGGCGTTTCGGGCCCGGATCTCCGCCTCCTTGCAGTATTGGATGATGTACTTGGCGTCCCGATAGATGGACTTTCCGGCCTCTGTCAGCGCAAGGCCCCGGTGGCTGCGGATGAAAAGCTGCATATCCAAACTGGATTCCAGAGATGTGATCTGCTTGATGACCGCGGGCGGCGTAATGAACAGCTCGTCCGCCGCCTTATTGAAGCTGCCCGCGTCCGCCACCCGGAGGAAGGTCTCTAACTGAGGGTTGTACATGCCGCCACCGCCTTTTCATTGCTTCTTGGCAAAAAGTATAGCAAAATCGAAACGAAATTGCAATCTGGGCGGATCTTTGCAGATCCGGGCAAGGCGCGGCCGGCCACACCTCCCGCAGTCAAAGCAGGGGGAGGGACGGCACCGCGTATGATAGAAGCCGGCAAAAACCTGATTGATTGAAGAGAAGGCGTCAAAAAGCCTGTGATAACAGGCGTTTGCGCCGCGAAGCGGCAGGCTGCACATCTCTCCGTGTAGTCTGCCGAGGCCCGTTCCTTTGGGCCGAGGCTGCTTTTTGGGCTGCTCCGCAGCCCGAAAAGCGAGGCATTGTAAAGCCCGTATGGCCTGAAGGCAGGCCATACGGGCTTTTCATGTCTGCCGCTGGCCGGAGCGGCGTTATCCGTCACCATCTTTCCGGTGCTGGATCATCCGGTACCCCACGCCGATGTGGGTCTGGATATACCGGGGATGGGCGGGGTCGGCCTCCAGCTTTTTGCGCAGGGTGGCCATGAAGACCCGCAGGGAGGGAAGCTCCGCCGACACATTGGAGGAGGCCAGCCCCCAGACCTCGCCGATGATATAGTTGTGGGTCAGCACCTTGCCGGCGTTCTTGGCCAGCAGGCACAGCAGCTTATACTCCATGGGGGTCAGATGCAGCTCCCGCCCGTCCAGATAGGCGCAGCCGGCGGCGTAGTCGATGGTCAGGCCGCCGTTTTCATAGCGGGCGGCCTCCCCGCTGGTCTTCTGGCTGTCATAGCGCACCCGGCGCAGGGCCACCCGCAGGCGGGCCAGCAGCTCGTCCACGGAGAAGGGCTTGGTCAGGTAGTCGTCCGCCCCGGCGTCCAGGGCGGCCACCTTGTCCCGGTCGTCGGACCGGGCGGAGACCACGATGATGGGCATATTGCTCCAGGAGCGGATCTTTTTGATGATGTCAATGCCGTCCAGATCAGGCAGGCCCAGATCGAGAAGCATCACGTCCGGCCGGCAGGAGAGGGCGTCCAGCACCGCCTGCTGCCCGTTCTTGGCCCGGTGGAACTGGTAGTTCTGGGTCTCCAGGGCGGTGGCGATGAGATTGCCCACGGCGGTATCGTCCTCCACGAACAAGATCTGCGGCTTATTCATACTGTGCTGCCTCCGATGCTTTCAGTGTAAACCGGAAAACGGTTCCCCGGGGATGGTTGTCAACGGCCTCGATCCAGCCGCCGTGGGCGGTCACGATGGATTTGCAAAGGGAGAGGCCCAGACCCAGGCCCCGCCGCCCGTCGCCCCGCTCCTTGCCGTTGGTATAGAACATATCAAACAGCTTTTCCTTTGCCGCGTCCGGGATGCCCGGGCCGTCGTCGGCGATCTCCACGACCACCGTTTGATGGGACCTCCGGGCCGACAGGGTGATGCGGGAGCCCTCCGGCGTGTATTTGACGGCGTTGTTCACGATGTTGATGACCACCTGCACCATCAGTCGGGCGTCCATATCCGCCATCAGCATATCGTCCGCCAGATGGACCTCGATGCGGTGCCGGGCGGCGTTCCGGTCCAGATGGGACAGGGCCTCGGTGAAGATGTCCTCCAGCAGCTCCGGCTCCATGTTCATGTGGACGCGGCCATCCTCCAGCCTGGTGATGGACAGCAGGTTTTCCACCAGGTTGATCAGCCACATGGCGTCGTCGTAAATGGCGGTAAACAGTCCCTGCCGTTTCCCGGCGGTCAGCTGGTCGGCGCTCTCCATCAAAATGCTGGCGTTGCCGGAAATGCTGGTCAGCGGCGTGCGCAGGTCGTGGGAGATGGCCCGCAGGAGATTTGCCCGCAGGGCCTCCTGATCCGCCTGGGCCTGGGCCTCCTGCTTTTCCAGCAGCGTCCGCTCCTTCTCCAGCGCCAGGGCGCACTCGTCCAGCAGGGCCACCATGAGGTTCTTTTCAAAGGCCTGGATGCGGCGCCCGCCCTCCACGGAGATGCCCACCACCGCCAGGGCGCCGCCGGTGCCCCGGATGGAGAGGTACAGGCATTTGGCGCTGGGAAGGGTGCTGGTGGTGGCCCCGGCGTGTTTGTTGTTTTTCAGCACCCACTCCGCCACCGCCTCCTCGGCGGGGGTCAGCAGCGCCGACAGGTCCCGCTCCTCGGTAAAGGGGAAGCGCATGGCCGGCAGCAGGCCGCCCTGCCCGTCGGCGGGATAGATCACCAGATCCCGCTCCAGAAGATGGCCCAGCTGCTGGGCCGTGATGCTCAAAATGGCCTCCGGCCCCTCCGCGTTTTGCAGCTTGTGGCTGGATTCCAGCAGGATGGCGGTGCGGTAGGCCTTGTCCGCGTTCATCTTCGCCTGGGTCTTGACCCGCTTGGTCAGGGAGCTGCTGAGCAGGGCCACCAGGAACATGATGCCGAAGGTGGCGATATAGCTGGGATCGCTGCGCAGGGTAAAGTGCGGGGCGGTGAAAAAGAAGTTGAAGAAGACCACCGACAGCGCGGACGCCGCCAGGCTGTAGACGTGCCCCGTGGTGACCATGGCCGACACCAGAACGCCCAGCAGGTACAGCATGATGATGTTGGTGTCCGAAATGCCCAGGGCGGAAAAGCAGTAGCCGCCCAGCGTACAGAGGGCCAGCACTCCCAGCATTTTCAGCAGGTCGCCGGGGGAGAAGGGCTCCAGGCGGCGGGCGCCTGTGGGCCGCTTCTGTCCCCTGGCCCGCTGATCCGGGATGATGTAGACGTCCAGATCCGGGGCCAGTTCGTTGAGTCGGTCCACCAGGTTTTTCGAGCGGCGCGGGCCCTTCTGCCTGGGGCTGCGGCCCAGGACGATCTTGGAGATGCCGCTGATGCGGGCGTACTCCGCGATCTGCACCGCCGGATCGTCGCCGTAGGTGGTGGTGATCTTCGCCCCCAGCTCCTCGGCCAGGTGGATGTTGGCGCTGATGCGGGCGCGGTCCGCCTCAGGCATGGCGGCAAATTCCGGGGTCTCCACAAACAGGGCGGTAAACGCGCCGTGAAAGGCCCTCGCCATCCGGGCGGCGGTGCGGATGACCTTGGCGTTGGAGGGAGAGCCGGACAGGCAGATCAGGATGTGCTCGCCTGCCTTGGGCTTTTCCTCCCCCTCAAACCAGGGGGCGGCGTCCAGCCGGTCCGCCGTCCGCCGCAGGGCGATCTCCCGGAGGGAGGCCAGATTCTTCTCGGTAAAAAAGTTCCCCAGGGCCTGGGATGCCTGCCTCTGGCGGTAGATCTTCCCCTCCCGCAGCCGTTCCAGCAGGTCCACCGGTTCCAGGTCCACCAGCTCCACCTGGTCGGCGGAGTCGAACACGCTGTCCGGGACGCGCTCGGCCACCGAAACGCCGGTGATGGAGGCCACCTTGTCGTTCAGGCTCTCCAAATGCTGGACGTTGACGGTGGTATAGACATTGACGCCCGCCCGCAGCAGCTCCTGGATATCCTGGTAGCGCTTCACATGGCGGCAGCCCCCGGCGTTGGTGTGGGCCAGCTCGTCCACCAGGAGGAGCTGGGGCTTCCGGGCCAGGGCCGCGTCCAGGTCGAACTCATGCAGCTGGATCCCTTTATAGGGGACGGCCTTCACCGGCAGCTGTTCCAGCCCCTCTAAAAGGGCCATGGTCTCCGGCCGGGTGTGGGGCTCGATATAGCCCGCCACCACATCCACCCCCGCCGCCTTGGCCCGGTGGGCCGCCTCCAGCATGGCATAGGTCTTGCCCACGCCGGCGGCGTAGCCGAAAAAGATCTTCAGCCGGCCGCCCGGCTTCTCCTCCGCGCGCCGGATGCTCTGCAGCAGCAAACCGGAATCCGGGCGGTTGTCCTCTGTCATGGGGGATCTCTCCTTTCTCAAAGGATCGCTTTATTTTATCCCGGACCGGGGCGTATTGCAATCCTCTGGCCGTTCCAAAATATCCGGCCGCTCCCAAAAATCCGCGTCAACAGACTCCCGCTTTTTCATTTGGGCCAGCCGCTCCTCCTCTTCGTCCCAATAGGGGGAGACGCCGCCCCCATCCAGAAAGCGGCCCAGCCGGTCCATGGCAAAGCACCCCACCGCGGCGACATAGAGAAATCCACCCATCAGGATCAGGGCCTCCATACAGCTCCCTCCCCGCAGCACGAAAATCAGATGGGAACCATCCTTCTGCTTTCATTATAAATCCCCATGCCTTTGCATGAGATTTGCGTTTATGGCAGGGGATTAAGATTGCATTAACGCCGGCGGAGGCTTTAGCCGGTTTTAATGCGTGGCCTCCAACGCAAAGGGCACATTTAGGGCTCCCGTGGTAGAGTGAAACCGCAAAGGAGGTTTCGCTATGCAAATCGTAATTGGCGCGATCGGTGTTCTCACCGCCGCGGTCCTGGGTTATCTGACCTATGTACTGATGAAGGAGGAGTAAAGGTGTCATGAGTTCCAATTCCATTGCACAATATGTCTTGTATGTGGTGATCCTGGTGGGGCTGGCAGTTCCGCTGGGCATCTATATGAGCAAGATCATGGGAGGAGAGAAAACGCTGCTCTCCCGGGCCCTTGGCCCGGCGGAGCGCGGGATTTACCGGCTCCTGCGCATCGACCCGGAGGAGGACATGGGCTGGAGGAAGTATCTTGCCAGCGCGCTTTTGTTCAACCTGTTCGGGTTTCTCCTGCTGTTTTTCATTCTGCTGCTGCAGGGGCGCCTCCCCTGGAACCCCCAGGGCCTGGGGGGCCTGAGCTGGCACCTGGCGTTCAACACCGCCGTCAGCTTTGTCACCAACACCAACTGGCAGGCCTACTCCGGTGAGGTGACGCTGTCCAACTTCTCCCAGGCCATGGGCCTGACGGTGCAGAACTTTGTCTCCGCCGCCAGCGGCATCGCGGTGCTCTACGCCCTGATCCGGGGGCTGGTGCGGGTGAAGGCAAAGGGCATCGGGAACTTCTGGCAGGATCTGACCCGCTGCACGCTGTACATCCTGCTGCCCATCTGCCTGGTGTCCACCATCGTGCTCACCAGCCAGGGCGTGCCCCAGAGCCTGGACGGCAATGCCTATGTGAACCTGGTGGAGCCCATCGCCGCCGACGCGGAGGGCAATGTGCTCACCGGGGCGGATATCGACCCGGAGACGGGAACCGTCACCCTGGACGGCGAAGCGGTGGAGGACGCCTCGATCATCACCCGGCAGGTGCTGCCCCTCTACCCTCAGGCCAGCCAGGTGTCCATGAAGCAGCTGGGCACCAACGGCGGCGGCGTGCTGGGCAACAACTCCGCCCACCCCTTTGAAAACCCCAACCTGCTGACCAACCTCATTGAGATGGTGTTCCTGCTGGTGATCGCCGTGGGCCTGTGCTTCTCCTTCGGCCGCAGCCTTAAAAAGATGGGCGGCATGGCCAAGGGGATGCGCCAGGGCATCGCCATCTTCCTGGCCATGCTTTTGATGATGGCAGCCGCCATGGGCATCGTCGCCGTCATGGAGCAGAACGCCACGCCGGTGCTGGCACAAAACGGCGTCGTGGACACGGCCCTGGGCAACATGGAGGGCAAGGAGACCCGCTTTGGGACCGCCACATCCTCCACCTGGGCGGTGTGGACCACCTGCGCCTCCAATGGCTCGGTGAACTCCATGCACGACTCCTACACCCCCATCGGCGGCATGATCCCCATGCTGCTGATGATGCTGGGCGAGGTGGTCTTCGGCGGCGTGGGCTGCGGGCTGTACGGCATGATCGGCTTTGTCATCCTGACGGTGTTCATCGCCGGACTGATGGTGGGCCGGACGCCGGAGTATTTGGGCAAGAAGATCGAATCCCGGGAGATGCGCATGGCGGTGCTGCTGTGCCTGGCTACCCCCATCGCCATCCTGATCGGCTCCGGCGTCGCGGCGCTGCTGCCCTCCACGGCGGCCTCGCTGAACAACCCCGGCGCCCACGGCCTGAGCGAGGTGCTGTACGCCTATTCCTCTGCCGGCGGCAACAACGGCTCCGCCTTCGCGGGCTTCAACGCCAACACCCCCTTCCTCAACACCAGCATTGGGCTGGTCATGCTCTTTGTCCGGTTTATTCCCATGACCGCCGCCATCGTCATTGCCGGCGGCATGGCCGCCAAAAAGAAGGTGGCCGAGAGCGCGGGGACATTGTCCACCTCCAACGGGATGTTCGTGTTCCTGCTGATCCTCATTGTGCTGATCATCGGCGCGCTGAGCTTCCTCCCCGCGCTGGCTCTGGGCCCCATCGCGGAGTTTACCCAAATGCTTGGATTAGGTTAAGGTAGGTGCTGAACATGGCAAAAAACAAATCTTCTCTCGCCGATCAGGCGATCATGGGGCGGGCGGTCAAGGACGCCTTTCAAAAGCTCAGCCCCAGAGACCAGGTGAAAAACCCGGTCATGTTCCTGGTGTATCTCTCCGCGATTTTGACCACGGCGCTGTTTGCGCTCTCCGTGGCGGGGATCTCCGACGGCATCGTCTCCGGCGGCTTCATCCTGGCGGTGGCAGTGATTTTGTGGCTGACCTGTCTCTTCTCCAACTTCGCCGAGGCCATCGCCGAGGGCCGGGGCAAGGCCCAGGCGGACACCCTGCGCTCATCCCGCCGGGACGTGACTGCCCACAGGCTGGACGATCCCGCTGACAAGGAGCGATTCACCGACCTCTCCGGCGCGGCGCTGAAACGGGGCGACGTCTATATCGTCCGCGCCGGGGAGCAGGTCCCCGCCGACGGCGAGGTGATCGAGGGGGCCGCCTCGGTGGATGAGTCCGCCATCACCGGCGAGTCTGCCCCCGTCATCCGGGAGGCGGGCGGCGACCGCTCCGCCGTCACCGGCGGCACCACGGTGCTGTCCGACTGGCTGGTGGTCCGGGTGACCCAGGAGCCGGGAAGCTCCTTCCTGGACAAGATGATCGCCATGGTGGAGGGGGCCAACCGGAAAAAGACCCCCAACGAGATCGCCCTCCAGATCCTGCTGGTGGCCCTGTCCATCATCTTCGTGCTGGTCACCGCGTCGCTGTACGCCTACTCTGTGTTCTCCGCCGGGCAGGCGGGGATGGAGAATCCCACCTCCGTCGTCTCCCTGGTGGCCCTGCTGATCTGCCTGGCCCCCACCACCATCGGCGCGCTGCTCTCCGCCATCGGCATCGCCGGCATGAGCCGGCTGAACCAGGCCAACGTGCTGGCCATGAGCGGCCGGGCCATCGAGGCCGCCGGGGACACCGACGTGCTGCTGCTGGACAAGACCGGCACCATCACCCTGGGCAACCGCCAGGCCGCCGCCTTTCTCCCCGTGGACGGCGTCACCGAGGAGGAGCTGGCCGACGCGGCCCAGCTCTCCTCCCTGGCGGACGAGACGCCGGAGGGCCGCTCCATCGTGGTGCTGGCCAAGGAGCAGTTCAACCTCCGGGGCCGGGAGCTGGGCGGCAGGGACATGACCTTCGTCCCCTTCACCGCCCAGACCCGCATGAGCGGCGTGGACTACAGGGGCGGCCAGGTCCGCAAGGGCGCGGCGGACGCCATCCGCGCCTGGGTGGAGAGCGGAAACGGCGTCTACACCCCGCAATGCGAAAAGCTGGTGGACGATGTGGCCCGCCAGGGCGGCACGCCCCTGGTGGTGGCCAGGGATCACCGCGTCCTGGGCGTCGTCCACCTGAAGGACATCATCAAGGACGGCGTGAAGGAGAAGTTCGCCGACCTGCGGAAGATGGGCATTCGGACCATCATGATCACCGGCGACAACCCGGTGACCGCCGCCGCCATCGCCGCCGAGGCAGGGGTGGACGACTTCCTGGCCGAGGCCACCCCGGAGGCCAAGCTCCGGATGATCCGCAAATTCCAGGCCGAGGGCCACCTGGTGGCCATGACCGGCGACGGCACCAACGACGCCCCCGCCCTGGCCCAGGCCGACGTGGCCGTGGCCATGAACTCCGGCACCCAGGCCGCCAAGGAGGCGGGCAACATGGTGGACCTGGACTCCAGCCCCACCAAGCTCATTGAGATCGTCCGCATCGGCAAGCAGCTTTTGATGACCCGGGGCAGCCTGACCACCTTTTCCATCGCCAACGACATCGCCAAGTACTTCGCCATCATCCCGGCGCTGTTCATGGGCCTGTATCCGGGCCTGCGGGCGCTGAACATCATGGGGCTGGCAAGCCCCGCCAGCGCCATCCTCTCGGCCCTGATCTACAACGCCCTCATCATCGTGGCGCTGATCCCCCTGGCCCTGAAGGGCGTGAAGTACCGGGAGGTCCCGGCGGGCAGGCTGCTGCGCCACAACCTGCTGGTCTACGGCCTGGGCGGCATCATCATTCCCTTCATCGCCATCAAGCTCATTGATTTGCTGGTGGCCCCCCTGCTGGGGGCGCTGTGAGAAAGAGGCGTTTTTATGACACGCAAAACGGCAGCGCGGCACGATGGGCTGTGGGACGCACCGGCGTCTCACAGCCCCCGGGGGAGCCGGCTGGAACGCATTCTGGAGCGTGGGCTTTTCACCCACCCGGTGGTGACGACGGCCCTTTCCCTGGCGGCGGTGGGGGCCGGGATGCTGCTGGCAGTCTCCGCGTTCACCCTGCTGCTGGCCATTCCGCTGGGACTGCTGCTGGGCTGGTTTTAATGGACTTGGAGGAGGATTTTTGTATGAAGTGTTCCAAAAAATTTCCCGTCACGAAAGGTGATGTACCGGGGCTTCTGGTTATGATCATCTTACTGCTCGCGGTCATCGGTGTCCGCTGCGCAGTCTTTCTTCCCCGGTATTTATAAGGAGGCGTTGAACATGAAACAAACCGTATTCCGCGCGGCGGGGCTGCTCCTTGTGATGACAGTCCTTTGCGGCTTTCTCTATACAGTGGTCTGCACCGGGATCAGCCAGGTGCTCTTCCCCCGCCAGGCCAATGGCAGCGTCATTGAGATCAATGGCAAAACCTACGGCTCCGAGCTGCTGGCCCAGCAGTTCACCCGGCCCGAACACCTGTGGGGGCGTCCCATGAACCTGGACGTCACCTCCTTTACCGACGGGGAGGGAAACCCGGTGATGTACGCCTGGGCCACAAATAAAACCCCCGCGGGCGAAGAAGAGGACGCCCTGGTCAAGGAGCGGATCAACGCCCTGCTGGATGCCGACCCCTCCATGGAGGGAACGCCCATCCCGGCAGACCTGGTGACGGTGTCCGGCTCCGGGCTGGATCCGGAGATCAGCCCGGAGGCCGCGGCCTATCAGGTCCACCGCATCGCCGAGGCCCGGGGCATGTCCGAGGAGGCGGTACAGGCAGTCATTGACCGGTACACCACTGGCCGCTGGCTGGGTGTGTTCGGCGAGCCCCGGGTGCATGTGCTGAAGGTCAATCTGGCGCTGGACGGCATCCTGACGGAGGAGGGCTGAGATGTTCACTTCCTGCCATCCCGTCGCGGAGGAGCGCATCCCCATTCCGGCGGAGGCGGGGGAGCGCTCCCCGTTTACCCCTTTTTTAGAGATCGTGGGGATCCTCAACGACCTGTTTGAGGAGCGGCCGCGGCTCCTGGGCCTGCCCGGAGGGAACTGCGTGACCGTGCTGTACCGGGATGTGGTCTATCTGCCCCGGGATATTATCGACAGCGTGGGGCCCCTTGCCGCCCAGGTGAGCCAGGAGCTTCCCATCCGCTTCATCGGCACCACGGACGCCCGGGAAACGGCAGAAATGACGGTGCGGCCCCAGGACGGGAAGACCGTCCTGCTCCAGCTCCGCTCCCCCTCCGGCAGGCCCGTGGACCGGCTGTATGGTCTGGGCGTTCATTTAAATGTGCCGGGGGAGCATTCGCTGGCATATCTGGCGGATGTGATCGCCGCAATGCCCCCTGACGGGCCGCTGATCGGGGCGGTTCCCAAAAAGCACGAGCGGTTCCTGCGCTCCGGCGGGCTGCTGGTTCCCGTGGAGGGGGCGTTTTTCGCCTACTTCTCCTGGGAGCCGGAGACGGATCGGAGACAGCTCCTTTACACGCTGACAGCGGCGCACAAGCTGCTGCTGTGGGAGGCGTTTTTGGAGGACGGCGTCCAGCCCAGGGAGTTCGACTGGCTGTGGGAGATCTACTATACGGAAAAGGCCAGCTATCTGCTGGAGTGGGAGCTAGCCCTGCGCATGGTCCTGGAAAAGCTGTGCTTCCATGTGGAGCGCGGGGAACGCAGCTACAGGCTGGCCGACGGCTCCGGGCGGGAGCGGCGCTTTGACTTCATTCAGGGCGGCCCGGCGGAAAAGGTCTTCCTAAAGCTGCTGTTCCCGGTGGATGATAAATAGGCAAAGGCAGAGGACGCGGGGCCGCGTCCTCTGCCTTTATATGATTTTAATGCTGCGGCGGGAACCCTAATCACGCGCTCATACCGATCATGCTATACTCTTTATACCATCCTAATGTTCATCTGTTCCGGGGAGGCGTTTGCCGTGCTGAAGGAAAACATGCGGTCAGTGCTGACCCCTTTGTGGAAAAGCGGCCAAATATCCCCCGCCCGGGTGATCTTATGCGGCTTTCTTCTGCTGATCCTGCTGGGGACGGCCCTGCTGATGCTGCCCTTCTCCACCCGGGAATGGGGCGGCGCGGCCTTTTCCGACGCGCTGTTCACCGCCACCTCCGCCACCTGCGTCACCGGCCTGGTGCTCCACGACACGGCCAGCTACTGGTCCGGGTTCGGCCAGCTGGTCATCCTGCTGCTGATCCAGGTGGGCGGCATGGGGGTCGTCACCATGGCGGTGGCCGTCTTTATGTTCTCCGGAAAACGGATCGGCCTGAAGCAGCGGTGGGTCATGCAGGAGTCCATCGCCGCGCCCCAGATGGGCGGCATCGTCCGGCAGACCCGCTTCATCCTGAAAACGGCCTTTGCCATCGAGGGCGCGGGGGCCGCCGCCCTGGCCCTTCGGTTCTGCCCGGAGTTCGGCCTGCGGCAGGGGCTTTGGTACGCGGTGTTCCACGCCGTCTCCGCCTTCTGCAACGCCGGCTTTGATCTGATGGGCGGAAAGGCGCCCTTCTCCTCACTGACGGGCTATACCGGGGATCCCATCGTGAACCTCACCATCATGCTGCTGATCGTGGTGGGCGGCCTGGGCTTTCTGACCTGGCGGGACATGGCTGTCCACCGCTTTCGCTTTCGGGAATACCGGCTGCAGAGCAAGCTGATTTTAACCTCCACCGCCGCGCTGCTGCTGATGGGCTTTTTATGCTTCCTGCTCTATGAGTTCCGGCTGCCCCAGTGGGCGGGGATGACCTTGGGTGAGAAGGTCCTGGCCGCCATGTTCCAGTCCGTCACCCCCAGGACCGCGGGCTTCAACACGGTGGAGCTGGCGCGGATGTCGGAGCCGGGACAGCTGCTGACCATCCTTCTGATGCTCACCGGCGGCTCGCCCGGCTCCACGGCGGGCGGCTTCAAGACCACCACCCTGGCGGTCCTGCTTCTGAGCGCCGCCGCGGTTTTTCGGAGGCGCCGGGAGGCCCGGTGCTTCGGCCGGCGGGTGCAGGACGGCGTTCTGCAAAACGCCTGCGCCATCTTCATGCTGTATGCCCTGCTCTTCCTGGCGGGCGGCATTCTGATCTGCGCCATCGACCATGTGCCGCTGATGGACGCTCTCTTTGAGGCGGCCTCCGCCATCGGCACCGTGGGCCTCTCCCTGGGCGGGACGGCACGGTTTTCCCTGGCATCCAGAATGATTTTGATATTCCTCATGTACTTTGGCCGTGTCGGCGGGCTGACACTGATCTACGCCGTTGTGGCCGGCAGCGGGACGTCTGCGTCCCAATTCCCCCAGGAGCAGGTGACGGTGGGATAGGAAAGGAAGGTTATCGTGAAATCGGTTCTTTTGATCGGCTTGGGGCGCTTTGGACGGCACATGGCCGAAAAGCTGCGGGAGCTGCGCCATGAGGTGCTGGCGGTGGACCGGAACGAACAGCGGGTCAATGAGATCCTGCCCCTGGTGACAAACGCCCAGATCGGGGACAGCACCAGCGAACAGTTTATTGACTCGCTGGGCGTCCGGAATTTTGACCTGTGCGTCGTGGCCATCGGCGACGATTTTCAAAGTTCGCTGGAGACCACCGCGCTTTTAAAAGAACACGGAGCGCCCTTTGTGCTGGCCCGGGCCAGCCGTGACGTACACGCCAAATTCCTCCTGCGCAACGGCGCGGATGACGTGATCTACCCGGAGAAGCAGATGGCCTCCTGGGCGGCGGTGCGGTACAGCGCGGACCATATTTTCGACTACATCCAGCTGACGGACGACCACTCCATTTTTGAAACGGCGGTGCCCGCCGCCTGGATCGGCAAGACCATTGTGGAGCTGGCGGTGCGTCAGAGGTACCACATCAACATTCTGGCGACAAAGTACGAGGGCAGGCTGGAGCCTCTGCCCGGCCCGGCCCACCGCTTCCGTGGGGACGAGACGGTCTTTGTCTTAGGCAGCAACCGGGACGTGCAGCGATTTGTGAGCTTGTGAGGGGCTTGTGAGCACGTGCTTTTGGGCACGGCCGTGCCTGCGCGAGGCGCAAGGCGCAAAAGCGGCCGATAACCCGGCAGAAGGAAGATGGGGAACGCGCCGTGGGCGGAATCGCCTATCAGGTTTGCCGCGGCACGGATGTTCGCAGGTCTTTTTATGTAAAAGCGATTCGCGGGAAGCGGGCAGACAAGCCGCCCGCAAAAAAGCGTTTGGCTTGCCGCTTGCGGCAAGCCAAACGCTTTCTGCCCCGCCCATGGGCGGGCGGCTGCTTCGTCACGGGCCGGGAAATCCCCGAAAATCCGTCCGCCGCATGATCAACAGCCGCGGTATGTTTCCGCGCCGGGGATGGGCGCCCCCCGCGCCGGTCAATAAGCCGTATCGTATTCCCAGGGAGCGCCGCCGCACAGGCAGCCGCCGTCGATATGGTAGGCCTGGCCGGTCATGTAGGAGGAGGCGTCGGAGGCCAGCAGAATGGCCATGCCCACCAGCTCCTCCGGCGTGCCGGGGCGCTTCATGGCGATGCGCTCCCGCAGCCATGGGGCCCGGGTGGGATGGTCCCAGGTCACCTGTGTCAGCTCTGTCAGGATATGGCCGGGACTGATGGCGTTGCAGCGGATGCCATACTGGGCGAATTCGACGGCCATGGACCGGGTCAGGGCGATCACGCCGCTTTTGGAGGCGCCGTAGACGGAGCAGCCGCCCAGCATGCCCTCGTCATTATGGGAGCCGATGTTGATGATGTTTCCGGTCTTCCGTTTGTACATCTCCCGCGCCACCGCCTGGCTCACAAAAAACACGCCCTTCAGGTTCGTGTCGATGATGCGGTCATAGGTGGATTCCTCCACGTCCAGCAGGCCTTCCCGCTTGTTGATGCCCGCCACATTGAACAGCACATCGATCTTTCCGTATCGCTGGACGACCTCGTCCACACAGGGCTGGATCGTGGCGGTGTCCGCCACATCCAGGTAATGGGCGCTGGCCTTTCCGCCCTCGCTCCGGATGGTCTCCGCCAGAGCCCGGCACTTCTCCACGGTCCGGCCGCAGAGCGCCACCTCTCCGCCGGCTCTGGCCAGGCCCTGGCTGATGGCGGCGCCGATGCCGCCCGCCGCGCCGGTGACCAGGATGGTCTTTCCATCCAATCCAAACAGAGATTGCAGGTATTGAGCTTGTTCCATACGTTTCAGCACTCCTTTATCATGTCATTGTGCAGCCCAGCAGGCGTGAAATGTTTTCGGCGGCTCTCTGAACTTCCCGGACCATGGTCTCCCAGTCCTCCTGCATCCGGTAATCCGGCCCGGAGATGCTGACGGCCGCCACCACCCGGCGGTTGATATCGTAAATGGGCGCGCCCACACAAATCAAACCGATCTCGATTTCTCCCCTGTCCACGGCAAAGCCCTGTATTTTTGCCTGGATCAGCTCGCCGCGCAGGCGCTCCGGGTCCGTGATGGTGTTGGCGGTCAGGGATTTTGCGTTTTGGCGCATCCAGCCGCAGTATTCCTCAATATATGCCGCGCTTTGCTCCGACAGCATGGCCTTTCCGCTGCTGGTGGCATAGGCTGGCGCGCGGCTCCCGACTTTGGTGTTGCAGACGATGGAGCGGTGGGTCTCGACTTTGTCCAAATAGAAAATGTCGTGGTCGATCAAGAGGCTCAAATTGATCGTCTCACGCACGGTGTCGCTGAGACGCTCCAATTCCGGCCGCGCCAGCTGGCGGAAATCGGACTGGCCCATAATGGAACTGGCCAGCATCATCAGGCGGGGCCCTACGCGGTAGCTCTTCCGGACGGGGTCCTGGACCAGATACTGCCGGTCCGTCAGGGTAGACACCTGCCGGAACACAGTCGTGGTGGGGAGGCCCAGTTGATCCACCAGCGCCTTCAGCGTCCATTCCGTCTCATGATCCATGAAGCACTCCAGGATTTGGAGCGCCCGGAGGATACTGGATATCTGCTCTTTTGCCATAAATTTATCTGCCTTTCGTAGAAAATGCCGGTTTTTTGAAGTTGTATCCTAAATGCTTGACAGGCCATTTTGAAAAGTTTATGATAAGTATATCATAACCATGGCAGTTTGTAAATTTTTTATCCGCATATTTTGGAATTTGATTTCGCATAACGGAAACACCCGCATAGTGTGCGGTCTTTCCCCTGTGGGGGAAGCATGATGAGGGGAATTACCATTCAGAAAGGAAACGAGGAGAAAAGTATGGCAAACAAGAAGTATGTCGTGATGGACGGCAACACGGCGGCGGCCCATGCCGCTTACGCCTTTACGGAGGTGGCCGCCATCTATCCCATCACCCCGTCCTCTCCCATGGCGGAGAAGGTGGACGAATGGTCCGCCAAGGGGAAGAAGAACCTGTTTGGCTCCACGGTGGATGTGATCCAGATGCAGTCCGAGGCCGGCGCCGCCGGCACCTGCCACGGCTCGCTGCAGGCCGGCGCCCTGACCACCACCTTCACGTCCTCCCAGGGCCTGATGCTGATGATCCCCGCCATGTACGCCATGGGCGGTCAGTTCCTGCCCAGCGTCATGCACATCGCCTCCCGGGTGGTGACCTCCAACCACCACTCCATCTTCGGCGACCACACCGACTTCATGACCTGCCGCACCACCGGCTACGCCATGCTGATGTCCTCCTCTCCCCAGGAGGCCATGGACCTGGGCGCGGTCGCCCACCTGTCCGCCATCAGCGCCCAGTACGCCTTTATGCACTGCTTTGACGGCTTCCGCACCTCCCACGAGATGCAGCGCATCGAGGCCCTGGACTACGAGGATCTGCGGGGCCTGGTGGACTATGAGTCCCTGAAGGACTTCCGCCGCCGCTCCCTGAACCCCGAGCACCCCACCAACCGGGGCAACAACGTCAACCCGGATATCTATTTCCAGTGCAAGGAGGGCGCCAACGTCAAGGCCGCCATCGTGCCGGACACCGTCCAGCACTACATGGACGAGATCAGCAAGCTGACGGGCCGGGACTATAAGCTGTTCAATTACTACGGCGCGCCCGACGCGGAAGAGGTCATCGTGGTGATGTGCTCCGCCTCCGAGGCGGTGAAGGAGACCGTGGACTACCTGAACAAGCAGGGCCGCAAGGTCGGTCTCGTGCAGATCCACCTGTACCGTCCCTTCTCCGTGAAGCACTTTGCCGCCGCCATTCCCGCCACGGTGAAGAAGATCGCCGTGCTGGACCGCTCCAAGGAGACCGGCAGCGTGGGCGAGCCGGTGTATCTGGACGTGGTCACCGCCCTGAACCAGGCGGGCCGGGGCGACATCCAGGTGGTGGGCGGCCGGTACGGCCTCTCTTCCAAGGACGCGACGCCCGGCCAGTTCATCGCCGTGTACGACAACCTGAAGCAGGAGAAGCCCAAGAACAGCTTCACCATCGGCATCAACGACGACGTGACCCACACCTCCCTGGACTACCAGGAGGTGGAGCTGGCCCATCCCGGCGAGGTCTCCTGCAAGATCTGGGGCCTGGGCGGTGACGGCACCGTTGGCGCCAACAAAAACGCCATCTCCACCATCGGCCTGGTGGCCGACAAATATGCCCAGGCCTATTTCTCCTATGACTCCATGAAGTCCGGCGGCCTGACCCAGAGCCACCTGCGCTTCGGCGACCAGCCCATTCGCTCCACCTATCTGGTGTCCTCCGCGGACTTCGTGGCGGTCCACGCCCCCACCTATGTCAACAAGTACGACACCACCGAGGATCTGAAGGAGGGCGGCACCTTCCTGCTGAACTGCCCCTGGAGCGTGGAGGAGCTGGAGACCCGCCTGCCCGGCAAGATGAAGCGGGATCTCTGCCGGAAGCACGCCAACTTCTACATCATCGACGCGTCCAAGCTGGCGGTCGGTGTGGGCCTGGGCGCCAACCGCACCAACAGCATCCTCCAGGCCGCCTTCTTCGCCCTGACGAAGGTCATCCCCCTGGACATGGCCGTGGAGGATATGAAGAAGAACAACTACAATTCCTACTTCAAGAAGGCCGGTCAGGCCATCGTGGACAAAAACAACGCCGCCGTGGACGCCGGCATCAGCGCCGCCGTGAAGGTGGAGATCCCCGCCTCCTGGGCCGACGCCCAGGATACCCCCGTGGCTGTGCCCCAGGGCGCTTCCGCCTTCGTGAAGGAGATCGTGATGCCCATGGACCGGCAGGAGGGCAACAAGCTGCCCGTCTCCGTGTTCCAGAAGCACGGCGTGCTGGACGGCACCTGGGAAAACGGCACCTCCGCCTTCTCCAA